>Ga0116157_10003963_pt1 | contig 13963 bp, 9 predicted proteins | sample AD_UKC048_MetaG_FD_89882 | JGI IMG/M metagenome (GOLD analysis project Ga0116157, IMG submission 89882) | Active sludge microbial communities of municipal wastewater-treating anaerobic digesters from USA - AD_UKC048_MetaG | ecosystem: Engineered > Bioreactor > Anaerobic > Digestate | place: USA...
GCCCGGGCGAACGGCGCGTTGGTTTCCGTGCCGTTCTCGTGGAAGGCGGCCAAGGCGCCCGAGCGTGCCGGGACCGCCTTTGTAACCAGCAGCTTTCATTTCGACACAACCTATCACGAAGAACAGCGCGTGTACGCCATGGGCGCGTTCGACATCGTCCGCGATTACTGCCGGCTGCATCGAGAGGATCCAAACTTCAAATCGATCATCTCGGAAGTCGACTACCTCAAACCATATATCGACGTGTATCCCGAGGATCGCGAGACCTTGTTTGCGGTGTTCCGCGACGGCCGCTCCGAGCCGGACGTCATGTACAACCAGCCCAACGAGCAAACCTGCGGTGGCGAGGCACTCGTCCGCAACTTCCTCTACGGCCAGCTCATCCACGGCCGCGTCTTCGGCAACCGGTGCAGCGTCTACGGCCCCGGCGACGTCTTCGGCCATCCGAACCAGATCTCGCAGATCGCCCGCAAGAGCGGTTGTATCGGTATCTCATGGGACAAGTACCTCTTCAACCTCCCGCCGATATTCCACCATCTCGCCCTCGACGGCATCGCGATTCCCCACAAGCGCGACTACGTTTGCATCGACGATGTGCGTGATATGGGCCTCACCGTCGGCATGGGACGCATCGATCAGACACCGCCAACGGACTGGCACGGAACGCTCACGCCCACCTACCGCGCCGGCACCTACGGCGATCTCCTGGGCGAGGTGAATCGCCAATGCGATGCCGGCGAGGCCCGGCTGCCCGTAGTCTCGCGCGATATCTCGCTATACCATGCGGCCACGGCGCTTTCGCGTACGAACCTCAAGATCGCGAACCGCCTCGGCGAGAACGTGCTCATCACCGCCGAGAAATTCGCGACGCTAGCGGCTCTGCTCGGCGCCCAGTATCCCGAGAAGGCCCTCGACAAGGCCTGGCGCCAAATCCTCTGCGGCCAGCACCACGACTCGATCACCGGCACGCACAACGAGATCTCGTTCGTGGATCTTATGAACGCGTACCGCGAAGTACTCGAACTCGGCGGCGACGTGCTCGACAAATCGCTCGACTATATCGGCCGCGCCATCGACGCCGGTGTCAAGCGGCCGTTGACCGTCTTTAACTCGCTCGCCTGGCCGCGCACGGACGTCGTCCGCGCCGAGGTGGCGCTCGACGGCCTCGAACGGTTCGCGATCGCGGACCGCAAGGGCCGGCGCGTGCCGTTCGAGGTCACGCGGTGGCATCGTGATGCCACAGGCAAAGCCCGCTCGGCCGAGATCTGTTTCGTAGCGCGCAACGTGCCGTCGTTGGGCTATCGCACGTACCAAGTGGTGGCCGCCGACAAGGCAGTGCCCGAAGTCGTGACGCAAGCCGGCACTATCGTCGAGAATGCGTTCTACCGCATTGAGGTGGACCCGGAACGCGGCGGCGGCATCGTCAGCTTGTACGACAAGAAGGCCGGACGCGAGGTGATGAAGACGGACGCCGGCCACGTCGGCAACGAACTCGCCATCCTCGAAGAGGTGCCGGATCGCCGCGAGACGCAACACGAGTTCTATACCACCGGACTGAAGATGTTCTCGGCCGACTCGCCCGCCTCCGTCGAAGTCCGGAAAGGACCGATCAGCGCCACGCTCCGGATCCGCTATGCCATGGGCGAACACTGCGTGGTTGTGCAAGAGATCGCGGTGTATCAGGGCGTGCCGCGCATCGAGTGTCGGACAATCCTCGACGACGTGCAGGGCGAGGATTACCTCTATTGTGTGACGTTTCCAACGAACCTCGAGGGCGTCGTGCCGGTGTTCGACGAACGGTTTGGCGTCGTATCCCGCAACGACTCAAAGAATTACCTCGATTTCCGGACGCATCGCCAGATCATGTTCTCGGACTGCGCCGTCTATGCCGCGAACAAGTGGATGGAGTACGGCCCGAACGCGACCCTTCGAGTCGGCCGCAACCAATATGCCCTAAACATGGTGGGGCTCATCACACCGAATGGCCGCGCCGAGATCGATGCGGCCGAAACCATCGAGCGCGCGTTCATCACCAAGGGTGTGACGTGCACGCCGTGGTTCGACACCGACGGTCCGCGCTGGGGCACCTACCAAGACCACATGGACGATGACTTGCTCTACACGCGGTTCCGGATCGCTCTCGGGATCGGCGGCAACAACCAATACGCCAAGAGACTCATGGACAAGCAGCCCGCGACCGTGCGCAAGGCCTTCAACGCGCGCATGAAACACAAAGGTCACGCGTTTCTCTTCGTTCTGGACGGCGATCTGGCTCAGCCGGGCTGGCCGCCGCTGCCCGTGCTCATGGTCGATGCAACCTCGGCTGAAAACCTGACGGCGGCCTGCCGCAAGTTGACGCTCGAACTCGAGCGAAGCGCGACCGTCACGTTGCCCGCCGACGCAGACGCTACCGGCGAGGCGCATAAGGTGGACGATTACGGCCTGGCGTTGCTGAATGTCGGCACCTACGCCAACAGCGTCGAGCGCGGCGGCACGCTCTGTATGATGCTCAACCACACGTGCCGGTGGTACGGCGGCACGAACAACTTCCCGGAAGGCTACCTCGTGCCGGAGCAGCGAACGCACGCCTACGTCTACGCCTTCTATCCGCACGCCGGCGATTGGCGCAAGGCCGGCACGCAGCACGCCGCCCACGCTTTCAACTTCCCGCTCATCGCCCGCCAGGCCCAGCCCGGCAAGAAACCGTGCCGGCCGGCCGAGTGCGCCTTCGTGACGGTGGCGCCCAAGAACGCGATCCTCGCCGCCATGAAGCCCTTCGGCAATCCCATCGCCGGGTTCGAGAAGAACGCCGTTGCCGATCCGGCCCAGGGCATCATGCTCCGCCTCTACGATACCGAAGGCGTCGCCGGTCCGGCGCGCATATCCTTCGCCAGCGGCATTCGCGAGGCTTGGCGCGCCAATCTGCTCGAGGAGCGCGAAGGCGACTTGGCCGTCGAGAATGGCGCGGTAACGCTGGACATGCCGGCGTTCTCGATCGAAACCGTCGGATTTGTGCCCGAGCGCCTTGGGCCGAAGCAGGGCCGCCGCGTCCTGGGTACCGAGGCCGAACCGGTTCAACCGGTTTGGCTGCGGTCGTGGGAGCACGACGCCGAGTCCATGCCGATGGGCTACGGCCCGGTGGTGGCGTCGATCAGCCGGCGCGTGGTCGAGGAAGAAGATGGCTGTCTCCTCCGGCTGCGCGTGAACGTCGTGAATGACTACGTCGATGCGCCGGTCTCCGGCACGGCGACGCTCGACGTTCCCAAGGGTTGGCGTGTCGAGCCGAGCCCGATAGCGTTCGAAGTTGCCCCGCTCGGGTACCAGTACGTCGACGTGACCGTGCGCCGGCCGGATCGCGATGCGCCGGGCCAGATCAAGCTCCGCCATGCCTACGATGGCCAGACGTTCCAGGACGTGCTCGAGATCGGCGCGGCCTTCGACCTCGACATCGAGGTCGAGCGCCGAGACAACGCGATACTCGTCCACCTCGCCAACACCACCCGTGAGACCATCGAATCCGAAGCGGCCCTCGTGACACCCATCGAGCTTTGGCCGGAGTCTTGCCTGGGCGCCCACGCCCTGTTCAAGGCTGACCCGCGCACACACGGCGTGAGCTTGGCCCCCGGCGAACACCGCACGCTCCGGTTCCGCGTAGATGGGGGTCTCGATCCGGACCTCGGCCTCGTGCCGTCCTACTGGGCCGTCGTCAAGCTCATGACCAACGGCCGGATCCAACTCAAACGCTGCGATTGCCGGCCCCCGAGCCGCCGCCTCGACGATGACGCCTGGTCGGCACGCTACGAAGCCGCCGTCCGCGCGAGGCGGGGGTAAGCGCGGCCAATCCTGATCCATGGGCAGCGGGCGTAACGCAGGACAAAAGGGCGCAGGCGTCCTCACCTGCACATTCCCTCGTTCCCACGGAGGACCGTGCGCATGCGAATCCGGTCGCCTATACGTTCTTCGGCACGGCCCAATGGCCTTCGCGGTAGGTGCGGCCGACGAGGGCGTCGGCGTCGGGCGCATCGAGGATTCGTTCGGCCGCCGGATCGAACCGGAGCGTGCCTCGGCCGGTTCTCGCCAAGAGGTTGCCCAGGTGTGCTAGGACCGCGGCCGGATGGCCGATCTCGATGTCGGCGTTAGGACGCCTGTCCGTGCGGATCGCGTCAACGAAATCCGCCACGTGGTCCGGTACGGAGAACGCGCCTTGCTCTTCGCGGATGAACTCGTTCTTCGGCCCGTAGAGCTTCCAGCCGACACTCTTGCCGAGGATCATGTAACCGTCTGTGCCGAAGAAGGCATTGCCGTTCTCGAAGCCTTCCTGGACATAGGGCGACCAGATCCGGTGTTCGTAGAGGAGGGTCCGCGCGCGTCCGGCCGCACCGTCGCCGGGATACTCGAAGACCACGTACTGCGTGTCCGGGAACTGCTGATCGTCGTCGAAGAAGAGCTTCCCGCCGTGGCCGGACACCTTGTGGGGATGGCCGTCGACGCCGAGGCCCCACCGCGCGATGTCCAGTTCGTGAACGCCATCGTTGCCGGCGTCGCCGGTGCCGAAGTCGTACCACCAATGCCACGTGTAATGATGGCAGTTGGACTGGAATGGCCGCATCGGCGCCGGGCCTACCCACAGGTCGTAGTCGAAACCGGCGGGCGGATCCGATGGCGCCTGGTGGCCAATGTCGGGGCGGCGCTGGCTATTCCACGCCTTGGCCACAAGGACGTCGCCGATGGCACCTTCGCGGAGGAGCTGCATGCCGTTCCGAATCGCGGCGGTGCTGCGGCTCTGCGAGCCGACCTGCACAACCCGGCCGGTACGCCGCGCAGCTTCGATCAAGAGACGGCCTTCGCGGATGTTATGCGAGCACGGCTTCTCGACATACACGTGTTTCCCGGCCTCACAGGCCAAAAGGGCGGCGGGCACGTGCCAGTGGTCCGGCGTGGCGATGACCACCGCGTCCACGGCCGGATCCTCGAATACGCGGCGCATGTCCGCGACGGCCTGGTCGGCGTTCGTTTCCTCACGCGCCTTCGCGCGTCGGGTCTCGTCCGGATCGCACACGTACGCAATGCGTATGTCCTTCTCCCCCATCTCGCGCGCGACGTACAGTCCACGAGAGCAGCCCAACACACCTACCGTGACGCGCTCGTTGGCGCCGGCCGCCGCCAACGACGGTGCACTCCATGCAACGGCGGACACCCCGGCCACGGTCTGTAGAAATGAACGGCGGGCAATGCGTTTCATGGCGTTTCCTCCGGCTGTGCCGTCGTACACCGCGCAAGCAAGACGACCCCACTACGGCGATTGTCAAGACATGATAGGGAGAAACACGAAGCCAGGTCAACGCGGCACGAAGCTACTCGAGAACGAGCCGGAAGCCGTCGCCGGTAACGATCGGCAGGGTGACCAAGGGCACGTTGCCGGATTCCGGAAGGATTACCTTCATGGGCGAGACGCCGAGTATGTCCTTCCGGATGTCGATGCCGGGCATGACGCGAATGAGTTCCATCCCGCGCTCGGTGAGTTGAAACGCGCCTACGTGCGTTGCGTAGAACACCTTCTTGCCGGCTCTCACCGCCTCGGCGCCGCTGAAGGTGATCTCGTCCACGTGATCGATGAACTTCGGCGTGCCCGGTTGCGCGACGCGGACCTTGCCGTCGCGCACGTTATAAACGGCCTTGTCCATCCACGACGACACGAAGATCACCATCTTTGCGGCCGTGGTCAGATCGATGAATCCGCCGGGACCGACGTAGTTGATCGCCCCATCGCCGCGCTTGGACACGTTCACGTTGCCTTGGCTGTCCGCCTGAACGACGCCCAGCACGGTCACGTCCAGCTTCTCGTAGCAAAGCTTGAACACCTCCGGCGATGAGATGATCTGCTTCGGACAGGCCTCCGCGCCAAAGAAGACGCCCGGCGTCGGCACACCGCCGAGCACGCCGCTCTCGGTCAAGAGGGTGATGTCATCGAGCAGTCCGCCCTCGTACATCAGACGGCATACTTCCTCGGGAAGTCCGACGCCGATGTTCACGTACGCGCCCTTATGCGAGTGCTCGGCGAAGAGGCGCGCCGCCAGGCGCGCCAGAACGTAGTCCGCCGGCGTACGACGAGGCGTGATGCCCATCATGTTGCTGACCTGCTTCGTGAGCGCCAGGGCCTTGTCGATGGGTAGCGAACTCTCGGTGCTGAACAACGACCAGTGTCGCCGGTGCGGCACCGTCACCGTCTGTTCGGTACCCTTGAACACGACGATGGCGTCCACCTCATCGGCCGGCAGGAACACCTCGCCGTAGCCCTTGTCGACGACGAGCCCAACGTTGACGATCACCTTTCCGCCGTTACGTCTCGCCGCACGGGCGATCTCGCGGCTTTCGCCGATCATGGCGCAACGGCGCACGTAGATATTGCCCTCGCGATCCGCGGCCGGCGCGTTGAATATGGCCACGTTGATCTTGGGGATCCGATAGCGAAGGCGATCCCCCTCGATGGAAACCCACTGTTCGGCATGGCCGTTAGTCAACGGCGAGCCGCGGCCCACTCGGGGATCGATGAATGTGCCAACCCCCGTCCGGAGACTGATCGAGTCCTCACCGCGCATCTGCGCATCGAGCAGTAACGCCAAGACGCCCTGGGGCAGACACTGCAACTCGACCTTGCCCTTGTCCGCAAGCCGGAGAAACGCCTTGAACGTTTCCATGTGCCCCGAAATAAACCGTTTGACCAGGCCTTCTTGGCCCAGTTCCTCAAGCGAGCCGGGCACCCGGCCGCGACCGCCGATACCCCCGATAGCTAAGAGGTCCAGATCCCGGGGATGGCCCGTCTCCTCGAACACCTCACGGATGGCCCAGTACATAATCGCTGGCCGCTGGTTGCCGGCCAGCCCCGAAAACGCCACGACATCGCCATCGCGAATCAAACCCACCGCGTCACGCGGACCGACGAATTTCGGATTGCCGGCTACGGTGACCCGCTTGCGCGTGTCTCGACAATCCCAGGTAAGCCTCCAACGAAGGACATGTTGCGCCACATAGGCTTTCGTGAGGATATTCATGCGCACGGAACTCCGTGTTGATCCGGCTCGGCCTCGAGGAAATCTCCCCAAGCGAATCAATTATACCAATAATTGCGGGTTCCGATGCAAATCGTTGTTAAATGACTTAGCGCGAATGGGTTGTGGCAATAGCCCCAATGGTTCGCTACAGTTGACCGTATTGCTTTTTGTAATACTCAAGGTATTCACCGGTCTTGATCTTCCGCCACCACCATTCATTCTCCTGATACCAACGCACGGTCAAGGCCATCCCGCCTTCCCAATCCGTCTGCGGTCGCCATCCCAGGTTCATCAGTTTCGTCGGGTCAATCGAGTACCGCCGATCATGGCCCGGCCGGTCCGGAACCAACCGGATGAGATCCTCCCCCTTGCCCGTGAGCTCGAGGATCTTGCGGGTCAGCACGATGTTCTCGCGCTCGTTGCCGCCGGCAACGTTATACACCTCGCCGGGCGTTCCCTGCCGCAGGGCGCAGTCGATTCCGCTGCAATGATCATCCACGAACAACCAATCCCGCACGTTGTGTTCGCCGCCTTGGTAGAGCGGCAGTTTCTGATCGTCGATGGCGTTGGTAACGAAGAGCGGGAGGACCTTTTCAGGATATTGGTACGGGCCATACGTGTTCGAGCCACGCGTCACGATCACCGGCACGCCAAAGGTGTGATAGTACGCCATACCAAGAAGCTCGCCGCCCGCCTTGCTCGCCGAGTAGGGATTGCGCGGTGCGACCGGGTGGCACTCCGTGAACGAGCCGGTGGCGATGCTGCCGTAGACTTCGTCCGTGGATACGAGCAACACGCGGTTCGTGGCGAGTGCCTTCGCGGCTTCGACGATGTTGTGGACGCCGCGCACGTCGGTGTCGATGAACTCGGCGGCGCCGAGGATGCTGCGGTCGACGTGGGTCTCGGCGGCGAAATTGACGATCGCGTCGCACCCGTTGAGGGCGGCCTTTAGGGCCTCCCCGTGGGCGATGTCGCCTCGGATAAACGTGTAGCGCGACGCGTCCACTCCTTTGAGATTGTCGAGATTGCCCGCATACGTGAGCTTATCGAAGTTCACGATATGGACCTCCGGATAGGTGCGCAACTGATAGCGCACGAAGGCCGATCCAATGAAGCCGGCCCCACCGGTCACCATGATCCGTTTCATACCGCCGATCTCCTTCGCGCCATGTAGACGGCTAGGGCCTCGCGCCATGGCCGCATGGCATAACCCGTCGCGCGTTTCAGCTTCTCGGTCGAGAGCACCGAATACAGGGGCCGTTCGGCCTTGGTTGGGAACTCGGCCGAGGCACAGGGGGTGACGCGGACGTCGAGCCCCGCCTCAGCCAGGATGGCCTTGGCGAACTCGTAGCGCGAGCACGCGCCGGTATTCACCGCGTGGTACACACCGTAGGCCTCGGTGCGCCCGAGCGCGCGCGTCGCCTCGGCAAGGTCGAGCGTGTGCGTTGGCGATCCCACCTCGTCATTCACCACCTTGAGCTCCGGCCGGCTCGAAGCCGCCCGGAGGATCTTCTCGACGAAGTGGTTTCCTCCGGGCCCGTACAACCAGGCCGTGCGCACGATGAAGTGGCGGGGCCCCGCTTGCCGCGTAGCCGCTTCGCCGGCGGCCTTGGATTGGGCATACACGCCGATGGGCGCCAAGGAATCCTCGGGCACATAGGGCGTTCGCTTGGCGCCTCCGAAGACGTAGTCCGTGCTGTAGTACACCACCGGAACACCGTGGTCGGCCGCCGCCTCGGCCACGTTCCGCGCGCCGGTCTCGTTGACACGAAAAGCGGCATCGCGATCGTCTTCCGCCTGCTCGACATTGGTGTAAGCCGCCGCGTTCAGAATCAGCTCGGGCGCGAAGGCAACGATAGCCGTCCGGACGGCATCGAGATCGGCCAAATCCAGTGCCGGCAGGTCGTAGCCGGCCGTCTCACCCTCCCGGCCGAACAGCGCCATGAGTTCCCGGCCCAATTGGCCTCGCGCCCCGAAAACAAGTGTCCGCATAGCACTCCTCGCAGGTATCCGGCTGCATTTTACCCGCCCGGATCACGCAATACAACGTAGAAAGAAGGGGCGGTGAGACCGGGGATCTGGGACGCCGTGGATAGGCGTAATGGACTGTATGGGCAATGTGCACGGGGACAATCGCCCGGCAGGATCGGCCTACCAGGCGGCACGAGTTGCCGGCCGGTCGTGACACGGGATCTTGAGGAACCGATACAAACAATTGTGCCACAGGGATTTAAGGTATCCTGGACTTTCTGGCCTGTAGCTTGCTTGCGTCGAAACGGAGAAACTGTCCATAATGGAAACGGGCATGCAGGTTGTTGCCGTATCCGAAGCCGCGTCGTTGTCGGTCGTCCGAACGGCCAGACTCGACTCAGCGCGGCCTCGCGGTCGCACATTCGACGAGATTCTGTCGTCGCTCCGTGAAAGCAATGCCGCCTCCAAGTCTGTCGCAACCTATACGGTGCGGCCGGGCGAGTCCCTCTGGAGCATCTGCGCGTCGCGCCTCAAGCAGGCCGGACGCTCGGCGACGCCCACCGACATCCAAGCGGCCATCACGGCTGTCGCCGGGGCAAACGGACTACGCAATCCGGACCTGATTCGGGCCGGGCAACGCCTGAATCTGTCGTCAATCGCGTTGAAGCCGGAATCCATTGGTGGCAAAAGACTTACGCCGCTTGTCAGAAAGTCGTCCGCAACCGTCACGCTAACCCAATCCCTCGCCGATCTCATGGCCTCGGTTCGCGCGCAGCGCGCCCAGGCCGAATCCGGCGCTACCCGCGCCAAGGGCCGAATACTGGCAGAGCCCGCGCAGGTCTCCTCCGGCTTTGGCTATCGTCGAGACCCCTTCACTGGACGGCGACAACACCATAACGGCGTGGATCTTGCCGTACCCACGGGGACGCCAGTGTATGCCTACAAGTCGGGTACGGTATCGTTCAGCGGCTGGAAATGCGGCTACGGCAACGTGGTGATGGTGTCGCATGGCGACGGTACCGAGACGGTGTACGGCCACAATTCGAGGAATCGCGTGCAGGTGGGCGACCAGGTTGACAATAGGACGACGCTGGCACTGAGCGGTTCGAGTGGACGCTCGACGGGCCCCCACCTCCATTTCGAGGTGCGCGTCAACGGCCGGTCCGTCGATCCGGAACCGTACCTGGCCGCGACTTCACTCGAGGTAGCCCAGGCTTTTTAGCGCCTCAAGGTCATCCTTCGTCAAGTCCGCTTGGTCCATGCCGAGCCGCTGCACGGTGGAGTCCCATTCCTCGATGAAGTGGCGTAGCGCCGCGACCCGATCCGCCATGCGATCCGCCAAGTCCTCTTCTTCCATCGGGTCTTCGGCGATGCGGAAGAGCTCGGGGCGCTGGTTCTCGTCGAGAATGAGTTTCCAGCCGTCGAGCAACACCCCGATGCGCTGCGGCGGCCGCTCGGCCATCAAAGCCTTGGCACCGGGCAACTGCGGCACGGCGCCGCCGTAAGTCTCGATGACGCGAGGTCGCGAGGTGGGGAGATCGGCGTCGAGGATGTTGCGGCCGAGCATGCCGGGCGCCGGTACAAGCCCGGCCAGGGCAAGCAGTGTCGTCCCCACGTCGATGGCGCGGGCCGGTTTCGGTGTTCGCCCCGGTTCGATATTCGGCCCCCGCACCATGAGTGGAATATGCAGGCTCGTCTGGTAGATGCGGCGGCCATGACCCAGGTAATCGTGCTCGTAGAGGCTCTCGCCGTGATCGGCAACGAAAAGGATGAAAGTGTTCTCGCGCGGGATGGCCGCGAGCAAACGGCCAACGTGCTCGTCGGCAAAGGCGACCTCGGAATCGTACTTGGCCCGGGCCTTCGTGGGGCTGTCGAGCCAGAACCGGGGCCGGCCGGAGGGTTGATGCGTTGAGTGAAACCGGTAGGGCGCGTGCGGATCCGAGTAGTGAATCCAGCAGAAGAAAGGCCGGCTCGTATCGACATTCGCGAGGCGATCGAGGGCGACATCGGTGACTTCGTCGGCATAGCGTTCCGGATTGACCACGCCCCATCGTTTCTGGTGGAACGCGTCATCGTACAGGTCGAAGCCGCGGTCGATGGCGAAGAGGTCGGCCTTGAGCGTCCAGTTGCTCTGGACGCAGAAGGTGGAGTAGCCCGCCTCCCGGAAGATCTCGGCGACGGTGCGGACGTACCCCGGCATCCGAAGCCCGTTCCGCGTGGTGCCCGTCATGCGCGGATAGAGGGACGTGAGCATCGAGCCGAACGAGGGAGCCGTCAGCGGCACCTCGCACACGCAGTCCTCGAACACGAGCGACTCGTCGGCCAGGCGGTCGATGTTGGGCGAGGTGGGTTTGTCGTAGCCATAGCAGCCCAAGTGGTCGGCGCGCAGTGTGTCGACCGACAGAAAGACGACATTCGGCGCGGCCAGGATCGCGGCCAGGACGACGCACGTCATCGGGTCACTCCTTCGGGGCGGCGTCGGGCTGCGACGCGTTCTCCCCGGGGGCGTTCGGGTCACCCGGATGACGAACCATCATCTTGAACGAGGCCTGAAGTGGAACCGAATGGCGGTCCGCGTCAAGCACGATCACGGGGTTGCCGTCATCGCGCAAGGCGGTGAACTCGAGGGTGAATTCGCCCGGCGGCGCCGTGAACGGCACCTCGCCCTCCTGCGTCCAGACGCCGTCACCCGCTTTCGCGTCGGGCGGAACGCCGTCGTCCTTGAGGCGGAACGTGTCGCGGCGGTCTTCGACCACGACGCCTTCCACGCGATCGATGATCCCGTACTGATCGGTGGTCTCTACCACGATGGTGGCGGTATCGCCGGGCGTGAGTTCCGCCGGCTCGATGAAGGCCTTTCGGATACGCGGTTGCCGGGACATGGTATTGCAGCCGACAAGGCCGATGACCATGCCCAGGGCAAGGCCAAATAGGCAAAAGCGTCGCATTTGCGTTGTGCTCCTCATTATGTGAGACTTCCAACAAGCGTAGCCCAGCCCGGCGATCCGTGTCAACCGCGGGTCGGGGTCCGGCGTCGACAGAACACGCAAGTCCGAGGTTCCATGTCCATAACGATCAAAGGTAGGCTTCGGTATGACGGCACCGGATTCGCCGGGTGGCAAGTCCAGCCGGATCGGCGCACGGTTCAGGGCGAACTCGAGCGGGTACTGTCGCAAATCGCCTCGGAGCCGGTGCGCGTCTACGGTGCATCGAGAACCGACGCCGGCGTCCACGCCTTCGGCCAAGTCATATCCTTCGCCTGGCCGGGTCGACAGACGCCCGACGAACTCCGGCAATCCCTGTGCATGATGCTCCGGCCCGAGATCCGTATCGAAACCCTCGAGCCCGCCCCGGCCGAGTTCCACGCCCGATTCTCCGCACGTGCCAAGCGTTACGCTTACACCATCGCCACGACCAGGTTCGCCGACCCCTTCTCTGCGCGGTACGCGTGGCGTGTGCCGTGGCGGCTCGACCTCGACCGGCTGGCTGCGTTGGCCGCCCGGATCGAGGGCGAACACGACTTCGCCGGGTTCGGCTCCACCAGCGATAATGCCACGGGAACCGTGCGCACGCTCTACGCCATACGCGTCTGCCCCGGCGGCATCATCGGGCCCGTCGACGCCCTCGACCTCGTCCACCTCGAGTTTCACGGCAACGCGTTCCTCTACAAGATGGTACGTAACATCACCGGCACCCTCGTGGACATCGTCCGGGGCACCGTGCCGGAATCGCGGCTTGACGAACTCCTCGCGTCGCCCGGCCCCTACCACGGCCATACTGCCCCCGCCCGCGGCCTGGTTCTGGTCGAGGTAACCTACTGAGCGGGGTGCGTTCCGCTCCGCTGCACGCACCCTACGCCTACGCCTGTTGTGTGATGGCGCAGGGAATCGACCCTCCTGTCATTCCGAACACCCCCTCCTGTCATTCCGAACGTATGGGAGGAATCTCGAAGAAGATCGCTCGCAATGACGGGGGAGGGCGTCTGCGTTCGTTCTGCGCTGTCTGCCGTCGTCTGCGTCGCATCATGGAATGGCTCTTGTATTTGCCCTCGCGGCGCGGGCACAGTAGAATCGGTTCTTCGTGTAGTCATCAGTAACGCGGGAGGTATCGGATGGCGGATGGGCAGGGTAGACCGGACGGCGCGTGCACAGCGCCTCGGTGCTGGATGCGGCATTTGGACTTGGCGCTGGGCGTCGTGACGGTGGGCTGCGTCGCAGCGATGATGTACGGCATGTTCGTCGAGCATTTGTGGTCGACGCGGCTCTTGGCGATGTCGGCGTCGACAGCCTTCGTCGCCACGGGCCTGGCTGCCGGGGCGTTGCGCTCGTGGTACGGGCGGTCAATGCTGGCGGGGCTGGTGTTGTGCTGGCTGGGCGACTATCTGGGACCGGGAAACTTCATGCTCGGTGCCGCCGCGTTCCTCATCGGCCACGTGATGTTCATCGCCGCCTTCATGCAGCGCGACTTGGTACCGTCGCGGGCCAAGGCAGCCGCCATCGTGTTCCTGCCGGCAGGTTGCGCGCTGGCCTGGTGGCTACATGCCCACGTGCACGGCGTCGAGGCGGTCTTCGTCTACACGTACATGACCGTGATCACCGCGATGGTGCTGTGCGCGTCGGCGGCGAGCCGCGGCAACGCGTGGATCGTCGCGGGCGCGGCGATCTTCTACATCTCGGACATCTTCGTGGCGCGTTGGCGGTTCGTGACGCCGGATCGCCTCAACGCACTCTTCTGCTATCCGTTGTATTACACGTCCTGCGCACTGCTCGCCTTGAGTATCCGCGTGAAGCCGTCCGGCCGCGACCGCCGGGACACCGAGAATCGAGTAGGAGGGGGAGAAGCTTCTCCCCCGTCCTCTCACACCACCGTACGTACGGTTCCGTATACGGCGGTTCGTAAATTGCCTTGAAGTGTGCGTAGTTGATCCAGCAGTGTCACGA
>Ga0116157_10003974_pt1 | contig 13945 bp, 15 predicted proteins | sample AD_UKC048_MetaG_FD_89882 | JGI IMG/M metagenome (GOLD analysis project Ga0116157, IMG submission 89882) | Active sludge microbial communities of municipal wastewater-treating anaerobic digesters from USA - AD_UKC048_MetaG | ecosystem: Engineered > Bioreactor > Anaerobic > Digestate | place: USA...
ATGGGTCTACAACAATATCCGACCTCATCGCGCTCTGGACAATCTGACCCCTAAACAGTATATTGAACGTAATCACCCTAACCTAACCCCAGCATCGTCTCATATGTATTGAACCCATTCATTCTATCCTTTTTTTTTGACATGTACTGATATAATCTACCTCATCCCAGTGGTTCCACTACGTACAATCTATTTCCGATTCCTATCTTGCATTTGTCTCGCTTTTTTTACTTTTACTCGATCAAATCAGGAGGTGCAGAATGTCACAAACATTTCGTGAGAAATATCTGAGGGGAGCGTCGTACAAACTAATCTTTTCTATCGTGGGCGGATTGATTGCTCTATTTCTGGTGATCGGTTTGGTTGTTGGGTTTGTCGCGTTATTCAGAGAAAGTGAAGGAAGTTCCCCACTGATTGCTGCTCTGATGGCATTTCTTAATACTATTTACCTGCCGAGTATCCTTATTCTGATCCTCATCATCATTGGCGCGCTGTTGTTTGTGACAATAAAGATGATCACTGAGACGTCAGGCGGTTCTGCCAGGATCACCATTTTGCTGATTGCAGTTTTCATCTTCGGTGTTTCAGGGACCGTCAAGCCCCTGATGAATTATCGACCTGAACCCACAACCGGATATCTGGTAACTTTCTTCATCGTTTTTCTGTTGCAGTTTGTTTTTAACACTTGGGCGATGTATACAGTCAAGGTAATCTCCCAGCAAGAAAAACAAATTAGACTTCTGATTGTGTTGCCCTTTGTTGTCTTGACTAGCTTTTTTATTGTTTCCTTGATCTTCGCCATGATTCAACACATCAAGTACGGTGTGGTGGAGGTTGGTTTTGAAAAAATTTGCACTGGCATCATCATGCCCATTTTTGCCATTGCTTGCTTGCTGATACCAATCGGAGTGCAGGTAATGCTATCCGACGGCGATCCTGACAATAAAAAACCAGAAACAGCAACCGAACCAGTAAAACAAGATGAGGGCACCGGGCAAGCAGCACCCCCTGCAGGATAGCAGATAAGTGGTGAATAGGTAATAACCATCACAAGGCAGACGTCTTTCTTAACTCGCGCCATGTGATTCTTAAGTTCCTGCCCCGCATGTAACCAAGCAGGGCAGGAACTTAATCCAGCTTTTTCGCTCACATGCCAGTACTTGTCTACTTCACCATTAACGGCAAGAAAAGCTTCTTTTCAATAACACAGGTGAATCTCTCCAGGGATTCGAATGGCATGGGCGAAAGCACGCCGGCAGTAGTAGCGCCACCAGCAGTCCACAACTTATCATGCATGAACCAACCCACAGAACCAACTTGCGGAACATTCAATTTTTGAGGGAGCGGACCATCCCAGATGTCTGTAAGGATGTCATAGACAAACACGTCACCAGTGAGATTGAGAGTTCCACCCATCAGATAGATGGACATTTCCTGCTCAATGCAGACCATGGTTGGGGTCATCGCCCCAGCACCACCTGGGATACTTGCCAACGTTGACCATTGTGAACCTGTTGGTGATGTAGGATCGAGCACAAAAAAGTCATGGTAATCCCGAGCATCCCCACCCACATAGATCTTGCCACCGCATCCGACACCATCCCCAAGGACAAATCCATCTGGTGAGGAGCCGGCAGGTCTGTTATCAAGCTGGGTCCAGGCAGCTATAGAAGGATTGAATTCCCATGTCTCCAGAGTGGAATGCTCAGCATTGTCATCCGTGGACCCTCCCACATGGAACAAACATTCCCCTGCACCGGATGAGCAGGTTGCCACTCCGCCGGCTCCAGCACCAAGGGCAATTGGCATATCTGGAAGCGCATTGTCCCAAAGATTTGTTTCGGGATCATAAACCTGCAGATCCGAAATTGCGCCACCTGCCATGTCCAATCCCCCGGCCGCATATATCAATCCCCCAATCCATCCAGACACCATTCCATAACGAGGGTTGGGCAGGTCTGCCAGTTTGGTCCATTCCTCAAGAGTTGGATCATACATTTGTAGGTAAGGAATTACGTTAAATTCCTCCCCAACTCCTCCAAAGACGTATCCAACAGAGCCGATTACTGCAGGGTTGGTGCCTGTAAGACCCGTGGAGTAAAGATTAGGTGTGGCGTTCGTATTCGGTTCAAGCTGCCATCCTGCTGGGTCCCAATAGCAACCCGAGATATCCATAATTAATTGGGAGGCAATGGTATTCGCAGGTACAGCAGAATCTGTGGCAGTGATATCACAGGTAAAACTTGTGCCAACATCATTCCAAGCCTCATAAGAGACCAAAACAGGAGCATTTCCATAAGCTGGCACGGTAACACTTTCAGGACCGCCACAAGTGCCGGATCCGGAACTGATAGTGTACTCAATGTCAACCGTCATTTCTGTACTTGTGTTGTTAGAAGCTGTGAATTCGTATGTCTTTGCCTCATCAGGGCAGCCTGTTGTTTGGAAAAGATAAGGCACTAACATCAAGGGACCCTCTTGATAGATTGGACCGTAAGTGCCAGATTTGGAATGCGGTGCATCGCTCCAGTTATCTCCGATGTAATTCCAGGGCAGCGTCCAGGGAGCACCACTCTCATCAGGAATGGTCACATTAACACAAAAATCGAAGAGCGTTCCTCCTATGGAGCTCGCCCATGCCCCCATAAACGTGGCAGGTGGGTATCCAGTGCTCTGCCAGTATGCCACATTGCCTGTTCCAGCCCCCGCGACTGGAGGTAATGCTGAAGGGAAGCCATCAGCAGGTGGTACTGAGTTCAGGGCAATTGAGTTGACCACCCAGTTATCGGGCATGTCAACATCAACGCGATCCGCGTATTCTTCGTCGGGTGATTGCATAAAAAAACCAAAGCACATGTCAAACGCGCTGCCTATCGGAAGAAAAGCTGGCGTGACAATTTGCAGCGTTGAACTGCCAACGTTTTGAATCCCTTCCTGGGGTACCCTTAAAACCATTTCAAGCTCTGGTTTTAGAGTAGTTGCTTCCCTTGTTGGGTCAGGGAAATTGGCAGATGCTGAGGTTGCCAGTGTTCCCAGGAGCAAAACCACAACAAGAAATGGAGAAATCTTCGCTTTTGATCGCATTCAATCCACCTTTCTATACGATAATTGGTCTAATCCATACAGACTAACGATTTTTCCAAGTAATTTAGATCGAGAGAGTGAAGAGAGCAAATTGAGGCGTGTGATTAACCAATTTGCTGTGAAAGCCGCGGATGAATGTCACCAGTTGGGCCTTCAATTTAGGAATGGAATTACATGATTGGTAGTTAGCTTATGTTGACTGCAAAATGGTCGATTAAGCGATACCCGAAAAGCTTTATGCACTTTTTGCTGCAACGCAATTGTACAACATAATCAAATTATTTTGCAAGATTCTCACACATTTTCTTCCTAAATTTCTTTGGTTTTATGGATTCATGAACTTTTCATTCATATCTCGATTTAGCTGATTGCGCCGATATCCTGGGTGCGACTGCTTGCATCCCTCCGGGCAAGCCTCCATGTGGAACGATCAATGGCAATTGACCATCAGGTCTCCTTCCAGCATTCGTGCAAGGGTAGCCCCGTTAGGAACCACCCTCTTGAGGTCGGGAGCTACCCGGATTTGGCACAACAGGGTAGGCTGGGTTCAGTCGACCTGCCCTGGGGCTCCTTTCTCCAGGGTGAAACCCGGCTCGTTTGCTCCTTGATTGCGCCGCCTGTGCCCACCGTGAAACGGATGGGTAGTCTCCAGATATCCTCAACTTCGTTTCCGGCACAGGCCGCGCGCAGTATTTGACCGCGAGGTCTCCAATAATCGGTGCGGATGGGCACAATACCCTCCGTTTCACTGCGAGCACAGGTGCCCATCCCTACAGTAGGGCTTGCCCCTTCCTCGAACTCACATTCCCTAACCAAATTGCTTCCGGCAAACGTTGCAGTAGTAAATACCCTCATCGTTCGCATTCAGCATCAGGTGGATCTTCCTGGTCGCTGCGCCAATATTGATCGTGCGCCCGATCACCCCGACCTGCACGGTGGCCGTATCCACTGAGCCGCATTCCGGGCACGGGGGCAGACCCATATGCTCGAATCGCCAGATCTGCTCTGTAATGCCGGGATACTGGCTCTCTAATTGCTTCATTTCGTCCTCTGTTTTCCTAATCATTTCTTGCTCCTTTTAGTGTTTTGCTACCAGGAGTGGAAAGGCGGCGTGCTGTGGAAAGAGGGGGAATCAAAGGGTTAAATAAAAACAGAAACCTTGTTTCGAAATCACTCTTTCGCACATCCAGACCTGTTGGTCTGAGGGCACCGTGCTGTTTCCTGGCCGGTTGCCAGCCTGCTCACGCAGGCATTCCTGATGCTGAATGGATTATATCAGGGAAATGGAGAATGGGTGGTGGCTGATTGGTGGAAGCTGGTAGGTGATAGCTGATGGGTGATAGTAAAAACAATGCGCAGGGCTGGCATTGCGAAGCCTCCCCCCGTGGGGTGCCCTGATCATTTCCATTTGAATGCCACCTGTTGAAAATTCGCCAATCTGGTTGTATAACCAAAGCATCTATCGTGTTCGTCTTCATCAATTACACAAGGCGGCTTCCATGAAGCTCAGCAAGTTTCAAGATCAAGGCGTGGCAATAACCACCAGCTCATCAGGATTCAAGGATCAACCATGACAATCGTGTGGATTGAGCGGATTGTTCGCTGGCTCGGTGGACTTCTGGCGTATGGCACCTTCGCTGTAATCCTGGTTGGAATTTGGCGGGGAACCCATCACCAGGTTGGGCACTCCTTCGGACGTGCCCCAAGCTGGCTGCATTCGATCTGGTTCTACCTGATCACTTCTATGGTTTTCCTTGGTTTGTGCATTATCGGCTGGAAACCTTTTCCTCTAAAACTATCAGGCATTTTTCTCGGCGCAACGTTGGTCATTGGCGCTTTGCTTTACTTTCCTGGGCTTTTACTGGTTTTGTGGGGCAGGCTCTCATTGGGCAGGAATTACTTCACCTCAACGGCTTCAGGTGTGCAGTTGTTTGCCGATCATCAGTTGGCCACCAACGGTCCTTTTGCATATTTGCGCCATCCGATGTATCTTGGGCTTATCCTGGCAGGGTTTGGCAGCCTGCTGATCTTCAAGACCTGGACATCCCTATTCTTCGCTTTGTTTTCTCCACTTGTTGCCTTCCGTGCCAAACGCGAAGAACAGGCACTGGCAGCCGAATTCGGTGAGCAATATTTGGATTATTGCAGCCAGGTGCCGGGGTGGTTCCCACGGCTGAGAAAACTGCGTCGGTAAACCCAGAACCCAGATAGGTGGTTGAACCCTCCCCATCGAGGTTGAATTTTGCATGGTTACCCAGGGCAGGCATTGCCCTCCAGAGGTTGGCACCCGGAGACCTTTCCTACCAAAATACGCAAAACATTGATGACCCAATTTCATCCATAGGAATCTACCCTTTCAGAAATCCGACCTCTTTCTTGCCAACAGGGACCGACTCGAGCAGTGTAAACGCCGTAACGTTCAGCGGTCAGGCTCAGGCCAGTGGTCGTAACCTGTTTCACGATCTTGGTCACTTAGCTGGTTAGCGAATTGGCGTCGATAATGACAGCACACCAGTTCCCGCACTTCAATGGGTGTAAAAATAATACCGTTTGGTTCAGATTTGAAATTTTTCAAGATTCGATTAGGAAATTTATAGCAAACGTTATATAATTAATCAGCGGGGAAAATAAATTATCAGGTTGCCAGTTGCTTCATTCATCAAAGGAATTGTTATGATGAACAAATTAAGAACAACCCTATTCAGTATGTTGGTAATCCTCAGTCTTTTCTTAAGTACAGCTGCTGTGTCTGTTCCAAAAAATCAAGGTAATAAATTAAATGTCAAACAGGGAGGATCAGAAGACTGTTCCGATAGGGACCATGCCTGCGATCTGCAGACTGCCCTGACCGTGAACCCATTGCCGCCCGGCGCCATCGTGATCAACTTTGACGATGTGACCGCGCCTTGTCTCTTCATGGATACAACTGCCCTCCGCGACCAATACGCAGGACTTGGGGTCCTCTTTATGGGCCCAGCCGAGAATGACGGCGGTGGCATCGTCGACCAGTGTGGCGCCTGGGGCGTCAACGGATATAGCCCACCCAACTTCATGGGCCTTAATCAGGACGGGCACTTTAGCAACGGCGGTATCCCGCGGCCGCCCGAGACGATCACCTTCACCAACGGCGCTACGCATGTCCAGGTCAACACCGGGTCCAATCACGGCGCAGGCCAGATCGTCACGATGGAAGCCTTCGACGCTGCAGGCATCTCCTTGGGAAGCGACAGCCTGACCCTGGCCCCGACCGTCGACACCCTCAGCATCACCGTCACCGGAATCGCCTACGTCGTGATCAACTCGCCGTCCTACTTTATGCTAGACGACCTGGCCTTCTTGGTCCCTTACCGGACCTATTTGCCGCTGGTAATCAAGGATTAAGGGCACCTCTGGTCTCTGGCAGGTCGCAGAAAATCGAGCAGGAGGGGCAAGTCACCCGCTGCAGTTTCCTTAAGCAGGCACGACATTTTGCTTGGTTGCGTCCCGCCTACCCTCCCTACCCGCGATAGTGGGTCAGAAGGTTTGGGAAGCCTCCATGCGGGACGTCGTGCCCACTACGCATAAAACTCCATTTCTCGCCAACTGTGCCCATTCTGACGTAGGTCAAAATCCTGTTCCCGCCGCCTGTGCCCACCCTGAAACGGATGGATAGTTTTCCGTTCTCGCAGGTCTCCAGAATTCATAGCCTCCCTGTGAGACCGTGCGAGGCCTCTGACCACCAGGTCTCCATCCAAGATTGCCCGATTGTGCAAACACCGCGGATGGACACGAGGCCCATCCCTACGTTGAAAATGTTTTCGCACGGAATGGGGCATGATGCTGGAAGCGAAGCGAGCAGCATTTATCTTGATTGCGCCGGTGTCCGCGGTGCGTTGCCTTCCTGTGGGACCGTGCGCAGGTTTTGACCGCCAGGTCTCCATCTGACGTTGTCGTAGGGGTAGAACATTGGGAACCACCCTGTTGAGGGTTGTGGCTACCCGCTGAAGCCTGTGCATATTCAAGGCAGGCACAGGGGCCTGCCGCTACAAAAATCTCCGCTTTGGTAAAAGTAACCCATTTGGAACCAACCTGTTGCGGATCGCGGCTGCCTTGAGCGCGTACGGCAGATGCAAAGCCTCCCCCTTTTAGGATGCCAGGCCTGCTACCCTAAATGCTGTTTTGGGATACTCAATACACTTAACCCTCTTTCATTTTTGGAATAGGAATTTACCAATTGTCTCAAAATATGCGTTCGTGACCCCCTGTGCAGCAGGATGCTTGGTGATGACATAAGTTGTGTCCCCTGAACAAGCCGTGCAGTAACCACCTTTTTCCGTAAAACTTGAATTCTGGCCTGCAATGCTTTGCCAGTACGCAGAATAGCCCTGACCCATAAATACCACGCACTTGGGTCTATTTTCTTTTATCCTCGATCGGATATGCTCAGCGCGCCAAGGAACGCAATAATCTTGATAGGTTTTACGATCCTTCAAGAAAGGCAATTCTGACCAGAGACGATAATTCCAATCATTCAAGCTTGGCGATGGTAGCGGCAACAACTCCAAAAGGCATGTCTCGCTGGTCTTGCGACCAATAACATCTCTTTGATAGACTCGAACATCTTCTGTATACGAAGGAAGCCCCTTTGAAGCCAAAACGATTCTTGCCTGCTGCATCCATGTTCTTTGTAACCTCGCGTGATTTATGAAGAACTGAGGATAACCAATTTTCAGGTGAAATTCGTAGATGTCAACGAGTTCTGTACCGCCAAGCTCAAGCCAGGCGTCAAGCCTTCTGGTCACCTTGCTTAGATCACTCCCGCCCCCTTCTTCCATGCCAATAAACCAGTACTCCCCCGAATAGTTACCTGAACCATAGAACGTGGAAATGAAATGCTTTAACAAGGCGTTACATAAGTCCATGATGCCCCTTAAGTATAATTCCTCAGAATTACGACTGTCTTTTGAATCTTACGTGCTTTTCTCCAGTACCTTGGATAAATATTCCTCGTAATTTGAACCAGGAGCTGATTCTTCTTCCCCTGGGATGAATAATAAATCATCCCGTTGGCAGTAGTAAATTTTGTCATAACGCATCATCAATTTTTGAGTTTGGAGTGTCCTTTGTCTATGTAATTCTGTTTGGTATTTTTTTTGATCTTGTTTACCCTTTAACCAATTTATAACTCCAAACACAAACAGCGCTATGCTTCCAACAAATAACAAGAATCCCAAAATTCCTGCAAACACACCTTGACCATTACTATTTACCATCTGAATAATTAAAATGAGCGATGTTGTCAATGCAACCGCGCTCCCTATTCCGAACAAGTTCCCCCTTTTCTTATAAACACTTTCTTGTTTTTCTTCGAGAGCTATCCATTCCAGATGCTTATCGGCCTTGTTTGAGTCTAGCAATCGATAGTAATAAACCTGTTTAAGGTTTTCAGGTGGGCGAAATTTCATTGATACGTGATCTTGCTTATTCAATATTGCTGTTAATTTCTCCACCCTATCATTCCTATGACATATAGGGCAGCGCCCGAAGTACTCAATATCCTGTTCACGAAGTTTGTGTGTTTGACCGCAAAATTCACAAGTATAGGTCGGCGTATTCTTTTCAATGTTTAATTTTCCGCCACAGGATGGGCATGTAAGGCTAATGAAATCATTCATAGAATTTCCCTTCTTATCGTGCTGAAATTCTCATCAACCATTGAGTGTCTACTGGTTTAGATTGATAAGCAACTTTTCTTACCATTTTGAAATATTTTCTTTTTTTGTTGAATTTTGGTTCGGAAGCAAAGTTTCTCTTCTCGATGAGTCTTCATTGATTAATGAACTCTGTTTCAATGAATAATCGAGACCTTTTGAAGTGTTCTGATAGGACAAACGATAAGTCACAACCAGAACTGGCTTTGGTTTAAAAATCGCAGCAAATATCCCAATTAGCAGTATACGAGCGCATCCGCTACGAGGCTGTTCACTTGTAACAGATTGAACTTCATAACCCTTTGAGGCCATTTTTCTGGCATCTGTTTGAAATTCTCTATCAGATTTATATCTTTTGACAATTATTTGCGATGGCGCCATATTCCTCCAGATGAAATAAATAATTCAATTTTATAGTCGTGTTTTATGCTTTCATCGTTCTTTTATTTTACGAAGAAATCAGCGACAATTAATGGTTGGCAGATCTCAGCTCCAAAAGCGTTTTTTCCACAGTTTTCACCAGCACCAACACCATAGATCGTCAAATATGAGTTGTCGTAAATATCATCAAATTCGTGTGCACTAAGAACAAAATATGCGTCATATGTTCCGGGATAGTAACACTGGAATTGTTCGTTGTTTATTACATTGAAAACACGACAAGTAAGCTTCACAAACTCACCTTTGTACTTATCGGGATAGGTACTGAAATCTTTCCAGTCTACTTGTTTAAAGTTAGACATATAATCTTGGGTTTTTACATATGCCGTTTGAGTAAACTGATAAGGTGCTGTTGTAGGCGTAAGCGTGTTAGTTCTCGTTGGAGTTAACGTTACCGTGGGAGTGTTTGTGATCGTAGGGGTGTTAGTTATCGTAGGAGTATTTGTTATTGTTGGAGTGTAAGTCGCTGTTGGTGTGTCTGTTGGAGTAGCTGCAGGTGTATCTGTTGGTGTATTAGTTGGTACAGCAGTGTAAGTATTAGTAGGATTTGCCGATTGGGTCTGGTTTATTCCTGCAGAAATGGTAGCTTGAATCTCTTCCGGAGATAGATTTTTTGAACCTGAACAGGCACTGATCAAAAACAATAAACAAAGAAATACTATGATTTTTTTCATCTCCACACCTCATAAATGATTACATCACATTTCAAAACTAAGAGTAGTATAACTCAAAATTTGTATTTATGGATTTGACTACGCTGACTCGGGAAGAAAAAATATTCAAAGAGTCATAATACCCCCATAGCAACAAACGGTGCAGGCACAGCAATCAAACCTAATCGTATCCAAATCTGCTACAATTGGGGCTAGTTAAAACACATTAGCGCGGATAGATTGTTGGCAACAATTAGGAGGAATAATGAAAAAGATCTTGCTGGCATTATCAATAATGCTAATGCTTAACGCTTGCGCTCCACAGTCTACACCTGAGCCGGCCGTAACCAAGACTACTGGACAGGAATGGACGGTTACAAAATCCACCTATATTTATGATTCGCCAAGTTTTGACAGCAGCACAAAAGGAGAGTTAGCGGTAGGGGATATTGTCATGCTCCCTGCGGGTGTCACAAGTCTTGAATGCAAGACAATATCTGAGACGGGATTATCGGCTACTCTTTGCTATTTTCGTGCAAAGCGCTCAGGCATAGAGGGCTGGGTGCTTAAGAAGTGGGTAGATTAAAAGCAAGTCAATCAATCGGGAGGAATTATGAAAAAGTGTCCGATGTGCTATGAGAAAAATGACAATACTGCTAAAACCTGCACGAACTGCGGGGCTGATCTGGAGAGTAATCCAGAGTCAGAACTAATGCCTGATACCTCTAAGACTGTGCCAGAGGTTGAGGTAGAGAAGTTAGATGAATTAATAGCCAGTCTAAATCAACAAAAAAAAATACTATCGGAAATGTATAAACATACTGTCATTATTGACCAGAACATAAGCGCTATCAGGGGCTGGGTAACCTTTTTAGGCATTATCGTTCTGATAAGTTTGATAGTAGCCTTTATTCAAAGCTGTAACGCATCCTTAGGGCTTTAATAAGGGCTAAAACAATCGCTAGGCGGGGCTTCAATGAGTTTCAGTAAACAAAAACCGATGACCATAAATCAGTTGAAACGTAGGATTAAGGAACTCGAATTAAAGAATGAGGAATTAAGGGCAAGTGTAGGAAACGAAGCATTACACGGGTGGAAACCAGACGTAAAAATTGAAAAGCAATATGGCTGGATTTATACCTGGCTTTATCCATTGTCAGTTTATTTAGACAAAACCGTTGCCCCCCCTACACGTAATGCAATTATGACTTTTGTAACAGCAACTATCTCGCAGATGTCAATTCATGGAAAATATGGCATAAAAATTCCTTACGACCCACAATCGATAGATACAGAAACATATTTTAAGAAACAACGGGAGTATATGCAGCGAAATTATGACCCTTGCGATATTTGCGGTGAAAATAGGATTACTCATCAGTGCCATATTATTCCAAAGGTAGAGGGAGGAGAATATCACAAGGATAATTTCTTCACACTTTGTCCAATACATCACCACCTGTTTGACCATAACAGGTTAAACAAAGATGAGTGGGCGGTCCTAACCGAACTTATAAATACTAAAACTCAATCCGCCATTGTTTATTTTAGAGATGTAAGGGAAAGACAGCAAAAAGTATTCTGGAATAATAATCCTTAACAGCGTATAACAGCTTTCTGTCCTTTATTGTTACTCCATTGAAACTACAGTGATCGAGTAAATAAATTGAACCCATGCAATCGCTTGAAACAATAATGTAAAGGGGTGAAAAATTAAATCTAGCGCTATTTACTAGTTTTAGCGGAAAAAAGTACCTCGATCGGTGAATGGTCGCTCAATTTCATTTCTCGAATTTTGTGGAGATAAACACATTCCTGTGGTAGTAATTCCTGAGATGCAAAAACATGGTCAAATCTTCTTTTAGATACAATTTCCCCCTTTCGTGTCACAATATAACTATACTCTTCAAGTCCATAACCATGCAATTGGCGAAAGACATCAAGTAAATTATATTCTGCTAATCCTCTGATGACCGCCAACTCGCCCTGATGCCAACGGAGGTTGTTTTTCATCAGGTATACGTCATTATTTCTTGATAACCGTTGTCCCCAAGTTATTGTTGTCCCATTTGAAAGTTCAGCTTGAGGTGAATTAAAATCACCACAAAGAATACGTAAGTTATCATCTTCTGAAGATAATGTCTTGAAAATAGCTTCGAAAGTCTCGATTTTTTTCCAACCGTGATTTGACCCATTGGGTATGTGGGCATTATGAATTTTAATATTACCAAGTGGAGTTTCTACATTTACGGAAATCACGCTTTCAGAATGAGGTGCAGCTATATACCCAGGTAGATATTCAATAGGATGTTTACTGACAACCATATTTCCTCTACTTCGATTATTCTCTTCTGCAAGAAGAATAGAGTCGTGGAAGTAAGAATAACCCGCATTTTGAAATTTTCTAATAATTGTTATTAAAGCTGTTTTTCTTACTTCTTGTAGGCAAATTATTGATGGTTTTCGAGAGATTAATGCTTCAACTTGTTCGTTTATTTTTGTCACCCATCCAGCTAAATTCCAACTAACAAGTCTCAATTTAAAACTCCTTATTATTTAAGCAAGAAACGATTGTTACTCACATTGATATTATACTTAATTATGTTTATGATTTTAATCGCTTTATGATTCTCATCATCGATATACAATTCGTCTAGTAGTTCTGAAAATAATATCTTTACACTCCATCACAGTAAATTTTTTTTAGGCATTTTTTATTCTATAACCCCTTTCTATTGTTCTTACCTTAAATTTGAACAAACCTGATAAAGTACCTATGTTATTAACAATGGAAATTGTACATACGTAATCAATATTTAGAGCGGTGTCGCACATTAATTAAACCAATGGATTATCAAAAAAAGGTCTCAAGCTTGAAGACAGGACAACCCTGACTAATCAGGGTGTCAACGAGGAAAGAAGCCGTTAAAACAAAAAATGGCGAGGCTGGGATTTGAACCCAGAACCAATGGCTTATGAGTCCACTGCTCCACCGTTGAGCTACCTCGCCACGATGCCCAAAGATATTAATCGAAATCGCTCTAAAAGTCAACCAATTTTACGATCCAGGTCATCAATAACCAGGGAACAAAAGCCTTTCGGACAACAAAATCATTCGTAGAAATGGTCCCTGCCCTGGTAGCAAAGCGGATAGGGTGACCCATTCCGTTTCATTGCGGAAGGAATCAAGCCCATTGCCTACAATGCACCAAAAATGTTTGGGGAAACATTTGAGGATAGGTTTCTGAGAAAGTGCAAAATTGACACAGCAAAAAACGTTGCACTTTTGCACTTTCTCCGCCCTATCGAACCCAAGCGCTTCTGATGTCAGGTTCAACCGCGGAACCTGACCTACGACAGGGGTCCATAAGCCATCTCCAGATAGCGTATAATTTCTTCAGTCACCGGAGAATTGGATCAAACATGCCCGAATTTTCAGATGTCCAGAAATATTTCAACGCCCCAACCAAATCGCTGCTGCAGCGTGCCTGGCAGGTGGTGCCAGAGCAGCAGCGCAAAGAGATCGACAGCATGCTGCAGGGCATCCCGCTCAACAAAAACCCCCTCAACAGCCTGATAGACCTGGCGCTGATGCACTCCAAAACCGTGCTTGGGGCTCATAAGAAAGTCGCGATCATCGGTCCCGCCAACGTCGGCAAGTCCACGCTATTCAATCAATTCGTGCGCGTCAAGACCGACCAGGCGGAGGTCAGCCCCATCCCCGGCACGACGCGCGTCAACCAGGAAGCCGATGCCGGCATCTTCACCATGATCGACACTCCCGGCGCGGACGCCGTCGGCGCGGTTGGCGAAACCGAACGCGAGCACGCGCTGGCAGCCGCCAGGCACGCCGACTTCCTGATCCTGGTGTTCGATGCCATGCAGGGGGTCAAGCAAACCGAATTGGGGCTCTATAACGAACTTTTGGGGCTGAAAAAGCCCTTCATAATCGTCCTGAACAAGATCGACCTGGTCGAAAAGTTCAAAGAAGATGTGCTCGGGAAGACCGCCGCCAACCTGAACGTTGCCCCCGAGCAGGTCATCCCGATTTCCGCGCTGAAGGGGGACGGCATCGGG
>Ga0116157_10003975_pt1 | contig 13943 bp, 5 predicted proteins | sample AD_UKC048_MetaG_FD_89882 | JGI IMG/M metagenome (GOLD analysis project Ga0116157, IMG submission 89882) | Active sludge microbial communities of municipal wastewater-treating anaerobic digesters from USA - AD_UKC048_MetaG | ecosystem: Engineered > Bioreactor > Anaerobic > Digestate | place: USA...
CCAGCGACAGGTCGGGGGCCTTGTTCGACTTGCCCAGGGTCTTGACGACCTGGACCTTGCCGTTGGCCCCGGCCTGTTCCATGGTGACGACCTCCATCTCGATGTCCAGACCGCTGACGCTGGACAGGATGGACACGACGGAGCCGTCGATCTCCAGAAAGAAGTTCTGGCTGACGATCGGGTCGGTGTTGATCAGTTCCGCATTGGGCATGTTCGTCTCCTTGAATGGCGTGAGGGATCAGACGGTCAGTTCGCGACCTGCTTGTGCTGGGCGATGCGGAAGACGACGAACTCGGCCGGCTTGACCGGCGCGATGCCCACCTCGACGATCAGCAGGCCCTGGTCGATCGATTCCGGCGGGTTGTTCTCGGCGTCGCACTTGACGTAGAAGGCCTGGTCGACGGACTGGCCGAACAGGGCACCGGCGCTCCACAACCCGCGCAGGAACGCATTGAGGGTGCGCTTGATGCCCTCCCACAGGGACACGTCGTTGGGCTCGAACACCGCCCACTGGGTGCCGTCGGCGATGGTCTTCTCGACCATGTTGAACAGCCGGCGGACGTTGATGTAGCGCCAGTCCGAGTCGCTGGCCAGGGTCCGCGCCCCCCAGATGCGGATGCCGCGGGTGCCGAACGGGCGGATGCAGTTGATGCCGATCGGATTGAGCACGGCCTGCTCGTTCTGGGTGACGCCGTAGGCGACATCCAGGCAGCCGCGGATGGTGTCGTTGGCCGGCGCCTTCCACACCCCGCGGGTCTCGTCGGTGCGGGCCCACACCCCGGCGATGTGCCCGCTGGGCGGGATGAACACCTCGGCGTCGCCGTTGACCCCGATCGGGTTCTCCACCTTGATCCACGGGTAGTACAGCGCGGCGTAGGGGGAGTCGTACATGGCGACATCGCTGCGCCAGTCGCGGATCTGCTGCGGCGTCATGCCGGGCGGCGCGTCCAGCACGGCCATCCGGTTGCCGTTCTGCTCGCAATGGCTGATCAGCGCCGTCTGCACGGCCTTCCACAGGTTCAGATCGACGGTCCCGTCGTCCTTGGTCGCCGCGGTGATCAGGTCGGGCACCACGACGATCGTCACGTCGTCGGCCACGGCCAGCCCGTTGATGCCCTGGCGGCTGGACTCGGAGCCGGCGAACCGTCGCCCGGTCACCGGAACCGCCGACGGGGCCGCCTTTTCCAGCGGGTACAGGCCCGGTTTGAGCAGCTCGAGCTGACCGGACAGGTCGGTCTTGGACTCCAGCAGCACCTCCACCTTGATCTTGGTCGAGGTGTCGTTGACCACGGTCGCGACGTTGCGCTTGCCGCTGCCCAGGGTCAGGTCGGGGAAGGATTCGACGACCTCCAGCCCCTGCAGGACGTCCAGGGTGAACGGGCTGGGGCCGTCCTCGTCGGTGTCCTGGGTGGTCACGCGGAGGGTGAGATCGGCGTCCGGCTCGAGACTCTCGACGGCCAGCGGTAGCCCGAGGGCGCGATCCGCGGCGGGCAGCTCCCGGCGGGAGGGCTCGCCCGACGGTGCGGTGTTGGGCACCCGGACGATGTAGGCCAGCGCCCCGCCATTGGCGAAGTAGCCGTACACCGACAGCGGCAGCACGGCCCCGGGGGTGAACCGGCCGTAGCTGGCCTCGAATTGCGACCAGCTGGTGACCAGGCGGGGGGCCAGCCCCTCCGGATCGCCCGGGTCGTCGGTCGGGAAGCGCTCGGTGAAGCCGACGAAGGCGGTCACCGCCGTCGGGGCGGCGGCCAGCACCTTTTGGGTCGACGCCACTTCTTCGACGTACACACCGGGCGCGGCGTAGGTGGGCATCTGGGCTCCTGTCGGGGTCGGACGGGCGGGTGAGGGATGGTCGGGGCCGGACTACGGCGGATTTGCGGCCGGCGCGCGGAGGGTCATGTCAGGCCGCCGTGGTCCGGACGGCACCGGGCATGGTGATGGCGATGACGCCGGCAAAGGCGCAGAAGCACTGCGCGCCGGCGACCACCACCGGCGCACCCCCCGCGGTCATCTGCGGGGCCAGCGGCGTCCACGGTGCGGTCACGACCGGGACGCACGGCATCGGGGTGAGCACGCCCAACGCCGCCGCGGTGGCCGCGGCGACGGTGGGGTTGGCCAGCGACTGGCACAGCCCGAACGGCGGGATGTTGGCGCCGGGGACGATGTCGGTGATGTTGGCGACCGGCCGGCCCTCCACCGTCGGCCGGGGCGCCACCACGTTCAGCGTGGACGGGGCCAGCCCGAACGAGCAGGTGATCATCGCCCCGGAGACCGCGCACGGCTTACCCATTACGCGCGCTCACTGCTTGGACGCCTTGGCCGAGCTGGTCAGCTCGGCGCCGGTGGTGGTGATGAAGCAGACGATGGAGCGGTCGTCGTTCTGCTCCCAGCCCCGGGCCGACGGCACCAGATAGGTGAAGAACAGCGACGAGTCCAGATAGCTGATGCCGACGTACTGCTCGAACTGCTGGGCGCAGTTGGCGTCGGCGTAGGACTTCAGGTCGGCATCACCGGGAAAGGCGTCGCCGGTGACGCCGGTCGGCGGCTGGTAGTCGACAATGGCGTACGACTCCTGCTGGTGCGGGGTGTCGCAGGGAATCGAGCCCAGGGTGGCGATCTCGGCCTGCACCTCCTGCTGCGCGGTGAAGCACTGGCCGGGTTGCACGTCCAGCACGGAGATCTCGACCGGCTTGGGGGCGTCGGCGTCGCTGCCGGAGAACCAGCTGCAGCCGGTCAGGCAGACCGCGGTCGTGCCCGCCCCGATGGCGTACCCGATTGCGGAGCCGACCCGGCGCACGGTGCGGCGGTGCAGTGCGAGCGCCACCGCGTTCACCCCCGTCGGCCGACCGTCGGACACCCTGCCCGGCGGCAGCGTGCCCGATGAGCCCACCAGTCGGGGCGCTGACCAGGCATCGGGCGAACGCCCTATTTCGCTCCGATCAGCCCACCGGGGTCTGCAGCAACCCGGTCCGGTAGGCCAGGGCGACGGCCTCGGCCCGGCCCCGGACCTCGAGCTTGCGGTAGATGCTCACGCTGTGGTGCATCACGGTTTTCGTGGACAGGAAGAAGTCGGTGGCGATCTGGGCGTTGGTCCGCCCGCTGGCGATCGCGGCCAGGATCTCCAGTTCGCGGGCGGTCAGCTCGTGCAGCCGGTCGCGGGTCGCCGCTCCGGCCGCCGCCGGGGCTGCGGCCAGGGCGGGGGTGGCCCGCGGCGGTTCGGGCACCGCAGCCGGGAGCGCGGCCGGGGATTCGGACTGGGATCCGGACTGGGATCCGGACGGGGGTGCGGCGTCGATCGGCGGCGGGGCCGGGGCCGCCGGCAGGGCGGCGACCTCGACCGCGATGCCCATCGCCCAGCCGCGCAGCCAACTCCACGCCGGGGTGTCGCAACCGACGTCGGGGCCGGAGCTGCCGCCCGGTTCGCTACCCGCGGCGGCCAACCGGTAGTCGTGCAGCAGGGTGGCCGGCAGCAGCCGCTCCAGCAGGCCCAGGTGGTCGGTGACGGCGTCGTGCGCGATGGCGATGTCGGCGTGCCGGCCCAGCCGGCAGGCCAGGAACGAGACCGCCCAGGCCGCGCCGATCTCGCCCAGCCGGTCGTCGCTGCGGCGGGCCTCGGCGATCGCCTCGACCAGGTAGCGGGCCGCCTCCTGGGGCCGGTCCAGCTCGATCATGATGGCGCCCAAGCAATTCAGCGACACCGCGTAGGAGCGGGTGTCCCCGCCGCGGCGCAGCCCGTCCAGGCTTTGCGTCATCGACTCGCGCGCGGCCGTCCAGTCCCGCTGGGCCATCAGGTTCATCCCGGTCAGCGCGACGGCCCGGGCGGCCACCCGGAACAGCCCGTTGTCGGTGGCCGCCATGGCCGCCATCTCGGCCCAGCGCAGAGCGAGCTGGTCCTCCCGCTGTCCGACCGAGGTCCACCGCCAGAGCGCCCGGTGCAACAGGAAGACACACGTCCAGTACGGATCGCGCTGGTCCTCCGCGGCCCGCAGGCCGTCGGCGATCATGTCGCCGCACTCACCTGGTTGGCCGACCGCGAGCAGGCTCAGGATCAGGTTGTCGGTCCAGTTCAACCACTCGAACGTGCCGGCCGCCTCGATCGCGGCCGGCCGGACCCGGCGCATCGAGCGCAGGTGGGCGTTGATTTGGACGGGATCGCCGTCGCCGATGGCCAGCCGGCTCCACCAGGCCAGGGCCAGGGTGCGCGCCCGGTCCAGGGCCGCCCGGCCGGGCGCCGGCCGGGGGTGGTCGCCGGCCTGGGGGTCGGCCTGGAAGTCGGCCTGGAAGTCGGCCTGGGAGTCGGCACCGCCGGTCGATGAATGCGCGGCCGGGCCGGCGGGGACGTCGGGCTCGGGCTCGGTCGCGTCCAGGAAGACCCGGCACCAGCGCATGCCCTCGGTGGTCGAGCCGCGCAGGCACCAGTACCGGCCCAGCCGGACGGCCAGCTCCAAGCCTATTAGGCCCATCCCTTCGGCGGCGCACTGGGCCAGGCACTGCCGGATGATCGGCATCTCCTGGTCCAGGCGGTCCAGCCAGAGTTGTTCGTCGGTCGAGGCCAGCCCGCGCTCGCCCTGCGCGACCAGGTCCCGGCACCAGCGCAGCAGCCGGGTCTGCACCTCGGGACCCTCGCCGGAGGCGGCCAGCAGCTCCCCGGCGAACGCCCGGGCGACGTCGGACATGACGAAGCGGACCCGCTCGGGGTCGCCCGCGGCGTCCACCGGCTCGACCAGGTGCAGGTCGACCATCTCGGCAATGCCGTCGAGCACGTCGTCGGAGTCGCCGCCGTGGAAGACCGGGTCGGCGCCGGGGCGGCGGTCCGGGGTGGTCGAGCCGCCGGCGGCCTCGGCGGCGTCCAGGCTGAACGAGCCGGGGAAGATGCCCAGCCGGCGGAACAGGACCTGGTCGGTGGGCGTGAGCAGCTGATGGCTCCAGGCCAGCGAGGCCCGCATCGACAGCTGACGCTTGGGCAGGTCGGCCGGCCCCTTGGCCAGCAGGGTGAGCATCCGGCGGTGATCAGGCGAATGGACCTGGGCCAGCAGCGCGGCCGGTGACATCATCCGGGTGCGGGCGGCGGCCAGCTCGATGGCCAGGGGCAGCCCGTCCAGGGCCCGGCACAGGGCGGTGACGGCCGGACGCTGGTCGTCCATCCAGGTGGTGTCGGCCCCGACCGCGCGGGACCGGGTCAGGAACAACTCGACGGCGGCCCCGTCGGGGCCGGTGGGCAGTCCGATCAGGTGCAGCACCCGTTCATTGCTCAGGCCCAGCCGGCTGCGGCTGGTGACCACGATCGTCATGGCCGGAACGGTGGTCCGGATCTCGGCGATCAGGTCGCTGATCTGCCCGACCTGCTCGACCGAGTCCAGGATCAGCAGGCCGGGCTCACCCGGCGGCGCCGACGGCGCGGTCGCGGGGGAGGCCTCGCGCAGGGTGCCGGTGGCCGCGTCGAAGCGGCTGAGCAGCAAGGGTGCGCAGACCCGCCGGATGGCCAGGGTGGCCCCGGTCCGGTCCAGGTCGGCCAGCGGGACGAACACCACCGGCCGGTCCTGCCGCTGGGCGACCTCCAGGACCAGCCGGGTCTTGCCGACCCCGCCCTCGCCGGTGATGGTGACCAGGCCCGGCAGGTCGACCATGGCCCGCAGCCGGGCGATCTGGAGTTCGCGGCCGATCAGGGCGGTGTCGGGAATCGGCACGGGTGATCCGGACGGTCCGCGCGGGTCGGTACTGCGGGGCGGTCCGGCCTCCACAGTGGTTGCTCCGTCTGCTCGGCCAACCTTGCTCATGCATCCGCCGCCCTGTTCCGGGGTCGGAGTTCTGGACTCTTCCTGCTCCGACCGTAGGGAGATTACGAGGCGAATGTCGACAGCACAACAAATGAGTGACGAACGGGCGGCAACGCTGCGCATTTGGGGGTTGAGCCGCGTGAACGACGGTTCGCAACGACGACTGTGACTCCCGTCTGCGATCCCGTCTGCGCTGGTCGGGTGAGGTTCACCCGGTCGCCGTGGGGGCGATTGACGTCTGGTCGACCCGGTTTGTCGGATTGGTCCGACCGTGCGGCCGCCCGGGGTCGATCCTCCGGACGGCCGCGTTCGGTTCGGGAGGCGAGGGGAGTCGAGCAGGGGACGAGCGGCCCGGCCGCGGCCGAGCCGGCCGGACGCGGCCGGGTCGAATCGGCGCCGGATGCTTGACGGATGCCGGTCCTGGGGCCAGGCTAGTCATCGACGTCGGCCATATAGCGGGTCGCGTCCTTCGGACTCCACGTCCGCCGGCTCGAAGGTTCGGTGCTCAAGATTGAGCGCTCCTCGCCGGGACGTGAGGCCAGAAGGAGACGTCTGGACAGGCGTGCCTTCTGGTGGTAAGCTACTTGTTTGCGCTGCCCTCTTTGTGCTGCCCGGGATCCAGCCGGTCCTCGTCGCGAGCGAACGCTCGTCCGCGGAACACCGTCTGACCTGGGCTGACACCCGGCGGGTCGGCCATGTCCTGACCATCCACGACAACCACGACCAGCACACCACCTTGGTTCCGGCCGCTCGGCGTATGGGCGGAACCGCGCGTCAGCGAGTAGTCCACACAGTGTTTGTCCTCGAAAGGACGAATCTTGGCAGTCACCAGCACGTCCAGGTCCACCGCAAGCAGCCCCAACCGGGTCTCCTTCGCCAAGCTCCGCGAACCACTGGAAGTACCCAATCTCCTCGCTCTGCAGACCGACTCGTTCGCCTGGCTCGTCGGCGGCGCCGACTGGCGTGCCCGCCAGGACGAGCCGACGCCCAGCGGGCTCGACGAGATCCTGGAGGAGATCTCCCCGATCGAGGACTTCTCCGGCAACCTGTCGCTGTCCTTCTCCGACCCGCGCTTCGACGAGGTCAAGGCGAACGAGGAGGAGTGCCGGGACAAGGACATGACCTACTCGGCCCCGCTGTTCGTCACCGCCGAATTCATGAACGGCGAGACCGGCGAGATCAAGTCGCAGACCGTCTTCATGGGTGACTTCCCCATGATGACCAGCAAGGGCACGTTCATCATCAACGGCACCGAGCGGGTCGTGGTGTCCCAGCTGGTGCGTTCGCCCGGCGTCTACTTCGACAAGTCGCTGGACAAGACCGCGGGTAAGGACGTCTTCAGCTGCAAGGTCATCCCCTCGCGGGGTGCCTGGCTCGAGTTCGACGTGGACAAGCGCGACACCATCGGTGTGCGCATCGACCGCAAGCGGCGGCAGCCGGTCTCCGTGCTGCTCAAGGCGCTGGGCTGGGACACCGAGCGGATCCGGGAGCACTTCTCCTGGTCGCCGGTGCTGCTGGCGACCCTGGAGAAGGACCACATCGCCGGCCAGGACGAGGCGCTGCTGGACATCTACCGCAAGCTGCGTCCGGGCGAGCCGCCGACCAAGGAGAGCGCGCAGGCCCTGCTGGACAACCTGTTCTTCAAGGACAAGCGCTACGACCTGGCCAAGGTCGGCCGGTACAAGATGAACAAGAAGCTGGGCGTCAACCAGCCGACCAGCGTGGGCACCCTCACCGAGGACGACCTGCTCTCGATCGTCGAGTACCTGCTGCGCCTGCACCAGGGCGATGCCGAGTGGACCAAGAACGGCCGGGTCTACCCGGTCGAGACCGACGACATCGACCACTTCGGCAACCGCCGGCTGCGCACCGTGGGCGAGCTGATCCAGAACCAGATCCGGGTCGGCCTGTCCCGCATGGAGCGCGTCGTCCGGGAGCGGATGACCACTCAGGACGTCGAGGCGATCACGCCGCAGACCCTGATCAACATCCGGCCGGTCGTCGCCTCCATCAAGGAGTTCTTCGGCACCAGCCAGCTCTCGCAGTTCATGGACCAGACCAACCCGCTCGCGGGCCTGACCCACAAGCGGCGGCTGTCCGCGCTGGGTCCGGGCGGTCTGTCCCGGGATCGCGCCTCGCTCGAGGTCCGCGACGTGCACCCGTCCCACTACGGCCGGATGTGCCCGATCGAGACCCCGGAAGGCCCGAACATCGGCCTCATCGGCTCGCTGTCGACCTTCGCCCGGGTGAACCCGTTCGGCTTCATCGAGACGCCGTACCGCAAGGTGATCGACGGCGTCGCGACGGATCAGATCGAGTACCTGACCGCCGACGAGGAGGACCGGTTCATCATCGCCCAGGCCAGCGCCAAGCTGGACAACGACGGGCGGTTCACCGAGAACCGGGTGCTGGTCCGGCGTAAGGGCTCCGGCGAGGTCGACCAGGTCCCGCCGGCCGAGGTCGAGTACATGGACGTCTCGCCGCGGCAGACCGTCTCGGTCGCGACCGCGATGATCCCGTTCCTGGAGCACGACGAGGCCAACCGGGCCCTGATGGGCGCCAACATGCAGCGGCAGTCCGTGCCGTTGCTGCGCTCGGAGGCGCCGCTGGTCGGCACCGGCATGGAGGCCCGTGCGGCCAAGGACGCCGGCGACGTGCTCATCGCCGAGAAGTCGGGTGTGGTCGAAGAGGCCACCGCCGACTACATCTCGGTGATGAACGACGACGGCACCCACCGCACCTACCGGTTGAACAAGTTCCGCCGGTCGAACCAGGGCACCAGCTTCAACCAGAAGCCGATCGTGGATGAAGGGGCGAGGGTCGAAGCCGGCGACGTCATCGCCGACGGGCCGTGCACCGACGGCGGCGAGATGGCGCTGGGCAAGAACCTGCTCGTCGCCTTCATGCCGTGGGAGGGCCACAACTACGAGGACGCGATCATCCTGTCCCAGCGCATCGTCCAGGACGATGTGCTGACCTCGATCCACATCGAGGAGCACGAGATCGATGCCCGCGACACCAAGCTGGGCCCTGAGGAGATCACCCGGGACATCCCGAACGTCTCCGAGGAGGTGCTGGCCGACCTCGACGAGCGCGGCATCGTCCGCGTCGGCGCCGAGGTGCAGGACGGCGACATCCTGGTCGGCAAGGTCACGCCCAAGGGCGAGACCGAGCTGACCCCGGAGGAGCGGCTGCTGCGCGCGATCTTCGGCGAGAAGGCGCGTGAGGTCCGCGACACCTCGCTGAAGGTGCCGCACGGCGAGACCGGCAAGGTCATCGGCATCCGGGTGTTCAACCGGGACGACGACGGCGCCGAGCTGCCCCCGGGCGTCAACGAGCTGGTCCGGGTGTACGTGGCCCAGAAGCGCAAGATCCAGGACGGCGACAAGCTGGCCGGACGCCACGGCAACAAGGGCGTCATCGGCAAGATCCTGCCCGTCGAGGACATGCCCTTCCTGCCCGACGGCACCCCGGTCGACATCGTGCTCAACCCGCACGGTGTGCCGCGACGGATGAACATCGGTCAGATCCTGGAGACCCACCTCGGGTGGGTGGCCTCCCAGGGCTGGCAGGTCGAGGGCGAGCCGGGCTGGGCCAAGAACCTGTCCGAGCAGACCCGGGAGGCCGGGCCGTGGACCAAGACCGCCACGCCGGTGTTCTCCGGGGCCTCCGAGGACGAGATCATGGGCCTGCTCGGTTCGACCACCCCGACCCGGGACGGCGAACGCCTGGTCCACACCGATGGCAAGGCGACCCTGTTCGACGGACGCACCGGCGAGCCGTTCCCGTACCCGGTCGCGGTCGGCTACATGTACATCATCAAGCTGCTGCACCTGGTCGACGACAAGATCCACGCCCGTTCGACCGGTCCGTACTCGATGATCACGCAGCAGCCGCTGGGTGGTAAGGCGCAGTTCGGTGGGCAGCGTTTCGGTGAGATGGAGTGCTGGGCGATGCAGGCCTACGGGGCTGCGTACACCCTGCAGGAACTGCTCACCATCAAGTCCGACGACATCGTGGGCCGGGTCAAGGTCTACGAGGCCATCGTCAAGGGCGAGAACATCCCCGAGCCGGGAATCCCGGAGTCGTTCAAGGTGTTGCTCAAGGAGCTTCAGGCCCTGTGCCTGAACGTCGAGGTGCTCTCCAGCGATGGCGTCGCGATCGAGATGCGTGATTCTGACGATGACGATCTCGAGCGCGCCGCGGCCAACCTCGGAATCAACCTGTCGCGCAACGAGTCGGCCTCGGTCGACGACTTGGTGAACTAACCGGAAGCCTCCTGCGGGGGCGGGACTCACCTCCCGCGAGCCCCGTCCCCGCAGGTTCCCTCTTCCACCCCTTGGTTCCAGGCGCCGACCGGCAGTTGCTGCCGGCTCGTCCGGAATCGCCCGCATTACTGACACAGACAGGGACGTGCCACCAGTGCTCGACGTCAACTTCTTCGACGAGTTGCGTATCGGTCTCGCCACCGCCGACGACATCCGCGCGTGGTCCCACGGCGAGGTCAAGAAGCCGGAAACCATCAATTACCGCACGCTCAAGCCGGAAAAGGACGGGCTCTTCTGCGAGAAGATCTTCGGGCCGACCCGGGACTGGGAGTGCGCCTGCGGCAAGTACAAGCGTGTCCGCTTCAAGGGCATCATCTGCGAGCGCTGCGGCGTCGAGGTCACCCGCGCCAAGGTGCGTCGCGAGCGGATGGGCCACATCGAGCTGGCCGCGCCGGTCACCCATATCTGGTACTTCAAGGGCGTCCCGTCGCGCTTGGGCTACCTGCTCGACCTGGCCCCGAAGGATCTCGAGAAGATCATCTACTTCGCGGCCTACCTGATCACCGCGGTCGACGAGACGGCTCGGCACAATGACCTGCCGACCATCGAGGCCGAGATGGGCGTCGAGCGCAAGAACCTGGAGAACGCGCGGGACGCCGACATCGACGCCCGGGCCAAGAAGCTCGAGGCCGACCTGGCCGAGCTGGAGGCCGAGGGCGCCAAGTCCGACGTGCGCCGCAAGGTGCGCGAGGGCGGCGAGCGCGAGCAGCGGCAGATCCGCGACCGTGCGCAGCGGGCCATCGACCGCCTCGACGAGGTGCTCGACCTGTTCCGCAAGCTCTCGGTGCGCCAGCTGATCGTCGACGAGGTGCTCTACCGCGAGCTGGAGGACCGTTTCGGCGACTACTTCACCGGCGGCATGGGGGCCGAGGCGCTCAAGCAGATCATCTCGGACTTCGACATCGACGCCGAGGTCGAGATCCTGCGCGACACCATCAAGAACGGCAAGGGCCAGCGCAAGATCCGCGCGATCAAGCGGCTCAAGGTCGTCGCGGCGTTCCAGATGACGCAGAACTCGCCGCTGGGCATGGTGCTGGACTGCGTGCCGGTGATCCCGCCGGAGCTGCGCCCGATGGTGCAGCTCGACGGTGGCCGGTTCGCCACCTCCGACCTCAACGACCTGTACCGGCGCGTGATCAACCGGAACAACCGGCTCAAGCGACTGATCGATCTGGGCGCGCCCGAGATCATCGTCAACAACGAGAAGCGGATGCTGCAGGAGGCCGTCGACGCGTTGTTCGACAACGGCCGCCGTGGCCGTCCGGTCACCGGGCCGGGCAACCGCCCGCTCAAGTCGCTGTCCGATCTGCTCAAGGGCAAGCAGGGCCGGTTCCGCCAGAACCTGCTGGGCAAGCGTGTCGACTACTCGGGTCGTTCGGTCATCGTGGTCGGCCCGCAGCTCAAGCTGCACCAGTGCGGTCTGCCCAAGCTGATGGCGCTCGAGCTGTTCAAGCCGTTCGTGATGAAGCGCCTGGTCGACCTGAACCACGCGCAGAACATCAAGTCGACCAAGCGCATGGTCGAGCGGCAGCGGCCGCAGGTGTGGGACGTCCTGGAAGAGGTCATCTCCGCGCACCCGGTGATGCTGAACCGGGCGCCGACCCTGCACCGCCTGGGCATCCAGGCCTTCGAGCCGCAGCTGGTGGAAGGCAAGGCCATCCAGCTGCACCCGCTGGTCTGTGCCGCGTTCAACGCCGACTTCGACGGCGACCAGATGGCCGTGCACGTGCCGCTGTCGTCCGAGGCGCAGGCCGAGGCTCGCGTGCTGATGCTCTCGAGCAACAACATCCTGTCCCCGGGTTCGGGCCGGCCGCTGGCCATGCCCTCGCTGGACCTGGTGACCGGCCTGTACTACCTGTGTGGGTACAAGCCGGAGGCCAAGGGGGCCGGCTCGGTGTTCTCCTCGCCCGCCGAGGGGATCATGGCGCTGGACGCCGGACTGATCGATCTGCGCGCGCCGATCAAGGTGCGGCTGCCCGCGTCGGTCAAGCCGGGGCGCTTCGACACCCTGCCCGAGGACTACGAGGCGGGCCAGCCCTGGCTGGCCGAGACCACGCTGGGCCGGGTCCTGTTCAACGAGCTGCTGCCCGACGGGTACCCGTTCGTGAACGAGGAGCTGCCCAAGAAGCGGCAGGCCGTCATCGTCAACGATCTGGCCGAGCACTACCCGATGTCCGTGGTGGCGCAGGTGCTGGACCGCCTGAAGGAGGCGGGCTTCCACTGGGCGACCCGCTCGGGCATGACGGTGGCCATCGGCGACGTCATCATCCCGCCGGAGAAGGAAGAGATCCTGCTCCGTCACGAGATCGAGGCGGAGCGGGTCGAGAAGGCCTACCAGCGGGGCAACCTCTCCCACGAGGAGCGCAACGACGACCTGGTCAAGATCTGGGAGGCGGCCACCCGGGAGATCGAGGAGGCGCTGCCTCCGGCGTACCCGGCCGACAACCCGGTGTCCACCCTGGTGAACGCCGGCGCCGCCGGTAACTGGATCCAGGTCCGGTCGCTGGCCGGTATGAAGGGTGTGGTGGCCAACTCCAAGGGTCAGCAGATCCCGCGGCCGATTCGCTCCTCGTTCCGCGAGGGCCTGTCGGTGCTGGAGTACTTCATCAACACCCACTCGGCCCGTAAGGGTCTGGCCGACACCGCGCTGCGAACGGCGGAGTCGGGCTACCTGACCCGTCGTCTGGTCGACGTGTCGCAGGACGTCATCGTGCGCGAGACCGACTGTGGCACCGAGCGTGGCGTCACCCTGCCGATGGCTGATCGGTACGCCGACGGCAGCCTGCACATCAACGAGTTCATCGAGACCTCGGTGCAGGGTCGGGTGCTGGCCGGTGACCTGGTCGCCGAGGACGGCACGGTCGTCGTGCCGGCCGGTACGGACATGCGCGAGCACCACGTGCGGGACGCGGTCAACGCCGGGATCACCCTGGCCAAGGTCCGTTCCGTGCTGACCTGCGAGGCGGCCATCGGCACCTGTGCGGTCTGCTACGGCCGCTCGTTGGCCACCGGCAACCTGGTGGACGTGGGCGAGGCCGTCGGCATCGTGGCCGCGCAGTCCATCGGTGAGCCCGGCACGCAGCTGACCATGCGGACCTTCCACACCGGGGCGGCGTCGGGTTCCTCCGACATCACCCAGGGTCTGCCGCGTGTGCAGGAGCTGTTCGAGGCCCGGGTCCCCAAGGGCAAGGCGCCGATCGCCGACGCCGCCGGCCGGATCCGGATCGAGGACGCCGACAAGTTCTTCAAGATCATCGTCACCCCGGACGACGGGTCGGAGGAGATCGTGTACGAGAAGCTGCCCAAGACGCAGCGGCTCGCGACGATGACCGTCGACGGCTCCGAGCGTCTGCTGGTGGACGGCGATCACGTGTCGGTCGGCCAGCAGCTGCTCGAGGGCAACCCGGATCCGCACGAGGTGCTGCGGGTCATGGGCCAGCGCGAGGTGCAGCTGCACCTGGTGCGGGAGGTGCAGAACGTGTACCGCTCGCAGGGCGTGGGCATCCACGACAAGCACATCGAGGTGATCATCCGGCAGATGCTGCGGCGGGTCACGATCATCGACTCCGGCTCGACCGAGTTCCTGCCGGGTGCGGTGATCGAGCGCAAGGAGTTCGAGGCGTCCAACCGTCGCGTGCTGGCCGAGGGTGGCGAGCCCGCGGCCGGGCGTCCCGCGCTCATGGGCATCACCAAGGCGTCGCTGGCCACCGAGTCCTGGCTGTCGGCGGCCTCCTTCCAGGAGACCACCCGGGTGCTCACCGACGCGGCGATCAACGCCAAGTCGGACAAGCTCGTGGGCCTGAAGGAGAACGTGATCATCGGCAAGCTGATCCCGGCC
>Ga0116157_10003978_pt1 | contig 13939 bp, 12 predicted proteins | sample AD_UKC048_MetaG_FD_89882 | JGI IMG/M metagenome (GOLD analysis project Ga0116157, IMG submission 89882) | Active sludge microbial communities of municipal wastewater-treating anaerobic digesters from USA - AD_UKC048_MetaG | ecosystem: Engineered > Bioreactor > Anaerobic > Digestate | place: USA...
CGGCATTGCCGTAGTATAGCCGAATCAGATTGTGGGTGGGGTTTGTAGTCGGGGTGGCAAAGCCTGTTGTGAAATCATTATAGCTATCGTTGTTTATGTCGCCGATACAATTGATTGAGGATGCATAAGAAAAGCTTGCTTCTCCACCTGAGACTATATGCTCTTGAAAAGTACCTCCCCAAATGATTGATAATCTGTTTTGTTGAGGTGAGGGATATATGATTCCAATATCATCAAAGCCATCTCCATTCACATCGCCCAAAGAATATATCCGGCTAAACGTAGGCATCTCTAGCGTTAATTCTAGCACATGATCGGGATTATCCAGATTGGTGGTTCCTCCATAGAAAAACAGCAGTTTCTCATAACTCTCATTCCAAGAAATGTGATCTTCCACGGATACACAGAGATCATCAAAGCCATCACCACTGATATCACCGACTTTGTATATCCCCCAAATCTTTCTGCCCACGCTACTGGCATAAGTGCCTTCTATTGTTACGCTTGCAGGCGTTGCTGAATTGAAAACGGCTCCTCCATAATAGACATAGATCTTACCTCTTGATGGATTGACAGTACCCGGATAAACATAGCCGTATGCAGGAGAGCATATTGCCAGATCATCGTATCCATCATGATTAAAATCCAAGGAAACCATCGAGTAGCCGTAGAAAGAACCATGATGCTCTCCCTGAAAGGCAGCAATGACGGACATGTCATTGACGGCGTGGATGAGGCTCAGGGACATGAGCAGCAGGATCAGGAGAGTTGCACATCGTAACTTTCTCATCGCTCCTCCATCGATTTGCTGGAAGAACAGCATGACAGAAATGCACGCCATATTGTCAGATAAGAACAAGGCAAGGTCACACATCCCTGTTGTGGTTTATGAACAAAGTATGCGCGGAATACAAAAAATCTTTCAAACATTTAATTCCTTTAATTAAGTAGTTCCCAATAAATACCGCTTTATCTGCAGGTAAATTCTTTGTAGGCTACAATCGTAGATCCATAAAATACTAGATTCAATCCAATTCCCACATACTTGACTATATTCTTGCATTATTCTTGTCAAGATCTTTTTTCTGTCTCATCCTTGCTCATACGTATTTGTCAGCAACCAGGCAAGTGCATTCCTGGCACTGGATCAATGATCACATCGAAAGCAAGGAGCAAGCATGACCGAGTCACTGCTGAATCGAATCAAAGCGCAGTTAGTCAGACACGAAGGTCTGAGGTTGAAGCCGTACCGCTGTACTGCAGGCAAGCTGACGATTGGTATCGGACGCAATCTGGATGATCGGGGTATCTCACAGAAAGAAGCCTATGCCATGCTGGAGCGAGATATCCTGGACTTCGAGCAGTAACTGCTTGATGAGATTCCTGATGTTTACAATGGGCTTGATGAGGTACGCCAATCGGTGCTGCTCAATATGTGCTTCAACTTGGGTATCAAGGGACTCTTGGGCTTCAAGAACACCCTCGATTTTATCGGTGCCGGAGACTGGGAGCGGACCGCCAGATTCATCTGGCTTTTTTGGGGATTTTTCCAGTAACGGGTATCCTGCCCGGGGAATGTCAATTTGCGCCCTTCCCACCGGATAAGCCGGCGGTCCGACCAGATAAATCTGGTGTTCCAGGCGAGGGCACGGGGTAGGAAGATCAAAAATCTGAGGGATCTGTGTCTCTGTGTTTACGGCGCTTCAGGCGAGCGCCGCTACGGGTTATACCTTTTCCCCTTTATAAAATTCGTGTAATTCGTGGACAGCATTATAAAAGAGGCCGCAGAAAAACACGGAAAAGACGCGGGTCAGCACAGAAAAAGAAAAAGATCCGCCGCACACAGATCGCACAGATTTCACAGATTTTTGATCTTCCCACCTCAGAAATTCGTGTAATTCGTGGACTATAAAACTGGACATTTCCCCATTTTTTGCTTGACAACTTTCATAAGGGATTCAGATTGCACACTATACATTCATTTTATTGGGAAAATTCAGATTCCCAGACAAATAAACAAGGAAAGGAGTCGACCATGAGAGCTCCCCTCGAATTGTATTCCGATGTTTCCAAGCAGGTCATTCCAGCCCTGGAGCAGGAGGACGATCCCAGCAAGTATTTCAGCTCGCTGGTCAAGATCAACCTGGACACGCTCGAAACCTACTACAAAATGGTGAAAGCCCACACCGAAAACAGTTTTAAGATCGCCACCTGGGTCGGTGTCGCGGGCTTCGTGTTGATCGTCGTCGGAGTGGCCCTGGCCTACCTCGGCAAGGCCAATGTCACGGTCGGCCTGTTGACCGGCGTTTCCGGCGTGGTGGCCGAAATCATCGCGGGCATCCAATTCTGGCTTTACAGCAAGACCGTCCAGCAGATCTCCGATTACCGCGACAGCCTGCTCCACATCCAAAACATGCTCATCTCCTCAAAATTCGTGAACATGCTGGATGAAGAGGCCAACAAAGCCTCCGTCATCGCCAAAATCGTGGACAACCTGAACACCCTCACCCTGCACCAGGTGGACAACAGACCCAGCGAGGAAAATCCGGGGACCTGAGGTAATAAAGGGAAAGTGGGAAAAAGGGCTTGGGCGGTGGCGTTTATCGCCATATCAAAGGTATAAAAAAACCGCCGTCCGGAGACGGCGGTGGGTTTGAAATCTAGCTGTTTCTATCTGATTAGTAGGAACGGCGTTGAAATCTGTTGCGGTTGAACTGCGCCTTTTTGTTTTTGCGGCATTCGGGGCAGCGCTGGGGCTCGTTAACCAAGCCTTTTTCTTTGTAGAATTCCTGTTCGCCTTCGGTGAACACAAATTCCTGATTGCAGTCTTTGCATACCAAGGTTTTGTCTGGCATGGGTATCTCCTTTGTATTTGGGACATGGACATTCGGGTTTGAGGTATTCCCAATAACAAAGGAATCGGCTCATGGAATGTTAAATCCCTGTTTAATTTTCAAATTTCCCGGAGGCGTTTACTTGTCAACTCTTTTTTTCAAAAACTGGTCTTATCCACGAAATTGAAGCCATCGATGAGCATGGTAGGCGCGCTCATGGCGGCTGAAGACAGCTGCGTGGGACCGAGGGCGAGGATCCGCCGCGTGGCCAGATGGGGAATTTCGTTGAAGCGGAGATTGTTGACCGCGTGTTTGACATTGCCGTTTTCAAAGTAGAGGACACCGTCGCGGGTCATGCCTGTGAGTTCGCCGGCCTTGGCGTCGACGGTCCGGATATACCAGAAACGGTTGATGATCAGGCCGCGGGGAACCATTTGCATCATCTCTTCTTCAGTGGCCTCGCCGCCTGGAATATAGACGTTGAAGATCCCCAGGGGCTCAGTGTTGACCTTTTTGGCCCAATAGCGGTTGACGGGCATATTCTTCAGGACGCCGTTTTCCACCCAGGCAATTTCCTGGGAAGCGATCCCCTCGTGGTTGAAGGGCGAGGCGATCAGTTCGGGACGCTGGAGCGTGGATTTCCAGGTGAATTTTTCTCCAAAGAAGGGTTGGCCGAGTTGGCCGGTGAAGGGAGTGAAACCTTCGTCGCTCTGGCGGCGGTTCATCATCCAGCCCATGAACCAAAGCAGTTCCTCGAGCGCGCCCGGACGCAGGATCACAGCGATCTTGCAGGGATCGAAATCCTTCATTTCCCGCAGCGCCTCGGCCTGGGAAAGCAACTGGGCAAAATCCCGGTCCAAGCTGAAGCCGCCGAAATCTTTGGCGGAATAGGAGACCTTGGTTTCCACGCTGTCTTTCTTGATGGTCATGGAATGGCCGAATTCGGTGGCGGCATCGGAGCCGGAGAAACCGTTTTTTGTGGCCATGAACCGTTCCGACCAGTGTTTTTCCGTCATACCGGAGACGGTGGCGCCGTAGGCTTTGGCTTTGGCGATGGCGCTCTGGACGATCTCCACCATTTTGGCCGGATCGAGGTTTTGGGTGGCGGGATCGGCGTTGTTGGCCTGGGGCAGCGTCTGCGCGCCCACGCTGGGCATGAATTCCGGGTCGGGCTTATTGAGTTTTGCCATGTCCTCCGCCGTTTTGATGAGGAAATCCAGCGAGGCCGGATCGGACTGGTTGACGCCGCAGCCGCCGGTCTTGTCGCCAAACGCGACCTCCAGATCGATATCCGTGGTGGCGCCGGCGATGTGTTGGGTGACGGCGTTTTGCGCAAAGCGGGTCTCATGGTTGTCGGAGATTCTCACCTGCAGGGTGTAATCGTCGGCGGAGCAGTGTTTTTGGACGTATTGGGCGATCTTTTCGAAAAGCGGATTCATTGGGAACCTCCCACGCGGATGTTGCGGAACCTGGCTGTGGCGGCGCCGTGGGTCATTCTGCCCGATTGCGAAGGCTGGCCCTTGCCGCAGTTGATCACGCCGAAGGGACGCCACCAACGCTCGTCGCAAATGGCGTCGCAGGCGTTCCAGAATTCCGGGTTGCAGGATTTGTAGATGACTTTTTTCAGCGGGCGGGCTAGCTTGCCGTTCTTGATCTCCCAGAAGAAATCGCCGCCGAACTGGAAATTGAGGCGGTGCTGGTCGATGGAAAAGGAGCCCTGGCCCTGGATGTAAACGCCGTCCTCAGTATCCGCGATCAGTTCCGAAGGCGTCAGTTCCTTCGTTCCGGGCAAAAGATAGAGGTTGGGAATGCGGTTGATCGGCTGGTCAAAGTAGTAGGTGGCGCGATTGCAGCCGCGGGAGGCCTCAAGCCCGATCTCCATGGCGGTGTCGCGCGTGGAGCCGTATTCGTTGAGGATGCCGTCCTTGACGATATACCATTTCTGGCCGGGAACGCCGTCGTCGTCGAAGCCCAGCGTGGCCAGGCCCTCGTCGAGGGTGTTGTCGCCGACGAAATTGATGATGGGAGCGCCGTATTGGTAGGTTTTGAGTTTTTCCGGCGTGGCGAAGGAAATGCCGGCGTAATCGGCTTCCCAGCCCAAAACACGGTCCAGTTCGGTGGGATGGCCCACGCTTTCGTGCATGGTCAGTCCGAGGTGGTTGGGGTCGAGAATGAGGGTACGCCGCTGTTCCGGGCCCAAAGCATCCGCCTTGACTTTGATCAGGGCTTCTTCGGCGACCTGTTTCGCCTTTTCGGTCAGGTTCAGGCTTTGGATCCATTCCCAGCCGGTGGCGCAGCCGCCTTCGTTGAAGCTGCGGCTCTGGCTGTCGCCTTCGTGCACGGCGATGGCATTGATCATTGGCATGATCCACTGTGTGTTCAGTTCCAAACGGCTGCCGAGGGTCGAGGCAAAGAGCTTTTCGTCCTTGTGCATCACGAGGTAAAACACTGCCTGGCGGATGCCGTCGTAGGCCAGCATCACACGATTGACCTCGAGCATCAGTTCGACCTTTTCCGCCAGAGGCAGGGAAATGGAATCGATCCTGACAGGCGTTTCGTATTTGGCGATATAGCCACGCTCCGGCGCCAGGCGCAGTTTTTTGTCCTTGTTCACGGATGCGGACAGGGCCGCGATCTCGGAGGCCCTCTTCACCGTGGCCTGGACGGCGTCGTCGGAAAAGACGTTGGAATGCGCGAACCCCCAGGCACCGTCCTTGAAGACGCGCACCCCGTAGCCGTAAAGCACGCTGTTGCTGGTGTTCTTCAGGCTGAGGTTATGCAGGTAGATCACCTGGTCGGTGGTTTTCTGAACGCGGATGTCGGCATATTCGGCGCCGAGTTTGGCAGCCGCGTCCATGGCTAGGTCGAGGTATTTCATAAATCCTCCCCGGGATTACTTATCGTTAAAAGTTCCGTAAAACAGTCTGGAAGGGGATTTGTCCCTTTGAATCCCGATATGGAGGAGGCAGCGATTAGTCAAGCCTCTTTTTTTTGTTGACAGCCGCCTGTAATGCGCGATCCTGCAAATGGGTCGCCCGTTTTGCCGTAAGACTTGGGACGCCCCGACTGGAGTTGCCATGCATTGCGCCTTTTGCCGGATCCCGCCGGATAAGCACCTTGTGGAAAACGAGCATTTTTTCGCCATCCGGGATATCCATCCCGTCACCCGCGGACACTGTCTGGTCGTGGCCAAACGCCACGTGAAGGATTTTTTCGAACTTGATCCGGACGAAATGCAGGCCTTTCACGCCATCTGCGTCGAACTGCGCGATATCCTGGACCGCGAATACCGTCCCGCGGCCTACAACCTGGGCATGAATTGCGGTTCGGAAGCAGGCCAGAGCGTCTTTCACTTCCATCTGCACTTCATCCCGCGCTTTGCGGGGGAACGCAGGCCGCTGCAGGGTTTGCGGGAGTACATCAAGGAAATACTGTGATCAGGGAGCGATCATGAAAAAATACATTTTCTGCCTTTTGGCCGCATTCGCGGTGGCCCTGCTCTTCGCCGAAGATCCCGAGCCCCGCTTTGAAAAGGGCTGCGCGGTCATCCGCATCAAAGACGAATACAAGGCACAAATCCGCCTGGGCGGCAACAGCACCGGCATCGGCGAAGTGGACGACCTCTTGCGCAGACTGGATATCCGGAGCGTCCAACGCCGGTTCAAGACCAGCCCGAAAGTGAAGTCCGACGTGGATCTTTCCCCCATCCTGGAACTGCGTTTTGCTCCCGAGACTGAACCACGGGGGATCTGCAACGCCCTGGCCCGCCTGCGCTGCGTCAGCTACGCCGAACCCATCGGTATCGACGAGCCCTTCGACACGCCCAGCGACTATTTCTTCCCCTATATGTGCTACTTCGATTCACTCTACGCGGCGCAGGCCTGGTCCATCCACAAAGGCCAGAACGGCGCCAGCGAGGTCGTGCTGGCCATCGTGGACACCGGCGTCAACTGGAAGCATCCGGATCTGGCTCCGAACATCTGGAACAACCTGGGCGAGGATGCCAACGCCAACGGATATACTATCTACTTCGACGGCAGCGCCTGGGTTTACGACGCCGGCGACCTGAACGGTATCGACGACGACGGCAACGGAAAAGCCGACGACCTGATCGGCTGGGATCTGATGTATGACATCAATGGCACCGAATATTTCGATCCCTGGGTCAGCAGCGGCCACGGGACCAACGTTTCCGGGATCGCCAACGCCCGCACCGACAACTCCATCGGCGTCTGCAGCATTCCCTGGAACGTGAAAACGATGGCCATCCGCTGCACCCCGCCCGGCGAAAGCGGCATCTACAGGGGCTATGACGGGATCATCTACGCCGCGGAGAACGGCGCGGACGTGATCAATTGCTCCTGGGGCGGGATCTACGTTTCCCAGGCCAACCAGGACGCGCTTTACTACGCCTGGTCGCTGGGCGCGATCGTGGTCGCGGCTTCGGGCAACTACAACAACCAGATCCCGATCTACCCCACCGCCTATGAAAGGGTCGTGTCGGTCGGCACGGTACGCAACAACGGCACGCAGACCGTCTGTACCTACGGTCCCTTCGTGGATGTCTGCGCGCCGATGGATTCCGTCTACACCGTCACCGGCGGTTCCGGTTACAGCTACGTGGGCATCGCCACATCTTACGCCAGCCCCATCGGCACCGGGCTTTGCGCGTTGATCAAATCCTACCATCCGGAGTGGACGAACCAGCAGGTGATAACACAACTGATGGCCGCCTGCGACGATCTCAATCCCTACAACTCAGGCAAGATCAACCTTTTGGGTTACGGACGCCTGAACGCCTGGCAGGCTCTGGCCGACACCTTGATCCTCCCCACGCCGGGATTGAAACTGGCGGTCCAGTATTTCCGGAATCCATCCGAGACGGACGGCAACCTCGCCGTCGAGCCCGGAGAGCAGTTTTCCCTGAATTTCCGCCTGCGCAATTACGCCTGCGTGAGCGCCACCGAAAACCTAACTTTGACTCTCACCACCAGCGATCCGGACGTGACGGTCCTCAACGGATCTTATACCAGCTCGATCGGCGCCGATTCCGGACTGGAGGTCACGGACGCATTTCTGGTGCAGGTTTCCCCCACCGCCACGGCGCAGTACGTGACCTTCTATATCAATTGCAGCGCCGACCTGCCCATCCTCAACGGCGCTTCGCTGCGTTACGACGTGCTGGTCAACGGCCCCGGGATCTACATCTGGGAAGGCTTTCCGAACGTCATCACCACCAGCGGAACCTGGCTGAACACCACGCTCTCCGCTTTGGGCTACAGCTGCGCGCTGGGCAATAACTACAACATCAACGGCAACCGCTTCGCGCCATCCCTGCTGGGTTTCGACGCCGTGTTCCTTTCCTTCGGCGCGGTGGGTTCCTACTATTATTGCTATGCCTTCGAGGATCTGCAGATGTTCGACGCCATCCGCAGCTATCTGGAAGCGGGCGGAAAACTCTATCTGGAAGGAGGCGACGCCCTGGGCTACGACCTGCCCAACTATTTCCCGGAAGTGGAGCCCGGCCTCGACGGCGACGACATCCTCTGGCCGCTGTTGGGGCTGGAATCAGCCTCTGACGGGGGAGCGAACACCATTTCGCTGCTTTCCGGCGAACACGGCTGGCACACGTTGGGACTGGCTTTCACGGCTTCCACGCAGACTTCAACCTATTGCCAGAGCCAGGATCTTTACACACCCAGCGCCAACGGTATCGCAGCCTTCGAGGAAGACAACTACGGCGCTGTGGCGGTCCAGGGCATGGGAAGTCACGGCCAGCGGACCTTTGTGATGTCCTATACCATCAAATGCCTTACGGACGCGGCTTTTCCCAGCACTAAGGCCGAACTGCTCAACCGCATCCTGGCCTTCTTCTTTTCGCCGGAACTAACGCTGCCGGAGATCAGCGGCCTGGAGATCGCGAAAGCCGGTGCTGACTCCATCCGCTTGAGCTGGGAGTACCCTTTCCCTGTGGACCATTTTTCTGTCCTGGGCGGCGACACGCCTGCTGGCGTTGCCTCCGAAGACATGCAGGTTCAGGAAACCGAAGCAGTCTTGCCCACACAGCCGTACCGGTTCTACCAAGTCAAGGCCTGCAAGGCTTTTGGCATGTGAAGTTTGCCAGCCCTAAGAACTGACTGTATTCAGCGTTTGGCGGCCCTGAAGCCCGGCGGCCAGACATCGCGCTAACCTCGACCCGAGTTCCCGCCTGTTCGGCGGGAACTGGGCGCGAAGCTGGATGGAACTTGACAAATAGCGATTGACAGAAACCAACCCGGTTTGAGCATGCCCCATCTTTCAAATCCAAATCAAGGAGTTGCCGTGAAAACGTTTTACTTTATCATCTCAGCCCTGCTTATCTACGCCGCTCTGAATGCAGCGGAACCAGAACAGGAGATCCTCTTCCCCGACCATCATCTCTGTCTCGAAGCTTCCGGGAAAGTTGTCCTGAAAGCCGACAAGGCGGTGTTTTCCTTCGAAACAAGGGGCGAAGGCGCTTCCTTACGGGCCGCTGTCACCAAGGCCAAGTCCAATGTGGAGGAGTTGGTCACCAACCTTACGGATTTGGGAATCGACCGCAATTGCTTTTCCACCGGCAGTTTTAGCTCGGGAAAGAACCAGAAGTCCTACTTCCTCACGGACAAGAAAGACTACGTCGCCGTCCTTGTTACCACGGTTACTATGCGTGATCTGACCAAACTCGATGAAGCGGTACTGATCCTCACGGATAAAATGGCGGACAACCTCAGCGGGATAAAATACTCTTTGGACGATCCGTCCGCGGCGAGACAGGAAGCAAGGGAGATCGCACTAAACCGGATCGTGAAACAGCGGGATACCATCAGCCGCATCATGAACATCCAGATCACAGACGTCCAGTTGATCGATGAAGCCCCCTTTGAGGCTCTGCCCTGGAATAACGGGATAACTTACTACGGGGAAAAATATCCTGGTGCCTTTAACACAGTTGTCCAGACCGGTATCCGCGATGAAACGATTTCCGATCCGGAAGCCCCGGAAAACTCCGGCGGATTTTACTCTCCCGACATTACGGTGGAAACCCAGGTGCGGGTCATTTACAGGATAGGCCTGGCACCGGGCAATTAAGACCGGGAAAGAAACCGGGTCCTATGACCATCTTGCCGCCTTGCCATTTCTAGATCACCCGGTCCAGAACCAGAAGCTGGTCGGCGAGGAAATCGGGATAGCGGCCTTCCAATATGGCTTGCCGGGCCATTTGCATCAATTCCTGGTAGAAATAGAGGCTGTGGATGGTGGTCAACCGCATGCCTAAAATCTCGTTCATCGAGATGAGATGGCGGATGTAGGCGCGCGAGAAATGGAGGCAGGTGTAGCAATTGCAGTGAGGGTCGATGGGTCTGAAATCGTCCTTGTAGCGGGCCGCCTTGATGATCATCTTGCCGTAGCGGGTGAAGATGCTGCCTTTGCGGGCGTTGCGGGTCGGCATCACGCAATCGAACATGTCCACACCGTTGGCGATGTTGTTCAATAGGTCGGTCGGGGTGCCCACTCCCATCAGGTAGCGGGGTTTGTTTGCCGGCAGGACGTCGTTGAGGAAGGCCGTAACGCGGAACATATCCGCTTTTTCCTCGCCCACGGCCAGCCCGCCGATGGAGTAGCCGGCGAAATCCATGTCCATCAGTTCCCGAGCCGATCTTTCCCGCAGATCCTCATGGATCCCGCCCTGGACGATGCCGAAGAGGGCCTGGTGCTGGGAATTGGTGAAGGCCGCCTTGCCGCGCTCGGCCCATTTGAGCGTGGTTTTGAGCGATTTTTCCACGTATTCGCGGGTTGCGGGATAGGGCGGGCATTCGTCGAAACTCATGATGATGTCCGCGCCCAAGGCCTCCTGGATGGCGATCACGCTCTCCGGCGAAAAAAAATGCGGGCTGCCGTCGATGTGGGACTGGAATCTCACCCCTTCCTTGGTGATCTTGCGCAGGGCCGCCAGGCTCATCACCTGGAAGCCGCCGCTGTCCGTGAGGATCGGCCGGTTCCAGGAAATGAACTTGTGCAGCCCTCCGGCCGCGCGGATCAGTTCGTGTCCCGGCCGCAGATAGAGGTGGTAGGTGTTGCCAAGAATGATCTGCGCGTGGCTTTCCTCCAATTCATGGGGGCTCATGGCCTTCACCGTCCCGAGGGTGCCCACGGGCATGAACACGGGCGTCAGGATCTTGCCGTGGTCGGTTTTTATCGTTGCGGCGCGGGCGTTGCCGCTGGTTCTCTCCAACTTGAAACTGAACAAATGACCTACCTGTTCATAAACCTAAGAATCTCGCTGGTAATATCCGAGTAGAACGCCAATACCATCAGCGCCAGCAGGATGAAGAAGCCTATCGACTGCAATATCGATCGTATCTGTTGAGGAATGGGCCGCCGGAAAATGCCCTCGATGATTGAAAATAGGATCAGTCCGCCGTCGAGGACGGGAATTGGCAGCAGGTTCATGATCATTAACATCAAACTGATGCTGCCAAAGAAAAGCAGCAGGTTGCCGGCTCCTTTGCGCGCGATCTGCTGGCTCATGGTGGCGATCATGACCGGCCCGCCCACTGATTTTTTCAGTTCGGCAGGTTTCTTGGCCAGTTTCCAGAGCATCTGGTAATTCAGCCGGATGAAGTTGACAGTGTTGAAAGCCCCGAGCCGTGCGGCCTCCCAAGGTTTAAAGATCCGCTTGTATTTCAAAGGCTGGTCCTGCATGATGCCTATGGCGCGCTGCGTTCCAGTGGCCAGGTTGCTTTCCAGGCGCAGGTTTTTGGTGAAAGTAGTGTTGCCGCGGGCAATGGTCAGCTCCACTGAATCGCGCTGCGAATTTGTGATGATTTCGCGCATGGCATACCAATCCCGCACGGCGGTCGAATCCACGGCGACGATCCTGTCCCCTTCCAGCAGTTTGGCATGGTAGGCTGGGGTTTTGGGGATCACTTCGCCAATTATGGTGCCGACTTGCGGCAGCAGGCTCAGCGCCAGGGAATCGGCATCTGAAGCGGCAATGTGGAGATTGACCATTTGGCCGGCGCGGTTCAGGTTTATCGTTCCTCCGTGCTGGGTGAGCAAGGCTTCCAGAAAATCGGTGAAACCCTTTACCGGCTTGCCGTTGAAACTGACCAAACTGTCGCCCGGAGCGAAGACTGAAGCCCATTTTCCCTCGGCGGAATGCACAACCGGGCGTTGGTCTTCCATTCTGACGGGCAGCAGGAAAGACACCACGAAGAGCAGCAATCCCAAGAGCAGGTTGGCAAAGGGCCCGCTGAGACCGATCAGGACCTTTTTCCACCAAGGCTTGGAACGAAACGACAGGCCGTCCGCGGAGTCAGGTTCATCAGGATTCTCGCCTTTCATTTTTACATAGCCGCCCAATGGTATCCAGCCGATCCGCCAGAGAACGCCGTTTTTTTTCCATTCCCTGATGGGCTGGCCAAACCCGATGGAGAATTTCTCCACGCCTACGCCGCATCTGCGCGCCATCCAGAAATGGCCCAGTTCATGGACAAAAATCATCAGGCCGAAGGCGAGAATCGTGTAGATGAGAGTCATTTCACCCTTTCACGATTTTCCCTGCCAAAGTAATGGCAATGTAACTTGCCACGTCCGTGGCATAGGATCCCGTTCCGAAACCGGCGTCGTAGCCCAGTTCGATAGCCAGTTCGTGCGAGATGCGTGGACCGCCGCAAATGAAAAGCATCTTGTCGCGCAGCTGTTCGGCCTCCGCAAGCTCGATGAGTTTAGTGAGGTTTTTAATGTGGATGTTCTTCTGGGTCACCACTTGGGAAACGAGGATCACGTCGGCCTTTTCGGCACGCGCCCTTTGCAGCAGATCCTCGCAGGGAACCTGCGCTCCCAGGTTGATGGCATTGAAATACTGGTAGCGCTCCAGCCCGTAGCGATGATTGTAGCCTTTCATGTTCATGATGGCATCGATGCCGACGGTGTGGGCGTCGCTTTCGATGCAGGCGCCGACGACCGTAATCTCGTGACCGATGTTTTCCCTGATGTATTCATCCGTGGCTTCCATTCCCATGACAGGCGTTTCTACCACTTTGACCTTGATCCTGGATGCGTCCACTGCCGCGGATGTGACCACATAAGCTATGAAATGGGTGTAGCCTTCACGCAGGTCGCGCATACCGCAGATCTCGATGTCGTCGAAGCCGATCTGTTTGAGCAGGAGCCGCGCGGCCTCTTTGCCAAAGGCGTCCGCTGGTACAGGCAGGCTGAAGGAGATTTGCATCTTGCCGTCACCGGAGGTATCGCCGTAGGGGCGGATGATGTCTTTCTTGGTCATAGGCCGAGCTCCTGTTTCATCTTGTCAAGGAAGGGATTGAAGTAGTCCGCGCCCTTGCGGAAAACCCCGTCCAGACCCTTGCCGCCGTTTTCAGGGCGTTTGATGTCGGCAAATTCGCCGCGCGCCATGGCGGTGAAGAGACCTTCCTCCGCTACACGCTCCAGAAATTCCACGGCCTCGCGCAGAACGGAATTGGCCCGTGTGTTCACGAAACTGTCCGGAGCCAGGCTGAGGCTGGCATCCAGGTCTTTGACCGCTTTGAAGATGTACTGTGCGTTCTCGATCGCCAGGGAGCGGTCCGCCAGATGCGGGGTGTGGATGGCTTCGGTCATCATGCCCAGCAGTTGCACGCCCTGGTGGGTGAGTTGGCCGGTGAAATTGAACATCGCGTCCATCAGGTGGGTCTTGAAGATGTTGCCGCTGGCAAATTTCGTGGGAGGCATGTATTTTACCGGCGAATCCGGGAACAGTTCCCGGGTCAGAAGCGCGTGGGCGAGCTCGTAAGAAAAACTGCTTTCCAACTCGGGATCTATCTCGTAGGCATGGCCCAGCCCCATCTTTTCGGGTTTGACACCGCTGAGCAGGGCGAATTGCTCGTTCAGCAACTGGGAGGCGGTGACGGTGTAAGCCTTTTCTACCGCGTCCGAAGTGGTGAGGTAGTTATCCTCGCCGGTCTGGATCTCGATGCCGGCGCAAGCGTTGATCATGCGGCTGAAATACTGGTCCAGCAAGGTCCGTTTGGGATTGATGTCACGGAAAAGGATGCCGTACATGGCGTCGTTGAGCATCAGATCCAGGC
>Ga0116157_10003979_pt1 | contig 13937 bp, 10 predicted proteins | sample AD_UKC048_MetaG_FD_89882 | JGI IMG/M metagenome (GOLD analysis project Ga0116157, IMG submission 89882) | Active sludge microbial communities of municipal wastewater-treating anaerobic digesters from USA - AD_UKC048_MetaG | ecosystem: Engineered > Bioreactor > Anaerobic > Digestate | place: USA...
CGATCGTTCTTATTGCTCTCTGGTTTTTCATGAATCAGGTTTCGATGCCGATCAAGGATGTTATCGACCGACTGAAGAGCTTTCAGAACGAGAGTGCCGAAGGCGGTCAGAACGACATGCTCGAGTGCGCAATTCAATTCGATACCTTTCTTTCAACCGCCCGCACCCTGCTGCAGGAGTCCTATTCAATAGCCCAGGAAATCGGGCGTAAGCTCGAACCGCTTACCGCCATGCCGGTCTTTTCTGATGAAAACGTAAAACAGTTTTTCACCGACGTTCAGGAAATCTCGCGCAGCTCGAACTATATCGCCAATACGCTCGAATCGACGACCCTCCACATCCAGGAAGTCTCGGCTTCAGCTCAGACCATCGCCGATCGCTCACATGAAGCGGCTACCGACAGCGCCGAAACTGCCGCGATTGCCGGCGAAGGTAAAAACGCCGTGAGCGAGACCATCGATACCATGGAATCGATCAAAGACGAGGTTCTCGGCCTCGAAGACGTTATCGAAAACCTCAACTCGGCCGGTAAACAGATCGGTGAAATCGTCAACACCATCACCAACATCGCCTATCAGACCAACCTGCTGGCGTTGAACGCCGCAATCGAAGCGGCCCGCGCCGGTGAGCACGGGCAGGGCTTCACGGTTGTTGCCGGTGAAGTGCGCAAACTGGCCGAAGAATCGGGCGAAGCGGCTGAAGATATCGGCAAGAAGATCAAGGAAATGCTGCTCAAGACCGGTAAGGCGGTCGAAACGATCAACCGTGGTGCCGCCAAGGTTATCGAGGGCGTCAATATCGCCAACGTTGCCGGTAACAACCTCGACAAGATCGTCAGCTCGGTTCTTAACGTCAACAAGATGATTCAGGATATCAGCGCCGCTTCGACAGAACAGTCACAGAATATCGACTCACTGCGTGGCAGTATCGAAAGCATTTCGGGCGCTACCAAGATCACTTCAGAAGGTACCCGAAGGGTCGCCTTCGCGGTTAATGAGCAGCTGTCGCATATCAGGCAGTATATGAACGTCACCAAAGAGCTTCTGACCCTCGTTCAGATGATGGGTGACATGCTCGACAAGTTCAATCTCAACTGATTTCTTCCCGCCACAGTTTTTCTTCAGCAGTTTGCTGAAGGATGCCGATGTATTGTCAGAAGGGGAAGAAAATGACAGCAAAATCTTTGTTTTCAGTTGGTTTCGGCGAATTTCAGAAGACTCTTGCCGACCTCGGAATGCCTGCGTTCAGGGCAAAACAGGTGCAGGAATGGATTTTCCGCAAATTCGTCTTTTCGTTCGATGAAATGACCAATCTGTCGCTGGCAGATCGCGAAAAGCTCAAAGCCGCTTTTCCGAAGATTCTGCCGCCGGTCGAAAAGTATTTGCAGGACCGCGATGGCACCAGCAAGGTTGTGGTTAAGCTCGGCGATGACGAACTGGTCGAGGCCGTAGCAATACCCGATGAAGATGCGCTGACTTTCTGTCTCTCAACTCAGGTTGGCTGCCCGGTTGGCTGTGTTTTCTGCCGCACCGGCGAGATGGGCTTCAAGCGCAATCTCTCTTCTGATGAGATTATGCTGCAGGTGATGCTGCTGGTGAAAAGAACCGGCAAAAAGCCGACCAATATCGTATTCATGGGAATGGGCGAGCCGTTCTTCAATCGCAAAGCCCTGTATGAAGCGATCGACATGCTCACAGACCCGCAGGGACTTGGCCTGGCAACCCGCCGTATCACCATTTCCACTTCTGGCGTGGTTGAGGGAATCGCCGAACTGATCACTCGCCCTGGCGAAGTGAATCTGGCTGTGTCACTGCATGTGGCTGACAATGCCACCCGTAACACTCTGGTGCCGATCAATAAGAAGTTTCCTCTCGAAAAGCTGAAGGAGGCGATCAGTTCATACTGCACTCACACCAGCAGACGCGTAACCCTCGAGGTTGTTCTGCTGAAAAATGTTAACGATCAGCTTCAGGATGCGATGAATCTTGTCAGCTTCTGTGAAGGGCTGCTGGTTCACGTTAATATCGTGCGTTTCAACCATTTCCCGGGTTCGAATTACGAGCCTTCGCCTGAAAAAGACGAAAAAGAATTTCGTAAAATTCTCAAAAAAGCAGGTATTGCTGTAACCGTAAGAAAATCGCGGGGACAGGAAATTCTGGCCGCCTGTGGCCAGCTTGCAGGAAAAAGTGATGACCAGGAAAAAAAGTGATTCTTGTCTGTCGATTCTGATCAAAATGTCGATTCTGATGTCGATTTTGCTCGCTGTGCTGATTGGTGGCGTTTACTTCGCCTACAACAAGCTTAACGAGTTCTTCAATCGAGGCGGAACGATAATTGTGCCTGACTTCCGCGGTAAACACATTGTCGAAGTCATGAAAAGCAAGCCGACCGGGCTTGAGGTTGTCAGACGTGACGAAAAGTTTGATGACCGACAGGCCAAGGATCACGTAATTGCACAGTTTCCGGAACCAGGAACGGTGGTAAAACCAGGTAAGCAGGTTCTGCTGTCAATTTCTCTCGGGCTCCAGAAAGTCAGCGTTCCTGAACTGACGGGCAATAGCCAGCGCGAGGTCGATGTGGCGCTGATGAATGCGCAGCTTTCGGCCGGAGATCGCGCTTATATCTATTCTGAAAAAATTGCTCCTGACCGGATTGTGGGGCAGTCACCTCTGCCTTCTGAAGAATATGGTGTTAACAAAGAAGTCGATCTGCTGATCAGCCTGGGCCGCAAGCCAGAAATGCTGGTTCTGCCAAATCTGGTCGGTGTTTCGATGGATGAGGCGAAGAACCGTCTCAAAGCCTGGGGGCTTAATTTTGGTCGCATTTTTTCACGGCCTGATGCGAACCGCGAAAAGTTTCAGATTATTTCAACCAGCCCGGCGCCTTATTCTCAGCTGCGCCGCGGCGAAGTGGTCAGTCTGCTGGTCTCATCGGGGAGCGACGAAGGCACTGCGACTCCGGCAGATCTCAAAAAATTCGAAGTTTTTTCCGTGCTCGACATGCCCAAACCTGTTGCGGCTAAACCTGCATTGCCGCCGGCACCTGGCGTGACTTCGCCGACTGTAACCCAGCCGGCAGTGACTCCGGCGCCGCCAAAGGTTATTGTTGCAGACGAGGACCCTGAAGGCGTTGAAACTCCGGTTGTAGTCGCAGTTCAGGCCCCGCCAAAGATCGTTGCGCCGGTTGTTGACCGCGAGATGAGCTTTGTCATGCCCGATGGCTTCATGCCTAAAGAGGTCAAGTTCATTCACATAACCCCCGATGGTCGGCAGCAGGTTTATGCCGGTGCCCACAAACCTCTCGAACTTGTTAAGGTTAGGGTACCTGTTGTGCCGAATAGTAAAGTACAGATTTATATCAACGACGTTCCCGTAGAGGAACGCAGAGTCGAGCCATAACTGGCATGTCAGTCTGGAGGCAGAAATGATCGGTGAATTGATTAACGGCAAGTATAAAATTGAAGCTGCTTTCTCTGAGAGCCACATGTATGAGATTTTTTCGGCCCTCGAAGTAGGCACCGGCACCCAGGTGATCGTCAAGATTCTTAAAGAATCTATGGCGGCGAATGCCGAGAGGGTTCGCGGCTTCAGTGATGAAATCAAGTCTTTTGCCAGTCTTTCGCACCCGCTGATAGCTGAAGTGCTCGATGTCGATATGTATGATGACCGCCCCTACGTTGTTTCACCAGTGGTCAGGGGTAAGGAACTGCCGGCGCTTATCAAGGGCGAAGTTCTGCCGATGCACGAATGCGTCAAAATCATTCAGGAACTGGCTACGGTTCTGCAGTATGCTGCCGATCAGAAGGTCGAACACCGCACCATCAAACTGTCGAATGTCATTCGTCGAGATGATGGCCGCATCTGTGTTCTGTCTTTTACCCACCCGCGGCTGCGCCTTGCCTCAAGGAGCACCCGCAGTGAGGGAACCGGTGTGCATTCAGACCTGTATTTTCTTGGCACTGCCTTTTTTGAGCTGCTTGCCGGTGAGTCCCCGATCAGAAAGAACGGTGGCATCAATGAATTGTGGGATATGAAGCTCGAAAAACTGCTGCGCATCAGACACCCAGACATGCCGCCCGAACAGGTTACGAGAATTGTCGATTTCGTCAGGGCCACTCTGACCCGCGAACTTGGCCGTCGCTGCAACTCGCACGAAGAATTTCTCAAGTCGCTGGCCGATCTTTCCGGCAAAATCCGCGAAACCAATATTCGCAGCAAAGCCGCCCGTCAGCTTTCAATGGCCTCGCAGGTGGTCGATGCTCTCAACGGCAGAATGTCGAACGTAAACACCTCGTTACCTCCGGTGGTCAATATGCCGCCGGCTCAGATGACGACTCCTGCCATGAATGCATCAGCACCGGTAAGCGTGCTGAAGTCTTCAGAGCGCGGCAGTAAAGATGCCGGCGATGGTAATGGTTTCGCTCAGACCGCGATCGAGGGCAATCTGGCCCTGGTTGTGGATAACAGCGGAAAAGAAGGTTTTAACGGCGCTTCAGATAACACCGGCGAGAATGTTTCCGAAGGCAAAGCTACCGGGCGCCGCCATCTCAGGCTGGTAAAACCCCAGCAGGCCGTGGCTGAAAACACTGAAACCGGCAACTGGAAACTGCATGAAGAAAAACACTGGCTGAGAAATCCGGTGGTTTTCATGGGTCTGTGTCTGGTGGTCATGGTATTTCTGATTCTTTTCTGGTAAGCTGCGGGCATGAAAAAACAGCATACTCTCGTTGCCCCTTCGATATTGTCAGCTGATTTTGCCAATATGGCGGCCGAACTGCAGGCCATTGAGGCTTCTGGCGCCGACTGGATTCATGTCGATGTCATGGATGGCCATTTTGTGCCGAACCTGACTTTCGGCCCGCCGATCATCAAGGCCTTCAGGCCGCACAGTCGCCTGCCTTTCGACGTACATCTGATGATCGAACAGCCAGAACGCTGGCTCGAAGCCTGGAAAGATGCCGGGGCTGACCGCATTACCTTTCATATTGAAGCCTGCCGGCATGCACATCGTTATTTGACTGCGGTGCGTGAAATGGGCCTTGCTTCAGGCATAACCCTCAATCCGCAGACGCCTCTGTGCGAGATCGAGTATGTTCTCGAAGAGTGCGATCAGGTTCTGATCATGACCGTTAACCCAGGGTTCGGCGGGCAGAAACTCATCGAGCCTGTGGTCGAAAAGATCAGACAGCTGAGAAAAATGATCGATGACAAGGGCCTGAATACGCTGATTCAGGTTGATGGCGGAATTTCTCTGAAGAATGCACAAAAGATTTGTGCCGCAGGTGCCGATGTATTAGTAATGGGATCTGCGTTTTTCATTGCCGCTGACAAAAAATCACTGGTACGGGAAGTGCAGAGCCTCAAAAAATAAAGAACAATGAGGCAGATAAAATGCTTGAAAGCCCGAAGGAACTGACTGGGCTGCTCGTTCAGCTTGAGGAACAGAGTAGACAGAATCCCGAAGATACCGAGCTGATGCTGCGTCTTGCCCGTCTTTATGTGCGCAACGGCGACAATCAGCAGGCTGTAAATGTTTTTTCAAAGGTTCTCAAGACCAACCCTGATAATTTCGCCATTATGGTCGAGCTCGCCGCCTGTCATATCAGAAGCGAGTCATACCTCGACGCGCAGTTCTATCTTGATCGTGCCCTTGAACTGAAGCCTGGCTTCGCCAACGCCTTCATCACCTATGCCCGAATGTACGAGTGCATGGGTGATCTGCACAAACAGATATCGTTCATGATGATGGCGGCTAATGCGCTGCCCGAAAAAACCGAGATTCGCCTCGCCCTTGCCGAACAGCTCAAACGCTATGGCGACCTTAACGGTGCCGTTACCCAGTACCGTCAGATTCTCGAAATTCAGCCCGATCTCGAAATTGCCAATTTTTCTCTCGGAACCATGCTGATGAAGCAGAACGATCTGAACGGCGCCATGCAGTGTTTCAGACGTATTATCAGCACCAATCCGGGTGCTTTCGATGCGCATTTCAATCTTGCCGGCTGCCTTTTCAGACAGCGCAAATACACGATGGCGATCACGCACTTTCGCATGGCCTGCCGAAAAAGCGACCTGCAGGCCCGCTCGATGTATCTGATGGCGCAGTGCTATTTTAAAATGGCCGATTTTGATCAGGCGATTGTGGCCATGGAAAAGCTTGTCGAGAGCGACGAAAGAAATGTCTCTTACTGGAAATGCCTCGCTGAAATTTACGAAGCGGCTGAAGAATTTGACTTGGCTGTTGATGTCTATCGTAAACTGACTATTCTCGCCGAAGAGCGGGCAGAATTCGCGGTTAAACTCGCGGAAAATCAGATCAGAGCCGGTGACCAGGCCCGCGCCGAAAAAACTCTCGACGCTCTGTTCAGAAGGTTTCCGGGTCATATCGAGGGGCATCGGATTCTTGGTGACCTGTATGCTGCCCGCGGCCAGTTTAAATCGGCGCTTGAAGAGTATCAGCGAACCCTGATGCTGAACGAGAATCTGCCTGAAGTTTTTGTCAGCATGGCAACTGTCTATCGCAACCTCAACGACGCGGCCGAAGAGCAGAAGGCTTTGCAGCGCGCTATCGAGCTTGGCAGAGAAACCCCGACAATTTTACTGCGGCTGGGTGAACTCGAACGCAAGCTTAAACTTCCGGCCAGCCTCGACCGTTTCAGACGCATCACCGAGCTGGTTCCCGACACAAACTTCGCCAGAGAAGCCGAATACTACCTCCGCCACAAAGCCGCCTGACATATAAGCAACCCGGCTGATAGGCCGAAGCTGCAGAATAATACAAAAACTGTATTCTGAATCAGAGAAGCAGACTGCAGGCGATCGAGATCAGCTGGGTGGCGAAAAAGGCAATGCGTGCCGGCCGGCGGAGTTTTTCGCTGATGTGCATGCTTGCCAGAATCACGGGCAGAATGGCCGGGTAAAGGCCAAACGAACTTCTCAGGCTGAACAGCATTAAAAAGCTCAAACCGCCCCATTTGAAAATTTCGGTCGCCTGGTTTTTAAGGCTGGCGACAAACCCGATTATTATTGCCGCCAATGGTATCAGCAGCATCGAACGATCGATGAACGGGCAGCCACCGATCGGAAAATTCAGCAGTATAAAAAACATGATGGCCCAGAGAAAAGGCTCAGGGCGTTGAACCTCGTTGCGCAAAAAAATGACGCTGGCGATGAACCAGATGACCATGCGGGTTGCCAGAACTACGAACGCCAGACCATGCCCGGTTTTATAAAAGCTCAAGCCGACTATAGCCGCGATACAGGCTTCAACCAGCGGATACTGACATGAAATCGGCGCCTGGCAGTAACGGCAGCGACCACGTAGAAAAAGCCAGCTGAAAACCGGCAGAAGATCGCTGGCGAAGAGTCGATGACTGCAGACCGGGCAGGCCGAGGGCGGGAAAATCACCGATTTGCCTGTGGCCATGCGCAAAATGACGACATTGCTGAAACTGCCCAGTAGACTGCCAAAAAGGGTGAAAAAAAGCGTATACAGCAGGTGCAGTGATTCGTCGTATGGCATCAGGGTTCCTTATGCGTTTTCTCAGATATGGCAGTTTATAATATTCGGGAGTAAAAAAAAAGAGCGACTTGCGTCGCTCTTTTTTAGAACCGTTCGGATCAGATCAGTTGCCAGAACCTTCGATAGTACCATGAACGCCACAGGCGATGAGACCAGTGCCGTCGATGTTGCTGCCAGAATAGCTGCAGCTCATTTCGGGTCTGTTTACCGGGCTCTTCAGATACTTACCAGAAACGAGTTTGCCGCCTGAAGAGGTGGCGTCGGTGTCAGACAGGGTCGACATCATGCTGGTGTTGTCCATGTTGTACATTTCAACGGCGCCGAGAATAACTCTCATGTTGGCGTAGCATGCCTTTTCACGAGCCTGTTCGCGAGCTTTGCGGAAGTTCGGGATAGCGATGGCGGCCAGAATACCAATAATTGCGATAACGATCATAAGTTCAATCAACGTAAAGCCTTTTCTGTTCATAAAAGACTCCTTCCATAAAAAAATAAAATTAGAACTTCGGTCAACCTAAGTCTAACCTACAATATCGGATTTGTCAATGCGATTATCCAGAGCCAGAATTCGGTGTGTGTTTCAAGCAGTTGGCGCTGAATGCTCTGATAGCCGGCGATTTCGGGAGCTGCGAAAAGTCCGGCGAGAGAAATCTGTGCATAACTTTCGATGTACCTTTTTAAAGCCCTTAGATTCTGGGCCAGGTTGTACCTGTAGGCTGCATTTATCGGGTCAAGGGCCACCGCTTTTCTAAAACAGCCCTCTGCCATATCTATTCTGTCATTTTCTGAATGCAGATACCCGAGGCTGTCGTGAGAACTGGCCATGTTGGGCCTGAAACGCACCGACTGCTCAAACATGGCAATGGCCTGCTGACTCTGCCCTCTGTCCATAAAAAGTCTGCCAAAAATGGCGTAGGCTTCGCCGGCTTCCGGGTCGGTTCTTAGCCATTGCGAGGCAAAGGTGAAATCGTCTCTGAAAAATTGTGCGCGATAATGACTTATACCTCCCAAAATGGCTGTCAGAAGAAAAATTCCGGCAATTGCAGCCTTTTTGTGACGTCGAAAAATGTTTTCGGCAAAAAATGCAGCCAGGAAGGTGAATACCGGCAGAATAATCAGGTTGTGGCGCTCGTCGAAGGGGGTCTGTTGCTCTATCAGGTTTGCCGTTGGCATGAACATTATGAGGAGCCATAATAACCAGAACTTTAGCTGGCTTTTGTCTTTACTCAGGCAGCCGATTCTGTAGAAAGCAAAGATCAACAGCCCTGCCGGGAGCACAGAAAAAGCCGTGAACCAGACCGCTGGCGCCGGCTCGTAAAACAGCTGCGGCTCTGGCAGAAGAATTGTCTGAAAGAGGTAAATAAAGGCCATAAGTGGCCCCGAAAGGTCTGGTTCTGTAATTGTGCCGCCTGGAACTGCCTGTCGACGCAACCAGAAATACAGGCCGGTCAGAAGTAAAGTTGGCAAAAGACTGTACAGGCAGGTGTGGGCTGTTTTTCTGGTGCCGCACAGGCATGCCGCAAAAAGCAGTATGGGCAAAGAAGCCGCGTTCTCGCGACAGAAAAGTGCTGCCATGATCAGCAGGGCCGATCTGACTGGCTGGTTTCTGAAAAATGCCGTGGCGGCAGCGATGATAAAAATGCCTGCCAGAAGAACTTCCTGAGCGGAAATCATGAAAACGCATGATGAAAAAACCGGGTGCAGCGCAGTACATAAACTTGCGCCAGCTGATATCAGCGGTCTCGTGTCAGGCAGAAGTGTTATGAACATGCGAAAAAGCAGAGCGGCAAGAACCGCCCCCAGAAAACTGCTCAACAGATGATAGCCGGCCGGCCATTTCCCGAACAGGCTGATCTGAAAATGCAGCGACAGTCTTGCCAGAGGCCGGTAATAGGCCTGATTGCTGTAATGCGGGTTCAGAAATATTTGCGTCAGGCTTGTTGAAACAGGTGTTTCAACGCGGGCAAGTATCTGTTCCTGGTCGTCATACACGAACCCGAGGTTGTGCGAGTTCAGGGCGTAAAAAGCGAAGACGACAAAAAAAATTACGAGCAGGTATGAGAAATGATGCCGGATTGAATCAGCGGAGTTTGTTGAGTTCATTGTCAAAATGGCTGATGTGGGTTAACAGATGCCACTGAAGCTCAAGAAAATGGCTGAAACGGTCATATCTGGCGGCCAGGTCTTCGAGCGGCCAGTCGGACTGTTTGGTAAAGCGATGCGGGCCGCTGTCTTTGTTGAGTTTGAATACCATTGAATGTTTCGGGTCACTGGTTTGAATAAGAAAGTAATGATCGTTTTCAACGATGGCACGATGCTGCATGGAGGTCAGAAAGATGCTGCGCGAGGCCGGCACCGGTTCAAGAAGATTGTAACCCTGAGAGAAGTCGGGCCGGCTGTTGTCGACTCCGGCCAGGGCAAGAATTGTCGGTCTTATATCTATCTGCGCGGCGCTGGTCTGGTTGACCCTGAAACCGGTATTCTCCGGGTGAACGATAACCAGAGGAACATTGGTGCTCTCTGGCGCCAGATGCCATCCGTGTCCGAAAAGACCGGCTTCGCCCAGCGAGGTGCCGTGGTCGCCGACAATTACAATGGCGGTGTTGTCTCTCAGCCCGCTTTTATCGACCTGCTCGATGATTCTTGCAATCTGGGCGTCCTGGTAGAGCAGGCAGTTCTTGAAGCGGCCAACCCAGCTGCCCTTGAGATAGTCTTCTTCGGAGAATTTTTTAGGGGCTTCGTTTGACATGGCATCGAAGGGAAGGTGCGGGAAAACCATGCGGTAATAGATGAAAAATGGCCTGTCTGGAGTTTTTGCCTGTTCTTCGATCTGCCTGGTGACGCGTTCTGCCATCACATGTTCTTTGACTCCCCATACCCATCCGTCTTCTCTTGAGATGTCAGGCAGAGAATTTGCATCATAAAGGCGGTTGAAGCCACGCGGCATGTAATATGATGCCAGGTTGGTGTCACCGATAAAACCGGCAAAATACATCGAGCAGTCGTAACCCGCTGCCTTGAGACGATCGATAAGAATTGTCGAATTGAATTCTGGCATCTGGCGCAAAAGAATTGTGTCAGGCGGGTAAAGCCCGCTGGTTGTCGCAAAATCCGCGTTCGAAGACTCCGGAAAGCATGAGAAGAAATACGGAAAAATTTCGAGCCGTTCTTTGTAGCTTTCAAGTTTCGGCCAGGTTAATTCGTTATGACCGAAAAGCGAAAGATACCGGTTGCTTGTAGATTCAAGCATTATCAGAATGATGTTTTTTTTCTGCCGGTCATCGTTTATCGATATCGGCTTTTGCAGCTGGTTAAAAGTTATGCTCGCTTCGGAGAACTGCTTGAGCAGGTTTTGTAGCGGCATTGGTGGCCCCGAAAAGGAAGCGGCCGGAATCGATGCCATAAGTATTTTTACCGGATCTCTCATTGCCGAGGGGTAGACGGTCATTGTCTGAAACCCGGTTGAGGCGGTCTGAGCCAGCACCATAAGATAAACGAAAGTACTGCCAAACCTGTAGTTTGTCGTGTTTTTCTGTGCGCCTCCGGCTTTAATAAAAAGAACTGCAGCAACCGCAGGAATAAAGACAAACAGCGCGGCAAGCTGCCATTCGACAAGCTCAAAAGCCGTGTGTACTATACTGAGGGGGTTGTTAAGGCCCCAGACCCAGTCGAGAGTATAATAAGTCAGGCGCAGGCCGTTTTTGTACATCAGAATTCCGTCGGCAAGATAAAAAATGGCCATTGCCAGTATTCCGATTACAAAAACCAGTTTGGCGGGCAGCGGTCGAATCAGACTGATAAGGCCTGCTGTAATCAGCAGAAAAACAATTGCCGGCAAAATCCCGGCCACATAATTCAAAGAGGCGATCATGAACCAGAAATTGAAGAAACTGTTGCCAAGCGAGGCGGTGAAGAGTGTCTGGTTGAGAACCGTGCCGGCAACAAGTGGAATCAGCCAGGTGGTGGCGATGGCATCTGAGGTGTCTTCCTGTTCGCATTGCCTGATGAACCAGAAAGACAGAATCCAGACAAGCGGCATCTGAATAAGCGCTACCAGCCAGGTGGCGCGATAGACGATCGGATTGTTGTTGAGCAGATAAAGAAGAGCGCAGAATACAACCCCGGAAAAAACATGTAATCTGGCTGATGATACTGACCTGAAAAGATACCGCCCGGTTAAGCCGGCGATAAGGCTTGATATGAAAAATACGAATGTAACGTTGTTGATGCTGTATTTAAACCACAGAAAAGGTACTGCCCAGAAATACACTATTCGTTCAATGCAATTGTGTTTGTGACAGTAGTAGCCGCTCAGCCCCATCCAGCACAAATTCCAGAAAATCCATGGTGGCTGAAAAAAAAGATCCATGGTCAGAAGGCTCTGAAGACCATCCAGTTCGAGTCGGCCGCTCATGAGATGATAGAGATAGCCGAAACGGTCGACATGGTTGTTGAACAGCGCCATGATCAGATACAGTCCGCCATAGAAAACCATAAAACGGGTTTTCAAACGGCCGGAAGCTTTTTTGAGATCACCGGCGATGCAGAATGCTGTAATCGCTATTGTCAGGCTTGCAGCCCAGCCTGCCCACGCCGGCTGTTCAAGCAGCGGGCGCCAGAGCTCGCCAATACTGGCCGGCAGATTAAGGCAGAGAGTAATGGTTCTGACCAGTGCCAGAACGACAATTCCAGCAAAAATGAATGGTCTAAAGTCGCTCCAGAAATGGTTAAGACTGACGGCAGGCTTTTTCATAGCTTGAAACATACCATGAAACCATCGTCAGAGCAAACGCATCGAGGCCAGTGCCGGGCAATCGCATAAAACTTCCGGATTCCGTGTCTACGCCCGGAATGACAAATTTTATATCCGTCATTTCCGTGCAGGTGTTAGTCTGCTCTGCGCTTTTTTCAATTCCTGCTGGTAGTAACCAGCATGCTTGAGAAAGGTTGTCTGCAGAGTAACAAAGCTTTTTGCCGCCTGGCTTTTTGCCAGGCTGTCAGATGCCTCGACGCGAGCAGGATTGAATTCTATTTTTGCGCTATCTCTGAGGATTTTGAAGGTTTCAACCGGCCCGGCGTCTTTGTCTCTGATAAGGTGGTAAAAGTTGTTTTCAACTATTGCCAGCTGACTCATCGACGAAAGATAAATGCGTGAACTCTCGTCTCCTTCAGTATTTTTAACGGCAAAGAGATTTTTTCCCTGACAGAAAAAAGATTCTTCCGGGGTGTTGCCGGTAATGGCAAGGGCTGTCGGTAGAACATCAACCTGCGAGCAGAGCGATGGGTTTTCTTTGAAGCCACCTGCTTTTGGCCAGATAATGACCATCGGTACATTGGTCAGCAGGGGGGCAAGGTTCCAGCCGTGACCGAGACGGCCGGCTTCTCCGAGCATGGTGCCATGGTCGGCAACCAGCATGACAACAGTTGAGCTGGCAATGCCGGACTTATCGAGGTGTTCGAGCAGAGTGGTGATCTGAGCATCCTGGTAAAGCAGGCAGTTTTTGAATCTGCCAACGAGGTTGCCATGCTGGTGTCCTTCTTCGCTGAAGGTTGGAGGGGTCTCGGATATACTTTGAAAAGGGGCGTGCGGAAAAAGCATCCGGTAATAGATGAAGAAGGGCTGATCCGGTTTTGGGGTAAGCTTTTCGAGCAGTTTTTTGATCTGAGTGACAACGTGTTCTTCCTTGACGCCCCAGAGCCAGCTTTCCTTCCTTCCGGCTTCGGGCATGTTGCCTGCGTCGTATATGCGGTCGAAGCCGCGTGCCCGGTAGAAGGCAGAAAGACCGGTGTCGCCAAGAAACCCTGAAAAGAAAAGGCTGCAGTCATAGCCTGCTGCTTTAAGGTAATCGGGGAGAAGTCTGACAGGGATTGCCGGGTTCTGGCGCAAAAGCAGAAAATCCGGCGGGTATAACCCTGACATGACGCAAAAATCAGCATTTGAAGACTCTGGAAAACATGAGAAGAAAAAGGGAAAAATTTCCATGCGGTCGCGGTATTTTTCGAGTCGCGGCCAGGTTGTTTCCGGGTGCCCAAACAGCGATACATATTGGCTGGTTGTCGACTCGAGCATGACCAGAATCAGATTGTGCTTTGTTGTGTTGACTTCAGAAGGTGTCTGTGAGCAGGTGAGCTTAACGTCAAGTGCCGCAAATCGGGCCGAAATTTCTTCCAGGCTGCTGGCTTCATCATGTAAAAGTACCCTGGTCTGTACTGACGCAAGCAGGTTGAGTAATGGGTCTCTGAACAAACCGGTTGGCATACCGGTAAACAACTGATAAAAAATGGCGGCTGAAAGTGCAACGGTAAGCATTGCTCTATAACAGTCCGAATGCAGTTGCAGGCAGGGCAGGCGTCTGGCGGCCAGAAAAATGCCGAGGCACAGTACAAGGGATGGCAATATTGTCTTTATCGGGTTA
>Ga0116157_10003980_pt1 | contig 13933 bp, 12 predicted proteins | sample AD_UKC048_MetaG_FD_89882 | JGI IMG/M metagenome (GOLD analysis project Ga0116157, IMG submission 89882) | Active sludge microbial communities of municipal wastewater-treating anaerobic digesters from USA - AD_UKC048_MetaG | ecosystem: Engineered > Bioreactor > Anaerobic > Digestate | place: USA...
CATAAAAGACTAATAGAACTATATCCGACGTATGAGGTGTTTGAAGCAAGATTTATTAAGATACAATATAGCAAGAAGTTCCTGAATACAAATTTAGTTGCAAAATACATTGTCAATAAAATAGACAAGTACTATGAGAATAGAGAAATAATTAGAGATGATGGTTCTATTGAGCATATTTTAGGTGAGACAAATGATGATAAATATTCATTAAATATTGGAAATTTAATTTTGCTTGAAATTGGAGTTAATAGAGATTGTGAAAATTTTGAGTTTAGTGAAAAGAAAAAGCAGTATAAAGGATCTAAATATAGTGGAGTCGAAGAATTCTTAAAGAAATATGATTCTTTGGGAAATTGGGGACAGGAACAAATTGTTGAAAGATCGAAAGAATTAGCAAAGTTAATATATATAAACAACGCGAATTATTCAATCAGTCGTGAAACGGAACAAATGTAGGTGTTTTGTAAAGTGCTTCGGATATAGAAAGCAGATTGAAGAGAATTAGATGGACGATTTCTTTTAGATGTGATAACAAAATGATAACATTACTTCAGATAACCAATACAAATTGGACAATAGAAATCAATTGAAGTCAAATCAAACTAAAATACTTATACAAACTTGTTTAGTATTAAAAATACCTTTGCGAGTTTGAGTGACCTAGAAACGCTGGGAAGCCGTTAAATAAGAGACTTCCCAGCGTTTGCGTCAGCAAAATGTCAGCAGAATTTAGAATCACGATAAGATTTGAATTCATATTAATCACAATCTTATTTGCTATCAATTATATATTAAAAACAGAAAATGTTTTTGAAGATTAGGAGAAGGTCAGAGATATGAGTATTCAATCATTTTTAGATTCGGCAGAAATACTTTATGATAACCAAAAGTATGATGAAGCTCTTTGCTTAGTTTGTATTGCTATTGATGCATGTGCATCTAATCAATATCCTAATAAGAGAAATGCTGAACGATACAAATTATTTTTAAAAAAGCATTTTTCAACTATATGTAGATATGGTTTTCCAGGAATTGAAGCAAGTTGCATTCGTATAAAGGTAAATATTCCCTGTATTGAGCTGAAACCTGATAGTAATGGTTATGTTGATATGGAGCAAATAATATATCATGTATTAAGATGTGGATTAGTCCATGAATGTAATATTGAAGATACTATTCAATTTACAGATACAAGTAATATTGGGGACTGGAATGAAAAATTTTTTATTCCCAAAGATATTATTTGGGGACTTATGGAAGCAATAAAGGAATCTTAACTTCTAGTTTGTCAAATACATTATTTGAGCAAACAAGAGATAACTTAAGAAATCCAAAAATTATAAAGTATTGTTAACTTAGTTCAAAAAATTCCAAACCCCATCTAGTTAAATTTTTTAATTAGATGGGGTTTCTTCTCTTAAGAATCACTTCTCTATCGGCACATTAAACGTCTGTAGCGAATCCCTATATTGCATCTGCATTATCTTATCATCTAACGTCCCAGCTTTATGCGCGGCGATTATCTCCCGTACAGTATGGTTCAGCGCAGTGGACAATACAGAGCTATAAAAGTAAACCCCTAACAGCGTTTCCCCATCAAAAGAGTTTGTCTCTCTTTCAATCTCTATTCCCGATTTCTCTAAGTAGCTTACCATGGAAAGATACTCTGCATAAGCATTGGCTGCTTCACCAGTAGCTTCTAACAATTCTGAATGTTTAAATATAGCACAGCAAACAAAGGTTCCGATACCAGATCTTTCAGGAGCTGAAGCAATCTGTATATCAAATCCACTTCTGATTAATTTTTCAAATAAAAGAATAAATTCATTAACCTTTTTCATACTATAGGTGATATTCACAAATGGTTTGTATTTTTCCTGTACTTTAGCCGCATTCGTTTTCTCTATTTCCATAATATCAAGTGGGAATCTATATTTCCAAAGTAAATATTCTTTATCATCATATCCCATAAGTTATGACTATTCGAACTGCTGATAATACAGGATGCGTTCTGATAGATCTTCAATTAGAATCATTTGATTTAGAATAATTGGCCAGTTGGAATAAGACTTACCAGACCATTTATCATAAAGCTCCAGAATTCGCAGATATAAGATTTTAAGTAGTGTCTACTGATTAAGCACCATTTGGGCTTAAATCAGTCGTGCTGAACTTGAAAATTCTCAAAAGCAAAAATAGTGCAAAAAGTATTCGTGCCTGAATCTTAAAAAGATTCGTCACAAATACAGATAATGCGATAGAACTTAACGTTGTTTCTTCAAGCTTTGTCCTGATTAAGCCCATACCATAGCAACGTTTACTCAAACTGAAGGCTCTTTCCACCTCAATTCTATCGGTATTATCCTGATATTCCTGTTTTTTATCTTCTTTTGCTGCTTCTGTTGGCCGACCTAATTTCGGACCTGATAACCGTATTCCATGAAGTTTACAATAAGCTCGGTTATTTCGTGTTCGATAGATTTGATCGACTAGAACTCTTTCTGGGTAAAATCCAGTTCGGGTTTTAAATCGCTCCACCGCATTTTGCAAACAGGTACTTTCGTTATAAGCATCAAAAGATATTGTTTCAATTCTTCCATAGCCTTCGTTATCAATACTCAAATCGAACTTTGCTCCAAATTCAACCGGCGCTTTCACTTTACCTCTGACAATTGGTCGCAAATAGGGTCGTTCGATACTGACAATTCGATTTTCAACAGAATGTGTTTTGTTTTTATACATGTACTCCTGTTGCTCATAGATCTTTTGAATTGTCAAAAACAACTTTATTTCTTTGGATGTGAGAGCATATCCTTCAGACATGTATTGTTCCAAATAGCTAAGGTCTCTGCGAACATAACCCAACTGCTTGCGTATTGTTTTACGGATCTTTCGAGTGCTACGTTTTTTACTCTTTGCAAGTGCCAGATAGTTTTTTCTAGCCTCACGACGATAGGTCCTTGGTTTCTTTAAATCATTAAACGCTATTATACACACTTTCTTTACAGCTGACAAGTAAGGTGTAAACTTTCTCTATGTTTTTCTTTCAATACATTACAGGTTTGGAAGTCATTGAACTGATAATCTCCCCATTTTCTGACTGAAACAAGTCCCATCAACGAGTTTGTGATAAAGACTTCATCTACTCTGTCTAAGTCATATGGATAAATATAGGTTTCTTCAACCTTCTCATGCTCTAGCAAATATCCTCTAATAATACCAGGTAACAAACCACATTCTAAGGATGGTGTATACAGTTTCCCTTTTATTACAAAGAAAATGTTACTCACTGTTCCTTCCGTAATTTGCCCTTTCTCATTGAGTAATACCAAATCCATAATTCCTCTTTCATATGCCTTTAACCGTTGTTCATCATATGCCTTTCGATCGCAGAACTTGTGCTTGCACATACTTTTGATTCCCTTTGCATAAGAAAGTTCTACTCCCTCTTGATAGATTTGGTTTGGATAATTTCTATTTTGAAGCACAAAACCATACTGATGACCACTGCTCATGATTTTCAAAACATTCTCATCTTTTCGATTATGGATAACCCAATCTAGTAGTTGCTGCTTATTTAATTTTGAACTTCTTTGATTTTTTTGAGCGCTTTGATTATCCTGTAGGTCAAGCTCCACGAGAGATCTTTCAAATCGCTGTTGATGTCTGTCAAATAAGACCAATTCATCTTGATCTAAGCGAATGGTTGAAAAAATTGCCTTCTCAGCACATTCAATGCTTTTGATCATTGCCGCCGCCTTTTGCTTTGTTTCCTCAAGCTCAAACAAAACTTCTGAATGATGTGTAATTCCACCACCCACCCCGATAGAATAACAGCTGTTTTCATATAATAGAGTTCGAATCATAATGTTAAACTGCATTGTATGATTAAATCCAATCATACCTAGCGAGCCCGTATAAATGCCCCGACAGTCTTCTTCTAATTCTTCAATAATCTGCATTGCCCTATATTTCGGTGCTCCTGTAATCGAACCACCCGGAAACATTGCTTCTAATATCTTGGATACAGGACACTTTTCTTTTACTACCCCACTGACAGTCGCGATTGCATGGTGTAACTGCGCAAATGTATGAATCTCATATAATTTTTCTACTTCAACTGTTCCGGGAATACAGATTTTATGAAGATCATTTCTCTCTAAATCCGTAATCATCAATAATTCCTGAAAATCCTTTTCAGATTCTTGTAGTTCTAGCTTAAGTCGCTCGTCGTCTTCCTCTGTAACTCCTCTTGCTCTTGTTCCTTTGATGGGAGAAGTGGTGATTTTTTGATTTTTGAGATTAAAAAACTCCTCTGGTGAAGAACTGATAATAACCCCGTTTCTAGTTCTAAAGAAAGCTCCATAAGCAGATGCACTCAGGGTTCTTAAATGCAAAAACACTTCATAGGGATCCACTAAACTCTCAATTTTAATCTGCCTTGTTAAATTTGCAACATAAATATCGCCCTCATACATATATTTTACCATTTTTTCAAAAATCTTTTGATAATCCTGTGTATGAATAGGATCTTTATCGTTTTGTATACAAAGTGAATTTCCAAATGCTTTGGCCGCATTATAAAGCAAACAATCACGATTGTTAATCATCATCTCCATTTCAGATGCTTCGTCTAGATTAGAAGCAAAGATTCTTAGCTCCGATAATTTGTGATGAAATTCTACGATCTGATGATATGCTACAAAAACAGCTAGTGCCATAGAACTATCCCATTTTTTGGCACTTGTAACTTGCATAAGCTCTTTGCCATATTCATAGGAGAGATATCCAAACAATCCACCACAAAAATTGGCTTCTTGTTGATTCTTTGATACAAGTTCATCTAAATAGTCTTCAAAACTTTCTATTTCCACACCATTTAGTAAGGTCTTTTTGCTCGTTTTTTCCAAAATCAGTCGTGGTTTTCTTGCTATTCGGGAGATTGGGTCATTCTCTCTTTGCAGTTTCGTATCCAAAAAAATGGCATATTCCTCCTCATGAAAAAATCGAAAGACCTGCTCCAAATCAAACTCTGGATTTACTTTTATACTTATGTAATGCTTCAATTGCAAATCAAACATTGGCATTTCTCCTTTGCACATCTTATTTGCTCCTCTTCTTACGCTTCACAACGCTCAATAAATTGCATCAAAAGTTCTTTCCCATACTCTGTCAATACTGCTTCCGGATGATACTGCACGCCAAACACCCGTAGTGTTTTGTGTTGTAACCCCATAATTACATGGTCCTCACTTCTTGCAACAACTTGCAGACAACTTGGAAAACCTCGATCTTTTACGCAAAGCGAGTGATATCTTGTAGCTCTAAAGTCTTGTGGGAGTTCTGCAAAAAGCCCTTGATTATTATGCTGAATTCTACTAAGTACCCCATGCATTGGTGCACTCCCTTTAGCGACAACCGCACCAAAATAGTGTGCAATCATTTGATGCCCCAAACAAATTCCAAGTACAGGAAACTGTTCAAACATATATTTTAAGACTCCCTTTCCAATCCCTGCTTTAGCAGGAGTTTTAGGACCCGGTGACAAAATAATCCCCTTCAGTTCCTGTCTTTCTTTTAAACTTTTCAAGAACTTAAGAGTTAGTACTTCTGGTTCAATCACGACCACATGCTTTCCAAGAATTCTAAAATAAGCTACTAAATTAAAACTATAGGAATCTTTGAAATCAATTAGTAAATACATCCATTACCTCACAATCTAGCGTTTCAGATAAAATCCAATAAAAAAACCGAAAGAAATCCATTTTCATGAATTATCCTTCGGCAGTCTTCTGAATCATCAGGCACACCCTATATTTATTAAATTTATAATTGTCTGTAGTAACAAATCTTAACGAAATTACTTTATACTATTTGGGTGAGCGTGTAAAGAGGGGAAATCATTTATTCTATTATTTTGTAAACATTGCAGTGATTCAGGCGGCCATCTAGGACACTATCCACGACACGTTTGCACTCGTTTGTTGCTCATCACGCTCCATAAGCGTGTAAAGTACACACGCTAAGGAGCGATGGCAACAAAAAGGTCGTGGATAGTGCCTAGATGGCAGACTTAAGATATTGAAAATCAAAGCAATCATACAGGAAAAGTGTTGTCGTCGTTATAATATTACTGTGGAAAGAGTTTTTGTAAGTTGTAATTGACAACACGGTTTTGCTGATTTACAGTAAAATTGTTGCAGAGCAATAATACAACGCGAAATACAAAATCTCTTTCCTTTTTTTATTGAAAGGAGAAAAGAGATGGCAAAAGCAAGAAAAGATAATAAAGGCAGAGCCTTACTGAAGGGAGAGAGCCAAAGAACACAAGACAATAGGTATGTTTATACTTACACCAATCCGGACGGAAAACGAAAATACCTGTATGCGACAACCTTGCAGGAATTACGTGAGAAAGAGAAGTCACTAATCAGGGACCAGTTAGATGGACTTGATGTATATGCAGCAGGGAAGTCAGATTTGAATTTTGTTGTAGACAGATATCTGGCAACTAAGAACAATATTGCAACTTCCACATTTGCAAATTACAGATATGTGTATGACCATTTTTGTTTGGACGGATTTGGTAAAAAGAAAATTGCAGAGATAAAATATTCGGATGTATTACACTTTTATCTCAGGCTGGTTGATGAGGGAATGTCGATAAAAACAATTGAGACAATCCATTGTGTGATTCATCCGGCACTTGATATGGCTGTACGTGATGATATTATCCGTAAGAATCCAAGTGACAGAGTTGTGTCTGAAGTGAAGAAGCAGAGACAGCGTGAACATAAGAAAGACAGAGCGTTGACTCTTGAAGCACAGATTTCACTGATGGATTACATTACGGATCATCCGTTGTATGATTACTGGAGACCGCTGTTTACCGTTTTGTTGGGAACCGGATGCCGTATTGGTGAGGTTTGCGGACTCAGGTGGGAAGATGTGGATTTGGAGAATCGTGTAATCGATATCAACCATAGCATGACATATTTCCGGAGAGGTAAGAGACCGCCTTACACGTTTGAGTTTAAATTTGAACCACCCAAGACCAAAGCCGGCGTACGAAGGATTCCCATGCTGGATGATGTTTACGAGGTCCTAAAGGAACTGTATGACGAACAGCAGGAGTATGGAGTAAGCCCTTTAGTGGTTGATGGTGCAACCGGATTTATATTCATTAACAAGGTGGGAACCTTGTACAAGCACACAGCAATTGACCATGCAATCAAACGAATTGTAAACAGTCATAATGCCGAGGAGCTTGTGAAGGCAAAGAAAGAAAAACGGGAACCGGTAATACTTCCGTTCTTTTCCTGTCACACATTCAGACATACCTTTTGTACGAGATTTTGTGAGAATGAAACCAATGTAAAGGTCATTCAGTCTGTTATGGGGCATGCTGATATACAGACCACAATGGATGTATATGCCGAGGTAACAGAGAGAAAGAAAAGAGAATCCATGGATAACTTATCAAAGAATATGAGTATATTTAGGAAAGAGTCCTAAAGGAGAATCTGTGGTTGCAACAAAATGGATAATTTGCAACACTTTTGCAACAAAAACCGTATTTACAGTGCTTGTGGGTGCAGTATGGTGCATCCGAGAAAGTAAGTAAATACAAGGGTTTTGAGTAATAATGCTGATGAGTGCATGATAAAGGAAACTCATTCAAAGAATATTGCGAAGTTCTGCGAAGTAAATGCGGAGTAAAATTAATAGGTAATTGAGTATTCCAATGCAATAATGCATTGTTTCTGCTAATTCAGAGCACCCCTTTCCGAAATGACAGAGCATGCCATTCCGGAGTAAGTGCAGTTACTTCCTTAGTGTTCGAATGGAACCTTAATTCCATGTTGTTCGAGCGTTTTTTGTAGTAATTCTATGTATTCTCGTTGTTTCTGGATTTCTATCCAGTTTCCATGGCATAATTCGTCTGCTTCCGTTAGTTCGAAGCGGGTGAGTTCATAATCAGACCACTTAATGCATTTGTGGCCTTTGCTAAAAGCACAATATTCAGTCATGGGTACCACCTTGCTGGCTTGCCTTAAGCCCATGTCTTTCTCGCATAGATACACGTCCGTCAATCATCACTTCGTAGGAATTATGAATGATTCGGTCAATAATTGCTTCACATACAGTTGCATCACTTTCATTCCCAATACGTGTATACCAACCGTTTGGCTCAAACTGTGTGCAGAAGATAACAGAGCCCTTTACACTTCTGGATTCTATGATTTCCAGCAGTTCACGTGCCTGATCACTTGCTAATGGAGTAAGGAGAAATTCATCTATAATCAGTAAATTTACTTTCTGATAAGATTTAATTACTTTTTCAAACGTACCTTCTCCATGAGCGATCGCCAATTCATTTAATAAATCCGGCAACCGCACATAGCTTACTTTTATAAAGTTTCTACATGCTGCAATACCTAAAGCACAGGCAATGTAGGTTTTTCCATTTCCAGAGGCTCCTTTCAGAATAATGTGATGGCTTTCAGTGATGTATCGGCAGGTTGAAAACTCAAGTATCTGAGATTTGTCTAGATTTCTGTCTTCGTGATATGCAATGTCTTCTACACAGGCATTTGGATAACGAAATCCTGCATCGTAGATTGTTTTTTGCAGTTTGGTACTTTTACGTTTATCCCATTCTTTATCGACTAACATTCCAAAACGGTCTTCAAAAGAAAGATGCTCATAGGTTTTAGTATTGTTGCATTGACTTTCAAAGGCGTCTGACATTGCAGAAAGCCTCATGTCATGCAGTTTATCAATGGTTGTTTGACGGATCATTCGCGGGCACCTCCTTCAAAATAAGAAGCTCCGCGAGTAATTCCATAGGAACTGCTTTTGTTAGAGGGTTTTACTAGACTCGAGGCAACTTTATCCTGACCATTTTTTAGGATGGTCGTTATATTCTTCAAACTAGGACTTGGTGTGTATCCTAAGGCTTTTTCACATGCTTTTTCTAGGCGGTCCAGTGAATATTTATCGCCTAGTTTCATTAAGGAAGCGCATGTTTTGTAACCTTGCTGCTCGACCTTATGCATGTATAGAAAATGTTTTACAACAAGGAGTGTGCAAATCCCAACACTTTCTGCCCATTCAAGGAAAGAATCCGTACTATATTCAAGATATTTTCTGTGATTTTCAGGCATATGCTCCGGTAGATAGAATGGAGTCAACGAGTACGATTTTCGAACATGTGCTGCGATACGGTTGTTATGAAAGAAGACTTCGATACTATTCTCTGTAGTACGGATATCCACTTTCTTACCAATAAATTCATAAGGAACAGAATATTTGCAATCCCCGACAGTTATGAGATAATCAGGTTGTATGGTGGCAGTTGACCAGACGGCCGTTTCATATGGGGAAGCAGGTAATGGCATGAGGAATTCTTTTTCTTCTTCAATAAATGCACTAAGTCTGCTTCCTTTTCGTTTCTGAAATGGTTTTGCATTAAATTCTTCCAGTTTTTCAATAATCGCTTTATTAAGATCTTCAAATGAGAAGAATTTACGGTTACGAAGAGCAGCAAGAATCCATGTCTCTATCACTTTTACAGTTCCTTCAGCAGTAGGCTTGTCTTTTGGTTTGATTGGTCTTGCCGGAATAATGGCTGTCCCATAATGCTCAGCCATTTCAAAATAAGAACGGTTCAAAATAAGTTCTGTTCGAGTATTCTTGATGACACCCGTTTTTAGATTATCAGGAACTAAAATACGCGTAACACCACCAACGTGGGTATAAGCATGTACATGCGCTTTAATCCAATGGTTGGATTTCATGTCAGGAAATGCTTCTGCATATCCATACATACTGCATGGAAGACAAGCGACAAACACATAGGCATTTACTTCGCAGCCAGCAGCACTATCAAAAACAGATAGCGTATCGCCAACCCAATCGACCTCCATAATTTCTCCAGGCTTACGATTGATACGAAGAGTCGCTTTTTTAGCTGCAGCAAATGCGTGGTACTTCTCATTGAAGCTTGCATGCTGATAAGGAATCGTGTTTTCCAATTCACATTTGGTACAGTATTCGGCCCAGAGAAGTGATAGCGTTACGCCTGTTTTGGCAAGTTCCTTATGGATGTACTCATAATCAGGAAGTTTTCTTCCTTCTCTTGTGGCACGATCGGGATAAAATAGTGTTTCAATATCCCTGTTTGTAAGTGCCTCTGGAATCGGCCAATCTAGGTCATGTGTGTCTGCCTGTTTTAAAACGTCAGAAACGGTGTTGCGTGAGCAACGGATACTGTTAGCAATCCCTATGTTGCTAAATTTCAGACTATGTAGTCTGATGATTTCTCGATAATCGATCATGGTTATCGACCTCCTAAATGAATTTACACATGAATTATGTGTATGCACTCATTATAGGGCACTGCACTGAGCAGTAGAAACACCTGCTCAATTTTATTGGAAAGGGGTGCTCTGAATTATCAGAAAGTATGCACTATTCAATCGGAATATACAGTAATGTCGTCATTTTGTCAGCAAAATTCTACAAAAATCCATGGAAATAATGGAATATACAGAATAAAAATACAAAATATAGTGCAAAAAGAAATAGTGAAATACAACATATAGTACTAACTATCGAGTTTGAGTAATGTTCCGCTAGTTAATTTGCTCCCAGGTCCTCGTCGCTATGCTCCTGCGGAAGGTCGCAAATATAATAGTGGAACATTAGAGAAGAGGGATTTGTGTGCATCTAGCGTTTTGCGTGTGTGATGCATCGCTTTTCCGGGTTACTTTTTATGGGTCCGCTTACGGATTATGGTAATAGCCTTATCCCGACTGTTTTGCCTTCATTCTCGCCGATGCGATTGCCCTTTTTATCAGGAAGGAGCCAAGAAATATGCCGACTGTGACGATGGCAGCAATCAGGACATTTATTGTGATCTCTCCGTGGAATACCCTTAAATAATCGTTTCAGTTTATTGAGATGTATCAGATGTTAAAAGGCAGCAGGTATTGTACCTATTGCTTTTTTTGCCACAAAATGAATGATTGCGAGCGGTTATATGGTTTTCTAAGAGTATTTGCGATTGAAATCCGGTGCTAAGACGCCGAAAAAAATAGCGCCAAGAAGCGGAAAATTTGCGCGTTTATGCAGAATACTTAGGTGGGGAAGTTTCTCATTATCGGGATAAGTCTGGATTAGAGTGTGATACAGTTATTCATTTAAGATGATTATTGTAGGTACAGGTGATTTTGCATATAGACGACAGGATGGGATATATATAGTTCCAATCGGATGCTTGAAAAACTAAGGAAATCATAAGCCATGCCGCAATAAAAATTTTCAGGAAAGAGCGCGGTTATTAATTTTAGAGGTATGGAGTAAAAAGTTCCCGGTTCCCCTTACTCCCACGGCACTCCGCCATGATGAGCCGCGGCGGTCTGGCCTAGCTCGGCGCCTTTTCGGAGCGCCTTACGGATATCTCTCGACTCGATGTATTCGGCCGTGAATCCCGCTTGAAAAGCGTCACCGCAGCCGGTCGTGTCGATCACTTTTTCGAGCGGCAGGGCGGGCTCGGCTATGGTTTCGCCGTTTCGGATGGCAATGCTGCCGGCGGCACCGAGCGTCAGCACGATGATGCCCGAAAATCGGCGGGATAGTTCGATAAGATCTGGAAGCTGCCCGGCGACGCCGCCGAAGTAGGCGATATCGACCTCGGTAAGGCCCGCTTCGAGCAGTTCGTATGTGTCAAAATGGAGGAAGTCGACGGCGAGGAAGTTTTTGGGCGTTTTTCGACGGAGGGCTTCCGCGTAATTATTGCCGTTCGCGTGTGTCGACCACAGCTCATAGTCCGCAATACGCGCCCAGTCCTCTTCCGAGATAACGTAGTCTTGATAGACGCCGTTCAGCCAGGCGCCATCGATGCCGAACCGCTCGCCGTTCTCATCGTTCATGAGCCGATTGGAGGCGGTTTGACCGGGTAGGCGGCGCATGCCGGAAAGATCGACGCCGTTCTTCCTGAGCAGATTCTCGATCTGGTCTCCAGCTTCGTCGGTTCCGAGCGCGCCAAGAAAGGCGGTCTCCCAGCCGAGCGCCCGGAAGTTGATTGCCTGATTGAGGGCGTTTCCACCCGCGAAGTGCTGATTAATCTGCGGGAAATAGTCTAATGCGGCAACGCTGAAACATGCGGCTTTTTTCATTATGGAGATCCTCCGTAGGCGAAAAGAGATTCGAGTTTAGGAGTTAAGATTGTAAGGCGACGATTCAAAACCAGCTTATGTATCATCATTGTAGCATATAGAATGATTTCTGAAGATGGCAGTGTGTTATGCGAAATGTACAGCATTCATTCAGACGCTGCAAATATTCGCCTCATCCCGCCTGTTTTGCCTTCATTCTAGCCGATGCGATGGCCCTTTTTATTAGGAAGGAGCCAAAAAACAGGCCAACTGTGACGATGGCAGCAATCAGGACATTTATTGTGATTTCTTCGTGGAATATCATTTCCGATATGACGCGAAGAATGAAGTAGGCGACAAAGTAGAAAAGAGAGTATAGAAGGAATGCTTTCCCTTTCTTGGCAAAAGAATTTCTTTGATATATGAGGACGCCGAAACCGCCGCAGAAAGCTGGTACCAGGACAATTCCGAATAGTTTTGCAGATTCGAAGGATAAGAGAACGCCATTCACATGCCCGGGGTAACCGAGAAATAGTTCCATAAGATACATTATGGGAAGAAGGAGCGCAAAGGTTAAGGACAAGATCATAACTACTTCCAAAAACAATTCTAGCTTTCTCTTGTGGATGCAGTTCGCGCTTAATTCGTCACAGAACTTCTTGTAATCGGGACCGCAGATTGCTTCGAGAGATTCTCCCCGAAGAGCCCCTTCTGCGGCCATACCGACAATTTCGGCCTGCATATTCTTCAATTCAAACTGATTTATGGATTTGGTATAGAGATAAGACATCATCTTGTTGATGATAACCTTATCAGCCTTAGTGAGTTTCTTAAGTTCGTTACTGATTTCCCTGCTCATTGTGACTCCTCCGTTAAAGATAATATGTTTCTCACAGATTCGTTAGTTCTTTTCCAGCACATTTCAAAGTCTTCTAGATATGTTCTTCCCTTGTCGGTCATCGTGTAGTACTTGCGTTTGGGGCCGAGAGGCGAGGCACGCATTTCGAATCGTACAAACCCGAGTTTTTCTAATCGAAGGACAAGCGGATAGATTGTTCCTTCTGTAAGGGAATCAAAACCGTTGTTGCGTAAGTACTCCAGTATTTCGTAGCCGTATGTGATTTTGATACTGATAATCTTCAGGATGCAACCCTCTAGATTTCCCCTCATCAGTTGAGATTTGTCGAAAAGCTGTTCATTGCTCAAGTGATTTCACCCCCTACCTTGTAGCACCATGTAGTAGCTACATTGTACCGCAAAGTAGAGCGCTGTCAACAGGAAATTATTAAAACTTTCAAGACAAGCGGAGCACAGTAAATCTTTTTCGCACACGCAGCTAGGACGTCCGATACTTATCCGAAATTACTTTCGCTGTCCGGAAACAGTATGGGGGCTTAATTATCTTCATAAGTAGCAATGGGCAACAGATCACCAGGATTCTTTGGCCCGTTCTTCTATCGTTTGCTTATTGAAAATGACTCGAAATTGCGTTTTCTCTTTTTTACAGTGTGTTTACCTTTTCGTAAAAGAAATTTAACAAATGTTTAATTGATTAGAGAAGAACATATTAGGTGTTGACTATATAATTAGTATTATAAAGACATATTTGCTTGTAACATAAAATTATAATGGGGCATTGAAATATATCCTCATTCTGAGGGAGACTGAAGGAGGTTGCACAATGAAAAAGAAGTATATAAGTATATTTACAGTAATTGTTTTTCTCTTTACTACGCTATTTAGTATCGGAAGACCCGTTATGGCTACAG
>Ga0116157_10003983_pt1 | contig 13931 bp, 7 predicted proteins | sample AD_UKC048_MetaG_FD_89882 | JGI IMG/M metagenome (GOLD analysis project Ga0116157, IMG submission 89882) | Active sludge microbial communities of municipal wastewater-treating anaerobic digesters from USA - AD_UKC048_MetaG | ecosystem: Engineered > Bioreactor > Anaerobic > Digestate | place: USA...
AAGGGTGCGGCCGCCCAAACCGCCCAAACCGCCTGGCCCGCCGTTCGCGCCACCCGCGCCAGGCAGCAGCAACACGGCGTCCTTTGCGCTCTCGCCAGCCGTGATCAGCTCGCGGAAGTGCGCTGCGAAGGGCAGGAACACCAGCGGATACTCCAGGCCCTTGGACTTGTGCACGGTGACTACCTTCACCAGGTCGGCGTCGCTTTCCAGGCGCAGCACAGCGTCGTCGCTGCCATTCAGGCCCTCGGCAGCGTCGGCGATTTGCTGCGCCAGCCAGCGGATGAGCGCCTGCTCGCCCTCGGCTTGCGCCGAGGCGGCCTGCAGCAGTTCGGCCAGCTGCAGGACGTTCGTCAGGCGGCGCTCGCCTTGCTGATTGGGATCGTTCGGCGCCAGCCAACGCGCTGGCAACTCGAAGGCATGCAGCGCCCTTCGCACCATCGCCAGCACCCCTTGAGCCTTCCAGGTGTGGTGCAGCTGTTGCAGTCGCTCGCACTGCCGGTCGAAGAGCACGTCGTCGCTCGCCAGTGCCACCAGCTCGGCCATCGTGTGGCCCAGCAGTGTCGTGGCCAATGCCGCGCGGGCCAGCCGCACGTCGCGCGGTGAGGCCACGGCCTGCAGCAGCCGCAGCAGGTCGGCCGCTTCGGGCGTCTGCCAGACCGTGTCCTTGTCGGAGAGGTAGACCGAGGCCAGGCCGCGTCTTCGCATCTCGCGCCGCACCACGTCGGCCTCGGTGCGGCTGCGCACCAGCACGGCAATGTCGGCCGGCCGCAGACGTTTGAAGGGCTCCCCCTCTTCCGCGAAGCCGACCTGCGGGTCGTTGAGCAGGGTGACGATGCGCTCGGCGCACAGGGCAGCAAACAGGCTGCGGCTGTCCTCCTTATTGCGCAGCGGTTCGTCGAAGGTCAGGGTCAGGGCTGCCATCTCCTGCCCGCTCGCCACCAGGCGCTCCGCGCGGCCCCGGGCCTGCACGGGGGCGAAGGGCAGTGCCGAGGCCGTGGCGGCGGCGCCAAACATGAAGGCCCCCTCGCCTGCTCGTGCTTCGGCCGCGCCGAACAGGCCGTTCACGGCGCCTACCAGCGCCTGCGTCGACCGGTGGTTGGTGCCCAGCGCGTGATGCCGACCGGCCGTCGCCTGGCGCGCCCCCAGATAGCTGTAGATGTCGGCGCCGCGGAACCCGTAGATCGCCTGCTTGGGATCACCGATCAACAAGAGCGCCCGCGACGCATCGTCGTCGGCGATGCGGTACAGACGATCGAAGATGCGCAGCTGCACCGGTGACGTGTCTTGGAACTCATCGATCAGCGCCACCGGGTGCTGGGCCAGGATGCGTTGCCGCAGGCGCAGCGCGCTGGCGCCAGACAAGCTTTCGTCCAGGGCGACATCCAGGCGGTTCAGCATGTCCGCGAAGCCGAAGGTGCCCGCACGCTCCTTGAGCTGCTGCATGCGACCCTGCACGTGCGCCGCGGCGTGCAGGCGCAGCGCGGGAGCGACTTCGGGCAGTGCGATCAGCGCATCCATCAGTGCCTCGATACCGCCAAAAACGTCAGGTACCTCGGCGGACATGCCAGGCTTGATCGAACCCAGCACGCCCTGGCGCGTGAGCCGCTCGGCGCCCACGCCCAGCTTCGGAACATCCGCCGCAGCGTCCGAGGCCCAACCTTTGAGCGCCTGAAGCCACTTGGTACCGTTGGCTTCGCCCAGCTTCTTCTTGTCGATCGGGCAGTCCTTGCGCTGCCATTGAGCACGCAGCCAGCCCAGCATCTCGTCGGCCCGCTCTGCCCATCCGTGCTTCAACTCGGCCAGCTGTTCAGCCCGCCGCTGTATGGCGCGCGTGGCCGCGTCCAGCAGCGTCCCCTGCCCGGCATCGACGGGCAGGGGCTTGTCGTGCAGGTCCTTCAGGTCCTTGGCCAGGGCATCGACGCCTTCCCATTGCGCCAGCACGCCAGCCAGCGCCGCGTCATCCAGCGGGTAGACCTGCTGCCGCCAGTAGTCGCGCACGGCCTCGGCACGCATCGCGGATTCCTGCGCCTGCAGCTCCTCATCGAATAGGCAGCCGCTGTCGAAGGCGTGCTCGCGCAGCATGCGCTGGCACCACGCATCGATGGTGTGCACCGCCGCGTCGTCCATGGCCTCGGCCGCAACGCTGAGTTGCCAGGCCGCCTGTTCGCGGGCCGGCCCGGCCGGGAAGTCCTGCAACAGGCTGCGCAAGAACGCGTCGTCCGCCGGCACCGGCTGGCCTCGGAAGCAGGCCGCGGCCTCTACCAGGCGGCGCCGAATGCGGTCGGAGAGCTCACGCGTGGCCGCCCTCGTGAACGTCATCACCAGGATCTCTGCCGGCAAGCGGGCCTCGCAGCGGTGCCCGAGCACGAAGCGCACATACAGTGCCGCGATGGTCCAGGTCTTGCCCGTCCCCGCGCTGGCCTCGATGAGCCGGCTGCCTCGCAGCGGAAGGTTTAGCGGATCCAAGGGCTCACTCATCGCCGGCTCCCTGTTCCGCCGTTTCGTTGTTCAACATCGTCACGGTGACGTGATCCGCCAGCCATTGCCGATACGGCTCGTACAGACGCTGTGTCGCGGCGTCGAAGTCAAGATGCCCCGCGAGGCTGGCGAAGTCCGGGAAGATCCGCGCGAGGCAGGCCTCCTGGCCTTCGCCGGGCACCGGGCTGCGGAACTGGCCTTCGTAGGCTGCACGAGCGCTCTCGGGCTTAGACAGCCAGGCCACACCAGTCCTCAGCGCCGTCGGCATCGGACTGTCACCGCCCAGGCCATCGCGGCAGGTCTGCATCAGTGCGGTCAAGGTCGCCATCGCCTCGGCCTGCGCAGGCGGGCTCACGCGCACCATCGCACCTTCGCCGATGACGATGCCATCCACCGGACAGCCACACGCGGCCGAGGCCAGGCAGCGCACCCAAGCTGTGAGGAACTTGTCCGCACGCGGGATCGGACCGGACTTCTTGGTGCCCGCGTCCGCGACTTTGCTGGCTTGCAATTCGATCCAGACTGGCGGCTCGTGCGCATCCGCGGCGTGCAGGCCGACCAGCCAGTCGTCCAAGACGAGGCGATCGTCCTGCGGATGCACCAGCCGCATCGGCTGTTTCTCGCGCACGAATGGATGTTCGGCCAGGACCTGCTGCCAGGCGGCGGCCACCGGCAGCAGTGTCTGCAGCAGCCCATCCTGAGTGCGACGGCCGGGCCCGGCCATCGGCAGGCGCCCGGCGCGTTGCAAGCGTGCCACCTGCTGCGCCAGGAAATCCGGCAACGGCGGTGGCGCTTCAGCTGGAGCCTCAGTCCAGCCCCGGCAGGCGCGCAGCACGTCGTCCAGAAGCGCCCAACGTTCCAGCTTGTCACCCCCAAAGGACTCATCGTCCTCGTCGACAACGTCGATCTCGCTGAACGACACCTGCAGGCGGTGGCGGAAGAACTCCTTCACCGGGTTGCGCAGGAAGGCGGCCAGGCCCTGGACCGTCAACGGCCGCAGGGCGCGCTCGCCGAGGGCGGCGCCCTCAGCCGACGCTGCCGATCCAACCGGCACCGCGCTCGGCGTGCGATCGTCATGCGCCGTCCGCCACTCCCCGGCATAGGTGAACAGGCGGCCTGGATCGCCGGCCGCCGATGGTTCGAAGTACCGGCGGCTGAACGGCTGCAAAGGGTGTTCCGTCGTGCGCTGCGCCAGCACCTCGGCGCCCCAGCCGCTGGCCAGGTAGTCGCGCAGCTGTGCCACCAGGGTCGATGGCGGCTGCTCCTGGTTGTCGCGCGGGCTGCGGCCTGCCCAGCTGACGGAGAGCACGCGCCGTGCCGACAGCAGAGCATCCAACATCAGTTGCCGGTCGTCGTCGCGCCGCGAGCGGTCGCCGGGCTGGGCCTGGCCGGGCAAGGCCATGAGGTCGAAGTCGCTACGGCTGCCTCGCCGCGGGTAGTCACCGTCGTTCATGCCCAGCAGGCACGCCACCTGGAAAGGAATGGCGCGCAACGGCAGCAGCGTGCAGAAGGTGACCCCGCCGGCCTTGAAGCGTCGCGACACACCGGGCTCGTCGACGGTATCCAGCCAGGCTTCACGAGCGACGGCCAACGGCATCGGCTCGTCGAAGGTGGCGGCCTCGCACGCCTGCAACCACTGCGCCAGCGCATCGCTCAGCGCGGCCAGAATTGCGCGCTCGGCGTCGTCGGTGGCAGCGAAGACGTCAGCCAGCAGGCTGCGCAGGCGGTCTGCCCATCCCTGCGGCGTGCGCGGCATGGATGCATCAGCCCACCAATCGGCCAGCTGGTGCAGCAGATCGGCCAGTGCGCCAGCCAGGCCCGCGCTCAGGCCGGCCACTTCGGCATAGGGCTCGATACCGGCGAAGCCCGGCGCCCCGGCAAGTTCCCCCGTCGCGTACCCCAACAGCATGCGCCGCAGGCCGAAGGCCCAGGTGTTCTGTTCACCGCCAGCGCCCAACCCCAGACTGTCGCGGTGGGCCGCGTCCAGGCCCCAGCGCACGCCGGCACCCTCGATCCACTGCGCCAGAGTGGGGAGATCCTCGGGCTGGACCCCGAAACGGCTGGCGACGGCGGGAACGTCGAGCAGGTCGCGGATCTGGCTGGCGCCCAGGCGCTCCTGTGGCATCCGCAGCAGCCATTCGAGCGCCACCATCAGGGGCTGGTGGCCGCGGTCCTTCTGGTCGGCGATGCCCCACGGGATGTGCCGCGCATCCCAGCGCGGATACTGGCCGAACACCGAGCGGATGGCAGGTGCGAAGGTGTCGATGTCCGGCACCATGACGACGATGTCGCGCGGGCTCAAGGCCTGCCCGCCCGGCGGGTTGGCGAGCAGATCCAGCAACTGGTCGTGCAGGATCTCCACCTCGCGTTGCGCGCTGTGAGCGACGTGGAAGACGATGGAGCGGTCGTCCAGCCGCGCACCCTGACCCGTATGCTCGCCCAGCGGCAGAAGGTCGCGCACGGCGGCCTGCACCTGCTGCAGCAGTGTGGTGCCGGGCGCCTCGTCAAACAGGTCCACGCGGGGTAGCTGGAACCGTTGGCGGGCGGCTTGGACGTCGTCGAAGGCGTCGAGCTGGCGCACGAAGTCGCGGCTCTGGCGCCCCCACGCGGCCAGCAGTGGGTGGCCGTGGGCGTGCATCTGCTCAAGGGGCACGGCAGACAGGTCTTGGTCGCGGCGCAGCGGCAGGCGGCGGCGCTCGAAGCGCAGCAGCTCGCGGCCCTCGATGATGTCGGCCCAGTGGTAGCGGCAGGGGTTCGGCACCGCCATCAGCACCTGGCAATGCGCGGCCAGCGCGGCGATAGCCTCCAGGGTCTGGTGGGGGATGTGGGTGGTGCCGAACAGGACGAGGCGGCGCGGCAGTTCCGGGAAGGCTTTGGCGCCGGAGACCTGCGGTCGCTCCAGCGCGTCGAGGAAGCGCCGGTGCGTCCCGGCACGCGACAGATCACGCTCGGCCGGCGTCAACGCGGCCTGCAGCTCGCGCCACAGGGCGGGCTGCCAGAGCTGGTCCAGCGGTACGGCATCGGCCGCACGGGCCCCGCCTTGACCACCCTTGCGAATGAGGTCACGGCCTTGACCCCAGTCCTCGAGCCAGTCGCCGCGATAGACCTGGTACTGGTCGAACATGTCAGCGAGCCGCTGTGCCAGTTGCAGCCGTCGCGACGCGTCGCCGTCTGCCAGAAACCCGCGAACAGGCTCGAAGCCTGGCTGGTCTGCAAGCCTCGGCAGCAGCTGCATCAGCCGCCACGTCAGCGGCAGCTTGTCGAGTGGTGCAGCCCCTGGCACCGCATTGCGGCCGAGCACGGCGCGGTAGGCACGCCAGATGAAGCGGGCCGGCAACTCGACGGTAGTTGACGCGCAGACGCCGTGGGCGCTAGCCAGTTCCATCTTGAACCACTCGCCCATACCGTTGCTCTGGACCAAGATGGTTTCCTGCTCGAGCGGTGCGAGCGGATTCGACGCCAGCCAGGTAAACACGGCTTCGGCCAAGAGTTCCAGGCGATTGCCGTGCAGGACGAGCAGGCCTGCTTGTTTTTCATCTCCCATGCGATGCATTCTCCTTGGCAGGAGAGTGACACGCTAGCAGCTCAAATCCTGAGCTACTTCGGTCCGTCTTGTGCGCACTGGCGATCCCACCTCGCCGTGGCGGAACTGCACTCATGCGAAACAACTATTGAAGACGCCGACATGCAGTCAGTTCGGCGACAACGGAGACGACGGCTACGCCACCAATGACGTGATGGGGCCCGAGCTGTGCCAGGGTGACACATGCCGCATGCCGAAGTGCGCCAAGCAGGTCGGGCGAGACGCTCGTAGTCCCTGAGCGGCTAAGTTTCTGGCTGACGACTTGGTCCTGGATCGCTCAAAGTCCCTGGCGGCCACAGCGAACTTCCAGGCGTGTCGAAGCCAAGGTCGCCGACCCTCAAGACCACGTCGTGAAGCACGTAACTCAGCATGCTCCGCGGGGCATCGGTTGCGTATGAGCATCTCGACCTAGTCGACGCGGGCGGTCTTCGTCATCGTGTAGCACAGAGCCGCTCATTGGTTGCGCCGCTCCGGCTCTAACGGCAGATGAACGCGATTCAGACAAATGACCCGCAACCGAGGGGCCCTCCACCAAGCTCATCGCCACATATTCCTCAGCTGCAAGGTCAGAAGATGAACTATTGGCCAGGACTCGGGTTTCCCCTTGAACGTTGGTAGCTCGTTCTTTGAGCTTCATGTGCCAGATGCTGATGCCATGCCTCATTCAGATCACTTGACTTCAAGCATGGCGCGGGGCGGTTATTTAAGACACTTGACTGTACGATATAAGTGTTCCATAGTGAGCCATGACCTCTCAGACCGATCTGCCGGCGGCACTTCAGACCAAGGAGCGCTACTCGATCGGCGAGTTGTCGACATTGACCGGCGTGACTCCGCGGACGGTGCGCTACTACATCGCTCAGGGCTTGCTGGAGCGACCACAGGGCGAGAAGCGCGGGGCGCACTACCTGCGCCGCCATCTCGAACAGCTGCTGCTGGTGCGCCGCTGGACAGAAGCGGGCTTGAGCCTCGATCGAGTGCGAGAGCTGCTCGACGGTGCACCGGAGGATCCGCCTCGTCGCGCGGCCGCACCTGGCTCAGTGGAGGTTTGGAGCCGCATCACCGTGGCCGACGGGCTGGAGGTGCATCTGGAGCCCGGCCGGGCCGGACTTTCGCCCGAGCAAGTGCGCGCCCTGGTGCGCAGCGTCACCGGGCTCTATCGGCAGGTGCGGTCCGGCACGCAATCCTGAGCGTCATGCGCAGACGCCTGATATCGGTCAAGCACGAACAGGGAGAGAAATGATGGAAATCGAGTCCCGAGCCTTCGCTCTATCGGTCAGTGATCCCGGAGCACCCGCCCCGGTACTGACTGGCGTGACAGCCTCCGGCCGCCTGGACGGCGTGCTCTTCAATCTGGCCCTGCGACAGACTTATCGCAACGCAAGCGATCGAAACCTCGAAGTGGTCTACACATTCCCACTCCCGTGCGAGGCAGTTCTGCTCGCCTTCGCATCCGAGCTCAATGGGGAACGCACGGAAGGCGTGATCACGGCCAAGCGCGAGGCGGAGCGTCAGTACGAGGAAGCTTTGCTGAAAGGAGATGCGCCTGTGATGCTGGAGGCGCTTGATGGAGGTTTGTACACAGCCAACCTGGGCAATCTCAAGCCGGGGGAAGAAATCGTCCTCGATGTGCGGTTTGCTCAACTTCTTTCTTTCGAGCAGGGGCGCCTGCGGTTAGCCATTCCGACAACCGTTGCCCCTCGCTACGGCAACGCGGAATCTGCTGGCCTTCTGCCGCAGCAGGTGCCGACAGCCTCGCTGGATGCCGAGTACCCCCTCTCCCTGTCCGTCTTGGTCAGCGGTTCGCTGTCTGGCGAAGACATCCAGTGCCCGACGCACAAGTTCACGCGGACCGAAGTGGAAGACGGCGTCCGGCTGGATCTGCTTCCTGGTGCAAGCCTGGATCGCGACGTCGCCATCATCGTGACGCCGCGCGAAACACGCCCTTCTCTAGTTGTTCAGGCGCGCGACACTCGCTCGTCCGCAGCGCCCGTCGTACTGATGGCTGCGTTTCAGCCGCCTGCAACTGCATCTCGCAAGCTGATCTCGCTGAAGCTCCTGGTCGACTGCTCGGGTTCGATGGGTGGTGACAGCATCGCTTCGGCCAAGTTGGCACTGCGAAGCGTCTTGGCTCACCTGACCGATAGCGACAGAGTCAGCCTGAGCCGCTTCGGAAGCACTGTCGAGCACATCCTCGCATCCACGTCTTACTCGGCTTCGGCATTGGCTCACCTTTCCTCGCTTGTCGACGCGATCCAGGCCGACCTCGGCGGGACTGAAATGGAGGCAGCATTGAGCTCCGTCTTCGAACTGGGCTCTGGCAACGAAGGCATCGACAGCGACGTCCTTCTCATCACCGATGGAGAGATCTGGCAGGCCCGCGAGACAGCAGCTGCAGCGAAGGCAAGCGGACACCGGGTGTTTGCGATCGGCGTGGGCTCCTCGCCGGCCGAGGCCGTCCTGCGCTCGCTGGCCGAATCAACGGGAGGTGCTTGCGAGTTCGCTGCGCCGGGCGAGTCGCTGGAAGCCGCTGCAAGACGGATGATCGGCCGCATCCGACAGGTGCCATGGCAAGGCGTTTTCGTTGACTGGGGCCAAACCACTCTTTGGGAGGTTCAGCCACCGACATCGGTGTTTGGTGGAGACACGGTCATTGCCATCGCAGGGATGGCGGCTGCGCCTACTGTTTCGCAGGCGCGGTTGATGTCGAAGCCCAAAGTCGGCGAGAACGTTGAACTGGCGCGAGGGGAAGCGCAGGCGCCCTGCCCTGGCGATAGCCTGGCGAGGATCGCCGCGGCACGTCGCATCGCCGGTACCGAAGGAGAGCCGTCGCTGTCGCTCGCCATCGAGTACCAGATCATGAGCAAGCAGACCAACTGCATACTGGTTCACCAGCGCGCCGACAACGATCGGGCTACCGACGAAGCCGAACTTCGTCGGATCCACTCGATGCTTGCCGCTGGATGGGGAGCAACCTCGACGCGCCTGTCAGCTCCATCTCTGATGTGCCAGGACGTCTCCGGACTGAGCTCTCCGATGCTCTGGCGCAGCACGGCCGCATTTGGCAGCGCAGATGTGAAGCTGAGCGTCATCGACAGTGATGACCATCACATTCCGGCCTTCCTTCGCAAGCAGGCTGACCATCAGCGACCGGCTTCGCTGCGAACTTTCGCGTTGGCAGTCGTTGAACACATGGCTAACGGTGGGCAGGTACAGGGTTTGCCATCCCATTGTGCGTACCTTGATATCCACCCTGACCTGCACGACGCTATGTTGCAAGTCAGAGGCTTGGGCGTCAGCGAAGGAGTTGCCATGCTGCTCCTGGCGAACTGGGTCAATGCCCGCGAGGACGGATTGAAGAGTGCGTTCGTCGAGGCCAGCCTTGCCGAACAGCTCCGAACCGTGGACGCATCGCTTCAGGTTCGGTGCTCTGAACTATTTGAGCGATTGCTCGGTCAGTACGGACTCGATGGCTGGAGCTCGTCGCGTACGCATCGACTTCGGAAAGCGATGGCGCGAGTGCTGCCTTGAGTGCCGATGAACTTCGAGCAGAGTCCTGTGAATCAACCAGTGCCCGATTCATTGCCGGCAGCGGCGCGGGGCAGTCACAAGCATGTGCTGGACTGGACCTCACGCCCCGACTTCCTGCGCGAGTTCTCGGAACTGCTGGCGACTCCCGAAGTTGACGTCGTGGGCGCGAGGTACATGCCCTGCGGCTACGGGAAACCAGCGGAAGCACGCTTGGAAAGCTTCGGCCCGGACGTTCTCCCCGGCCACCCGGCCTGGGGTCGCGTCGCGGATTGGTGGTTGCGGCATCCCAAGGGAGCGAACACCCCGAACTGGGATATCGCTGTGACAGCAAGGATCGAAGGCCGGCCAGGTTTGGTGCTTGTCGAGGCCAAGGCCAACGTGCCGGAACTCTCTCGCGCTGGCAAGCCAACGTCGCCAGGCGCCTCTAAACGTAGCCAACAGAACCACGAGCAGATCGGTCACGCCATTGACCAGGCCAACACAGGCTGGAGATCAGTGGCGCCGGAGGCCCGTCTCACTCGAGACACTCACTACCAGCTCGCGAATCGCTTGGCATTTGCGTGGAAGCTCGCCTCGGACGGTGTGCCCATCGTGCTCTTGTACCTGGGATTCACAGGCGATGACGGAATCGCAGATGCTGGCGAACCGTTGCGCGATGACTCTCACTGGAGGCAGCTATTTCGCGAACACTTGCAGGAGTTGTGCGTCGATGGTTGCCTCGATCGTCGAGTTCTTTTCGGTGACGTGCCTGTCCGGGTGATCTGCCGTAGCCGTCCGGTCTTGTCCGTCTCTCCTTCGCGCCATTTTCGAAGGCCCTGATTAATTCAGGTCGCGCGCCAAGACGGACTGGCGCGCGAAACCGCTGGTTCTTCATTCTCTTAGGACGCTAAAGTCACTTGCTATGCCTCGTGAGTGCGAAGCTACCGGCCCCCTGGGAATCTATGAACCAGAACAAGCACCTACTGGAGAGCAACGCGGTGGACAAGTCACCCTTTAGCTCGGCAACCCTGCGCTGGCTTACGCTCGCTCTCCTTCTGCTGGTGCTTTCCGTCGCTTGGCTCAAGCCACTCGATGAACGGGCCAGGGCCGAAACCGAAGCGGGCCTCAAGCGCGCACTGGTGACCTACGCTGTCGCCAGGACGATCAACGGAATCGTGTCCGTGGTGCAGGAATCGACAGTGTCACTCCAGCCGGGGGGTCTAGGGGTCACGTTGGCGCCAGCGCAGTTCCTCGATCCGGTCAACGACCTTGTCGAACAGTTCGCAAGCGTGATGCTCGCGGTGTGTGTCTCATTCGGCATCCAACTCATGCTTCTCAACATCGGCGGATCCACAGCCGTCAATGTGGCGCTTACGCTGGTGGTCTTCCTATGGCTGGCGGCAAGGTGGCGAGAGTGGACAGCTCCAAGACTTCTTTCCGCATTGGTTGTTGGACTTGTCTTCCTGCGCTTTGCTGTGCCGCTGTTGGCGATTGCTTCCGAGACCACATACCGCTATGTACTGGCGGACGAGTATTCGGCAGCGCAGCAGAAGGTAGAGGCCTTCGCAGAAGGTGCGCGCAATACCTCCGCAACCGACTCTCTCAGTCTCGCGCCAGATCAGGCAGGTGCTCAAACCCTCTGGGAACGGATCAAGAAGTTACCTGATTCGGTCGACATCGAAGCGAAGCTGCGCCGAACGCAAGAGCGCTTCGAGAGTGTCAAGTCTTGGCTTGATCGGACCGTTGAGCACGTTGTACGCCTGATGGCATTGTTCGCGCTCCAAACGGTGTTCCTGCCACTACTCTTCCTATGGGCGCTTGTCCGGTTGTCCTCCATCGCCATTGGCGCAAACAGAGCGAGCAGGATGGCTTCTTAACGCCGGGACATCGGGAAACCGTGCGCAGCCCATGCCGCAGTCAAGCATTCGCCGGGTTCAGTGGCAGAGAGCCTTCACATGACACAAAGCTCAAGCAGTCTCGATTGGTTTGAGAAGATCACTGGCTTCCGCGAGGGCACTTACGATGAGACCCGCGCCCGCCTATCAATCGAGAACGGATTGTTGGTGTCACCGTTCAGCCAGCGACGATGCGGCGTGGGGCAACTCGAACTCGCGTCATTGAATGATCTTCGGGTGCATCGCGGGGCCACTTCAGGCAGCGTTCGACGAACTACAGTCCGGTGCCTCGCGGCGGATGTTCGAGCACTGCATTCCGATCCCGAGTTCTCGGGTGCACTCTTTCAGGTGGCATCGCAGTTCAACCTGCTGGAGATGGTGTCCCCTAACGTCTCGCCCGAGGATGGGGTGGCACGCTATGCCCACGATCGAACCCAAGGCCCGGCGTGCGCAATCGCGGCCGGTGCGGCCACGATCTACCGCAACTACTTTGCTCCTGTGGGTGAGGGTCGTGGCCAGACTGCAGTGCGGCAGATCGATGCGCTCGCCCCAATGGGCGAAGCGTTGTCCCACCAACTGAATCGCCCGGTACACGCCCTGTGGACCATGCGAAATGGCTATGCGATCTGTACGCTCGACGGGCTGAGATCCATAGGCGAATACCTGCGGAGATCGACTGAACCCACACTCGATCACCTGCGTGCGCAACTCGCGATTGGCCTGCATTGGCGAGTCGAGGTGACGGACTCCGAGCAGCCGACAAGGCCAACCGTTTCTCAAGCGTTTTGTTCTGCGTTGCCGGTGAGATACACGCACATCCCAACTGCGGCTTGGGAACCGTTTGCGCGCCTTGTCTTGGAGGCAGCCTACGAAGCTACCCTGCTGGCTGCCTGCAAGCAACGGAATGAGGGAGGCTCACGCACAGTGCTACTGACGCGCCTTGGCGGTGGCGCCTTCGGGAATGACGACCGGTGGATTGACGAAGCCATCGATCGCGCACTGAGACTTGTCGAGTTCGAAGGGCTTGACGTCTGTCTGGTGAGCTTCGGCCGGGTGCACGCGGCCTTCTCCGCTATGGACACGGCTTGGAACAGTGGCCCGGCGTCTCGGCACGAATGAGGCTTGCATGTCTGACCCGGACCAGAGTCATCTCGCAAGGCACACCGCTTACGTTGTGGTCGGCCTTGGACACCGAAGATCTGTCTTGACGTAAGCCCCCGCGAAGGCAGCAACGCCTGGGCGGGGGCATCGACTAGGACGCTCTTTCGAGAATCTCCAGTGCCTTCGCCCTCGCCTCTCGATGACCGGAGAGATTCAACTCAGGCAACTCGAGACCCACCTCGCCGGACACATAGGCTGGACCGCCGAAATCGCTGTCGTAGAACTGCCCGTCGTTCTCACCGCCATCGTGATATGCGGCCATCGATGATTTGGTGAGGTCGACGCCATGCTCGAGCGCCAGATAGTGCCAGGTCCACGCCCGCAAGGCATCGCCATGCGCCAACGCCCGCTCGGCCGCACCTCGCATCCAGCCGGTGTCGCCCTGTTGTGCCATGCGTTCTTCAGCCCAGGCCTCACCCAAGTCAGCAAGCGCCTCCAACGCCGATCGGGATCCCTGCTCTGCCGCCTTGCGCAGCCACGAGGCACGGGACTGAGAGGTCGACGCGATTCGCGCCATCTCCAATGCATCCACTTCTCCCGTGAGCCGTTCCGCCAGCGCGAAGAACTCCGGACGGTTGAACACCTTGCCGTACTCAAGTGCCGCCGCGCGTACGCCGCCCAGAGCTGCCTGCTTGAGATGCTCTTCGTACTTCCGGTACCGGGGCTCCAGCCGCAAGTACTCATCCGCCCATCCACGCTCGACGGAAGTCAGCACTCTGCCCTTCAGTGACTCGTCGTAGAGATATGGGTTCGGCTTGCCGCAGCGATACAGGGCTGCCAACAGAAGATGCCGCTCCGGCTTCGACGCCGCTTCCTGCTCCAGGCTGCTCACCAAGAGGGAAGAACCCAAGAGGCGTTCGCGTGACGGCAACCAGGACGGAACGCTCTTCGCCGCCACCTCCGTCCAATCCTCGGGCTCATCGTCCTCGCCGTCTTCATCCACGTATCGAGGTGGAGGCCGGAGCGATTCCTCCAAGGCCTTCCGACCGAGAGCCCCCAGTTGGCGCTCATGCGCAAAGTTCAAAAGCGCTTCGGCCATCGCACGCGCGGCGTTCTGCTCATACTGCAGTTGAACCGCCCTTCCGATCACCTGAGGTAGTGAGTCCTTCGGCGCTTCGCCAATGCCTGTGTCAACCACCAGCGATTCGGAGTGAAATGCGGCCCAGGATCGGTGGCCAAAGGCGTAAGCGCGGCCTCAAGGCCCTCTGGTGAGGCGCGGCCGTGCCGGGCAGGATTGCCTGATCGTGCGTGCCCGGGATGGTGTGCACCAGGCTCTTGGTGCACACCATGTCCGAGCAAGACAC
>Ga0116157_10003985_pt1 | contig 13928 bp, 9 predicted proteins | sample AD_UKC048_MetaG_FD_89882 | JGI IMG/M metagenome (GOLD analysis project Ga0116157, IMG submission 89882) | Active sludge microbial communities of municipal wastewater-treating anaerobic digesters from USA - AD_UKC048_MetaG | ecosystem: Engineered > Bioreactor > Anaerobic > Digestate | place: USA...
GGCCCGGCCGGAGACCACCCGTCATAGGCTGTGCGGTCGTGATCCCGCTGCGCGCCACGATGCTCATCGACGCGCCGGTGGAACAGGTCTGCGCGATCCTGGCCCGATCCGACATCTGGACCCGGACGGCCCGCGCGCTCGGCGCCCGCGCCCAGGTCACTGGCCGGGACGGCGCGTCGTTCGCGCCGCTCGCCGACGGCGACCGCATCGCGATCACCGGGCCGCGAACCGGATCGTTCACCGTCGTGGTCGACCTGGACCCCGTGGCGCAGGACGACTCCCGGCTGATCCCGCCGTTGCTGCGGCTGACCGGTCCGAGCGGTCCGGTGGGCGCCGCCACGATCCGGTTGTTCGTGGCCGACACCCCGGCCGGCGCCCTGCTCACCGTCGACGTGGACCTGCAGCCCGGATCCCGACGGGCCCGGTTCCTGCTGGCCTGGCCGAACCTGCGTCGCCGGGTGCTGCGCGGCGAGCAGACCCTGCTGGGCATCGCCGCGTTGGCCGCCGACGAGGTCCAGGTGGTGGTGGCCGGTGCGATCGTCGCTGGCGGCCGGGTACTCGCCGCCCGCCGCAGCGCCCCGGCCTCGCTGGCCGGCCGGTGGGAGCTGCCGGGCGGCAAGGTCGATCCGGGCGAGTCCGACGCGGCCGCCCTGGCCCGGGAGCTGCGGGAGGAACTGGGCGTCGAGGTCGAGGTCGGCGAGCAGATCGGCCCGGATGTGGCGCTCGGGCCGCGCCGGGTGCTGCGCTGCCTGCGGGCGCGCCTGCTCGATCCGACGCGCCCGATCGAACCCACCGAACACGACCAGGTGCGCTGGTTGACCGCCGACGAACTCGACGAACCGGACTGGCTGGACGCGGATGACGAGCTGCTGCCGCATCTGCGCACGGCGTTGGCCGCTCGCGGTCACGATTAACCAAGTTGGAATACGCCGATCGAGTCAGGCGTGGCACGATGCGGTCATGTCAACGGCCGCTCACAAGGCCGGGTCCGCCGCTCGTCAGGAGTAGATCTTGTCGTTCTTCGAGAAGTTCCGCGTACGTCCTATGCTCGCCGGCGGTGCCGCGCTGGCAATCGTGCTGGCCACGGCGGCCTGCGGAGCCAGTACCACGCCCCCCGGAAGCACCACCGCGGCCTCGTCGGCCGGGTCGGCCGCGTCGTCCGGAGCCGCCACGTCCGGAGCTGAAGCCGAGAGCGTCCCCACCCCGTTGAACCTGAACCTGGCCAAGGTCGACTCGCTCAACGCGATGCTGCCGGACAAGTTCAAGCAGTCCGGCACGATCATCGTGGCGACCGACCCGACATACCCGCCCAACGAATTCCTGCCCGAGGGCTCGAACACCCCCGTGGGCATGGACATCGACCTGATCAACGCGGTGGGCCAGGTGCTGGGGCTGACCGTCACCGTCGAGCCGGCCAGCTTCGACGGCATCATCGCGGGCCTGAACGCGGGCCGCTACGACGTCGGCATCTCCTCGTTCACCGACACCAAGGAACGCGAGCAGTCGGTCAACTTCGTCACCTACTTCACCGCGGGCACCTCGATCATGGTGCCGGCCGGCAACCCGAAGAACATCCAGTCGGCGACCGACCTGTGCGGGCTGCCCGTCGGCGCGCAGAACGGCACCACCCAGCTGGACCAGCTGACCGACGCCACCGTCGAGGGCTCCGTGGTCAAGGCGTGCCAGGACGCAGGTAAGGAGCCGCCGGTGGCGCAGGGCTTCCCGAAGCAGACCGACGTGAATGCGGCGCTGGTGGCCGGCCGGATCGACGCGTACATGGCCGACTCGCCGGTCGTCGATTACGCCGTGAAGGTCACCGGGGACAGGTTCCAGAAGGTCGGCGGCGACGAGGGCGCCGCGCCCTACGGCATCGCCATCCCGAAGGAGCCGGCGGAGCTGACCCCGGCCATCCAGGCCGCGATGCAGCACCTGATCGACACCGGTGCCTACACCAAGATCCTGGACAACTGGGGCCTGACGGGCGGGGCCGTCACCACCTCGCAGATCAACGGCGCGATCTACTGACCGCCGGGTCCCAGCCGTGACCACCACCGAGGACCCGACGGTCCCACCCCGTGACGCGCCCGTCCCGATCAAGGCCATTCCGCAGCGGCACCCGTGGCGGTGGGTCTCGGCCGTCGTGCTGCTGTTGTTGGCCGCCATGCTGGTCAACAGCCTGCTCACCAACCCGGCCTGGGACTGGCCGACGGTCTGGCAGTACCTGTTCTCGCCCCAGGTGCTGCGGGGCCTGTGGCTGACCGTGTGGGTGACGGTCGCCGCGATGGTGATCGGCATCGTGCTCGGGGTGATTCTGGCGGTGATGCGCCTGTCACCCAATCCGATCGTCAACGGCGTGGCGTGGATCTACATCTGGTTCTTCCGCGGAACCCCGGTGCTGGTCCAGATCATCTTCTGGGTGTTCCTGGGCCAGCTCTACAAGTACATCAGCCTGGGCATCCCGTTCGGGCCGCAGTTCCTGTACTTCAACACCACCGAGCTGATCCCGGTGCTGGTCGGCGGGCTGCTCGCGCTCGGGCTGAACGAGGCCGCCTACATGGCCGAGATCGTCCGGGCCGGCATCTCCTCGGTGGACTCCGGGCAGACCGAGGCGGCCGAGGCCCTGGGCATGACCCGGCTCAAGGTGATGCGCCGGATCGTGCTGCCGCAGGCGATGCGGATCATCGTCCCGCCGACCGGTAACGAGACCATCTCGATGCTCAAGACCACCTCACTGCTGTCGGTGGCCGCGATTCTCGAGCTGTTCGGGACCGTCCAGCTGATCTACGGCAGCAACTACAAGCAGATCCCGCTGCTGGTGGTGGCCTCGATCTGGTACCTGGTCTTCACCTCGGTGATGTCGGTGGGCCAGTACTTCCTGGAGAAGCGGTTCGGGCGGGGCACGTCGCCGGTCGGCCGAGCCAAACAGAAGGCGAACCTGCGGGCGCGTCGGGAGGGGCCGTCATGACCACGGAACAGGTGGCCGCGGACAGCGCCGTGCCGCTGGTGGTGGCCGAACAGGTGCACAAGCGGTTCGGCAGCCTGGAGGTGCTCAAGGGCATCGACATGCAGGTCATGCCGGGGGAGGTCGCGTGCCTGCTCGGGCCGTCGGGCTCGGGCAAGTCGACCTTCCTGCGGTGCATCAATCACCTGGAGAAGATCGACGGCGGCCGGCTGTCGGTGAACGGCCATCTGGTCGGCTACCGGCAGAAGGGCGACAAGCTCTACGAGCTCAAGGACGGCGAGGTCGCCCAGCGCCGTCGGGACATCGGCATGGTGTTCCAGCGGTTCAACCTGTTCCCGCACATGACCGCGCTGCGCAACGTCATGGAGGCCCCGGTGCAGGTGCTGGGTCGCAACCGGAAGCAGGCCAAGGATGAGGCACTGACCCTGCTCGACCGGGTCGGGCTGGGGGACCGCAGCGACCACTACCCCTCCCAGCTCTCCGGCGGGCAGCAGCAACGGGTAGCCATCGCCCGGGCGCTGGCCATGCATCCGCAGCTGATGCTGTTCGACGAGCCGACGTCCGCGCTGGATCCCGAGCTGGTCGGCGAGGTGCTCGACGTCATGCGTGACCTAGCCGCCGGCGGCATGACGATGATCGTGGTGACTCACGAGATCGGCTTCGCCCGCGAGGTCGGGGACACCCTGACGTTCATGGATCAGGGCGTCGTCGTCGAATCGGGCGCCCCCAAGGAGGTCATCGCCAACCCGCAGCACCCGCGGACCCGGGACTTCCTGTCCAAGGTGCTGTAGGTCCCCCTGAGCTGACGTTGATCATGGCGTTCTCTGCTCGGCTGCCGGCGTGTCGTCGGCGAGTCGAGCAGAGAACGCCATGATCATTTCGGGGGTGTGGGGCGGGGGCCGGGATCGGTGCGCTCCAGATCGGCCAGTTCCTCCTCCGGGCGCGGGGGGATGTTCTCGTCCTCTTCCAGGACACGCAGGGGCAGATCGGGCAGTCCGTCCGGTCCGACGGGGAAGTCCGGCGATGTGTTGCTGGCCATGATCGGACCTTAACGCCCCGGCTGGTCGCCTGCGGGCCGTAGACTCGACCGTTGCCCCGATCGACGGACCCCGCTCGAAGGAGGCTGTACCGAATCGAAGGAGCTCGACCGTCGTGACCTCGGATCTGTCCACGGAACTGTCCACCCGCACCGACCTGCGCAACGTCGCCATCGTGGCGCACGTCGACCACGGCAAGACCACGCTGGTCGATGCCATGCTCTGGCAGTCCGGGGCGTTCCGGATCGGGTCGGCGCACACCGACCGGGTCATGGACTCCAACGACCTGGAGCGGGAAAAGGGCATCACCATCCTGGCCAAGAACACTGCCGTGCGGCGCGGGGACATGGTCATCAACATCGTCGACACCCCCGGCCACGCCGACTTCGGCGGTGAGGTCGAGCGCGCGCTGATGATGGTGGACGGGGTCGTGCTGCTCGTCGACGCCTCCGAGGGGCCGCTGCCGCAGACCCGGTTCGTGCTGCGCAAGGCATTGCAGGCGCACCTGCCGGTGGTGCTGGTGGTCAACAAGACCGACCGCCCGGACTCCCGCATCGATGAGGTCGTCGACGAGACCTACGCGCTGTTCATCGACCTGGACGCGACCGACGAGCAGATCGAGTTCCCGATCGTCTACTGTGCCTCGCGGGCCGGCCGGGCCTCGCTGAACAAGCCGGCCAACGGCGAGATGCCCGACCACGAGAACCTCGACCCGCTGTTCGACACCCTGCTGGCGACCATCCCGGCGCCCAAGTACACCCCGGGCGCCCCGCTGCAGGCGCAGGTCACCAACATCGACGCCTCGCCGTTCCTGGGCCGGATCGGCATGTGCCGGGTCATCGAGGGCGTCATCACCAAGGGCCAGCAGGTGGCCTGGATGAAGGCCGACGGCACCGTCGCCCGCACCAAGATCACCGAGCTGCTGATCACCGAGGCGCTGGACCGGATCCCGGTCGAATCCGCCTACGCCGGCGACCTGATCGCGGTGGCCGGCATGGCCGACATCACGATCGGCGAGACCCTGGCCGACCCGGAGAACCCGGTCGCCATGCCGCCCATCACCGTGGACGAGCCGGCCATCTCGATGACCGTCGGCATCAACACCTCGCCGCTGGCCGGCCGGGACGGCGGCACCAAGCTGACTGCGCGCCAGGTGAAGAACCGCCTGGATGCCGAACTGGTCGGCAACGTCTCCGTTCGCGTGCTCAACACCGAGCGTCCCGACACCTGGGAGGTGCAGGGCCGCGGCGAGCTGGCGCTGGCCATTCTGGTCGAGACGATGCGCCGGGAGGGCTTCGAGCTGACCATCGGTAAGCCGCAGGTGGTCACCAAGACCGTCGACGGCAAGGTGCACGAGCCCTACGAACGGCTCACCATCGACGTGCCCGAGGAGTACCTGGGAGCAGTCACCCAGTTGCTTGCCGTCCGCAAGGGCCGGATGGAAGGCATGACCAACCACGGCACCGGCTGGGTCCGCATGGAGTTCCACGTGCCCTCCCGCGGGCTGATCGGCTTCCGGACCGAGTTCCTGACCGACACCCGCGGCACCGGCATCGCCTCGGCGATCTTCGACGGCTACGGACCTTGGGCCGGGGCGCTGCGCGGCCGGCCGACCGGCTCGCTGGTCGCCGACCGGGCCGGCAAAGCCACCCCTTTCGCGATGTTCGCGCTGCAGGAGCGCGGCACCATGCTGATCCCGCCGACCACCGAGGTCTACGAGGGGATGATCGTCGGCGAGAATTCGCGCGCCGACGACATGGACGTCAACATCACCAAGGAGAAGAAGCTCACCAACATGCGGCAGTCCAGCGGCGACGAGCTCGTCCACCTGGTGCCGCCGCGGTCGCTCTCGCTGGAGCAGGCACTGGAGTTCTGCGCCGACGACGAGTGCGTCGAGGTCACCCCCAAGGGGGCCCGGATCCGCAAGGTCGTGCTGGCCGCCACCGACCGGGCCAAGACCCGGTCCCGGAACAAGGTCCCCACCAGCTGAGCCGGCTCGGGCGCGGAAGTGACGGGTGAGGCCGGGTCGACGGGGCTGTCCGTAGGGTGAGCCCGTGGGGCCGGTGACGACGACGCGCGGCAACAGGGTCCGGCTGATCCTGTTCGTGCTGGCGGCGGTGCTGCTGGCCGCCTGCACGCCGCCGAACCTGCCCGCGCCGATCGCGCCGACCGGCGGGTCCTCGGTGTCGAGCACCCCGCCGGCCCCCGGCACGCTGGTCGTCGGCCTGGACGGCACCGCCGGATCGATCACCGGGTTCAACCCTTACGCGATCGCCGACTACTCGCCGGCGGCCCAGGCGGTGGCCTCGCTGGTGTTGCCGTCGGCGTTCGTGATGGCCCCGGACGGGTCGATCGGCACCGCCGCTGACGTCGTGGACTGGGTCGCGGTCACCTCGTTGGAGCCGTTCACGGTCACCTACCTGCTCGACCGCAAGGCGTCCTGGTCCGACGGCACCCCGATCACCGCCGAGGACTTCTCCTACCTGCGCGACCAGCTGCTGGCACAACCGGGCACGGTCGGCTCGGCCGGCTACCGGTTGATCAGCGCGATTCGATCCCGGGACGCCGGCAAGACGGTCGAGGTCGAGTTCTCCCAGCCGTTCCCGCAGTGGCGGACCCTGTTCTCCCCGTTGCTGCCCAGCCACCTGCTCAAGGACTCGCCGGGCGGCTGGTCCTCCGCCCTGGACAGCGATCTGCCGCTGTCGGCCAACCGGTACCGGATGAGCTCCTACGACGCGGTGACCGGCCAGATCACCCTGGCCCGCAACGACAAGTACTGGGCCACGCCGCCGGGGCCGGCCGCGGTGGTGCTGCGGCTGGGCCGGCCGTCGGACCTGCTCGCCGCGTTCAACCGGGGCGACGTGCAGGCGTTGTGGTTCGCCCCTGACGCGCGTACCGCCCAGGACCTGCTCGACCAGGTGCCCGCGGACCGGCGGACCACGGTGGCCACCCCGTCCTCGATCCAACTGGTGCTCAACACCCAGCGTGGGCCCACCGCCGACCGGTCGGTGCGGACGGCGATCGCCGCCGGCCTGAACCTCGATCAGCTCTCCGCAGAGCTGACCGCCGGCTGGCCCGACGGGGGTCGCCCGGTCGCCTCCCAGGTCGCGTTGCCGGTCGAGGACGCCACCGATTCGAGCCCGCCGATCGTCACCGACGACGCGGCCGCGGCGGCCGACGACCTGGCGGCCGCGGGATATACGCGCAACGGTCTGTACGTCGCCCGGCAGGGCGAGGTCCTGCGGCTGACCCTGGGCTATCCGAGCGGTCAGCCCCGGATGGCGGCCGCCGCGCGGCAGATCCGCGACCAGCTCGGGGCGGTCGGCATCGAGGTCGACCTGCTGCCCGACGCCGCCCCCGACCTGATCGAGAACACCGTCGCCACCGGCGATCTCGATCTCGCCCTGGTCAACCTGCCACGCGGTCCGCAGGACGATGCGGCGGCCGCCACGGCGTTCGGCTGCCCCCGGACCGACCCGCGGGGTCTGGGCAGCGTGGTCACCACGACCCCCCGGGCGTCGGGGGGGACGACCGGGCCGACGACGGTGCCGACCACCGAGCCCGGCGCAGACGGCGCCGACGGCGCGGCCGTGCGGACCGGCAACCTGTCCGGCTACTGCCAGGCCGGGACCCAGCAGAAGTTGACCGACGCGCTGACCGGGTCCGGGTCGGCCGCCGCCGCCGACCCGGCGCTGTGGGCGCAGCTGCCGGTGCTGCCGGTGGTCCAGCCGCAGGCGGTGTTCGCGGTGTCGCCGGCCCTGCAGCCGGTGCTCGACACCACCCACCCGGGCTGGTCCTGGACCGGCCCGCTGGCCGGTCTGGCGTCGTGGCCGTCGCCCTGACGCGCCGGCCTCACTCGATGGTGGCGGCCCGGTCGGATCCGTTAACGGTTGCTAACCACTCGTGATACGCTCGCCCGCGGTCGCAGTATTTCCCGTCGAAAACCAGGGCGACAGCAAGAAGCCCATGGTGGGTCAGGTCAGCGCGTGTTTTGCCTGTCCGTCGGCGGGGTACTTGGCCGCGCAGCACTTCCCCGAGCCTGGGTGGAACCGCCGATCACCCTTGGGTCACGATTCGCCAGGTTCACCATCTCGCCGAACGGTCCGCTCGTAGAGTCGTGGAATCTGACGCTGCGTGATGTCCGCGCGGGCTCGGGTGCGGTCCGGTTGAGCTGGCCGGCCGAAGTCGACAGTCGTTCCACAAGGAGGAATGTCAATGAGGAGAACTCGGGCGGTGGCCATCACCGCGCTCGCCGCAGCCACCATGGTGGTGGTCGCAGCGTGTGGGAGCAGCAGCAGTAGCTCCAGCACGACGAGCGCAACGTCGGGCGCCACCAGCGCGTCGGGCAGTTCTGCGGCCGGCGGTGGCACCTCGGGGGACTCCGGGACGATCACCTACGCGCAGGAGCAGGAGTGGTACGACTACAACTCCGGCTCCAGCTCGGGCAACGCCACGGCCAACCAGGTGGTGCTCAACCAGGTCCTGCGTGGGTTCTCCTTCGTCGACAACACCGGCACCGTGCAGATGGACGACGAGTACGGGACCATCGAGAAGCTCTCGGACAGCCCGCTGACCGTCAAGTACACCTTCAACGACAAGGCCGTCTGGTCGGACGGTCAGCCCGTCGGCTGTGCGGACTTCCTGCTGGCCTGGGCGGCCAACTCGGGCCGCTACAACAAGGACGGCACCATCAACCAGCCGGGGACGATCCCGGCCGAGCCGGCTTACATCTTCGATACCGCCTCCACCTCGGGCATCGACCAGACGCAGAAGCCGACCTGTGCCGATGGTGACAAGTCGGTCACGCTGACCTACGACAAGCCGTTCGTGGACTGGCAGGTCGCGATCGGTACCTCGGCCGGCTCCAGCATCCTGCCGGCGCACGTGGCGGCCAAGGCGGCCGGCATCGACACCGCTGGCCTGGTCAAGGCGGTCGAGACCGACGACGTCGCCACCCTGACCAAGGTTGCGGACTTCTGGAACACCGGCTGGACCCTGGACAAGGCCAAGGGCCTGCCGGACGCGACCACCATTCCCTCGGCCGGCCCGTACTACGTGGCGGCATGGGATCCGGGTCAGTCGGTGACCCTGAAGAAGAACGACAAGTGGTGGGGCACCCCGGCCAAGACCGACACGGTCGTGATCCGGTACATCTCGCAGGACCAGCAGGTCTCCGCGCTGGCCTCCGGTGAGGTCGACGTGATCGAGCCGCAGCCGAACCCGGACGTCAACGCCGCCCTGAACAACCTGGGCAACGCGGTGAAGGCCGACTACGGCTCGCAGTTCACCTACGAGCACATGGACCTCTCGGTCAAGAACGGCTTCGCCAACGAGAAGCTGCGCGAGGCCCTGTTCAAGTGCGCCCCCCGGCAGCAGATCGTGGACAACCTGATCGTGCCGTCGAACCCGGACGCCAAGTTGCTGAACTCGCTGATGCTGATGGACTTCCAGCCCGGCTACGACCAGATCTCGCAGGCCTCGGGCTTCGCCAACTACGCCGATGTCGACATCGAAGGCGCCAAGGCGGCGTACGCGGCCTCCGGCGAGGCGCAGGGCAAGACCATCCGGGTCATCCACATCGATCCGAACCCGCGGCGGACCAACGAGGTCGCGTTGCTCAAGGCCAGCTGCGACCCGGTGGGCTTCAACATCCAGGACGTGCCGCTGTCCAGCGACAAGTTCGGGCCGACCCTGTCCGCCGGTGACTACGACATCGCGCTGTTCGCGTGGGCCGGCTCGGGTCTGCTGGGCTCGATCCCCTCGGAGTACCTGTCCACCGGTGGCCAGAACTACTCCGGCTGGAACGACGCGCAGATGGACCAGGCACTCAACAGCCTGGCCACGCTGACCGATACCTCGCAGGCCCTTCCGCTGTTGACCACGGTCGACCAGCGGCTGGCGGCCAACTACTACTCCTTCCCGATCTTCACCTTCCCGGGAGTGGTGGCCATGAAGTCGAACATCGAAGGTCCGGTGCTCAACGCCACGCAGACCCAGGCCACCTGGAACATGCAGGACTGGGCGCGCACCGGCTGATGATTTCGTCGGTCGGGCGGCCTGCCGCCCGACCGGACGATGGGCCGATGACCGGTCGATCGTCCTGATTGGCACGACCTCGGTCCAGGGATCACACTGATCCCGACGCCGAACTCGCGACGGGCCGGGAGAGTCCCGACTCTCCCGGCCCGTCGTCGTTCCCGGATAGTGGTGCGCCGGCCGCCGCGGCCCACCACGCCCGACGCCGACGGGTAGGAGGCACACCGTGGCATCGTTCATCGTCAGGCGATTCCTGATATCAATCCTGGTCCTACTGGCCGCCACGTTCATCGTGTACGTGCTGGTGGCCAACGCCGGGGATCCCCGGTCCTCGCTGTACGAGTCGACCGACCCGGGCAAGGCGGTCAAGATCGCCGCGATGACCCGGAACCTGAGCCTGGACGTCCCCGTCATCCCGCGGTATTTCGCCTGGCTGGGCGGGGCCCTGGGCTGCTTCGTGGGCAACTGCGACCTGGGCAACACGGCCACCGGGGCACCGGTGATCGGTGGCCTGACCGTGGCGATCGGCTCAACGCTGCGCCTGGTGGTCTTCGCCCTGGTCATCGCCGTCGTGCTGGGCGTGGCCGTCGGCATGGTCACCGCCCTGCGCCAGTACTCCGGCCTGGACTACTCGGTCACCTTCCTGGCCTTCCTGTTCTTCTCGCTCCCGGTCTTCTGGATCGCCGTGCTGATGAAGCAGTTCCTGGCGATCAAGTTCAACAGCTGGCTGCAGGATCCATCGATCCCACCCTGGGTGATCGTGGTCAGCGCGGTGGTGGCCGGTCTGCTGGCGGCCGGCATCGTCGGCGGCGACCGTCGCCAGCGGTTGCTTTCGGCCGCCATCGGGGCCGCTGTCGTGGCGGTGATCATGATCGGCCTGAGCGTGACCGACTGGTTCGCCGCGCCGGGCATCGGGCCGGTGCTGATGATCATCATGTCGGCCCTGACCGCGCTGGCCTCGACCGCCCTGATCTCCGGTCTGCGCTCGCGCCTGGTGTTGCTGTCGACCGGAATCACCGCCCTGGTCGGCGTGATCAGCTATTTCGCGCTGGACTCGCTGCTGGCCGACCCGAGCCTGACGTTGCTGCTCGGCCTGCTCGTGCTGGCCCTGGTGATCGGAGCGGCGATCGGCGCCGGAGTGGGCGGGCTGTGGCGCTCGCAGGCGATCCGCGCCTCGATGCTGACTGCCTTCGGGTGCTCCCTGCTGGTGTTCACCAGCCACCTGTTGGACGCCGTGCCGGCCTACTCGGCGAAGGTGAACGGCGTGGTCATCGCGACCATCGGCGCGACCACCCCGAACTTCCAGGGTGACTTCTGGGAGACCACGCTCGATCAGCTGGGTCACCTGATTCTGCCGACCGTGGCGATCGTGCTCATCTCGATCGCGTCCTACACCCGGTACACCCGCTCCTCGATGCTCGAGGTGATGAATGCGGACTACATCCGGACCGCCCGAGCCAAGGGGCTGACCGAGCGAACTGTGGTGGTGCGGCACGGTTTCCGCAACGCAATGATTCCGATCACGACCATCGTGGCGCTGGATATCGGCGGCCTGATCGGCGGCGCGATCATCACTGAGACGGTGTTCGGCTGGTCCGGCATGGGCAAGTACTTCAACGACGCGCTCAAGATTCCCGATGCGAACGCGGTGATGGGCTTCTTCCTGGTCACCGGGATCGCGATCGTGCTGGCCAACATGTGCGCCGACATCGCCTACGGGTTCCTCGATCCAAGGATTCGACTCTCATGAGCAGCACCGATTCCAAGCCGGTCGACGAGCCGGTACCGGCCTCCGAACCCGTTTCCTCCCCGGTTCCGCCCACACCGCCGCGCAAGCCGGACGCCACCGGCACGGCCGCGCAGGGCATGGCGATCGTGGCCCGCACCCAGGGGCAGCTGGTCCGGCGCCGATTCTTCCGGCACAAGGCCGCGATGATTTCGCTGACCCTGCTGATCCTGGTGATTCTGCTGGCCTTCACCTCGATCGGCATCGCCGGCATCCCGGGCTGGTGGATCTACGACTACACGACACCCGGGGTGGTGGTGAATCGAGGCGCCCCCACGCTCAGCCTGCTGCCGACATTCCTGGGCGGCGAGGGGTTCCATATCGGCCTGCACCCGTTCGGCCAGGACGACCTGGGTCGCGACTACTTCGCCCTGACCATGCGCGGGGCCCAGATCTCGATCATGATCGCGTTCGTCGTCGGTATCGTGAGCACGGTCATCGGCGTGGCCATCGGGGCGATCTCCGGCTACTACGGCCGCTGGGTCGAGGGCACGCTGATGCGCTTCACCGACGTCATGATCACCATCCCGGTGCTGGTGATCGCCGCGGTGCTGGGCCAGCGGTTCGGTGGCTCGGGTCCGCTGGTGCTGGCCATCGTGCTGGGCTGCGTGCTGTGGACCTCGCTGGCCCGCCTGGTCCGCGGCGAGTTCCTCTCGTTGCGGGAGAAGGAATTCGTCGAGGCGGCCCGGGCCCTGGGCGCCAAGCCCCGGCGGATCATCTTCAAGCACATTCTGCCGAACACGGTCGGGGTGATCACGGTGGCCGCCACGCTGGCCATCGCGACCGCGATCCTGCTGGAGACCTCGCTGTCCTACCTTGGTTTCGGCGTCCGTGCGCCGGACACCTCCCTGGGCCTGCTGGTCTCGACCTACCAGAATGCGTTCGCCACCCGGCCGTGGCTGTTCTGGTGGCCCGGCCTGTTCATCATCATCATCGCCTTGTCCATTAACTTCATCGGCGACGGCTTGCGGGATGCGTTCGACCCGCGGCAGAACCGGGTGCGTGCCTGATGACCGTTCCTCCGACCACCCCGCCGAACCAGACGCCCGGTGGCAGCCTGTACGGCCCGGCCGCCCTCGAGGCGCCCGAGCTGTACGAGGTCTACGAACCCTCGACCGGGGCCGAGGTCCAACCCCGGCATGCCGCCCATCTGGGTGAGGTCGGCTCGACCGAGGTGCTCCGGGTGGACAACCTGACGGTCGGGTTCCCGACCGACGACGGGCTGGTCCAGGCCGTCCGCGGGGTCTCCTACCGGCTGCACGAGCGGGAGGTGCTCGGCATCGTCGGCGAGTCCGGCTCCGGCAAGTCGGTCTCGTCCATGGCGGTGATGGGGCTGCTGCCCAAGAGCGCGCGGATCACCGGCACGATCTCCTTCCGGGGGCAGGACGTGCTCTCGATGAGCAAGGCGCAACAGCGCTCGCTGCGCGGGCGCAAGATCGCGATGATCTTCCAGGACCCGATGACGGCAATGAACCCCGTCTACACCATCGGGTTCCAGCTCGCCGAGGCCGTGCTGTCGCACGAGATGATGTCCAAGAAGAACGCGATGGCCCGGGCCGAGGAGATGCTCGCGCTGGTCGGCATCCCGCAGCCCAAGGAGCGGCTCAACTCCTACCCGCACGAGTTCTCCGGCGGCATGCGGCAGCGGGCGATGATCGCCATGGCCGTGATCAACAATCCCGACGTGATCATCGCCGACGAGCCGACCACCGCGCTGGACGTCACCGTGCAGGCGCAGATCCTGGAAAAGCTGATGGAGGTCAAGGACGCGTTCAACGCGGCGATCATCCTGATCACCCACGACCTGGGTGTCGTCGCCGGCATGACCCATCGCACGCTGGTGATGTATGCCGGCCGCCCGGTCGAGCTCGGGGCCACCGACACCGTCTTTTACCACCCCCGGATGCCCTACACCGCCGGGCTTCTCGGATCGATCCCGACGGCCGGGGACACCGGACGGCTACGACCGATCACCGGCGCGCCGCCGTCCCTGATCAACCTGCCGACCGGGTGCCCGTTCTCGCCGCGGTGCCCGCTGGCCACCGATGTCTGCCATGAGGTCGAGCCCGCCCTGGCCCCGACCGACACCGAGGATCACGACGCGGCC
>Ga0116157_10003993_pt1 | contig 13901 bp, 15 predicted proteins | sample AD_UKC048_MetaG_FD_89882 | JGI IMG/M metagenome (GOLD analysis project Ga0116157, IMG submission 89882) | Active sludge microbial communities of municipal wastewater-treating anaerobic digesters from USA - AD_UKC048_MetaG | ecosystem: Engineered > Bioreactor > Anaerobic > Digestate | place: USA...
CTACGCTACGGGGCATAAACTTCTCATCCGCCCGTACACACCGCCACCGATTATAAAACAAAACAACTCCGTTTTTTCGGAGCTGTTTTTATGTGTGGGCCGGGGCGGATTTACCCCTTCGCTACGCTACGGGGCATAAACTTCTCATCCGCCCGTACACACCGCCACCGATTATAAAACAAAACAACTCCGTTTTTTCGGAGCTGTTTTTATGTGTGGGCCGGGGCGGATTCGAACCACCGAAGGCGGAGCCAGCAGATTTACAGTCTGCCCCCTTTGACCACTCGGGAACCGACCCATTTTACAAAGAAACTAGAGCCAACAGAGGGATTCGAACCCACGACCTATGGTTTACAAAACCATTGCTCTACCAACTGAGCTATGTTGGCGCGTTGACGAACCTCAAGGTTCTAGAACATAAAAATAATAGCTTATTATCAACGGCAAGTCAAGAAAAAAAAGAATCGAACAAATCGATTCCTAGAAATCTTCACTGACAATCAGCCAAAGCTTGGGCAAATTCCTGAGCGTATTTTTTGACCAAAGCCGGCTCCAAATTATTTTCCAAGACCAAAGCGATTTTCCAACGGAAAAACCTGTCTCGCAACTTCTCTATCAACCACAAAGACATTGGTTCACGAGACAAAAGCCATTCCTGAAAATCTGCCTCCAACTTTGGCAAATAGTAAGTTTTTTCCGGCCAATCCTGACCTTCCAAAAACCACTTTATTTGCCAACTGGCCCGAAAAATTTTCCAAGAAGATGGAGAAAAAGCCGGTGGCAAACCAACATTTTTCTCTGTTTCCAGGTATTCCTTTAAACAGGTCTCCACCTCCGGGCTCTGATTAAACGCCGGAAAAACTTGAAACAGACAAGCCCTGTTAAATGTCATGATAAAGTCCTCCTTTTACCCTAATAAATCACAAAAAGTGGCTCTTGGCAAGCCCCAACCACGCCCCCAAAAAACACTTGACTAAAACGATAAAATGTGATTATATTGAATTATAAGAAAGGAGGTGACACCATGTCTACCTCAAAGAATGTTGACAAAAAACTGGCCGGGAGGATTTTCCTGGTCAGGAACAAGGTTTGTAACTCCCCAGCAACCTACAACTGGTTGCTGTACAAAAACGAGGAAGATTGGAGTGAGGAAATCCGCGAGGATCTACACAAAAACTTCCCTCTCCTCGAGAAGCCGCTCATCCAGCGCATGCAAAGTGAGCTGGATGTGATCATCGGCATGATGGTTCTGCTCGCTGATGAGCAGTCAAGCCATCATGCCATGGCTCAGGAAGTACTCCCCCGGCTCCTGCAAGTCCGGGAACTGATGGATCAGGTATATCAAAAGATCTACCTATACCATCTCAGCCCGGAGCCCAGCTATGTGGCTGCTCAGTTTCTGGAAAGAAACTGGCAGAAAATCATCGCTGAGGTGAGGGCGGTGGCCACTTTGGGCCCCATGCCCAAAGAAAAGGACGATCCGGTGGCAAAAGCCTGGATGTCCTTGGCAAAAAACACGAGGATCCTGGACAGGCATTTGTCCAAGCTTCTCGAAAAATAAAGTCGCCTTGATTGGCGACAGAAAGGAGGACACCATGTGTCCCAAAACCGAGAGTTTCCTGGCCGGAGACGGCCAGTGGTCCGAAGAGGTTCGAAAAACCATGGAGACCGAATTTCCGACCATGGAGATTCGGCTTCTCAAACAACTGGCGACTGAGTTGACAGCCTTAGCGGGCTGTTTCATCCTCGCCAAAGGTGGTGATGAGATTTTTAAGCAAGCCCTGGAAAATGCTTGCTTAATCATCAAAAAGGAGGGGTTCGAACTCCTCGAGCAGCGGTTTTACCGCATGCTCACCACCCAACAAAGTGAGGACTTCTGGAGAATCTGGCCATGGATCCAAAAATCCATTACCGTTCTCGCAGAAGCAAAGATTCTCTCGGAGCACACCGAGGGAATCAGAGCACTGCAAAGTGCCTGTCAAGAAAAGCTGTTGAATCTCGATAAGAGATTCAACACCTTCTACAACAACAAAAGCCATTCGTGAAGAATGGCTTATTTTTGTTGTAAAATTGAAAAATTTTAATTCTTAAACATTTATTTTTTTTCTCCACCCAATAATAATTTTTTTACATCTTCTACTTTATTAGGATTATCATTGGACATATCAACAATATTTGTAACATCAAGCGATCTCAAAAAATCATCGATGGCAGGACTAATTTGTTCAATAATTATTCCACGTTGTTCTTCACTCAATTTAGCCTTTTGAGAATCTCCCCGAAATTCTTCAGGAATATTAGCAAGTTCACCTAACCTACGATCTTCTACAAATGAAGATTTCGCTGCTTCTACATCCACCAAACTAACTTGATCCAATGTTTTCCCTTCTAATTTTGCTAATACAAATTCTATAGCCACTTTCTTTGCCAAACCTTTATCTAAATGTCCTCCAGTGGCTGTATCTAAAATCGAACTTATATTCCCCAAGCCTTCATCCACTACCCTTTCCGCTGTCCCCATACTACCAAGTGCCTCTTTAACGCCAGCTTCTTTAGCTAAACGTTCCCGCTCCATCTGGGCTTCTGTCTCATTTAACTGCTTTAAAATTTCTGCATCACTTAGCACCATACAATTGTAACTTATTTATTAGTGTTATTGGTTATTTTATATTTTTATCTTAACAAAAAGAAAATAATTAGGCAAACCCTCCGTCTATTTACCCTCCCCCTGCAATAAACCCAACAAATATTCTTTAGCCGCTTCATATTCGTTTGGAATAATCCCTTCTAAAATTGCTTCTTCAATCAAATGTTTATAATGCCCCACCTGCTTGCCCGGCTGTAAATTAGCCAAAGCCATAATTTCATCACCACGCACTGGCGATTGAAAGGCTCTTAATTTATCCTTTTCACGCACCTCCGCCAGACGACGCAAAACAAATTGAAATTTTTCCTGCTTCTCAGCCACGCGCCTCGGATTCGCCGAAGTTAAATCGCAACGAGTCAACAACATCAAATCATCCAAATCTTCATCAGCTTTCACAATCAAACGCCGCACCGCACTATCAGTAACCTGCTCTTCGGTCAAAGCAATCGGACGCATATGCAAATAAACCAACTTCTTTACTTTTTTTCCTAAATCCTTAGGCCAACGCATTCTAATAAAAATTGGAGGGATCATCTTGCTCCCCACGAGCTCATGATTATAAAAAGTCCAACCCTTGCCCTCACGAAACTCGCGAGTCGGGAACTTGCCAACATCATGAAACAAGGCGGCCAAACGAAGAGCTAAATCATTACTCTGTTCAGCAACCCGATCCAAAACTTTCAAAGTATGTTCCCAAACATTTTTATGATGACTATCATGCTCTTCATAATCTTGAATATCCAAACGATCCAACTCCGGCAAAATCACTTTCAAAATTCCGGTCTTTTTCAACAAATCCAAACCGATTGATGGTTTAGCAGTCTCCATTGTTTTGAAAAATTCCTCGCTGATACGCTCCACAGAAATTATTTTCAAGCGATCAACCACTTCAAAAATTGATTGATAAACCACCGGATCAATTTCAAAACCCAATTGTGCTGAAAAACGAATCACTCGCATAATACGCAAAGGATCATCATAAAAAGTTTGCACCGGATCCAATGGCGTTTTTAAAATTTTATTTTCCAAATCCGTTTTCCCATCCAACAAATCAATCAATTTACCAAAATTATTTTTATTCAAACCAAAGGCCAAAGTATTAACCGTAAAATCACGACGCATCACATCGGTTTTCAAATCCGCCTTTTCAACAATCGGATTACGAGAAGTCTCTTGATAACTTTCCGAACGAGCGGTCACAAATTCCAAAATATATCCATGATAAGGAATCATTGCTGTGCCAAAATTTTCATACACCACAATATTATCGATTTTCCAATGATCTGCTAAACGACGTGCAAAACCAGGAGCGTCACCCAAGACCACGAAATCAATATCATGAGATTCTTTGTTTAACAAACGATCACGAACGTAGCCACCAATCACGTAGACCTCCACTGACAAGTCATCGGCCAAAGCACCAATCATTTTGAAAATTTGTTCATCATTCATGCCGGCAAACATTAAAATTTAAAAAATAGTCCAATACCTCATAATAAAAAATAAACACCTTTTTCCACAAAAAGTCCAATTAAGGTAAACCTAATTCCTGTTTTCTAATCCACATTTTCACCTTAAACCATAATTCCTCCACCTGACCTTCGGAATCACGCGTATTATTAACCAAAGCAAAAAATTTATTCGGATAATTACCCTGAGTATGCAAAAAACGACGTTTAAAATAAGTATTGAAATTAGCCGGAGAAAAATTAACATTACCAACAAATTGTTTTTCACCAAATTGCCGCTTGTTCAAACGCTCCATCACCACGTTTAAATCACAAATCACGTTTACCAGCAACAAATGACCGGAAAATTGTTCCAAGCGCTTTTCCAAAGTTTTATAATAAGTAACGACATCACCGTCCAAAATAAAATTAATACCCTCTTTCACTAAAAAGCTGGCTCGCTCCAGTGATAACCATTCCACTAATTCGCGGTCCTCATGGTCTTTCCCTTTTTCATACAAAAAAGCCCGAATATCATCATGGGAAAACAAAGGTAAATCACTTTTTTGCTTCAAAATGTGAGCGACGGTGCTTTTTCCCACGCCGGTCAAACCAACAAAGGAAATCACAAAAAGCGGCTTTTGGTTTTTCTCCAACTGATTCAAATCCACCGTGTGTTTGATAAGATCCAAAAGCAAAGCTTTTTTGGAATCACTGGACATATTTTTATTTTACTTTTTAGGTTTTCAAGAAATCTAATATGTTAATTTTATATAAACTGATCAACTATTTTATTAGCATCAGAAAACTCTTCCGCATATATTGCAGGTTGCCGATTTTCCTCAGCATACCTGGATTGATAATCATGTATTCTTTCTGGTGTCACTTGTTCCTTATACAATCGTGAAAATTGTTGCAATTTCAAAAACAATTTAGTTTTTAAAGAAATATCTTCTGATGGTGCTTCCCTATAAGCCTTGTAATATGCACGCAACACATCCAGATTAGCTTTCATAAAAAGCTCTGGATTATTAATCACCTCAAAGGGAACCAAACTAAGTGCTTCTTTATAGATTAAATTGTCTGCACGATTTGAGGTAAATAACAAACTATTTTCTTTTCTTGTAATACTAGATTTTCTTTCGTCAGGAATGTTTTGCCAATATTCTGTATGCATTTGCACAATAAATTTCTTAAGCCTATCAATTTCTAAATTCCATTCATTTGCCATATCTACATTCAAATGACCATTATTATATTTAACTAAAACTTGGTCAATTTTTTTCAAAAAAATCTCTACATCAAGAAACATACCAGCAGCCTCACCTTCAGGGCTCTCAACATACTCCTGCCCCCTTGCTCCTGACATCCCTTGGGATTCCTGAAGCAACCCATTAATTTGTTTGCCAAGATCAGAAATTACGGTCAAAGCCTGTCTCAACATAATTTCATATTGCTGTCGTTGATGCGCAAGTTCTGCTTGCCCTTCTTGTTCTTCTTGATTCGTAAGTGCACCTTCTGCCCCCCCCAATTCATTACCACCACTTTCCTCTGATGATCTACTAAATGAAAGCTGCTTTAATGTATCCAATATCGTCTGTATCTGTGGAGGTTGTGCCTGTACGGGCGGTTTTTCTTGAGGAGGAGATGTGCCCTCTGGTGAAAAAATTGTTTCTGCCATATTTTTTTCTTATTTTTAATCAATTTTAATCGTATCAATATTATAACACAAAAAACTTTAAAACAAAAAATCTCCCACCACCAAATCCGCCAATTTTAAGTCTTCCGGTGATAAATTAGTACTCAACGCCACCACTTTCATACCGGCAGCCTTGGCGGAAATAATTCCCTGCTTGGAGTCCTCAAAAGCCATGCACTGATGCGGTTTTAACTTTAAGCGCTTGGCCGCCAACAAATAAGGCTCCGGATCGGGCTTGCCAATTTTCACATCATCACCACTGACAATCACGGAAAAATATTGATCCACTTGAAAATGTTGCAAAACCATTTGCACTTCTTCCAACGGCGATGAAGAAACCAAAGCCAATCGATGTTTTTTGGCAAAAATTTTGATTGCCCGCTCCGCCCCCGCTACCGGCTTTAAATATTTTTTTGCCAATTCCAAATAAGCGGCGCTTTTCTCGCGCAACAAAGTCTCCACGTCTTCCGCCAACCCGTATCTTTCTTTAATCTTTTTAAAATTTGCGGGGTTTGGGCTGCCCATGTATTCATTTTGATATTCCTCAGTGCTCAATTCCAAACCATGATTAACCATCACCTGGCGATAGGCCTCTTCATGCAAACGCTCATCGTCGGCGATCACGCCGTTCATATCAAAAACAATCGCTTGAATCATTGGAAGGATTTTATTATTATAATAAATTTATTATAACAAATTTTTAAATGAATGTCTTAATTGCTTTTTATAGAAATAAATGCCTCCCGGCATTTCCGCCACCTTTTGTGTGTACAAAAGGTGGCACCAAAAAACGCCGCCCTGCTGGTCCGAACGGAAAATTTAGGGCTCATTGTTCGTTCACGCACCTCCATAATCGCCTTTGGCGCTCGTCGGTGCGTGTCCTTCGGACCACTCCAATTCGCTCCTAAATTTTAACCTCCTCGGACCAATGGGCGGCCCTTAAAAAACCTCATTAATTATCATCAAACTAAATTGCTTCGCGGATTTTATCGCAAATTTATTTTGTGATGTGAATCAAAATGACGCTTGACCTAAATCCCCTGCAAATAAGCGTAAATTCCTTTCACCACGCCCTCTACGCGAAAATCGTGACTGGCGATAAACGGTGGATAAGAAGCATTGGTTGAAACCAAAATCACATGGTTTTTATGTTTTTGCAAACGTTTGATCAAAGCCTCACCATTATTGACGCAAACCACAATTTCACCATCCCGTGCCACGTTCTGTCGACGAGCGATCACCAAATCCCCATCATGAATTTTCTCCACCATAGAATCCCCTTTGGCTTTTACAAAAAATGCTTCGGCTGCTTTAAAACCTAAAATCTTAGTGGAAATCGGAATACGATCAATCGGTTTACCATCCAAAATACTGCCATTCGGACCACAATGCGCCAAACCGTAAACATTGATATACGCGAATTGACGCTCCGGCGAATCACCCAAAATCTGATAATCCTGTGGATCATTGGGATTGCGACGCAAATACCCTTTTTTTTCCAACTGCATCAAATGATGATGAACCAGGCTCGGCGTTGATAAAGTTAAAATGTCCTGCATCTCCCGAATGGTCAACGGATCAGTAACATTGTCCTCCAACAAGCGCAAAATCGCCTCTTGGGTGGGATGTAATTTTCTGCTCATACGATTTTGTTTATTATTTTTTAGATGAGTTTTATTAACAAAAAATGCTACATTGGTATTGTAGCAAATTTTTAAAAATAGAACAAGAGCTAGAACAAGGCGGGGTGTTTTGGTTTTGATTGATTGTTCCGAAAAGGCCCGGCCGCAAGCTAGTCATTCAGTGAAACATCGGCTGTAAGGTAGTCATCCCGGAAAAAATTTTTGAAAAAATTTTTGTCCGGGATCTCGTGAACGTAGAGATACTTACTATCACGAGATTCCGGACATTTTTCCGTTGGAAAAATTCCGGAATGACTACTGCAAACAAAGTTAGCCCCAACATGACAAATCCCATTCTATTTAATCGGTGAAATCCCTCTTAATCTCTCCACGGCCGGTGCCAAAACAGACACAAAATAATCCAAATCATCTTTACTCACACCCCGCCCCCACGAAATACGCAAACTCCCGTGAGTTTTCTCCGGCGGAATTCCCATGGCCGCCAAAACCGGTGAACCATGCAAAGACCCGGAAGCACAAGCTGAACCGGTGGACACGGCAATTCCCGCGTCATCCAAAATAAATAATAATGATTCCCCTTCCACGCCCTCAATGCCCAAATTCAAATTATTGGGCAAACGAGCGGACAAAGATCCATGGACACGGTAATTATTCAAATTATTTTCCAACAACTTCAACAAATGATCTTGCAATTCTTTAGCAGCCATATAATTGGCTTCTCGCTCGGCGCGCGCCACGCGACAGGCCTCGCCCATCGCCACGCTCGCGAAGACATTGGATGTTCCCGGGCGCTTGCCACGTTCCTGGTGACCGCCGAACATCAAATTGGCCGGCACGGTTTTTCCATTAACCGCCAAAACACCAATACCTTTCGGGCCATATAATTTATGACCGGACACGGTCGTAAAATCCAAATGACTATCTTTTATATTCAATGGCAAATACAAGGCCGCTTGACTGGCATCACTGTGAAAATAAAGTTGTTGCCCCTTAGCCTTACGTTGCGCCACAACTTCGCCGATTTCTTTAATCGGCTGAATGGTGCCCACTTCATTGTTGGCAAACATCACTGACACCAAAACCGTTTCATCACGCAAAGCCGCTTCCACCGCACTCGCTTCAATAATACCTTCGGCGGTAGGCTGCACATAAGTAATTTCCACTTGCGGTTGCTTGGCCAAGAAATGACGAGCCGCTTCCATGATGGACGGATGCTCAAAAGCGGAAATGACAAAATGCAAAACTTGATTGGGCCGCGCTTGGCGCATCATTTTATAGACACCCTGCAAAACCCAATTATTGGCTTCGGTCGCGCCTGAAGTGAAATAAATATTGGAACTTTCCAAATCCAAAAACTCGGCGATTTTTTTACGACCATCTTCCAAAGCACTTTGTGCCCGTCTACCAAAAGTATGCAAAGAATTGGCATTGCCAAAATCTTCACACAAATATGGCAAAGCCAAATCGCGTGCTCGTTCATCCAACGGCGAGGTGGCGGCAAAATCCAAATAAACGTTTCTTAGTTTACTCATAAATTTAACGCTTAAACTGATTCAGCTTCATCCTCTAACAAACGCACTTCTTTGACTTCCGGCACTTCGTCACGCAACGGCGCTTCAATACCGGCTTTCAAAGTCATTTGACGGAAAGGACACATGCGGCAGTGACCGCTTAATTTTACGGACACCACGCCACTCTCTTTATCAAAATCCACAAATTGAATATCACCGCCGTCCATCAATAAAGTCGGACGAACTTTTTCTTCAATGATATTTTCAATTTTTTCTTCCAATTTCAATTGATCGTTCATAATTTTGAATATTTATGAATAATTATTTATGACTTTCTTCATACTCTTTGATGGCATTATGCAAAGCATCAATCGCCAACATTGAACAGTGGATTTTCGCGTCCGGCAAACCGCCCAACTCCGCCACCACCATATCACGATTGATTTGCTTGGCTTCTTCCAAAGTCTTTCCTTTGGCCAATTCGGTCAAAACCGAAGTGTTGGCAATCGCTGCCACGCAACCCAAAGTTTCAAACTTAATGTCTTCAATCCGATTATCCACGATTTTCAAATATAATTTCATAATATCACCGCAGACCGGATTACCGACTTGTGCGCTGGCATCAGGATTTTCCATGGAACCCTGATTGCGCGGATTCTTAAAATGATCAATCACTTTTTCGTTGTACATATATTTTTTACTTATGATTAATTTTCTTATTGATTAAGGATTGTAAATTCAATTTTTGCAAAGATTTATCAATCGCCAAATAAACTTGATCCCAAACTTCTTTGGCCAAACAATGACTGGCTTGGCACTTTTCCGCTTGGCATTTATAGGGATACAAATCACTTTCCAGCGCCTCAAAAATATCTTTAATGGTGATTTGCTTGGCCGGTTTTGCCAAAGCATAACCGCCATAACGACCTCGTCCGCTCTTTACCAAACCGGCGACGCGCAACTGACGCAAAACTCTTTCCATATAGTCGTCGGAAAAATAATGCTCGTCGGTCAACTCCGGCAATGACAAAAGCGCCCCTTGATACTTTTGGGCTTCGGCCATTTTAATCATTGCTTGCAGGCCATAGGCACTGGCAACAGAAAATTGCATAAAATTTCAGTTATTTAAAATCCGACCATACAGGTCGGATTTATTGTAGTATGCTTTTAGGAAAATGTCAAAGCCTATTTTTGAGATGCTTCCAAACGCAATAACGCCCGATAAAGATCCCAATAACCCCTAATAATAGTCGGTTTTGCACTAACCGGAAAACGTTTTGTTTCTTGAACATTGCCCGCCACCGAAGCATCAACTTGACCGGCAGGCTTCCAATAAGGTTCCAAGACACTCAACCATTCCTCATGTTCATATTTTTTATACAAGGCTTCCAAGCTCTCCGAAATTATTGAGGCCAAAATATTAGACAAATCATCCCAGTGTTGATTCAAATCCGGCAAAGCATCACCTGTTTTATAATTAACAATCAGATAAAACAAAGCACTCTTTTGAGCAAGTGCTAATTGTTCTTTAAAAGATTGGGCAATCACATCATCTTGCAAAGCCGTGGACAAAAATTCAAAATTATCCTTATTAAAAGCAAATTCCGAAGTTTTTCTTTCCGGCAAAGTTTCCTTGACCGGAGCACCGACTAAAGGATTTGCCGGGGACGTGGGCACAGCAGTCTCTTCCTCCTCACCACCTTCTTCTATTTCCTCTTCCTCTTCCGGCAAAATTGGCTCATCATCATCAAATACAAATTCGTCTTCATCCGAATCTTGTTCCGCCGGTTTTGACGCCGGAGCCGGTTTTTTGACCGGAACATTTTCCACTGCCGGACCAGTAACATTCTTCTGACCTTCAACATCCTGCAATATTTTACTTAAAAACCCACGTAACACTTCTGCTTCTTTTTTCAAGGCCTCAAGATCTTTAGTCTTTTCCGCTTTTCGCCAAAAAACACTAATACGATCAAAAACTTTAATTAAAAAACCATGCTTACGATTTTCTTCCGTTCCCAACCAACGACGCGTAAAAACATTTACTTCAGACTCCCAGCCATCCTGATCAAAAATCTCTGACTCTTGATCAAATTTATCGCGAATAGCCAAAATCAACTGACTGATAGTCGCCGCATCAAACTGTTTAGAAAATTGCCTTTCCAAACGTTGTGCTAAAGACCCTAATTGGCGATACTCCCAATTATTAGTGAAATTTACCAAGTCCAACAAAGGAAGGGGTGTCCGTTCTAAAAGATTCTCAAAATAAACCAAATCTTCTTGGGCTTCTTTATTTTTTTTGACTGCTTGTGCACGCTCAAGCAATCGGTCGTACTGTCCTTTTTTTCCAAACCAAAAATGTCTCAACAAGGGATTCTTAATTTTAGCAGCTTTGTCTGCAAATTCCGGTCGTGCTAAAGCAGAGGATTCCTGGGGCTTCGCCAGTTTTTCTTCTGTTTCCCCCTCAGGCATATCAATCACGCCACTGGTAAACAATTCGTCGATATTCCCTTCACCAATATCCCCGGAAACAAATTTTGGTGGCCTCTGTGGAGTTGTCTTATCATCTATCATAAAAATTATGTTAGCTAATTATTATTTCTTTTCCTCCGGACCAACTTGAGCTTTTTTTATTTTTTTTAATTCTGACAAAGCAGCGTTCAACAATTGTTCATTAATCTTGCCATCATTGTTTACCAACTCTTCCAAGTTTAACTTTAAGTTTTCTTTTACTTCCGGGAACAACGGGTCTTCCAATAATTTCAAAAACTTATTGACATAACGAGTATACAATTTTTGCCAAGCATCCAAAGAAGCTTTGTCAAAAATAATTGTAATTTTATCTTTTGGATCAATAACAAATAATTTTTTAAATGATTCGTCACCAAAAAAGATTTTATCTAAATTCGTAATAGTCCCAGAAGAAAAACCCAACTCAATTGTTTTCTCAAACCGCCCACTCATTGTTTGCAAAACCTCTAACATTTCCACCAATGCCGGATAATCCTCCGGTTTTATTCTGGTTACCAATTCATCCCAATACTCATCTTTATTTTTAAAATCAAATTTTCCAAAAATAGCCGGTAGCAATGGAAATTCTTCATCAGTCAAAGACTTAATTAAAGCCTTAATTTTCTCCGCTTGTGCTTCGTTCTCCGGACTCAAGACCACCGCTGGCATTTCAGCATTCGTGGTTTCAGGAACAGGGACGGGAGTAGTTTCCTTTTTAGCAGACTTAACTGACTTATATTTTTTATCAGGTAAATTAAATTTGCGTCTAAATAAACTTTCCAAAGCTGACCATTTATTCTCATCCTCGGATTCAATTAATTCTCCGATTTTTTGTTGATCACGAACGCCAAACTTAGCAGACAAAGAGGCCTTATAATTTTTTTCATTTAATAACTTCTTGGTCTTCAAGTTACTCCACAAAGCAAAGAAACTATCAAAGTCTTTTTTGCCAGGAAGACCAGGATCCTTTTCATATTTTTCAGCATAATCATTCAAACTAATCAAAAGCCAATTAGTAAAATACTGATCACCCATATCCAACATTTGCTTAACAGAGAAAAGCACTTTAGCTTGAGCTTTCAACGAAGGTGTTTTTTTAGGTTCTTTGCCGTCCAGCCAATCCTTAAGGTCACGATCAAAATTATTATCAACATAAGCATCAAACACCGATTTGATTTGAGCTAACTGATTTTTATATTTCCCAAAGGCTGCCTCATTTCCTTCTGTCAAAACATCTAAAAATGCCTCGCGTTCCTCTGAATCTTTTTTAGCATCCAAAATAGGACTGTAACGACTTCGCAAAACATTTACCAATTGCGACAAGTCAACTTTATTTTTTTCAAAATGTCCATTTTCCAATAATGCCAACAACGGGCCTTCCAATAATTTTTTCGAATCAACATCAGTAATTGACAACTCATTTTCACGAGTAAGTTTTGCAAATTCCGATGAATTAACCATGATTGGCGAATTTGGACTGGTTTTCCATTCCAACAAACTATTTAAAAGAACATCTTCTGTCCTAGGAAACAATTCATCATTCATTAAGGATTTTAAAGCCTGAGGGTCAATCGCTTGTCTTTGTTTATTTCTAAATTCCTTTATTAAATAATTAACAATAGTTCCTCCCTCACCAAAAAGACTTTGCAAGTAAGACAACAATTTATCTCCTAACTTTTTTGGTAATTTTCTAGCCACCTCTTTCCAATCATTAACACTATTATTTAAAATTTCCACAATGAATTTTGAATCCTTAACACTATCTGTACGACTTAAAATTTCAGTGTTATCATCAATCGCTTTGTTAACCGACCCTAACACTTTTTTCAGCAAAGCCTTTCCCGCTTTATAGGTTTCATTGAATTCATTTTTTTGAAATAATTCTTCCAATTGCGGACCGAAACCACTCTCGGCTAGCAAATCAACACCTTCGTAGACAGCATTTCCTTCTTTGTCATCACGGTAGTAATTGCGCAACTCGAACATTAATGATTTACCATCAACAAGCCCTTTTTGCTCTTCCAAAAAATGACAAATTTCTCGACTGTTCTTAATTTCTTTTGAACGAAAATATAAATCATTAGTAAGTGACTGACTTGATCTTTCCAACAAAGACATTTCTACCCTTTGTCTCTCCGCTTCTCTTTCCGCTGCCAATTTTTCATTTAATTCACTAAATGAACCGAACTTGTCTTCTGGCCCTTTAGGACCATTGCCTCCAGGTTGCTTGCTCATAAAACGTTTTTTATTTTTAAATTTAAATAAAATAATCTGTCAAAAGATTTCTTGTATTATAACAAAAAAATAAAAGTGATACAAATAAAAAAGTGCGCATTAAGGGCCCCCTCCGGGGATAAGTCATCGCTATCTTCAGCCTTCGCTTCGCTTGGCTTCAGATGCAATGACTAAATTCGAACCTCTCATTGCAAGCAATGCATCAGCGAA
>Ga0116157_10003996_pt1 | contig 13894 bp, 9 predicted proteins | sample AD_UKC048_MetaG_FD_89882 | JGI IMG/M metagenome (GOLD analysis project Ga0116157, IMG submission 89882) | Active sludge microbial communities of municipal wastewater-treating anaerobic digesters from USA - AD_UKC048_MetaG | ecosystem: Engineered > Bioreactor > Anaerobic > Digestate | place: USA...
CATCAAGCAGATGAAGTTATAAAGCTCTCCTAGCGCGACACCTTCGAGTATTCAATCTTCCTCGTCTAAACCGATTCCCATCTGTATTGCCTTCTAATAGCTTGTAAGAATTCCTAACGCCTTCACACTTCTTATCTAATTTTGTTTGTTGTTACTTAAAAAAACAGATTTAAGCGAAGTGGAGGGTGGAATTAATACGATTTAACGGTTATCGTTGCCCTCACTTAACCTTTTTTCTCTTAAGTCTCTTTTCTTAATAACCTTTTGTCTTGATGGTGAGGGTTAAGGAAGAGCAAACCGCGAGACGGATGCTGCTGTGGCAAAAACGGGTGTTAATTCCAAGCGATTCATTCAAATCAGTGATTGCCACCTTGGCCCGCTGACCAGTGAAGCATTGCTTGGATTAAATACCGATGAAAGCTTGCATGATGTTTTATCGCTGATCGCCGCTAAAGAATCCAATTTTGATTACATGGTTTGCACTGGTGATATCGCCAGCGCTGGTCATGAATCCTGCTATCGCCGCTTTGTTTCCATTGTTCGTCAATACTTCTCAGAACCCTTGGCTTGGCTACCCGGTAATCACGACTCTGCGGAGATTATGGGCAGTGTTGAATTGCCTCAATCGCCGGAAGCGCGTGTAATAGAGCAGGGTAATTGGTTGATTTTGCTACTTAACTCTGTTGTTCCTTTTAAGGTTCACGGCAATTTTGAGCAGGATGAGCTGGAATATCTTGAGCAGATGCTCAGTGTCAATACCGACAAACACATTATGGTGATGTTGCATCACCAACCCGTATTGGTTGGCAGCAAATGGATTGACCAATACATTTTGCGCAATGCCGATGCCTTCTTTGCGGTTATCGACCGATTTCCCAATGTGCGAGCGATTGTCTGGGGTCATGTGCATCAGGATTACAGCAGTCAGCGCAATGGCGTAGAACTTATTGCCACACCTTCTACCTGCGTACAGTTCAAACCCCTGTGTGATGACTTTACGGTAGATACCCTTATGCCCGGCTACCGCTGGTTTGATCTTCATGACGACGGTACGCTCAGCACTGGTGTTGAGCGCGTGACTGGCAAGCAATACGTTATCGACTACAAATCCGCCGGTTATTGATTCCCTATGGCAGCGTTGTTGTACATCCACGGTTTCCTCAGTGGGCCTTCATCCTTCAAAGCGCAACAAACCCAAGCATGGCTTGCGGCCAATCACCCCGAAATAGACTATCATTGCCCCCAGCTTTCGCCTTACCCCGCTGAAACCCAGCAGTTGCTTGAGCAACTAGTGGAGTCAGTTTTGCCGCAGCCAGTGTATTTAATGGGCAGCTCTCTAGGTGGTTTTTGGGCGACTTGGTTGGCGGAAAAATATAATTTGCGTGCGCTGCTAATAAACCCAGCAGTAAACCCGCAAGACTTTATGCCCAAGTATGTGGGCATGGAGTTGAAAAGCTATCACTCGGATGATGTTTACTTTTTGCAGGAGCACCATATCGACGAGATTAAAGCAGTTGATGTACAGCCTAAGCGCTTAGATAATTATTGGCTGTTAGTACAAACCAGCGATGAAACTTTGGATTATCGCCACTCTGTACAAAAATATGCTGGATGCAAACAAACGATAGAGCAGGGCGGCGATCACGCCTTTCAAGGCTTTGAACGATATTTAGAAAGTGGCTTGGCGTTTTTACGCTCGACATAAATTTAAGAAGAAAACTAAACGACTATGGCAAATTATTCCGCAGAAGATATTGAAGTACTCACGGGATTAGACCCCGTTAAAAAGCGCCCCGGTATGTATACCGAAACCACGCGCCCCAATCACCTTGCGCAAGAAATTATCGATAACTCGGTGGATGAAGCGCTGGCAGGTCACGCCAAATCCATTGAAGTTATTTTGCACAAAGATCAATCCGTTACTGTCACCGATGATGGTCGCGGTATGCCGGTAGATATTCACCCGGAACAAGGCAAACCCGGTATTGAAGTGATTTTGTGTACGCTCCACGCCGGCGGAAAATTCTCCAACAAAAATTACCAATTCTCCGGCGGTTTGCACGGTGTTGGTGTATCGGTAGTGAATGCACTTTCCGATAAGTTGGAAGTAACTGTTAAGCGCGATGGCAATGTTTATCGCATGGGTTTTGCTAATGGTGACAAAGCCACTGATTTAGAAATTATCGATACCTGCCCAAAACGCCAAACCGGTACCAGCGTAAAATTTTTACCCAACCCAATGTATTTTGATTCGCCGAAGTTTTCAGTTACGCGTTTGCGCCATGTGTTGCGTGCAAAAGCGGTGCTATGCCCTGGCTTAACCGTTTCATTTTTGGATGAACAAACTGGCGAAAGAGATGTTTGGTATTACGAGGATGGTTTAAAAGATTATTTGGCTGGCGCAACTCAAGGCTGGGAAACTTTACCTGCAACGCCATTCGTTGGCGATTTCAGCGCAACTACTGATGCCGTGAGTTGGGCAGTGCAATGGCTGCCAGAAGGTGGCGAAGTTATTCAAGAGAGTTACGTAAATTTAATTCCAACTGCGCAGGGCGGAACCCACACCAATGGTTTGCGTACGGGTTTGTTAGATGCCATTCGCGACTACTGCGAATTCCGCAATTTAATTCCGCGCGGTATTAAACTCGCACCTGAAGATATTTGGGCTAGCTGTTGTTTTGTGTTGAGTTACAAAAATCAAGACCCACAATTCTCTGGTCAAACCAAAGAGCGTTTAACATCGCGTGAAGCTGCGGCATTTGTTTCTGGAATCGCAAAAGATGCCTTCGCACTTTGGTTAAACCAACATACTGAAGATGGCGATAAGCTTGCAGACTTTTGCATTAATAATGCTCAAAAGCGTGTTAAATCCAGCAAAAAAGTTGCGCGTAAGAAAATTACTGCTGGCCCAGCACTACCCGGTAAATTGGCAGACTGTTCAAGCGGTGAACCTGCACTCAGTGAATTGTTTTTAGTAGAAGGTGATTCGGCGGGCGGTTCGGCGAAACAAGCGCGTGACCGCGAATATCAAGCCATCATGCCGTTGCGCGGGAAAATTCTAAATACGTGGGAAGTTGATTCTTCTGAGATTTTAGCCAGTGAAGAAGTGCACAATATTTCCATTGCGATTGGTATGGACCCCGGTAGCGAAGATTTAAGTGAATTGCGCTACCACAAAATTTGTATCCTTGCGGATGCGGATTCGGATGGTTTACACATCGCAACATTGTTGTGCGCATTATTTGTAAGGCACTTCCCCGTTTTAGTACGCAACGGTTATGTTTACGTTGCCATGCCACCGCTCTACCGAATCGATTTAGGCAAAGAAGTTTTTTACGCGCTTGATGAAAGTGAAAAGAACGGCATTCTGAATCGCCTCACCGCCGAAAACAAAAAAGGCAAGCCCAACGTGCAGCGCTTTAAAGGTTTGGGTGAAATGAACCCGCTGCAATTGCGCGAAACCACCATGGCACGTGACACGCGCCGTTTAGTGCAACTCACCATTGGCGACGATGACGGTACTCATCAAGTCATGGATATGATGCTTGCGAAAAAACGTGCTGGCGACAGAAAAACGTGGCTAGAAGAAAAAGGTAACTTGGCTGAGATTGTGTTGTAGCTTTGTAAATTAATAACATAAATTTGTAGATTTATATGGGTAGTTTATAAAAGCGATACCAAATCTTTATAATATTGTCCGTGCTTCGGCTGCCAAGTCGGAGAGCGGACGATAAATCTTTTCGAGTCGATTTTAAAAAAGATAGCCTTCATCTTTACTTTAATTTTTAAACTCTCTTCCTTGTTTAATGTAAAGAATTATTAGGTTCTGAACCTTGCGTGCTCCGCTAGTGGCATTTTAGTTCAAGCACGATTAAGCTCCATGCCTCATCACTCAAGAGGTACCAATGATGCAAAATATTAATATAAAAACTGTATTTTTGGGCGGGCTACTAATCATTACACCGCTTTCTCACGCTGACTTTTCTGACGACTTTAATAATCAATCGGTAGCCGGCTGGCAAACGTTCACTGGTGATGGCAATGCGCAATTAAAACTCCTTCCTATGGATGGCTTCGCGCGCATGCATGTCGATGCAACAAAAGACCAAGACAATATCTGGTGGACAATAATCAAACGCGATGTCGCTCAGTCGCTGGATATGGAGAAGTTGAAAAGTCCGGATTACGAACTGCGCGTGGAAGCTCGCGTGCGCCCAAGCGATACGCCGCGCCGAGTCAACTTTATGATCAACACTCAGCGCACAACAGACTTTCACGAACACTTACGTGAGTATGACCTTGGGCTGAAATCTGATTGGCAAGTTATCAGTATGACCACACGCAACTTCGATGCGGTGCCAGGTGATGAGGTCAATGTGCAACTTGGAGTCACCGATTGGGGCCCGGGCGAATACTATCTTGATATAGATTATTATCGCGCTGAAGTTGTTAAGGTGAAGAATGCAAAACCAGATCTGGGCGAGCCGCTCGTTTATCATCCTCCGATTCCCTCACTCGAAACTTTCAAACATCATGTGAAAGTAAAGCATGATGCCGTGATCAACTCGGCCTTTCCTAAGGTCAATTTTAATAACTGGCAATCTGATGGTGCCCGTGTGTTGACAGTAAGTGCGGGCCAATACCCTTTACTGCGTTGGGATCTGCAAAGCTATCGCGGGAAAAAAGCTGATGGCGCAGGCGTGCTTGCGCTCACTACGCAATCGGTACAGAAGGGCGGAAATTATGTGGCCGCACTCGGTGAAGATTTTGGTATTGAGTTTGACAAAGTGCGGGTGTTTGAAATTTTTGGTGGGGATGCCGACTGGCAACAAAGTAGCGTGACTTTTGCCAATTTCACGCAGGAAAAAGATCTACAAACTTTGATTAACGGTCAAATGATATTCGACACCGACGTTGCTCAAGCTGACGGAAAAACCTTGGTCACTATTCCGCGCCCCGTATTACAACGCATACTCGATGGCACCACGCGCGGGCTCTTGCTGCAGCCACTGGGCGCTCTGGAGGTCTCGTTCTACGATTCAGAACACGGCGATGGTAGCCGAGCACCAACATTGCATTTCAGCACTCGCTCTAATTAAACTACTGAACAAAATTTGCTGACAAGGTTTGGCGCATGCATATCTCAAGGTCCACTGTTCTTGTCATCGAGGACAATCGCGAAATTCGTTTGTCAGCACGTTTTGTGTTGGAGGATTTTGGGTTTGCGATAGCCGAAGCAGAATCTCCCGCGCATGCCAAAGACTGGCTGGCACGACAAAAAGCTGATCTTATTTTGTTGGATATGAACTTCGGGTTGGATACCACCTCAGGCGAAGAAGGCCTAAGTTTCCTAGCGTGGCTGCAACAGCAGGCGTGGGATATTCCCGTGGTGGCTATGACAGCTTGGTCTAATACCGAGCTGGTGGTAAAGGCTATGCAGTTGGGCGCGGGTGATTTTATTGAGAAGCCTTGGAATAACCAACGCTTGCACCAAGTGCTGCAACAACAATTGCATTTGCAAGCGCTTAATCGCAAAAACCGCGCGCTTAGCCAGCGTTTGGAAGACCCAAAACCAGAGTTGGTGTGGCAGAGCGATGCCATGAACCAACTTATGCAACAGCTCGCTGCCGTCGCCGCTACCGATGCGAATATTCTACTTACCGGCGAAAATGGCACCGGCAAAAGTCAGCTGGCACATTGGCTTCACCTCAATTCCCCGCGCGCGCAACAGGCATTTATCTCTGTGAATATGGGCGCGATTCCTGAATCACTGTTTGAAAGCGAAATTTTCGGCCACAAAAAAGGTGCATTTACGGACGCTAAAGAGCAACGCATTGGCCGCTTCGAGTTAGCCAAAGGCGGCAGTTTATTTTTAGATGAAATCGCTACAGTGCCCATGGCGCAGCAAGCAAAATTATTGCGCGTTTTAGAATCGGGCGAATTTGAAATGCTCGGCTCTAGCCAAACTCAGCGTACCGATGTTCGTATTATCAGCGCCACCAACGGCGATTTTGCACAGCTAATTAGTGAAGGTTTATTTCGGCAAGATTTGTATTACCGCTTAAATACCTTGGAATTTCGCGTGCCTGCTTTGCGTGAACGGCCAGAAGATATAGCTGCACTCGCTAGCTTTTTTGTGGCCAAACACGGCCAGCGTTATCGCAAACCAGAACTTAAATTATCGCCTTGTGCGCTAAAAACCATGCAAGCTTATTCTTGGCCCGGCAACATTCGTGAGCTGAGTCATATGATGGAGCGCGCAGTGTTACTAACGCAAAGTGGCGAGCTGGTGGCGGCGCAATTAAATCTTCCGGTTAATACGCAAAACAAAACTGTAGCATCTGCTGATTCCTTGCCGATGATGACTTTAGAGGCCGCCGAACTTCAGTTAATTAACCAAGCGCTTGCAGATTGCGATGGCAATAAACAAAAAGCAGCAGATCTATTGGGCATCACTAAATCATCTTTGTATCGCCGGTTAGAAAAATATGACTTGGCGAACTGATTCGCTGGAAGCTCAATTAAAAATTGCGTTTGCAGTATGTTTGCTTCTGCAATCTGTTTGCTGCGGTTTTTTGCTATTGGTATTTCCATGGTGGAAAGTAGCATTAGTCGGATTATTTTTGCTGGTTGTAAATGGGTTGATACTTCGCCGTATTTACCAAAAAGTGCTTATCGCATTTCGCCGTGCTAGCGTGCAATTAGAAGCGCTGCAACATCAAGATTACAGCCTCTTTGCCAAACCGGTTTTTGCCAGCGGTAAAGTCGCGGAGTTTCATCAACAATTAAATACGCTCGGCGATTCACTACAGCAACATAAGAGCCATTACGATCAACAATTGTTTTTGCTATATCGTCTTATCGATCAATTAAATACGCCGATTTTGGTATTTGATCACCGCTCACAATTGAACTACGCCAATGCTGCCTTCGCTGAATTATTTGGTCGCCCTTGGCAAGCATTGCGCCACGCATCACCTGCATTATTAGGGCTATTTGCCGAACCAGAATGGCACTTTACGGATTCAGCCAAAGCGCAGCAGTGGCAAATTCGCCACAGCCGTTTTCTCGATCAAGGCCAAAGCCATCAGCTGCTTGTGTTCATTAATATTCAAGCAGCACTACGTGAAGGCCAACTACAAGCGTGGCAAAAATTAATTCGCGTATTGAGCCATGAGATTCGCAATTCGCTCACACCGGTTGCGGCACTTACGCAAACTCTGCAAGGCAAAGTGAGCAGCGAGCGCGAACAACAAGCCTTGGAATTAATTGGCGAGCGCTGCCAGCACTTACAGGATTTCGTGAGCCGCTATGCGGAGTTGCACAAGCCGCTACATTTGCAACCACAATGGTTAAGTGCAGACGCGCTTTTCCAGCGATTAACCGCATTATTTCCAGATGCACAATTACAAGCCAAAGGCTTGCACATACAACTCTGGGCAGACTCTGTATTCTTGCAGCAAGCACTCATTAATTTAATTAAAAATGCGATTGAAGCGGGCAGCCCCACAGGTTCAATTGAAGTGATTTTTAGCCAGCGAGAGCAAGGCAATGAAATTCGTATTGTCGATGGCGGCCAAGGTATCGCCAATCCCGACAACCTCTTCGTACCTTTCTACAGCACCAAAACCCAAGGGCAGGGCATAGGCTTAAGCTTGAGTCGGCATATCATCGAACAGATGGGGGGAATGCTTACTCTAAGTAATAACGCCAATGGCGTTGGGGCTTGTGCCTTGATTCAATTGAATCGTCCGCATTAATAAAATCGAGTCCGATTTCGGAACTCAGAGTCCGATATCGGACTAATCGCTGTTGTTTACGCCTTTCGTTTAAAATAAATTCATGTAAATCAATACCTTAATTTTTGGCACAGACTTTGTAATAGCTAAATTCATATCATCATTACAAAGTTAATTCGCATGGATATCGCTAAAGCTAAATCATCATCTCGTTTCAAGCGCCCGCTACTTATTGGCGGTGCGATGCTTATCGCCTTGGCGTTGTTAACGGGTGTAGTTGTGCAGCCCGCTGGCCAACAAAAAGTTGAGCGCAGCAAATTGTTGCTCGGTACCGTGCAGCGCGGTGAGCTGCAAGTTGCGGTGGATGGTTACGGCGTTTTACGTTCCGATAAGCAAACGCTTATTACCGCTTTAACGTCTGCGACAGTGGCAGAGGTTTTACTACGCTCAGGTGCAGAGGTTGAAGCCGATAGTATTATTTTGAAATTAAATAATCCTGAACTGCTGCAAGAAGTTGAAGCCGCCAATATGGCACTGGTGCAAGAGCAAGCTAATTTGCGCCGCTTAAAACTGAGCAATCAACGTGAATTACTCGCAGAGCAATCGACCTTGGCTGAGTTAACGGCCACCTTTAAATCTGTGCAATTGCGTTGCGAAGCCGAACGAGGTTTAGCGGGCGGCGCTGTTTCTATGCTCGCTTACAAAACAACCTTGCTGCAACAAGAGCAAATGCAAGAGCGCGTTAACTTGCAATCCCAACGTATTGCGCAACTTAAAGAAGTTATGCGCGAAGCTTTAATTATTCAGCAAGAGCAAATCAATCAGGTTTCTGCGCGCTACCAAAATATGCAGCTACGTGCGGAGCGTTTAATTGTACGTGCGGGGATCAAAGGTGTTTTGCAGCGTTTGCCGGTAGAGCTTGGGCAAAGTGTTGCAGCCGGTCAAGAGTTGGCCTTGGTTGGTAGTGATAAAGATTTAAAAGCGCTGATTCGTATTTCGCAATCCAAAGCTGAGCAACTAAAAGTTGGTCAAGCTGCAAAAATTAATACTCGCCGTGAACAAGTGGCGGGTGTGCTTACGCGTATTACACCTGAAGTTCGCGATGGCACTATTGAAGTTGAAATTGCCTTTACCGAAGGCGTACCTGCATCGGCGCGACCAGAGCTGAATGTAGATGCACAAATTTTTACTGCAAGCATTAAAGATACTTTGTTTATCGAACGCCCCATGAATGCACAAAGCCACACCAGCAGCAGTGTTTTTCGTGTGCAGGAAAATAATAAGTCAGCAGAAGTGCAAGAATTGAGTTTTGGCGAAGACTCTGGGAAGTTTATTCAAATTAAACAAGGCGCCAAAGAAAAGGATCGTTTTATTTTATCGGATATGACCAGTATTCAAGATGCGAAAACGATTCAAATTGTGGATTAAAACCCCCTCCTAACCTCCCCCTTGATAAGCGGGGAGGGATTTAGTTCCTCCCCTTTGCGAAGGGGGAGGTTAGGAGGGGGTAAATATAATTAAATTAGCAAATTAAAAAGGAAAAACCATGCGCGAACTTACCCTTAATATGACGGGCATTACCAAAGTCTATAGCACAGAAGATATGGATACCCACGCTCTGCGCGGTATTGATTTAGAAATCTACAAAGGCGATTTCGTTTCTATTTGCGGCCCTTCAGGTTGCGGAAAGTCTACCTTGTTATCGCTCTTGGGTTTATTGGATATGCCCACCACCGGAAAATATTTTATTGAAGGGAAAGATGTAAGCCAACTTAACTTGAGTGAAGCTGCGTTTATCCGCAATGAAAAAATCGGTTTTATTTTCCAGTCGTTTAACTTAATTGATGAACTCTCTGTGTTCGACAATGTAGCACTACCACTGCGCTATAGACGTAATAAAGTCAGCGAAAAAGATATCGAAAAGAAAGTCCTGGAGTGTTTGCAAATAGTAGACATGACGCACCGCGCGCAACATAAGCCCAATCAATTATCCGGTGGGCAACAACAGCGCATCGCTATTGCTCGCGCCTTGGTGGGTAGCCCCGCTTTATTATTGGTAGACGAACCTACGGGTAACTTAGATTCGCGCAACGGCGATGCAGTCATGGAAATGCTGCAGCAGCTTAACGCCAATGGCACTACGCTCTGCATGGTAACGCACGACCCACGCTATGCTGATATGGCGAGCCGAAAGTTACATTTGTTAGATGGCAAAATTATTGATACGCAAACGCTACAGGCCGCTGAATCACAACAGGGATAGTTTTGTCATGAGCATCAATGATTTTAAAAACGCCTTTTATTCCCTCGGTAAAGCCAAAGGCTATGCAATTACAGTAGTGCTTACGCTCGGTATTACTTTGGGTGCCTTGGTGGCAATGTTTAATTTGAATTACCAATTGCTAGCCGCACCCTTGCCTTATCCTCATGCAGATCGTTTAGTTGTTGCAAAGAGTGAACGTTTTGATAAGCAGATTTTGGTGAAGGATAGGCATGCGCCTTATCCCGCATGGATTGAATCTTATCGCCAAGAAGATACGAACTTTGAGCAAAAAGCATTGCTTGCATATACGGTTTCCATTGAACGCAGAATGCCAGACAGCCCCGTGCTGAATACCATTTCGACCACGCCTGAATTTTTTAATATGGTGCAGGCACCGATGAAATTAGGGCGTAGGTTCGAAGCTAGTGAAGCTTTAGATACCATGAATCCAGTAGCGGTAATCAGTCACCGTGCGTGGGTAAAATATTTTCAACAAGACCCAAACGTGCTGGGTAAAACGATGAATATTATGGAGATAGATTTTAAAATTATCGGTGTTTTGGCTGAAACCTTTGTTGAGCCAGAATTGTATCAACGCGGTTGGGAAACCGATGTGTGGTTGCCCATGGATTACGACGATATTCCAGTGCAATTCCGAAAAAATTGGAACAACAGTATTAGTTCTACTTTTTGGGTGGGTTTGCTACAAAAAGGGGTGGATAAAAAAACAGCGGAGCAATCAATCAGCAGCCGAGTTACAGCGCGTTTTAAAGATGAAACGGTTAGTCAGCCTGAGCTTGCTGATGCCAGCTTGCTCATTAAGCTTGTGACATTTTCTACTGTGATTGTGGGTGACGCGAGTAAGCAAAGTTTATTGATGTTGGCAGGTGTTTTAGTGTTATTACTTATTGCCACTACTAACGTACTGAATTTAATTCTCGCACGCACCGCAAATCAACAACGCAGCATGGCGATACAAGTTGCCTTGGGGGCGCAACAAAAACATATTTTCAGTGCGGTCTTGGCTGAAATCTCCACCTTAATGTTAGGGGCAAGTTTATTGGCTGTGCTAGTCGCCTTAGCGCTTTTGGAATTGTTAAAAATAGCGGCAGAGGGGCAGTTGCCGCGTTTGCAAGAGTTACACATAAATCCTGCAACCTTGGTGTTTACCTTTTTGGTGGCAGCCGTGTTGGCAACAATTTTTGCAGTTATCATCAGCCGCCAAATTAATTATCGACAATTAAACAAAGTACTGCAAACGAGTGGTAAAGGCGTTGGGCTACAGATTTCAGCGCGTATTCGCAAGCTGCTTATTTTGAGCCAAGTGGCATTAACGGCTGTGTTGTTGGCTGCAAGCCTACATATTTTATTGCAGAGCTCACGCCAATTAACGCAGCCGGTGGGTTACCACACCAGCGATCAATATCAGGTTCGTTTCAGTATTGCCACCCTGTTTGGCAGCATTACGGAAGAAGAGCGCCGCGCCTATATTACGCGCGTGATAGATGACCTGCGCGCAAACCCGAAAGTGTTGGCGGTAGGTGCAACGAGCATGTCCCCCATTTCGTATCGAAATCCATCGTCTGATCTTCTACGTGTTGATGGGTTTGGTGATAAAAAATTGAGCGCTGTTCAGACTTATTGTGATGGCAGCTATTTACAAGTGGCAGCAATTCCACTGGTTGCAGGTCGCTATTTTACCGATGCGGAAGTGCGAGAGCATGCGCAGGTTATGGTGGTAAACGAAACCCTTGCACGAGCAATTCAGGCAGACGGTCAAGTGTTGGGTAAAAAAGTCTATCGACAAAATGATGAAGGCTCGCAGGCGATAGAAATTGTGGGTGTGCTAAAAGATTTGCAGTTGCCTGGGATTATTGAGCCGCCGCGTTTTTTTCAAGCGCACATTCCTCAAGGTCCAGAATTAGTTGTGCGCGTAAAAACGGGGCAGCAACTTACGCCTACCGAGCTGAATGCACTGGCCGCTAAAACGCATCCACAGCTTAAAATCTTTTATATGAAAACCACTGCGCAGGCCATTGCCCAACTCACTATGCCGCAAAAAACGGCTGCGGGTTTAACGGCTGCTTTGTCGTTAATCGCTCTGGGTCTCGCTGCCATAGGTATTTACGGTGTACTCAGTTACAGCGTGCAATTGCGAAGATTTGAATTGGGGATTCGCATAGCAATAGGCGCGCGGCCTAATAAAATATTTTTGCAAATACTTAAAGATAATTTAGCGCCGGTGATTATTGGTTTGTTGGTGTCGCTGGTTGTGTTGATCGGTTTATGGATTTGGATTCAGCAAACTCGCTACAACTTGCAAACAACAAGTTTAGGTTGGTTATTACCGCCACTTTTAATTATCTCGTTGACCGCTGCAACTTCACTGTTATCGGTGTGGCAAATTATTCGTAAGCCAGCTAGTTATGTTTTGCGTGGGGATTGACCTGTTGTTAGTAAATCCCCCCAACCCCCTTTTTCAAAGGGGGAGTTAGATTGCGGTACTTTCAAGTTCCCCCTTTGAAAAAGGGGGTTAGGGGGATTTAAAGTTTTTTAAGCGGTGATATTAGTCAAGAATTTAATAAAAATGGATTATTCAAAATAAATGTTAACAATTAAAGATTTTAAAACCGTATTTAATTCGCTGCTCAAGGCGAAGGGTTATGTTGTTACAGTCGTGCTTACACTTGGCATTACGCTCGGCGCATTAGTGGCTATGTTCAATTTGAATTATCAAATATTGGCTGCGCCGCTGCCATACCCTGATGCTGATCAGTTGTACGTTTTTCAAGGGCAACGTTTTGAAAAGGGTGAATTAAGTTTTGCTAAAAGAACACCTTACCCATTATTGATCGAAGGTTATCAGAAGGGAGATACGTATTTTTCGCAAAAGGCGTTGATCGCTTATGGCATTGACGTGGAGCGGAATTTGTTAAGTGCGCCGAGTATGAATATCGGCGCCGTCACACCAGAGCTTTTTACAATGTTACAAGCGCCTTTGGCATTGGGGCGTTATTTTAGTGCTGATGAAGGTTTACATTCGATGGCACCCGTTGCCATGTTGAGTTTTAACACATGGACGCAAATGTACCAGCAGGACGCTAGCATTATCGGTAAAACAGCTAACTTTAAAGGCGTTGAATTTAAAATCATTGGCGTGTTAGCCAAGAACTTTGTTGAGCCTGAACTATTTCAACAGGGTTGGAAAACCGATATTTGGCTGCCGTTTGACTACAACGACATTGGTAGCCGTAAGCTTTGGCAGCATGCGTCAACTCAAGGCCATTTGGTTGGTCGTTTGAAAATTGGTGCATCCATCCTTGCAGCGGAACATCAGTTTAATAATTACGCGGCATCCCGTTTTAAAGAGGAAACGGCAGCTATAGCCGGATTTGCAAACGCGACTACGCAATTAAAATTGTTTCCCTTTAAATCCATTATTGTTGGAGATACTAGCAATCAGAGTTTATTGATTTTGGCTGGAGCTCTTGTTTTATTATTAATTGCCGCTGCAAATGTAACCAATTTAATTTTGTCGCGCGCGGCAAATCAGCAGCGAACCATGGCAATTCAGGTTGCGCTGGGTGCACAAAAAAAACATGTTTTTAAAGCAGTGCTCGCCGAAATAGTTGTATTGATGATGGGCGCTGGAATTTTATCCCTAGTCTTAGCCAGTGCAATAGTGGAGCTGTTGAAAAGGGTTGCTAAAGGTCAGTTGCCACGTTTAGATGAACTCTATTTGAACGGTACAACATTATTATTTACAGGTGTAGTTGCTCTGACCTTGGCGTTGTTCTTAGCGGTGATTGTGAGTCGTCAGGTTAATTACCGCGCGCTCAATAGTATGCTGCAAACAAGTGGAAAAGGTACGGGCATTCAAATTTCCCAGCGA
>Ga0116157_10004003_pt1 | contig 13882 bp, 9 predicted proteins | sample AD_UKC048_MetaG_FD_89882 | JGI IMG/M metagenome (GOLD analysis project Ga0116157, IMG submission 89882) | Active sludge microbial communities of municipal wastewater-treating anaerobic digesters from USA - AD_UKC048_MetaG | ecosystem: Engineered > Bioreactor > Anaerobic > Digestate | place: USA...
ACCCTGACCAATACCTGCGGACCGCATTGGGTTGGGTAGGCATCAAAATTAACAGCACAGGAATTTGTAAGTGTAAAAGTAAAAAAGCTGCTGAGGTTGTATTTAATTCCACCAAATACTACGCCGGTATCCGGCAAGGCCGGGCCACAATTGGTATTACTGTGCCGGCTGTTGCAGCCCCATACATCGTCATAGTATGTATAGATACCTGCAGGCGAGTTAGGCAGGTTGCCAATGGCATTGGGTGCCGGCACTTCTGACAATATGGGTTTAGGCGCCCTTGTAGGCTGCACGCCCCCGGTCATAATGCCGATCCTGATGTCATCTGAAAAACCTTTTTTAATAAAGATCTGGATACTGTAGGTGGTGCCGGTGTCAAGGTCACCGCATTTATATAACCTGTAATCACCATAGTATCCATCAGTCCTTAAAGAATCGCAGCCACTAACGGAAACGAGTGACCCAATAGGAGTAACCGAGGCATCGCCTTTATATAAGTGATAGCCAAAAGTGCGTAAAATAGAAGCACCGTTGTTTGAAGGAAAGTAGCCCGACGTGCCGGACAACTGTAAAACCATATAATCAAAATAGGAAGGCGTTTTAAAAGTAAGCCAGGCGCTTTTGTTATACTCGTAGGGGTTGCTGAAAGCACTGCATGTTTCAGTGGAGTCTTCTATTGAATGGCATTCGGTATTAAAATCGACCTTACGGGCATAGTATCCTGCTGTTCCAAATGCATATGCCTGGTTGGGGTGATCGTAGGCAGCGCCTGTTTGGTCCGTTATTTCAATTTGCACAACGATGGGTCCATTGGCGTTAAAATTGGAAGATACCTGGATCAAATATTCACCGCTGGGTACACAGGGGTGATAGGTATTTCCAAATGTTACGATTGGCGTAAGCTTGGTACTGATGTCTGCATTAGTGGGCAGGCAGTTGCTGGTTTGATAGACCGTAAAGCCGGCATCCCCTGCTGTAATAGTGGTGCCGGGCTGGGTTAACGTAACCCTGACTGCCCGGATGGTGGCGAGGCTGAATTTGAACCATACAGATTTTTTATCGAGGCCGGCAACAAAAATGGCCGGGGCAAAAGTTTCGCCTGTTTGTACAGTGGCTTCTGTAAGGTCTGTTTGAGCAGAACTGAAGGTGCCAAGTCCAAATCCGCCAGCTGGAATAGTGATAACTGTGGAAGCGGCACAATCGTTATTCCCCGGAACCGGCGCTGCATACATGTAAAAAGATACCAGGCAGAAGATGGCAGCAAGTAAAACGGTCCTGTAAGTACTACGTAACATTGATCTCATAAGTTTGTATTGACTAAACGGGCAGTTGCACCCAATTAACGCCGGATATTGGACCTAAAGCAGAGGATATGAAGATATAAAGATTGAAATTATACCATTTACAGTAAATACCGAATTTGTAGTAGCATTATTTTAAATAAATAATATCAGTAATCTTGTAAAATGAATTACCTGTTGCAATGAGGCCCGTTACACATATTATCTTCTTTTTGTTATCACTTTTTTCGTTTTCTTGTTTAAAGGCACAGACAAAAATTATCGACCATCTTAAAAGGGATATTTATGCGGCAAAGGATGCATCTCAACAGTTAAAAACCGTTTTGCAGCTTTGCGACCAGGGTTATTCGCTTCACCCTGATACCTTAATGGCATGGGCAAATACAGCATTGGAACTTGCAAAAAGGCTGCAAAACAAAAATGCGGCTGTGGCTGCCATGTATCATCAATCTTCGGCGCTAACCAATAAGGCCTTACTGGATTCAGCACTTCTCATTGCCAATAGCTGCGAAGAAATATTAAGGAACGACATAAACGACCCATTACTGTATGCAAATGTGCTGAATCAAAAAGGACGCTGTTATGTGAGAAAAAATCAATATAATGATGCTATTGAAATGGGGTATGCCACCATTAGCCTGGCAGAGAAATACCATGACGAATTATTACAGGTAAAAGGAAAAACATTGATTGGCTGGGCCTATCTCGAAATGGGGCAGCAGCGGCAGGCGATCGACTGGCATCTGAAGGCTTTGAGAACCACGCAGGACAGTATCCTGCTGCAGAAGTATGCTATCCTGTTTGCCAATATCGCCACCAACTACAACAATCTTGATAAGACAGATTCGGCTTTTTATTATATTGATAAAGCCATTATCTATTCAAGAAAGCATGAAAACCTTTTTGCACTGTCCAATTCATTGGCCATTGCTTCTGCCATCAATGTAGGAGCTGGAAAGCCAGAGCGGTCAGAGGTATTGCTCAAAGAAGTGGTGGAGATCCGGAAGCTGATAGGGGATCCTTTTTATACTGCTTCAGACCTGGCCCAGCTAGGCTACTATTATGCTCATTACGGGCAACCTGAAAAAGGTGTTGCCGCCAGCAAGGAAGGGATTGAACTGGCAAAAAAGTACAAGCTGGATACTAAACTTTTTTTCCTGTATGAGGCACTGGCGCACAATTACCGGGCAATGGGCAAAATAGACGAGTATGGCGAAGTGCTTGAAAGCATCATCCGGCTAAAAGATTCTGTGTATGCCACCAATACCTCTGGCGACCTGGCCAAGCTGAACGCAAAATATGAACAACAGAAAAAACAAACGTCGGATATACAGCGCCGGCTGGAAAGAACCTATTGGTTAAGTGGTATTGGCGCCATTATTTTACTGGGCGGTTTGCTCTGGTATGTCAATTACAAAAATTTTAAAAGAAAGCAGGAGCAAAAAATGGCGCTGGCACTAATGGAGGAAAAACGTATTTCTGAAAAAGCTGTACTGGTAGCGCAGGAACTGGAACGGAAACGTATTGCCGCCGACCTGCATGATAACCTGGGCGCCTATGCTGCCGCCATCTCTTCCAATGTTGATAATATTACTGCACGGGAAAATGGTATGGTGAATGATGTGTATGAAGAACTGAAGAGTAACTCACAGTCAATTGTATCCCAGCTCAATGATACCATCTGGGTATTGACAAAAGAAAAACTGGCGCTTACTTCCATCAGCGACCGGCTGAAAGTATTTATACAAAAACTAAACAGGAGCTATCCGCAGGTACAGATAGATGTGAAAGAAAAAATACAGACAGACAGGATGCTGGCGCCCATGCAGGCCCTGCATCTTTTTAAAATTTTGCAGGAAGCTATTATCAATGCATTAAGACATAGTAACTGTACCAAGGTGATGATCGTAATAGAAAGTACTGTTAACTGGACGATCAGCATTGAGGATAATGGCACCGGCATACCGGACAAACCTGTTTCTAAAACCGGTGGCAATGGATTATACAACATGCAGAACAGGAGCAGGGATGCCGGCTGGCATATCAGCTGGGTACAGAACGACCCTGCCGGTACAAGGGTGATAATAAAGCCTACTACAAATTAATTATTGAAGGAAAACTTATTTTGAAAGATATTTACTAAACACAGGCAGCTGTACCAGCTCTATCATATAAATTTCAACCGGTGATTATGGCCATTAATATTGCGCTTACAGAAGACAACAGGGTAAACCAGAATACTTTTTTTCAAAAGATAAAAGCTTATCCTGATCTTAAATTAATGTTTACTGCAGATAACGGTCACGAATGCCTGGAAGAATTAAAACACCTGCCGCATCATATGATCCCACAGGTGATTTTTATGGATATAGAAATGCCCGAGTTGAATGGAATTGAAACCATTAAGATCGCCAAAGCATTGTATCCGCAAATTCATTTTATTGTACTCACCGTTTTTGATGATGATGAAAAAATTTTTGAAGCCATTAAAGTTGGCGCCTCGGGTTACTTGCTTAAGCATGAACCTGCTGCTGTGATCAACGACGCCATCACGAATATTTTAGAATTTGGCGGTGCTCCTATGAGTCCGGCCATTGCCCGAAAAGCCATGAACCTGCTGAGCCGTGTGCCGCAGGCAACCATAGAAGATGAACTGACTGCCATGCCAGAAATGATCACCGACAGGGAGCAGGAAATACTGCAGCATATGATCAATGGATGGGATGCCAAACGCATTGCAGTTGAACTGTCGCTGAGTGTGCTGACGGTACGAAAGCATATTGCCAATATCTACACCAAACTGCATGTAACATCCAAGGCGCAGGTGATTTCACTGGCGCATAAGAATAACTGGGTGTAAAAAGTGATGAGTGAAAAGTGATCAGCGATCTGTTGTATTTGTTGCCGCAGTTATTGGAAATATAGCTTGCTGTTTCAATTAAAGCCTATACCATCTCTGCGTGGTACTATTGGCACGCTGAGCCGCAGAGGTCGCAGCGTTGCTTCGAAATCAGATAGCTGTTGGATTCAAACTGTTACACTGCTCATCACTGATAACTTATCACCGGTAACCTTACTCTCCTTATCTTTGCCACCCTAAATTTTTTGATTATGAAGTGGCTGAATTTATTTGTAAAGTACCGCCTGTGGCTGGGTATTGTGTTGCTGGCACTCGCAATTTTTACTAATATACAGGCTGGATTCTGGCCTTCGTTTGTGCTATACCTGCTGGCCGTTATTTGTATCCTCGGACATTTTATCATCGGTCCCATGCGGTTGATACAGGGTTATATGGAAGAAGGCGACCTGGAAGGGGCAAAAAAAGTACTGGATTCTATCTGGTTTCCAGGTTTGTTGATCAAACCGGTGCGTTCTGCTTTTTATACCATCAAGGGTAATATGGATATGGCCAACCAGAATTACGAAAGCGCCGAAGTAAACCTGAAAAAAAGCCAGGCGCTGATGGGCGGTGGTGGTATACTGGGCGACCAGATGAAACAGGCTGAAGGCGCTAATAAATTACAATTGGGAATGCTGGCCCTTCAAAAAAGTGATTTCAAACAGGCAGAGAGTTATATACGGGCTGCTATCCGTGCCGGGCTGCCCGATAAAGAAAATGAAGCAGCAGCTTACCTGCAATTATCATCTATCATGATCAACAAAAGAGAGTTCCGTGCAGGGAAAGATTATTTCCGTAAAGCCAAGGCGCTAAAACCTACCACGCCGCAGATTGCCGACCAGATAAAACAAATGGAAAAATACATCACCCGCATGCCGGGATAATATTTGCAAAGCCTGCTTAAGCGAATAAAAAAAGGATATTCATACGAGTATCCTTTTTTTACAACAGGGGTTGATCATAAGATTCAGTAAATCGAAAAGCGGGATAATATAAATGATTGTCTAAAGTAGAAATTTTTTAAAAAATCTGCAATTCATTTTTTATTAGTTACAAACAATTCCTCCACTTTTTTAAACCGGAAGTCGAAAATACCCTGTACCTGCTGTTGTACAAAGAGGCTGTTGGCAATATCTCCGAGAAACCAAAACGGAATTTTATAGTGTACGATATCCGTCATTTCAACGCCCCCATTCACTTCTTTAAAATGGTGCTGGTGATGCCATAAGCTGTATGGCCCATAGCGTTGTTCATCCACAAAATATTTTTTGTCTTCCACATGGGTGATCTCGGTCATCCAGTATAAGGGTATGCCCAGCAAGGGGCTTACTTTGTATTCTATCACCTGGCCCGGGTACATGGTATCACCCTGGTATTTGGAGATCACTTTAAAGCCAAGGTTAACTGGTGTAATGTTTTTCAGGTTATGGGGGTTGCTAAAAAAATCCCAGGCGGTTTTGAGGTCGGTTGGTATTAATTGAACGGTTTTGAAGGAGTAGACTTTGCTCACAGTTGAAACTATTTCTTATAAAACAGCAAAGTGTAATAAAGGTTGAGTTCTATTTTCTTTTTTTTAGCCAGGCATCAGTTTTTCTTTCGAAAGGGGCAAAATCATCAAGCAGTATCTCATTATCAATAGTTATTAATAAAGACAATTGTTTTGAATACATATATCATACAAATAGTTGTCCTTTGGGTCTTTTGAAAAGCGGTAAATATTTCTTGGTGTTTTAATACTAACAAAGGATTTGATCAGGTAAATTGCTCTATCTGCTTCCTGAATACTAAAGACGAATTCACTAATAAGGGTTTTGTGTATTTCTCCAAGTAAATAATTGTCAACAAAAACAACAAGGTTGTTGGATTTTATATAAGTTAACAGCGTTGCAATCCTTTTGTGGCCAGCATATTTTACCCATATGCAACTATCTATACAGCATTTCTTATTACGTCGCATTTTTAGCTCTAATCTTTTTATTGCCCTTACTATTTCCTCGTCCGTTTTTTTTATTAAAGGCTTTCTTTTTTTCATAGCTGCATCAAAGGCCTTTGCTTCTTTTATTATATCGTCGCTAAATAATTTTATCCTTAATATTTGTTTTTCTTCTGCGCTTAATTTTTTGGCTGCGGCTAAAACACCATTTAGTGACACAGCTTTTTTCTTTACAGTTACAACAGGCATATGTTCTATTTTAATCACTTTAAATTAATAAATTTTACACTTGCATCAAATTTCTTTTCTATCACAGCTTTCATTTTATCTTTGAACCATGCAAACCTACCAACAACGCCTTCTTCAAAAATTTACCGAGGTTTATGAGAGCCTGAATGCACAACAAAAAGAGGCGGTGGATACCATTGAAGGGCCGGTAATGGTGATTGCTGGTCCGGGTACAGGCAAGACTCAAATTCTGGCAGCAAGAATTGGAAAGATATTGCTGGATACCGACGCCCTGCCGGAGAATATCCTTTGTCTTACCTATACCGATGCAGGCGCTATTGCCATGCGCAGGAGATTACAGCAGTTTATTGGTGCCGACGCTTATAAAGTAAACATCTACACTTTTCATGCTTTTTGTAATGATGTGATACAGGATAATTTATCCTTGTTTGAAAAAACATCCTTGGATGCCATTTCAGAACTGGAAAGCATACAGCTTTTTAAAACGTTGATTGATGCGTTCCCCAAAAATCATCCTCTAAAAAGATACCGCGGCGATGTGTATTTTGAAGTGAACAACCTGAAACAGCTTTTTTCTAACATGAAAAAAGAAGGCTGGACAAAGGATCTGATCAATCAAAGAATAGACGAGTATATCAGCAGTCTGCCAGCAAGAGATGAATTTGTATATAAAAGAAAATACAAACAGTTTAATGCAGGCGATCTAAAACAGGATAAGATTGATGAAGAGAAAGAAAGAATGGAGAAATTACGGGCAGCAGTAGCCGAATTTGACAATTACCAGCAATTGATGCGGAAACAAAACCGGTATGATTTTGATGATATGATCAACTGGGTGATCAGGGCCTTTGAGGACAATAAAAGTTTACTGTCCGGTTACCAGGAAAAATTTCAATATATTCTGGTGGACGAATTCCAGGATACCAGCGGTACACAGAATAAAATTGTACAGTTGCTGATCAACTACTGGGACAAACCCAATGTATTTGTAGTGGGGGATGACGACCAGAGCATCTATCGTTTCCAGGGAGCCAATGTGGAGAATATGCTCGACTTTGCCAGTACTTACAAAAACGATTTAAAAACGGTGGTGCTCACCAGCAACTACCGTAGCATTCAACCGATACTGGATATTTCTAAAACACTGATCAATAGAAATAATGAACGGCTGGTGAAACAAATTAATGGATTAAGTAAAGAACTGGTTGCTGCCAATACAAGGATCAACCAGCTTACTGATGCGCCGCAGATCACAGAATACAATGCTGTAAAAGATGAAATGGCTGCCATCACCAACAGGATATATGCTTTGTATAAAGAAGGTGTGCAGCCCGGCAGGATCGCCGTGATCTATAAAGAAAATAAATATGGCGAAGAACTGGCCACTTATCTGAGATTGAAAGGCGTACCTGTATACAGTAAAAGAAGCATCAATATTTTAGAAGATCCTTTCATAAAAAAAGTAATTCAACTGTTGCGTTACCTTAATGCAGAGCATGATATTCCTTATGGAGGAGATGAGATATTGTTCGAAATACTGCATTATGATTTTTATAAAATTCCGCCCATCGAAATTGCCAAACTAACGGTGGAGGTCAATCAAAAACGATATGGCGGCGAACCAACATCACTCAGGAAGTTAATATCAGACAGATCAAAAGAAGCACCCAAGACCTTGTTTGAAAAAGGCTTTGATGAAAGATTAAAAAAAGTAAGCAGCATTATTGAAGCTTTGATTGCTGATGTATCCAATATTACATTGCAGCAATTGATGGATAATATCATCCGGAATGCAGGCGTGCTTCCATATATTATGCAGAGCAGAGATAAGGTTCAGCTGATGCAATTGCTGACGGCTTTGTATGATTTTATAAAGGAGGAAACAAGCCGCAACCCCTTGCTGAACTTGCAGGGAATGGTCGCTATTATCGACCTGATGGAAAAAGAAAACCTGCCGCTGCCAATGGTGCAGGTGGCTGGCAGTGAAAAAGGCATCAACCTGTTAACAGGTCATGGCAGCAAAGGATTAGAATTTGAGTATGTGTTTTTTGCTGGGGTAAACGCTTCGTCATGGGAGAAAAAAAGAAAACCAGGTGGCGGGTATAAATTGCCGGATACCATGTTCTCTTCTCAGCCGGCAGCTACAGATGAGGAAGAATTAAGACGGTTATTTTATGTAGCATTAACCAGGGCAGAAAAATACCTGTACATCTCCTACGCCAAATTTAAAAACGATGGGAAGGAGCTGGAGCCATCCAGGTTTATTGCTGAAATACTGGAGCAGCATCAGCTGCCGGTGGAGAAAGTTACTTTAAATGATGAGGAGATGATGGAATTTCAATCACTTCATTTTACAGCACAGGCACCGGAGATTGAAAAAAGTGAAGAAGATTTTATTGCCGCCCTGCTGGATAAATTTGTAATGAATGTAACGGCGCTCAGCAATTATCTAAAATGTCCGCTCGGATTCTATTATCAAAGTCTTATCCGCATTCCCTCCGGTAAGAACGAAGCAACAGAATTCGGCAGCGCTGTACATCATGCATTGGAGAAATTATTCAGAAAGATGCAGGAGAATGGTAAGGACCAATTCCCCTCCAAAGATGAAATGATAGCAGACTTCAATTGGTACATGCACCGTCATAGAGAGAACTTTACCAAAGAGGCTTTTGAAAGAAGGATTGAATACGGTGATGAAGTACTGCGCAATTACTATGACAAATACATCAATAGCTGGAATAAAATTGTAGCTGTAGAAAGAAATATCCGTGGCGTTGTGGTAAATGGCGTTCCGCTAAAAGGTAAGCTGGACAAATTAGAATTCAGTGGTAAAGAAATAAACGTAGTGGATTATAAAAGTGGTGATATTGACAAAGCCCTGAACAAATTAAAAGGTCCGAATGACAAAGAACCCAATGGGGGTGACTACTGGCGGCAGGCTGTATTTTACAAATTGCTGATCGATAACTACGAACAAAAAGACTGGAAGGTGATCAGTACGGAATTTGATTTTGTAGAGCCGGATAAAAAGAAAGAATACCGGAAGGAAAAAATTGTAATAACGCCTGCAGATACGGAAACAGTAAAGCAGCAGCTAACAGATGTGTGGGCAAAAATACAAGCCCGTGATTTTTATACGGGCTGTGGTAAGGAAGATTGCCACTGGTGCGGTTTTGTAAAAAATAACCAGCTGGCGGTGGCGCTGCATGATGTAGCAGAGGAAGAAAGCCAGTAACATTTCTGACATAAACAGGGTAACGGCTAACTTTGCTATGCTGATTAACAGCATTCTTATATTGAATGGTCAGTTCAAAAGTTAAATATTAATAAAAATGCCTGGCCTCTCCCAATATATCGGGAGATTGACGGTGAGGCTGAAATAAAGCAACTAAGTTTGCAGTGAATTTTATTTGATGCGTATTAAATTTTTTCTTCTCCTGCTTATTGGTTTTGCGGCTGTCTGTATCACTGTCACTGGTATTACAGGTTGCGCACAAATTGGCTACCCAACAGGTGGAGCTAAAGATTCCCTTCCGCCGGTACTGGTGAGTGCATTTCCCCCGGAAGGAACAACCAATTTTAAAGACAATAAGATTACATTGGTTTTCAATGAATATATAGAGGTGCAGGATATCCAGAACAACTTACTGGTGGCACCTTTTCCAAAAACAATGCCCAATGTGAGCCATAAACTAAGGACGGTTACAGTTAAGATCAAGGATACGTTACTGCCCAACACTACCTACGCCTTTAATTTTGGCAATTCATTGCGTGATCTCAATGAGGGCAATCCATTCAGGAACTACACCTATGTTTTTTCTACGGGCAATACCATCGATTCACTTACACTAAGCGGTACTGTTATAATGGCCGAATCAGGAAAGGTGGACAGTACCCTCAATGCCATGCTGTACAAAAATGCGGATGACTCGGCTGTACAACAGCGCAAACCGGATTATATTGCCCGGCTCGACAGGCAGGGCAACTTCACTTTTAAAAATCTGGCAGAGGGAAGTTACAAGCTGTATGCATTAAAGGACGGCGATGGCGGAAGAACATATAACTCAGCAGTGGAGACTTTTGCTTTCCTGCCCAATGATATTGTTGTAAGCAGTGTGGATCAAAAAGCCGATACCCTCTATGCTTATGCTGAGGAAAAGGACAAGAAAAACAACAGCACTGCCCCAAGCGGTGGTAAAGTAACGGCGGATAAAAAATTACGGGTGGTTCCCAAAAATGGTCCTGATAACCTGCAGGGACTAAAAGAACCTTTTGAGCTGAGTTTTAACAGGAAATTGAAAACCATCGACTATCAAAAAATAAAGCTTACAGATTCTTCCTTTAATTCCATTGCTGATGCCAAACTATCGCTCGACAGTACCCGAAAACTGCTTACGCTTACTTCAGCCTGGAAAGAAGGCGCAGATTACTTTTTGATCATTGATAAAGATGCAGTGGAAGACACCACCGGCACCCAGCTTGCGAAAGCAGACAGTATCCGGTTTCGCACCAAAGAAAAAAAGGATTATGGAAACCTGGTTTTGCGGTTTAACAAACTGGATACGGCCAAACACGTTGTCTTATTGTTTTTAAAGGCAGATGAGATCATAAGATCTATTCCGGTAACAGCTGCTGCCTTTACAGATCCATTGTTTGAACCGGGCGAATACGATCTGCGGGTTTTATACGACGACAATAATAATGGCATATGGGATCCGGGCAGCTATACCGGTAAACGCCAGCCTGAAAAAGTGATTACCATGCCTAAAAAGATATCTGTAAGAGCCGGCTGGGATAATGAAAAGGATATTGAATTATAAAGCGGCCAGCCCTTACTGTTATTAAGCCATCATTTGTTTTGCCATCGGGAATAGTACATTGTTTTCCAAATGCACATGCTGGTGCAGGTCTTCCTCAAATGTCCTTAACTCGTCCATTACTACTTTAAAAGTGGTGCAGGCTTCTGCAGGGGCTGTATAATCACTTGTAAGCAATCTTATCTCTTCCATTATGGTTCCGGCCTCATCATGCTCGCTTTCTATTACTGAAACAGGACTGCTGATATACTGTTGGTCCATTTCTTTTTTCTGCGAATATTTTGAAAATGATTCTATCTCTTTTATCCGGGGGAACAATATCATTTCTTCTTTCTGCATATGCAGGTTCATTTCACTTTTTAAATGAGTAAACAACGCCAGAACCTTTTTCATGTAAGGGAAACGGTCGCCATGCTTCGCCGCCACCTTGGTTAAATGATCTTCAATAGTGGGCATTGACTGGCGCACATAAAAATGATGATGCAGCAGAATATGCCCAATGAGTTTTTCCGCATTCATTTCTGCAAATGCTGTGTTTGACGGGCCGGTTGGGTTAACAGATGCTTCCAGTTCTTTAATGATCTCCTCCACTGTTAGCCCCTTTTCGGTGCAGGCCTGCGATAATGTACGTTTGCCTTTGCAGCAAAAATCAAGATGGTATTTTTCCAGTACGGGTACCGTTTCATGATGTGTTGTTACTATCGATGCCAATGTTTGTTCTGCAATGTTTTTCATATAATTAATTTCATGTAAAGTTGATACTGGAAAAATCATCATTTTATGATTGCAGTCATTTTGTACTGCGTTGAGAAAGATTTAACATAAGGATACCGGATAAAAGAAGGACAGCAGCACCCAATAATAGTTCATTGATGTAGGGAAAGGGCATAAATGTTATGGCTGCAATGCCCTGCAGCATCAAAAGAAATTCGTTAATGATAATACCGGCAACAAAAATTTTAATTGCTTTTATAGAAGCAGGTTTATGCAGGATATTGTTTTGCAGCATCATAAAACCTATCATGAATAAACTGATCACTCCCAGCAGTATCAGGTGCAGGTAACCGATCACTACCGGCCTGAAACCAAAGGCCAGTTTGCTCAACGAAGGAATGGTGGATCCAAGCTGTAAAAATAATTTTATCGTTAGCGCTATTGCAGACAGCAGTAAAACCCAACGGGTATTTGGTGGAAGAATGGCTTTAATAAAGGGCGCCTGGCGCTTTATTTGTTGCACTGTAAGCAGCCATCCGGCCACCTGGCTAAATGCAGCCAATACAACAATTCCATAACTCCAGCCAGGAATGGGCAACCACAAAGCTGATAATATATAAGCAGGAATACAGGCGAGGGCAAACAGCCAGAATATTTTCTTTTGAATCATTTCCGGCACGGGTACAAAAAACTTTGCTGTAGCCAAACCCATGCAGGCAAAAAAGAACCAGCCATTGTATTGAAAATGCAGGAAGAAGTATACTGCTGCCAGGTACCAATTTTGATGAAGGGTATGTGTGGCCATCATAAAAGCAAGAGAAAAGGCTCCAAAAGAAGAAAGTACATTAAAGAGCAGAGCAGCTTTTATCCACCAGTGAGCAATACTTTTTTCGGGGAGTTTGTTGAGGTCTTTCCAATACACAATAGCAAACGCATAAGAAACAAAGATGGATAAGGTAGAAAAGATAATGGAGAACAGGCCATAGCCCTGTAACGGGAAGCTTACCAGCATACCATACGCTGTAATAAGATTGGCAATGATTATCCAGTTATATTTTTTAAAAACGGTATCATTGGTTTTATTGGCCAGGTATTGCAGGAGTAAGATCATCAGGCCATGTGTTACCCAGCCGGCAAATGCAAAATGAGAATGACCATGCAGCAAAAATTTCTGGTCGATAAATGGAAGTGAATATGCGATCTTATACCGCAGGATAACCCCAATAGCAGCCACCAGTAATAGATTGAGCAAGGCAATTTTTGTATACCGCCGCATTGAAAATCTCATGAAAACAATTTCAGCAAAATAAGACAGCATTAAGTTTTTGTCTTGTGACTGAAATCATATCACCCATAATACACTTTCCCTTTTTCAATTACGAGTGTGCCCTTTTCATGCAAATGCCTGATCGTCCTTATCACCGTTTCTACTCTTAAACCAGTCATATTGGCGATCTGCTGGCGGGTGAGATTTACTTTATTGCATTTGGTACAGATACTCTTATTATTACGCTTCAAATAATTCAGCAGGGTTTTTATACTTTGTTCAGGGTTATGATGAACCAGTTCTTTCAACAACAAAAATTTGAAACGTAAACGCTGGCTCATCAGTTTTGTAAATGCAAAATGAATGTCAGACTTTTCAAGCAGCAGTTGCAGAAATAAGGATTTATGCAACCGGAGTATAACAGCATCTGTATCTGCAATGGCGGTGGCCGCATAAGGCTCTTCATCAAACAAGGGGAGTTCTCCAAAACACTCTCCCTCTTCTATCATGTTCTGAATGAATTCATTTCCATCGTCATCAATATTCACCCAGCGTACAGTGCCGCTCACCAGCTGGTGATAAAAACTGCAAGCGCCTCCTTCCTTAAATATAGACTCCCCCGCCGGAACTTTTTTGTAGGTGGCGCCCAGCGCAAGCAGGATGTCGGTGTCAATAATCATCGTATTGGCATTTGGAATGTCG
>Ga0116157_10004005_pt1 | contig 13880 bp, 8 predicted proteins | sample AD_UKC048_MetaG_FD_89882 | JGI IMG/M metagenome (GOLD analysis project Ga0116157, IMG submission 89882) | Active sludge microbial communities of municipal wastewater-treating anaerobic digesters from USA - AD_UKC048_MetaG | ecosystem: Engineered > Bioreactor > Anaerobic > Digestate | place: USA...
ATCACATCTGCCTCCGTTTGGCGGTGAGATTGAGCACAAGCCCGATGGAGACGGAATCCACCAGCAGTGCCGTGCCGCCATAACTAACGAAGGGCAGCGTGTTGCCGGTGGCGGGGATGATGGACATGCTCACGCCGGTGTTGATGAGGGCGTTGAAAAAGATGTTCATGCCAAGGCCGGCCATCAGATACTTATGATAGCGGTTTTCTTGCGTTTCGGCCAGCTTGAGGATGCGGAAAAAGAGCAGGGCGTGCAGCAGCAGCACAAGGGCCGCGCCAAGGAAGCCGAATTCCTCGCCGATGATGGTGTAGATATAGTCGGTGCGGGCTTCAGGCAGGAAATAGTGTTTGGCCCGGCCGTGGGCCATGCCCGTGCCCAGAAAACCTCCGCTGGTGAGCGCGGTGAGGCTTTCCTTCACCTGATATTCCTCGGCCGAATTGCTGGGCGCGGGACGGTTTGGCACCAGCAGCGAATAGACTTTGTAGGTGTTGATGCGGTCGGAACGGAAGGAATCGCCTTTGGCGATGATCACGGTGCCGGCGATCAGGCCCAGCATCAGCACTCCCAGCACGAAACGCTTGCGCAGGCCGGCGTAGAAAAGCATGCCCAGAAGGGTGGCACCGCCGATGATGAGCGTGCTGAGATGCTTGCCGAGGAAGATGAGCACGAAGATCACCACAGTATAGAGGATCAGCGGGATGAACTCCATGCCGAGTTCCTTCACGTTGGCGATATTGATCTTGTCCTGTTTGGAATCCAGATAGCCGGCAAAGAAGAGGATCAGCACCAATCGCGCCATAGTGCTGGGTTGAATGCCCACGGGGCCGATCATCAGCCAGCGTTCTGCGCCTTTGGTTTTCACGCCGATGAGGAAGACCAGCACCAGCAGGCCCATGATGAGATAGACCAGCCAGCGGTTGAGGGGGCGCAATTTGTCCACTTTCACGAAGTAAACCGTGATGATGGCGGCCAGTACAGAGACGCCCACGAAGACGGCGTGGCGGTAGAAATTGACCATGGTGCTCTGCACGGAGGTGATGTCCAGCATCACCAGAAGCCCGATCACCAGCAGCGCGAGATAGCAGCCTAGGATGGTGTTGTCGATGGAGACGATGTAGGAGGTGTTTCTATTCTTTTTCATATTCGCTCCTGATCCGCTGCACGATCTCCTTGAAAACCTCGCCGCGGTGCTCGTAGTTGCGAAAGCGGTCGAAGCTGGCACAGGCGGGGGAGAGGACAATGATGTCGCCGGGAACGGAATCGGCAAAGGCGGCGCGGACACAGGCTTCGAAATCCTCCACCCAGGCAAGTTCGAGCTGGCCTTCCCAGGCGGCGCGCATCTGCTCTGTGGTGCCGCCGGTAACGTAAACCTTGCGGGCACGCTGCTGCAGCATGGGGGTGAGCACGGAAAAATCCTCGCCTTTGTCGGAGCCGCCCATGATCACGCGGATGGGTTCGTCGAAAGAGGTGAGGGCGGATTTCACGGAATCGGTGTTCGTGGCCTTGGAATCGTTGTAGAAGAAGATGCCGTTGATGAGGGCGACGAACTCGAGGCGGTGGGTGAGAGGCTCAAAGCTTTTGGCAGCCTCGATGGCGAAGGCGAGGTCATGGGTGAGGGCGTCCACAGCAAGCAATGCCGCCATCGCGTTGGCGTGGTTGTGGGGGCCGCGGATCTTGAGTTCGCTCACGGGTAGTTTGTGGCGGAGGCCGATCTGGATCGCGTCGCGGTTCAGCCAGGCTTCACAGTCGGGCGGGGTACTGGTCAGCGAATAGCGCAGCCGGCGGGACTTGATCAGGTGCTGATGTTCCACGATGGGTTCCGAATCCAGGCAGATAACAGCGGTGTCCGCTTGCGTTTGATTGGTGAACAAGCGGAATTTGGAGGCGGTGTAGTCGGCAAAGGAGGCATAGCGGTCAAGGTGATCGGGTGTGATGTTCAAAAGCACGGCCACCTCGGGACGGAAGTTTTGGATGAGATCAAGCTGGAAACTGCTGATCTCGAGCACGATGAAATCTATGCCCGGTTTCTCTATCGGCCAGGAACAGAAGGCGGAGCCGATGTTACCCGCCAGAATGCTGTTGTAGCCCATGTTTTTGAGGATGTGGTGGATTAGAGAGACGGTGGTGCTCTTGCCGTTGGAGCCGCTCACGGCGATCAACCGGCTGTCGCCGCCCTTGACGCGGAAGCCGAGCTCGATCTCGCTGATGAGTTCGATGCCTTTGGCGCGCGCTTTGGCTATGATGGGCAGATTTAAGGGGATGCCGGGGCTTACGATCCAAGTGTCGCATTGGAAGAGGCGGTCGCTGTGGCCGCCGAATTCGCAGGCAAAATCGCGGGTGAGGGTGTCCGCGCCGCTGATCTTTTCCAGCGGCTGGGAATCGCTCAAAAAGGCAGTTCCGCCCAATTCCTTGATCTTGCAGGCCGCCGCGATGCCGCTGCGGGCAAGTCCGAGAATGGCATAGTTTCGGGACGCGTCAAACAATTTTCACATCTCCTTAGCGCAGTTTGATGGTGCTTAGCCCCACCGCCAGCAAGAGGATCGCCACGATCCAGAAGCGGATCACGATCTTGGATTCGTGCATGCCCTTCATCTCGAAATGGTGGTGGACCGGCGCGCAGAGGAACACCCTTCTGCCTTCGCCGTATCTGCGTTTGGTATGCTTGAACCACGTGCGTTGGATGATCACGGAAAGCGTTTCGGAGATGAAGAGGAAGCCGATGATGACGAAAAAGATCTGCTCCTGCAGCAGGATGGAGATTACGGCCAGAATGCCGCCCAGCGTTAGCGATCCGGTGTCGCCCATGAAAACTTCCGCGGGGTGGGAATTGAACCAAAGAAATCCGATCAGTGTGCCGATCAGTCCAGCGATGAACACCGTCAGCTCACCCGCGGTGGGAAGGAATTCCAGCTGCAGATAGGCGGCGGAATTGAAGTTTCCCTTCAGATAGCTCATGATGCCCAGGCCAACTGCCGAAAAGATCATCACGCCGGCGGAGAGGCCGTCGAGCCCGTCGGTGAGGTTCACGGCGTTGGAGATGCCCGTGATGTAGAAAACCATCAGCGGAATGAACGTCCAGCCGAGGGGGATGATGAGATTCTTGAAAAAAGGTATCTGCAGATTGGTGACCGTGCCGCTGGTGCCGCCGTAAAAGATGGCCAAAGTGAGCAGCAAACCCACGCTGATCTGCCCCCACAGCTTGTATTTGGGTACCAGACCCTTCGCCAGCTTGAGGAAGTTTTTCAGATAATCGTCTAAAAAACCAAAGATGCCCAGCCACAGCGTGGTGAGAAACATCATGATGATGGAGCGGTTCGTAAGGTCGTTCCAGAGCAGCGAGGCGATCAGCAGCCCGAAGATGATCAGCAGCCCTCCCATCGTGGGCGTGCCCGCTTTGGCGCGATGTTTTTCGGGTACGTCCTCGTCGATGGTTTCCACTGCCGCTTTGCGCTTCAACAGGCGAATGAAGGAGGGTCCCACGAACAGGGTGAAGAGCAGCGCGGTGAGGAAGGCGCCAAGGGAACGGAAAGTGATGTAGCGCAACACGTTGAACACGATGCTGTAACGGGCCAGGGGGTAGAGCAGATGGTAGAGCATTAGCGTTCTCCTCTCAGCTGGGGCAGCAGTTTTTCGAGATGGATGGAGTGCGAGGCTTTTACCAGCACCACCGCGCCTGTGGCCAGGCCGGACAGCACGCCGCTGGTCAGCATGTCTTCAACCTTGGCGAAATGCCTTCCCTGCAGATGCGAATCCTGCTGATGATAGCGCGGCGCGTGCTCGCCCACGGTGTAGAGGGCGTCGTAACCCTTCTCGCAGAGGATGGCGCCGATCATGTCGTGATAATCCGCGGCGGCGGGGCCAAGCTCCAGCATGTCGCCCAGAATGGCTATGTGCGGACGCGCGGGCTCCAGAGTGTGCCAGTATTCGATGGCGCTTTGCATGGAGACGGGGTTGGCGTTGTAGCAGTCGGCCAGCAACAGCAGGCTGGGAAGGTCTTCGCGCTGCAAACGCAATTCCAGTTGGATGGGATCCGCCAAAGCCTTTTGCATCGCGGCCTCATCAATTCCGCAGTGACTGCCCGCGGCAATGGCGAAGGCGGCGTTTTTGGCCAGATGCGGCACCGGATAAGGGATCGTGTAGGCTGCGCCATTCACTTTAAAGGAACAAACCTGAGCGTCGCATACCACATCGCTGAGGCGGAAATCCGCGTTTTCCGAGAAGCCAACGCTCTTTCCCTGCTTGGCATAGGCTGCGAAGCGGGGATCGTCGGCATCGAACAGGCGGATGTCCAGCGGCCGGTTGAACAGCGCGGTTTTTTCGCGATAGACGCCGTCTTCGTCGATGAGCTTTTCCAGGTGCGAAGGGCCGATGTTGATGATAATACCGGCGTCGGGGGCACAGATTTCGCTGAGAGTGGCGATCTCGCCAAAGGCGTTGGTGCCCAGCTCGAAGATGGCATAGCGCTGTTCGGGGCGGAGGTTGAGGATGGTCTGGCAGAGGCCGATGAGGTTGTTGGCATTGGCCAGGGTCTTCAGTGTGGGCGCGGCGGCGTCGAACACGGCAGCCAAAAGCTCTTTGGTGCTGCTTTTGCCGGTGCTTCCGGTGAGCGCGATCTTATAGACGGAAAACATCAAAAGATACTTGCGGCAGAGCGTGGACATCGCCCGCAGCGGTTCTTCCACGCGCAGATAGTTATTCCAGCCGTTGGCATCGATGCTGCCCACGCCCAGGTTGTTCGCTTCGCGCAGGATTTCGCCCAGATAGGCGTTGCCGTCGAAATTGGCCCCGCGCAGGGCGAAGAACACCGATCCCGGCGTGAGGGAACGGCTGTCGGTGGAGATCCTGGGATAGGTTGCGGGCGCTTTGTAGCCTTTGCTTTCGGAGGGAGGGGCCGCGCAAAGCAGCTCCAGCATGAGGCGGTCGAGGGGCAGGCTGAGTTCGCCTTCCGGCTGTTTTCCAAAATCAGCCGCGTTCATGTATTCAGCGGCTATCGCGGCATCGTCAAAAGGATGGCGCACGCCTTCGATATCTTGGTAGGTCTCGTGTCCCTTGCCGCAGAGCAGAACGACGTCGCCAGGCCGGGCAAGTCTTATAATGGCGTGGATGGCCTCACGGCGATCGCGGATGATCCACCATGGCAGCCACATGTCCGTGCCGGTAACAATCTCGCGGATGATCGAGTCGGGATCTTCTCCGCGGGGGTTGTCGTCGGTGATGATCACTGCGTCGGCGAATTGCAGGGCCGCCTTCAGCATCAGCGGACGTTTGCCACGATCACGTTCGCCCCCGGCACCCAGGAGGCAGAGTACGCGTTTGGGGCGCAGGTCGCGGCTGGCGCGGAGCACATTCTCCAGGGCGTCGGGAGTGTGCGCGTAATCCACGAAAACGCCTATGCCATGCTTGTTTGGGACCCTTTCGAAACGTCCCCGCACGGGCGGCACGTGGTTCAGCGCCTGTTCGATCTGCCGCTTTTCAAAGCCCATCAGATTAAGCGTCGCAGCGCCCATGGCAAGGTTGGACACGTTGAATTTTCCGATCAGAGGCGAGCGGATGTTCACCACCCCTTCGCGGCATTGCAGGGCAAAGCGGCTCTGCTCCCAGTCGTTGGGGCTGTTGTCGCCCCGGATCACGAAGTCCGCCTCAGCGCTGCCCAAGCTGAAAACATATGCCCCTTGCGATTTCAGTTCATCATAAATGTGTTTGCCAAAACTGTCGTCGGTGTTCACCAGCCCCACTGCTTTTCCCTGCAGCGTTCCAGAAAAGAGCTTCAGCTTCGCTTCACCGTATTCCTCCATGCTGCGGTGGAAATCCAGGTGTTCGCGGCTGAGGTTGGTGAAGAGGCAGTAGTCGAATTCGATGCCATAAACGCGGTCCAAGGCAAGCGCGTGGGAGCTTACCTCCATGAAGACGATGTTCAGCTTGCGAGCTGCCATTTGCGCGAAGATGCCGTTGAGCTGCAATATGTCCGGCGTGGTGTGCCGCGTTTCAAAATGTTCGTCATTGATGTAATAGCCCAGCGTGCCGATCCAACCCGCGTCGATGCCGAGTTCACGCACCGCTTTAAACAGCAGCATGGAAGTGGTTGTCTTGCCGTTGGTTCCGGTAACGCCAACGAGGCGGAAGGAAGAGCTGGGATCGTTGTAAAAAAGTTTAGCCAACAGCGCCGCAGCCCTGCGGGAATCGCTCACGCGGATGGCTGGCAGAGGGTCGGTGAAATCGTATTCGCCCACTATGAGGGCGGCCCCTTTGGCGCGGGCGTCGGCGATGAAGCGGTGACCGTCGGAAACCTGTCCCCTAATGCAAACAAAGATGTCGCCGGTTTCGATCTCGCGGTTGTCCACGCGCACCACCCCGTTCAAACACTCGATGCCTTCGAGGGCCTGGGTTTGCAGCAGCAGATCGTGTTGCGTGAAGAGCCGCAAAACCTCGCTCAGGTTCATATGGAAGCCTCCAGCAGGCAGACGGTGTTCTTGGTCACGCGGGAGCCGGGTTGGATGGATTGCGAGCGCACGATGCCCGAGCCGCGGATGCGCAGCGCCACTTTCTCGCAGGCGGCCAGCTGCATCGCCTTGCGCAGCGTGAGGCCGGTGAGGTCGGGCATGCTGCCATGCACCGCGGTTTCAGGTGCGTCACCAGCTTTGCGACCTATCTTCACGGTGATGGGATGGCCCGGATCGATGGCCACGTTCGGCTTCGGGAATTGGTCGACCACCACGGAAGAGGAGTCGGCGCCCACGATGGTGTAGGAAAAGCCGTATTGAATGAGGATGGCCTCCGCCTGGCTGATATGCTTTCCGCGCAGATCGGGCATACGTTTGGAGCTTTGCATCAGGCGTTCGTCGAAGGCGAGGATGTTGCAGTTTGGCATGAACAGGATGTCTTCCACGATCTGTTTGAAAGTGGGCGCGGCGCTGGTGCTGCCGTAATGGTAGCCGATAGCGGGCTCGTCGTAGAAAACGATCATCACCATCTTGGGCGCTTCCACGGGGAACATGCCCACGAAAACAGAGTTGTATTTGCCGCCGGCATAGCCTCCGCCGCCTTCCGCCGCTTTCTGAGCGGTGCCGGTCTTGCCGCCCATGGTGATGTAATCCATCTTGATGTGGCGCGCCGTGCCGCGGTCGACCACCGTCTGCATGTAGTAGCGAACGGTGTCCGCGGCCGCCTTGCTGGCCACCTGGCGCAGCACCTGCGGCTCGAATTGTTCGATTATCCTGCCGTTGTTGTCGGTAACCGATTCCAGCAAATAGGGCTTCACCATCCTGCCGCCGTTGGCCACCGCGCAAAAGGCCGCCGCGTGCTGGAGGGCGGTAACTGAGATGGCTTGTCCGAAGGATATGGAATGCAGCGTGTAGCCGTCCCAATTGTTCAGTTTGGCGAACATGCCGCTGCTTTCGCCGCTTAGTTCCAGCCCTGTTTTCTGGCCGTAGCCAAGGGCGATGAACTTCTCGTAAAGTGTTTTGGCGCCGATCTTGTCGCCGATCAGCGCGATGCCCACGTTGCTGGATTTGCAGATGATGTCCACGGGGCGGATCATGCCGTAGCTGTGCGTGTCCGAGATGGTGCGGCCGCGGATGGTGATCGAGCCGCTGGGGAAAAGGTCTTTGTGGCTCACCACTTTCTTGTCGAGCGCCACCAGCATGGTGAGCGGCTTCATCGTTGATCCCGGCTCGAACATGAAGCTGACGGGGATGTTGGACTTCACGCGCACCAGCCCCGGATCGATGTATCTGTCTTCGGCGGAAACGCCCGCCATAGCCAGGATGCGTCCCGTATGCGGGTCCATCACGATCGCGCCGCCGTTTTTGGCCTTGTATTTCTCCAGGCCGGCGTAGAGGGCGTTCTCCACTACTTCCTGGATGTTGGCGTCGATGGTGAGGTGCAGGTTGTTGCCGTCGCGAGAAACTTTTTCATGCAGGTTCGGATAGGGCATGCGCCTGTGTTTGGCGTCGTACACCACTTCCCGCCAGCCGTATTCGCCGGCCAGGTAATCGTCGTAGCTGGATTCGATGCCGCAGCTGCCGCTGAGCTTGTAGAGCGAGCGGTTGCCTGTTTCGGCGTCGTAGCCTTCCGAGACAGCGCGCACGCTGCCCAGCAGCCGCGCGGCCAGAATGTTGCGCGAATAGATGCGCTTCATCGAGGCGAAACTGTGGCTGAGTCCCGGCAGCTTGTCAGTTTCAAAGGCTTTCACGATCTTTTCCAGCTCCATCTCACGCACCTTGTTCGTGATCTGGATGGAGCTGAGTTTGTCGTTCATCGTCAGGCGCTGCAGCACCGCCTCGGGTTTCACGTCGCAGTTGTTGCCTATCGCCTTGCTTATCAGCTGGTAAGCCTTGCTTAGTTCAAGCTTTTTCTCATCCGCCCAAAGCTTCACCGCGTTGCGGTCGATATCCAGCTGGTAATAGCTGATGGAACTCACCAGCAGATTGCCGTTGGCGTCGTAGATGGAACCCCGGGTGGGGATGATGATCTCTTTGTGGGGGGTATAGCGTGTGAGGCGCTGCTGATCGAGCTCGAAGGGGTCAAATATTTGCAGGGCGAAAAGGTAGCCCACCCAAACGAGGGTCAGCAGGCCGAATGTCGCTGCCAGCAGTTTGTAGCGGGAGCGCATCGTGGCCTAGTCCAGCAGGATCTGAACTTCCTTCGCCTGCGCTTTGGAAGCGAAGAGGTCAATGATGCAATAGCTTTCCCGGTCTTGTTCGTCCGCGGGTTCGTGAACGTAGATGATCTTGCCAGCCTGCACCGGCTGTCCGTTGGCGTCAACGCTCATCAGCTCGGCGAATTGCCGTCCGCTGCGCAGGTCGTCGCTTTCCACCTTCAGTTCGGTGTTGATGTTCTTTTCCGCGGCGAGTTTGGTTTCCATCCGTGCCAGTTTCTGCGTGGCGCGCACCATCTGGTTGGCGTTCCAAAAGTTGGCAAATACCGCCGTGACGGCGATCAAGATCAAGATCACGAATTTGGCTCTCATGTTTCCCCCATGATTTTTTCCGCCGCGCGCAGCTTGACACTGCGGGAGCGGGTGTTTGAAGCGGTCTCTTCGTCGCTGGCCGCGAGCGGTTTTTTGGTGAGCAAGGCCAGCTGTTTGTGTTTGCCGCAGTTGCAGTGCATCGCCCTGGGAGGGCAGACGCAGCCGTCGGCGGCGGTTTTGAAAACGTTCTTCACGATTCTGTCTTCCAGCGAATGATAGCTGAGCACCACGATCCTGCCGCCAGGGCTAAGCAGATTCACGGCGTCCTGCAAAGCCGGCGCCAGCACTTCCAGTTCGCGGTTCACGTGGATGCGCAGGGCCTGAAAGATGCGGACTTTGCTCTTCAGCGATTCCCTGCTGCCCGTGCCGGCCACGCTTTCGATCACGCGGGCAAGCTCGGCAGTGGTTCGCAGTGGCTGTTTCACGCGTTCCTTCACGATCTTCGCCGCGATCCGGCCGGCGTTCAGCTCTTCGCCGTAGTCTTTGAAAACCCTGGTCAGTTCAGCCTGCGTGAGCTTGTTCACGGCGTCGGCAGCGGAATAGTTTTGCCCGCGGTCCATGCGCATGTCCAGAGGCGCGTTGCCGTCGATACTGAAACCGCGTGCCTGCTCATCCAGCTGATGTGACGACACGCCGAGGTCGAACAGCGCGCCGTCGATGCTTTTCACTCCGCGCAGCGCGAGTTCCGTGCGCAGCCTGGAAAAATTCGTGCCGATCAGTTCGCAGCTGTCGCTATAGGCGGCCAAGCGCTCCTTTGCCTCCGCCAGCGCGTCGGCGTCCTGATCGAAGCCGTAAACCCTTATCCCCTCTGTCGCCTGCAGCATTCCCAAAGCGTGCCCGCCGCCGCCCAAAGTGGCGTCCACATACACCCCGCCGGCCCGCGGTTGCAGGTAGGCAACGCATTCGGTCAGCATCACGGGGGTGTGGTAAACTTTCATCTTCTGCCCTTGTGCCAGAGTTTGGCGTCGAATCTGCTACGTATCTCCGCCTCGTAGTTGTCGAGGTCGAGGTAGAATCGTTCAGGATTCCACAGCGAAATGAGGTGGTGGTCGCCTTTCACCACGCAGCGGTCGGTGATGCCCGCCTTGCGCAGTTCACGCTCCGGCAGCCGCACCCGGCCGGGGCCTTCGAGCTCAGCTTCCGCCACGGCGCAACGGATCAGCATCGAGCGGAAATCCTGCTCCACATCGCTGCCTTCGGCCAGCTCCGCCAGCGTGGAATACCAATTGTCCAGGGGATATAGCGCGATGGAGTTGTCGAAACCCGCCGTGATCACCACCGTGCGCTGTGATTCTTCGCTGAATCTGCGCTTGAACAAGGCGGGGATGATCACCCTTTGGTTGTGCACCGCGTTTTCCCAATAACCGTTGAATGGTCCTGACATCTAAGCTTCCTTATCTCTCTGTTTTGCCGTCAAACCGCTGCTGATTTGACTTCCAGCCGCAGCCTTCATGATTCTCTCTGACACTGTATGACTTTTTTTGACATCCTGTGCCGTTTATATGACATCCAGTTTTCTTGTCAAGCAGAATCTGCGCTTTTTTGAATTTTTCCCCAAACCAAGGCCAATTTTATCGGGATCACTTGATCGCGAATTGAGCATGGAAGCGTGAATTGAGATAGCCTTTCCCAGATAAAACCCATACTTGGCTCCCAATATCAATACGGTATCAATACGGAATCAATACGGATTTAATCCGTATTGATTCCGTATTGATACCGTATTGATATTGGGAGCGACCCTTTGGGAAACTGGTCATCATATATACAAATGTTTGTACAAATGTTTGTTCTAAAGCAACGCCATGCATCAAGTCTGCACAAAGCTCTAAGTATAGAGGCAAACTTGCTTATCAGCTTGCAGGGAAAACTGACGGATAAGCATCACGAAGTTGTTGTCATTTTTCCACAGGTGCAGAGCAAACGCTTACACAAAACGCTTGACATAAAAATAAGAGAATCATATTCTTGCACCGGCGATTGGCGCTTCTTTGCCTTTGCCATAGGTTTAAACAATGCTGGCAAGGCAGCGATATGAAGGTCGGTTGCCATTGAAAATGCAGTCAGAAAAGCAAAAATCCGTCGAAGCGGAAAGGAGGCCTGATGACCAAGGTCTTGTTCAGACTGAGTTTGGACCGCTGCCGGGGATGTCAGGCGGACAAGGCGGAGAGACCGTCGAGAACGGTGAAGCAGGTCGATGGAGAAACACCAAAGCTATCCTGGCTGAAGCTGGTATCGTCGTTTTTCAGGGTATCTCGAGGAAGGCATCCGTCCCGTGGACATGTGTCAAAACAGAATAAAAAAAGGCTATCCGCACCAAATACGATCTATCCCCCGGCAACAAGCCAAAGGAGTGAAATGATGAAAAAGCTTGTTCTTCTTGTCGTTATAGTGGCCGCGGTGATCGCGCTGAGCGGCCAGACCACGTATTTCGCGGAGGATTTTGAGCAGCCCTTTATAAACAGCGGCCCCCAGCAATTGCCCGCCCCGCCCGGCTGGACGCAATATAGCATGACCGACGTTGTGTGGCCGTCAGCTAATCCGAATGGCGGCTTGATCCTCTGGCAGCGCAACATCTACAATCTCCCAGCGATGACCTGGCAGTTTCCGCAGGGGACCACGCCCAACGGCGCTTTCAACGGTACGGGGGCGCTTTGGGTGAACGATATCTTTCCGCAACCGAACGTGACCGGCTGGACCACCATGATGTCCCCGGCGATCAACCTGAGCAACGCCAATCCCGCCCAACTCAGCTTTCAATATTTCAACGCGGAAGCGCCGGGCGCTGCCATGGGGCTGATCGTGGAAGTTTGCGGGGACGCTTTTCAGCAATGGCAGTTGCTGCCGCTGTTGATGAACGGCTTCACGGGGCAGGCGAACACTTGGTGCAAGATCAGTTTCGAGCTTCCCGGCGTGTGCTACACATCCCAGTTCCGCTTTCGTATCTCCTCCGCCACCATGCTGCGCCAGCCCGTGACTACCAGCAACAACATCTTCATCGACGCGGTGCGGGTGGAGGATTGGGTGCCATCGCACATCTTTTCGGCGCAATCGGGCGATTGGAACAACCCCGCGACCTGGCTTGGGAACGTAGTTCCGGGGTGCGATGATGTGGTGTTGATCCAAGACGGGCACACGGTGACAGTCACCAACGCCATGGCGAATCCCGGCATGGTGGCGCGGTGCCGCGAACTGACGGTCGAACCTCTGGCGACGCTTGACTACGGTTCCGGGGCTGCAAACCTCCTGCAGGTGTTTGGGCCGGTAACCGCTGCAGGCCCTGTCAATGCTTTCAACGGAACCAACGGCAGGATGCTGCTCTGCGGGGGATACACCCACCTCTTCGCTGGTGATTTCAGCAAAGGGCCGGCCATACCGCCAGCTCCGCCCTGGCCGCAGCAGGGCATGTTCAGCTTCGTTCCGAACACGGCCGGCATCTATATGCTGAACTCATCCTACGCTGAGTTTTACAATGTCAATCATATCCCCATAAACAACTTCCTGCATCTGGGGGCGAAACTGGTGAGCTATGTCAAACAGCAGGAAGTTAGCCTCAAGTTCATGGATGAAACCACGGTGCGCGGCACATTCGCGCTGGGACAGGGTTTGATCGACCCCAACGGTTGCCTCATCCTCGGAGGACCAGCAGAAGCCGCCTCGCAGCACATCATGGTGGCACATGGCGAACTGCTTAGCGCGCCAGTCTGGAACAACACGAACGTAACTTCCCGCGACTACACCTACTGCGCTTTCCTCACGGAAAATCCCGAATGTCGCTGGCGGCAAACGAGCCATGAGATAGAAACCAACGCCGGAGGACAGCACATCATCACCGGCGGGCTGACGATGTATTCGCTGGGCACGCTGCAATTGGCTTATCCTCTGAGGATCGGCACAGAAACGACAGGCGGGCTGCGACTCGTGCGGGGTGTGATCCAATGCGAAGAGCCGAACGTGCCCGTGCTCGCCTGCGGCAATCCCGGCGAAGTGGATGGGGTCGATCCGGGCCTCTATGCGGAGGAATGGTATCACGGCTCCTATATCTGCGGTCCGCTGCGACGGGAGTTTCCGCTGTTCGCGCCGGGTCCGGCAATAATCGACTACCCCATCGGTTTGGGCAGCGAACCCTGTGGAACGGAGATCACCTGCAACGTATACAAGCCATTCCGCCTCATCACTGAACCCGCGGGACAGACGGTGACAGTGAGCATCGCGGGCAGGCCCTGTGGAGATGTAAATCCGCCGCTAACGACCGCCATGGGGGATTGGTCGTATCATGTGGTGATCAATTCCGGGCTTGATCTGTCGCCCATGACTGTGGTGAAAGTGGATGGCTTCAACAACAGCACCGGCAACAGCGACAACCTGGCGGGAACGCTGGAGCAGACCTACCTGGTGCAGGCCATGATGCTTGAAGGGCCCTGGGGAGCGGTATCAAATCCCCTGGGAATCGGCCCCATCCTGCCCGACACACGCTATCCCGTGCAGAGCAGCGTTCCTGTGGCGCTCATTTTGTCCGGCAGCACCTATTTCGCCTGGGGCAGCACCGAGTTTCATGTGCACGACCTCGCCGCGATCAGTCTAACCGGCCCGGCCACTGGCTATGTGGACATACCTTCCTTCTTCGACCTCAGCATCCACAACCTGGGCATCGTGACAGAAGAGACCTATATTGTCGGGATCTTCGACTGGACCAGCGGAACTTCGACCAGCATCCTCATCACCGACCAACCCATCGCCCCAGGCCAAATGGTTTGCATCCCCCTCGAATGGACCTTCACCGCGCCTGGCACCTACTACATCTCAGGAATAGTGCAGATTGACGGCGATATGGACCCAGCCAACAACGAGACGCCGTGGTTCGAGATCCAGGTTTACGAACCGCCTCCACCCCCGCCTCCGCCAGAAAACG
>Ga0116157_10004009_pt1 | contig 13869 bp, 8 predicted proteins | sample AD_UKC048_MetaG_FD_89882 | JGI IMG/M metagenome (GOLD analysis project Ga0116157, IMG submission 89882) | Active sludge microbial communities of municipal wastewater-treating anaerobic digesters from USA - AD_UKC048_MetaG | ecosystem: Engineered > Bioreactor > Anaerobic > Digestate | place: USA...
CCGCCGGCTCGCCGTCCTGCTCGCGCTGCTCTGCGGTGTCCTGGTCGCCGGCTGCACGGCGATCCCCGGCTCGAGCGCGGCCGTCGACGTCACCCGGATCGCCGACCAGGTGGATCCGGTGGTACCCGACGCGCCGACCCCGGGGGCCCAGCCGGACCAGGTGGTCCGTGGCTTCATCGCGGCCAGTGCCCGGCCGGACGCCGACGGCGGCACCGGGTCGAGCTTCGCCGCCGCCCGCCAGTACCTCACCCCGGAGGCGCAGGCGGCCTGGCAGCCCAGCACCCAGCCGGTGGTGATCCTGGACGACAACTACCGCACCGAGGTGGACCAGGCCGCGTCCGGGGTGGTGACCGTGGCCGGCAACTCGCCCGGCGGCCTGGACGCCCAGCGCTCGTTCCACTCGGCCTCGACCGCCTACGCGCGGGCCCTGCACCTGGTCAAGGTGGACGACCAGTGGCGGATCAGCGATCCGCCGCCGGACCTGCTGCTGACCAGCGCGGACTTCCCGAGCGCCTACCGGCAGCGGGTCCTGTACTTCCTGGACCAGTCCGGTTCCGTCGTCGTCCCCGACATCCGGCACATCGTGATCGGCCAGACCACCGCCAACCGGGCCAGCCGGCTGCTGGCGATGCTGCTGGACGGCCCGGCCGATGCCATCAAGAACGCGGTGACCAGCAGCTTCACCGCCCGCTCCGGCCTGCGCTCGAACCCGTCGGTCGACCCGGACGGGGTGCTGCAGGTCGACTTCACCGGCGTGGACACCTCGACCACCGAGGCCCGGCGGGCGCTGGCCGCGCAGGTGGTGTGGACCCTGTCGCCGACCACGCCACGGATCTCGATCAGCGTGGACGGGATACCGCTGGACCCGGCCCAACCGGTGTACACGATCAACTCGGTGTCCTCGTTCGACCCGGACCGGTTGCCCGGCACCGGACAGGTGGCCTCTGACCCGTTCTACGTCAGCCCCGGTGGGGCGATCACCGGCCTGCTGGACGGCAAGGCGGTGGCCGGGCCGCTGGGCACCGGCAGCCCGACGGTGATCTCGGCGGCGGCCTCGGCGACCACCGGGGTGACCGCGGCGGTGGCCATCGACCCGGCCGGCGGGGAGCAACTGCTGCTCAGCTCGCCCGACCAGGTCGGGCGGGCCGATCCGGCGCTCAAGGCGGACACGCTCACCCAGCCGAGCCTGACCCGGGCCGGGGACGAGGCGTGGGTGGTCCAGAACGGGTCGACCAAGCCCGAGGTGTACCGGGTGTCGACCTCCGGCACGCCGAGCCGGGAACGGGTGCGGGCCGACGAGCTCACCGGCAAGGGCTCGGTGACCGCGCTGGCCCTGTCCCCGGACGGGGTGCGCATCGCGATCGTGGCCGGCGGGCAGCTCTACGTCGGCGTGCTGACCCCGGCCCCGGCCGAGGGGGCCACGGCGCCGACGACGACCCCGGCGGCCGGCCGCAACGAGTCGAGCGGGCAGACGCCCCTGGAGATCTCCGGCCTGACCCCGCTGCGGACCTCCCTGCAGGACGTCGGGCCGGTCGCCTTCGTCAACTCGCTGGAGCTGGTGGTGGCCGCCGCGACCACCGCGGACGGCTTCCGCAGCCTGTGGAACATCAGCATCGACGGCTACGACGCGCGCAAGATCAGCGACAACGGCATCTTCGGCAACATCGACGGGCTGGCCGCCGCGGCCAGCGAGCCGATGCTGATCACCTTCGGGGGCCGGGTGTGGCAGCTGGAGGGCAGCCAGGCCGACGGCAAGTGGCAGTCACCGGTGTCCGGCCAGCCCTTCCTCAACGGGTCCTCGCCGTTCTACCCGAGCTGAGCCGGGCCGGTCCCGGTGTGAGCGGTGGTGATGCGGGCCGGGCGGGCACAATGCAGCGGTGATCTCGGTCGAACTCGCCACCGCCCTGCGCGACGCGGGCCTGGTCTGGCACCCGCAGTCCGGTGACCGGTTCGTGCTGACCCGCGGCACCTTCGACGGGGAGGTGTTCACCCTGTCGGACATGGTGGTGCAGGCGCACGAGGCGGCCAGCGGCGCGGTGCTGGCCTTCAACGGGACGACCGAGTGGGCGTTGGACTCAACCTCGGCCGACGACGCGCTGTGGCTGCCGCGGGAGGACCAGCTCCGTGAGCTGCTGGGCGGGGCGTTCCGGACGCTGATCCGGCAGGACGAGCGGTACGTGGTGCGCACCGCATTGCCGGGCGCGCCCGCCACCGAGCACGGCGCGGCCGACCCGGCGCAGGCCTACGGGGCCGCGCTGCTCGAGCTGATCCGCCGGGCCACCGGCTGACCGGGCCGGAAGGCTTACTCAGCTGCGGTTGCGCCAGTCGCCGCCCCACATGGCGCTGGTCACGACGGCGATCAGCGCCGGGATCAGGAACACCAGCCAGGTCTTGGTGACGAAGAACAGCACCAGGCTCAGGATGCCGGAGGCGGCCAGCAGCACCGCCGCGCCGCGTTGCGCCGGCGTCCGCGCATCGTCCGGCCGGGCCGGGGACGCGGCCGGACGCATCGCCGGCGGCGGCGCGCTCACCGTGGCCGGACCCGGCAGGGTGGGGTGCGGCAGCGGCAGGTCGGTGAACAGCGCCCGCAGGTCGGCCACCGTGCGGGCCTGGGTGACCTGCGCGCTGCGGGTGCCGAACTCGTCCAGGTCGATCCGGCCCTTGCCCAGGTGCTCGCTGAGCGCGTCCAGGGCCGAGTTGCGTTCGGCGTCGCCGATCCGGATCTGCGACGGATCGGGTCCCGATGATGGCGCGCTCACGTCGTCGACTCTAGGCGCACCGGCGACCGGGCCGCCGCCGAACCCGATCACCCGGCGTAGGACCCCCGGGTGAACTCGTCCAGCAGGCTGGGTCGTCGCGGCGCCCAGCCCAGCGCCCGGGCCCGGGCCGCGTCCGCGCCCTGGTCGATCAGCAACGCGTCGGCGAACGAAGCGCCCAACCGGGCCCGGGTGCCGGCGACGTCCTGGGCCGCCACCCCGGCCGGGCCGGCCACCGCCGCGGCCAGCTCACGCACGGTCGGATTGCCCGGCGCGGCGGCGACGACGTGACCGAAGCCCGAGCCCTGCTCAAGCAGCTGCACATACAGCTCGGCCAGGTCGTCGACGTGCACGGTCACCCAGTGCTGCCGGCCGTCGCCGATCAGGGTCAGGGCGCCGTCCTCAGTGCGCGGACCGCCGGCGACCAGGGCCGGGATGCCGCGGCCGTGGCCGTAGACGATCCCGGGGACGACCACCGTGGCAGCCACGTCCGCGCCGAGCAGGGACTGCTCGACCGGCACCCGCCAGGCCACGATGGCCGGCGGGTCGACCGGGGACTGCTCGGTGATGTGCCGGTTGGCGCCGTAGAGCCAGATGCCGCCGGTGTGCAGGTAGGGGCGGCCGGTGCCGCCGAACGCATGGCCGACCGCCTTGACGACGCCGGCGTCGAGGTCGGCGTCGGTGCCGTCGCCGGCCGCGGCGGCATGGATGGCCCCGTCGCCGTGCGCGAGGTGCCCGGTCAGCCAATCCGGGTCGGTGAGGTCGCCGATGACCGCAGTGGCCCCGCGGCCGGCCACGGCGGCGGCCGCCTGATCGCTGCGGACGAGGGCGATGACGTCGTGGTCGCGGGCGAGGAGACGATCCAGCACAGCACTGCCGATGAAACCGGTCCCGCCGGTGATGATGATCTTCATGGAACCTGATGGTATGAATTGGATACCAATTACTTCAACGGAACCCGATCACCCCGAGGTAACCATGCGCGAGGTCATCACGCCCGAATCGACCACGCCCGGACCGACCACGTCCGAATCAACCATGGACCCGACCACCGATGCGAGCTTCGACGTGTTCGCCGTCGACTGCCCGAGCCGGGTCATCCTGCAGCGGATCGGCGACCGCTGGTCGATGTTCGTGATCGCCGCCCTGAGCGCGCGTCCGCTGCGGTTCACCCAACTCAAGAACCACATCGGCGGTATCACCCCGAAGGTGCTCACCGAGACCCTGCGGGCATTGGAGACCGACGGACTGGTCGCGCGCCGGGCCTTCGCCGAGATGCCGCCCCGGGTGGAGTACCGGCTCACCCCGCTCGGCCTGTCGTTGCTCGAACCGATCAACGCCGTCCGGGCCTGGGCCGAGCGCAACGTTGCGCAGGTGCTGGCCGCCCGGGCCCGGGCCGGCGGCTGAGGGCACCGGCCGGGATCGGGTCGGGTTCAGGCGGGTCGGGCCGGCTCGGGTGGGCTCGGGTGGGCTCAGACCCGTCCGGACCGGAACCAGTCGGCCAACCGGGCGAAGCCCTCGTCCAGGCCGACCGCCGGCCGCCAGTGCAGGGCGGCCTGGGCGGGGGCCTGGCGGAACCAGTGCGCGGTGGCCAGCTGCTCGGCCAGGAACCGGGTCATCGGCGGATCGTCGGTGCGGCCGGTGCGCGCCCAGACCTGCTCGACCAGCGACCCGCCCGCGACGGCCAGCCACCTCGGGACGTGCCGGGGGGTCACGGTCAGGCCGGCCGCGGCCAGCACCCGGGCGGTCAGTTCGGCCGCCGTGCGCGGCTGCCCGTTGGACAGGACGAACACCCGCCCACCCAGCCGGGGGGCCTGATCCAGCGCGGCCACCAGCGCGTCCGCGGCGTTGTCCACGTACAGGGTGTCGACCAGGGCGGTGCCGGGGCCGACGAGGGCCAGGCGGCCGCGCCGGGCCCGGTCCACCACCCGGCCGACCAGCTGGGTGTCGCCCGGTCCCCAGATCAGGTGCGGACGCAGCACCACCACCGGCATCGCCGGCGACGAGGCCGCCAGGGCGGCCCGCTCGCCCAGCGCCTTGCTCCGGGCGTAGGCGCCGCGGGCGGTCGCCGGGTTCGCCGGATCGGCCTCGGCGCCGACCAGGGAGCGCCCGGCATGGGCCACCGACGGCGACGAGACGTGCACGAACGCCCCGGCCCCGGCCCGGCGGGCGGCGGCCAGCAGATTGGCGGTGCCGGTGACGTTGACCCGTTCGAACTCGGACCACGGGCCGGCCGCGCCGACCCGGGCGGCCAGGTGAATGACGGCGTCCTGCCCGGCGCAGGCCCGTTCCACGGCATCCGGGTCGGTGAGCGAGCCGCGGAGCGCGCTTCCGGGCAGGTCGGTGGTCCCGCGCTGCAGGGTGGTGACCTCGTCGCCCCGGTCCACCAGGCGCCGGACGGTCACCCGCCCGACCAGGCTGGTGGCCCCGGTGACCAGGACCTTCACGGCGTGCGGGGCCGGCGGCCCTGCAGGGCCTGCGCGGCCCAGCCGGCCAGCCGGGTGCGGTCGATCTTGGAGTTGTGCCGGCGATCCACCGGCAGCCGGGGCAGCTCGAACACGGCGACGACGTCCCGGTCGCCGGCCACCGCGCGGACCTGGTCGAACCGGTCCAGCCCGGCCAACCGGGGCCGGCCCGGCGGATCGAACCGGCCATCGGGGTCCACGGTGAGCAGCACCACGAGCTGCTGGGCGCCGACCGGCCCGACCCCGACCACGGCCGCGGCCCGGACGCCGGGCAGGTCCTCGACGGCCTGCTCCAGCCCGACCGGCGCGACCGGGCCGTCCGGGGTGGTGATGACGTGCCCCAGCCGGCCGCCGATCCACAGCCGCCCGGCCCGGTCGAGCCGGCCGACGTCGCCGGTGGCGTGCCAGCCGGCCGGCTGCGAGGCGAGGAACTCGGTGTGCCAGAGCCGGTCGTACCCGGCGCGGGCGTGCGCGGCCCGCACCACCACCTCGCCGAGCACGTCGGGCTGCTCGAGCAGGTCCCCGGTGGGCCGGCCTCGCTCGTCCAGCCGACGGATCCGCACGGCGACCCCGGGCGCGGGCGAGCCGACGCACACCCCGTCGCCGCCGGTCGCCGCCCGGATCTCGGCCAGGCTGATGGTGGCCACCGGCAGGCACTCGGTCATCCCGTAGGGCGTGTGCGCGGCCGCGTTGGGAAACAGCTCGGCCGCGGCGGCCAGCAGGGACGGGCGGACCGGGGCCCCGGCCGACAGCAGCAGCCGCACCCGGGCGAAGGCGGCCCGGTGCGCCTCGGTCAGCGCGTCGCGGGTGGCCACCACGTTCGCCAGCGCGGCGGGGGAGGCGAACACCAGCGTCGCGTCGACCGCGACTGCGGCGTCGCCCAGGGCGGTGGCGGTCAGCGTGCCCGGCCGGGCGACGTCCATGTCGGGTACCACCGACGGGATGCCGGCCGCCGGGCCGTAGAGCGCGAACGGCGCGAACGCGGCGACCAGCCGGTCGTCGGGGGTCACGTCGTACAGGCCGGCGAGCACGTCGCGCTGCGCGGTCAGCCGGCCGTGGGTGTACCGCACGCCCTTGGACGGTCCGGTGGCCCCGGAGGTGAAGACGACGGCGGCCTCGTCCGCGGTGGTCGGGGGCGGGGGCAGCGGGGCGGTCGCGGTCCGCAGGGTCGGCAGGTCGCCGACGACGTCGAGCAGCCCGGGGGCCCGCAGGGTGCGGGTGCTGATCCGGCGGCCGGGCCAGCGCAGCGCGCGCGCCGCGACCAGCGCCTTCGGGATGCCGACCAGATACGCCGGGGCGGCGGCCCGGATCGCCGCGCTCATGCCGGCCGGGCCGAGACCGGAATCGATCAGCACGGCGACCGCACCGATCCGCCAGCACGCGTACAGGGTCACGGCCAGATCGATGCCCGGCGGGATCATCAGCGCGACCCGATCGCCGGGGCGCACCCCGGTGTGCCCCAGGCCGGCCGCGGTCCGCCCGACCAGGTCGGCGAATTCGCCGAAGGTCACGGAGCGGGCGCCGTCCGGCCGGCCCGGCGCCCCCAGCTCGAGGATCGCCGGCCGGTCGCCCAGCTCGCCGTGCGGGTCGGGCAGGGTGGACGGTTCGTCGGTGATCGGTTCGTCGGTGGCCGGTTCGTGGGTGACTGCCGCGTGGGCGACCGGTTCGGCGGCGGCCCGGTCCGGCCGCCGCCGGCCCAGGGTGGAGATCCAGTCCACGACCACGCCGGCCACGTCGGCGTCCTCGGGCAGCAGGTGCCCGGCCCGGGCGTACCGGTGCACGTCGGCGTGCGGCAGCCGCCGCTCCAGGTCGTGCAGGTAGGTGTCGGAGAACACCGGGTCGGCCGCGCCCCACATCATCAGCACCGGCACCCGGCTCAGGGCGTCCAGGCCGCCGGCAATGCCGTCGAGCACGGCCGCGCTGGGATGGTCGGTCTCGATCGGGATGTCGGCGACGAAGTCCTCGATCGCGGCCCGCCGGTCGGCCGACCGGTAGGGGGCGCGGAACGCCCGCCGGACCGGGCCGCGCAGCCGCGGGTGCGACATGGCCAGCGCGCCGTCGATGAACGCGGTCGAGCGCACGGTCAGGGTCGGCAGCAGCCAGCGGGACCGGACCAGCCGGATGACCGCGGGCCCCCGGGTGCCGCTGACCGCGGTGTTGGTCAGCACCACGCCGGCCAGCCGGTCCCGGTGCCGCAACGCCCAGCCGAGCGAGATCGCGCCGCCCCAGTCGTGCCCGACGGTGACCACCGGGCCGGTCAGGCGCAGCTCGTCGGTCAGCTCGGTCAGCTCGTCGATCCGATCGCCGGCCCGCCGCAACCGGCCGGTGCGCTCGGAAAAGCCCATGTCCAGCTGGTCGACCGCGATCACCCGGACCCGCGGCGGGGCCTGCCGCAGCAGCGAGCGGAACAGGTAGGACCAGGACGGGTTGCCGTGTACGCACAGCAGGGTCAGCGCCGGATCCGCCGTCCGGTTGTCCAGCAGGTGCCAGGTGCGGCCGACGCCGTCGGTGCCCGGCACCCGGACCAGCCGGGACCAGGCCGGATCGAGGCCGTCGAGATCGGCCGGCGGCCGACGGGCGGGGGCCGGGGGGACGGTGGGGGCTACCACCGGAGTTCGATGACCCCGACGTTCAGGCCCGAGCCGATCCCCATGCACAGGACGATATCGCCCGGGGTGAGCTCGTCGGCCACGGTGGCCAGCGTGATCGGGATGGCCGCCGGACCGATGTTGCCGTACCGGGCGAACGTCGTCGGCACCTTGGCCGGATCGACGCCCAGGGTGCGGATCATCGCCTTGGTGTGCACCTCGGAGACCTGATGAAAGATGTACCGGTCCCGGCTGCCCCACGCGGCGGTCGCCCCGGCCTGCGCCCAGGCCGCGCCGGCCAGCTCGATGCCGGCCTCCAGCAGCGCCCGGGAGTCGGTGACGCCCCCGTCGATGGTGCCGATGCACAGCTCGTGGTGGCGGGTCTCGGCGCGGAAGAAGCCGTCGAGCAGCTGGTGTCCCTCCGGATGGGCCGAGTGGCGACCGAGCACCATCGCGGCCGCACCCGAGCCGAGGGTGAAGGTGGCGAAGTTGGCCAGCAGATCGGGCAGGCCCTCGCCGCGTTCGTTGAGCCGGTCGATGGTGCGGTCGTAGATCTCGCGGGTGCCCTCGCCGTCGACGATCAGCGCGTAGTCGATCTGCCCGGCGTCGATCAGCGCGCCGGCCAGGTGCAGCCCGGTGACGAAGCCCAGGCAGGCGTTGGACACGTCGAAGTTCAGGCAGTTCGGGGGCAGATCGAGCAGGTGGTGCACGCTCACCGCGCTGGAGGGCTCCAGCCGGGCCCGGGAGACGCTGGTGTCGATGACGACGCCGATCCGGGCGCGGTCGATGCCGGCCGCCGCGATCGCGGCCTCGCCGGCCCGGGCGGCCGCCTGGATGAAGGACACCTCGGCCGGCCACTGCCGCCGCTCGAAGTCGCCGGCCAGCGAGGTGACCAGGCCGGACATGCTGCGGGTGCGGGCGTAGAACGGGGCCAGCCGCCGGTCCACGTCGGCCGAGGTGACCACCAGCGGGGCCGGACCGGCGTCGAGGGACAGGACCGCGACGTCATGAAAGCGGAAGTCGGAATTCCCCGTCATCCCCGGCTGCGCTCGGTGAGGGCAACCGCGCCATCGTGGGTCCGCGCAACCATTGGTTTAGGGTAACTGAGTGCTCGACAAGGCTCCGGCCGTGCCACTGGGCGGCTGGACCGGGCCGATAACGCCGGCTTTTGGGCCGAACGAGGTCGCCGCGCTCACGCACCGTATCCGGGACACCGCGTTCGTCGTCGTCGACCCGGCGACCGGCGCGCACGGCGTCGTCACGCAGGGTGCTGCGGTGCCGGCGGAGACGCCGGGTGCGCTGCGACTGGTCGGGGTGCTGCCGCCGCTGTACCCGGAGTGGCTCGGTGACCGGAACTTCACCCAGACCCACGGGGTCCGTTTCCCCTACGTCGCCGGGGAGATGGCCAACGGCATCGCCACCACGACGATGGTCATCGAGATGGCCCGCCACGGCTACCTGGGCTTCTTCGGGGCGGCCGGGTTGGACGCCGGCCGGGTCGGCGCCGCGATCGACGAGTTGCACGCCGCCCTGGGCCGCGAGTCCACGGCGTGGGGGAGCAACCTGATCCACTCGCCGAACGAACCGGCCCTCGAAGAGGCCGTGGCCGAGCTGTATCTGACCCGTGGGGTGCGCAAAGTGTCGGCCAGCGCGTACATGTCACTCACCCCGGCGATCGTGCGGTACGCCTACACCGGCGTCCGGGCCGACCCGTCGGGGACGATCCACCGGCCGAACATGGTCTTCGCCAAGGTGTCCCGGCCCGAGGTGGCCCGGCAGTTCCTGGAACCGGCACCGGCGGCGATGCTGGCCGGGCTGGTCGACGCCGGCCGGCTCACCGCGGACGAGGCGCGGCTGGCCGCCGGGCTGCCGGTCGCCGAGGACATCACCGTGGAAAGCGACAGTGGCGGCCACACCGACAACCGCCCGCTGGCGCCGCTTTTCGCCGCCATCGCCGCCGTCCGCGACGAGGTGGTGGCGGCCCGCGGGTACCGGCGCCCGGTCCGGTTGGGCGCCGCCGGCGGGATCGGCACCCCGCAGGCGGTGGCCGCGGCCTTCGCCCTGGGCGCGTCCTACGTGCTGACCGGGTCGGTCAACCAGGCCTGCGTCGAGGCCGGGATCGCGGCCGACGCCAAAGCCATGCTGGCCGCCGCGGACATCGCCGACGTCACGATGGCACCGGCCGCCGACATGTTCGAGCTCGGGGTGTCCCTGCAGGTGCTCCGGCGGGGGACCATGTTCGCCAGCCGCGCCCGCAAGCTCTCCGCGCTCTACCGCGCGCATCCCAGCCTGGAGGCGATCGCCCCGGCGGAGCTGGCCGCCCTGGAGAAGCAGATCCTGGGCCAGTCCGTCGCCGACTGCTGGACGCAGACCCGCGCGTTCTGGCTGGAGCGGGACCCCGAGCAGGTCAGCCGGGCCGAGGCCGACCCGCGGCACCGGATGGCGCTGGTGTTCCGCAGCTACCTGGGCCTGTCCAGCCGCTGGTCGATCGAGGGCCGCGCCGAGCGCCGGCTGGACTACCAGATCTGGTGCGGCCCGGCGATGGGTGCGTTCAACGCGTGGACGGCCGGATCGTTCCTGGCCGAACCGGGGAACCGGACCGTCAGCCAGGTCGCGCATAACCTGATGGAAGGGGCGGCGGTGCTGACCCGGGCCCAGCAGCTGCGCACCTTCGGGGTGGCAGTGCCGCCCGAGGCCTTCACCTACCGTCCCCGGCTCTTGCGGTGACCGCCCGGCGGCCCGGACCGGGCCGGCAGCCAGGGCCATCCGCAGCTACTTCACAAGGACGTCGACGATGAGTCAACCGGGCACCACCACCAGACCGCCGATCGCCGTGGTCGGGGTGTCGGCGCTGTTCCCGGGCTCGTCCGACGTCACCGGTTTCTGGCGGGACATCCTGGCCGGGACCGATCGGATGACGCCGGTCCCGCCGACCCACTGGCTGGTCGACGACTACTTCGACGCCGACCCGGCGGCGATCGACAAGACCTATGGCCGCCGGGGCGGCTTCCTGGACCCCGTCGACCTGGATCCGATCGCCTTCGGGGTGCCGCCCAGCGTGGTGCCGGCCACCGACACCGCGCAGCTGCTGGCCCTGATCGTGGCCCAGCAGGTGCTCGACGACGCCGTCCGCGGCCAGTTCACCCAGCTGGACCGCTCCCGGGTCTCGGTCATCCTGGGCGTCACCTCCGGGCAGGAGCTGCTGGGGGTGATGGCCAGCCGGATGAACCGGCCGATGTGGCTGCAGGGGATGCGCCGGGCCGGGGTTCCCGAGGATGTCGCCCAGCGGGCCTGCGAGCAGATCGCCGACCTGCACCCGGCCTGGGCCGAGAGCACCTTCCCGGGTCTGCTGGGCAACGTGGTCGCCGGCCGGGTGGCCAACCGGCTCAACCTGGGCGGCACCAACTGCGTCACCGACGCCGCCTGCGCGTCCTCGTTCTCGGCGATCTCCATGGGCATCAACGAGCTGTACCTGGGTGACAGCGACCTGGTCATCTCCGGTGGCGTCGACACCATGAACGACATCCTGATGTACATGTGCTTTTCCAAGACGCCGGCGCTGTCGCGGACCGAGGACATCCGGCCGTTCTCCGATCAGGCCGACGGCACCATGCTCGGCGAGGGCATCGGCATGGTCGCGCTCAAGCGGCTGGCCGACGCCGAACGCGACGGCAACCGGATCTACTGCGTGATCAACGGGGTCGGCGCCAGCTCGGACGGCCGGGCCAAGAGCGTGTACGCACCGGTCCCGGCCGGGCAGGCCCGGGCGATCGAGGCGGCCTACGCCAAGGCCGGCTACGGTGCCGACACGGTCGAGCTGGTCGAGGCCCACGGCACCGGCACCGTCGCCGGCGACGCGGCCGAGTTCGCCGGCCTGGAAACAGTTTTCAACGCCACCGGGCGCGCCGACCGGCAGTGGTGCGCGCTGGGTACGGTCAAGAGCCAGATCGGCCACACCAAGGCGGCGGCCGGTGCGGCCGGGCTGATCAAGACGATCATGGCCTTGCAGCACCGGGTGCTGCCGCCGACGGCCAAGGTGCAGCGGCCCAACCCAAAGTTGGACCTGGGCGCCTCCCCGTTCCACCTGACCACCAGAGCGCTGCCCTGGGTGCGGGATTCGGCGCATCCGCGCCGAGGATCGGTCAGCTCCTTCGGGTTCGGCGGCTCCAACTTCCACATCGCCCTGTCCGAGTACACCGGCTCGGGCAACCGGGCGCCCCGCCGGCGCACCAGCGACGTCGAACTGCTGGTGTTCAGCGGTGCCGATGCGGCGGCGATCGCGGCCGAGCTCGAACAGGTCCGGCAGGGACTGGAGAATGCCGACGGTCCCGCTGATCTGGCCCGCCTCGCGTGGGACAGCCAGCGCCGCTTCGATTCCGGGGCGGCCAGCCGGCTGTCCGTGCTGGTCACCGTGACCGCCGGGGCCGCGGACCTGCGGGCCAAACTGGACCAGGCGATCGGGCTGCTGCGCCGCAGTCCGGCCGCCGCGTTCCAGACCCCGACCGGCATCGCCTACGGCACCGGCGCCCCCGCCGGCGAGCTGGCCTTCCTGTTCCCCGGGCAGGGCAGCCAGTACCCGTTCATGGGGGCCGACCTGGCCATGCAGTTCGGGGCGGCCATCGCCGCCTGGGACGCCGCCGCCGACGCCTGTGACGGACCGGAGCCGTTGCCCGGCCTGGTCTTTCCCGTCCGCACCTTCGCCGACGACGAGCCGGTTGCGCAGCGGGAACGGCTGACCGCGACGCAGTGGGCGCAACCGGCGATCGCCGCGACCAGCCTGTCGATGCTGCGGGTGCTGGACGCGATCGGGGTCCGGGCCGACCACGTCGCCGGGCACAGCTTCGGCGAGATCACCGCGCTGCACGCGGCCGGGGCGCTGTCCGCGGCCGACGCGGTGCGGGTGGCCCGCCGCCGGGGCGAACTGATGGCCCAGGCCGCGCAGATCCCGGGCGCGATGACCGCGGTCGTCGCCGGCCTCGACCAGCTGCGGGAGCTGGTCGACGCGTCGGCCGACGTGGTGATCGCCAACCACAACAGCCCGACCCAGGTGGTGCTGTCCGGCCCGACCAGCGCGATCGAACGGGTCGAGGGCGAGCTGGGCCGGCTGGGCCTGACCTTCCGCCGGCTGCCGGTCGCGACCGCCTTCCACTCGTCGGTCGTCGACGGGGCCGGCGCCGCCTTCACCGAGTACCTGGCCACGGTCGACGTGCAGCCGCCGGTCGCGGTGGTGCACGCCAACGAGACGGCCGCGCCCTACCCGGCCGAGGCCGATGCCGTGCGCGCCCAGCTGGGGCGTCAGCTCACCCGGCCGGTGCGGTTCGTGGAGCTGATCGAGGGCATGTACGCCCGCGGCGTGCGGACCTTCCTGGAGGTCGGCCCGTCCTCGGTGCTCACCGGGCTGGTCGACGCCATCCTGGGCGAGCGCGACCACCGGGCCATCGCTCTGGACAACCGGACCAAGGGCGGGCTCGGCGCCTTCCTCGGCGGCTTGGGCCAACTCGCCGCCGCCGGGGTGGCCTTCGACTTCGCCCCGCTGTGGGCCGAGTACGGCTCACCGGCCGACGAACCGGCCGCGGTCAAGCCCGGTTTCACGATCCCGATCAACGGGGCCAACTACGGCAAGCCGTACCCCGGCGACCTGGCCGAGCTGGTCGGCCCGAACCCGGACTCGGGGTCCGTCCCGGTCACGCCGCCCGCGCCGCCATCGGTGCCGGTGGCGCCCGTCCCGGTTGCGCCCGTCCCGGTTGCCCCGGCTCCACCGCCGGCTGTCCCCGCTGCCGCGATGCCCGCCGCCCCACCCCGATCGGAGCCTGTCGTGTCCGCGACCCCGCCCGCTGTGCCGTCCCCGTTGCCGTCGGCGCCGCCGAGTCCGGCCGGTGGGCCGTCGGACGAGGTGTTGGCCGTCTACCAGGCCGTGCAGCTGCAGACCGCGCAGGCGCACACCGCGTACCTGAACACCGTCGCCCAGGCCCACGGTGCGTTCCTGCAGACCGCGCAGCAGAGCCTGGCCGCGGTCGGCTGGCTGGCCGGTGCCGAGTCCGGACCGCTCCCGGCCGCCCC
>Ga0116157_10004010_pt1 | contig 13867 bp, 9 predicted proteins | sample AD_UKC048_MetaG_FD_89882 | JGI IMG/M metagenome (GOLD analysis project Ga0116157, IMG submission 89882) | Active sludge microbial communities of municipal wastewater-treating anaerobic digesters from USA - AD_UKC048_MetaG | ecosystem: Engineered > Bioreactor > Anaerobic > Digestate | place: USA...
GCCTCGCACGAGGGAGCCTCGCACGAGGGAGCCACCGCGACCGCCGCCGGCGACGCGGCCGGGAACGAGGTGAACGGGGCGGGCGCCACCGAGACCCTGGCCATCGGCCGCGGCGAGATCGAGACGGTCGTCGCCAAGATAGCGCGTATCCCCGAGAAGAGCGTGTCGCAGACCGAGCGTGATAGGCTCGCCACCCTCGAGGCGGATCTCAAGGCGAGCGTCTTCGGGCAGGATGCGGCCATCGAAGCCGTAGCCAAGGCCGTCAAGCGTGGCCGGGCCGGTTTCCGCGCGCCGGATAAGCCTGTGGCCAACTTCCTGTTCGTCGGCCCGACCGGCGTGGGCAAGACCGAACTGGCGCGCACTCTGGCCGATACCCTCGGCGTCGCCCTCCACCGCTTCGACATGAGCGAATACCAGGAGAAGCACACCGTGAGCCGGCTCATAGGCTCGCCGCCGGGCTACGTCGGCTACGAGGAGGGCGGCCTCCTGACCGACGCGATACGCAAGACGCCGCACGCGGTCGTCCTGCTCGACGAGATCGAGAAGGCCCACCCCGACGTCTACAATATCCTTCTGTCCATCATGGACTACGCGACGCTGACCGACAACCAGGGTCGCAAGGCGGATTTCCGCAACGTCGTGCTGATCATGACGAGCAACGCCGGCGCTCGGGACATCGGCAAACCGATGATAGGCTTCGGCGAGCGGGCGTTCACCGAGGCCGCGATCGACGAGGCCGTACAGAAGGCCTTTACCCCGGAGTTCCGCAACCGGCTCGACGCGGTCGTGCGCTTCGGCAAGCTTCCGCGCGAGGTGATCGAGCGTATCGTGGTCAAGGCGCTCGACGACTTCCGCGCCCAGCTCGCCGACAAGAAGGTGACCCTCGAGGCGACCGATGCCTGCGTCAAGCTCCTGGCGGAACTCGGGTATTCGGACGAATTCGGCGCCCGCAACGTCGGCCGCGTCGTCGAGGAACGCATCAAGTCCTGGTTCGTCGACGAGGTGCTCTTCGGCGCTCTCAAGGACGGCGGCGCCGCGCGTGCCGACGTAGAGGACGGCCGGATCGTCATCAAGGCGCTCTAGCGGCCCCCGAGATGAGAAAGCCGCGCTTTCCATGGCTCGGCGAGGATGACGGCTTCGCCTTCCCGCCAGTATCCGGCGCGTCGCCGGACGGCGTGCTCTGCGTCGGGGGCAACCTGTCGCCGGGCATGCTGCTATCCGCCTACCGCCAGGGCATCTTCCCGTGGTTCAACGACGACGAGCCCATCGTCTGGTGGAGCCCCGACCCGCGCTTCGTGCTCGAGCCGGCCGAACTCCACGTCTCCGGCACCATGCGCAAACTGATCAAGAAGCGCCGCTTCCGTTTAAGCCTCGACCGGGCCTTCGGCGAGGTGATACGCGCCTGCTCAGCCTCGCCCAGGCGCGGCCAGCGCGGCACCTGGATTACCTCGGACATGATCGACGCCTACGAGCGCATGCACGCCCTGGGCTACGCGCACTCGGTCGAGGCCTGGCTGGACGGCGCCCTCGTCGGCGGCCTCTACGGCCTGTCGCTCGGCTCGGCCTTCTTCGGCGAGTCGATGTTCAGCCGGGAGCCCGACGCGTCCAAGGCTGCCTTCATACCCTTCGTCTGGGCGCTCGCCGAGGCGGGGTGCACCCTCGTCGACAGCCAGGTCTACACGGACCACGTCGCGTCGCTCGGCGGCAAGTCAGTGCGGCGGGACGAATACCTGGCCATGCTCGAGAGGGCCCTAGCCTCCCCGACGATCAAGGGCGACTGGGCCACCGCCTTTCCGTCCTTCCCGTCGTCGCGGCCGTGGCTCGAGCTATGCGAGGGCGGCGTTTCCGAGGTATCCTCTACCTGACCGTCACGACGGAACGGAGCGAATATCCACGAGATGAAGATCCTATGCGTACTATTGCCGATGCAGGACAGCTCGGGCATCGGCGCCCGCGACAACGTGCCGCTGGCCTCCGCCAGAGCCATGGCCTGGGCCGAGGAAACCGAAGCGCTATCGCGCGACGAATGGGCGTTCCTCGACGGTAACGCCGCGGACCACGGCGGCGACGCGGCGGTCATCGCGTCCGCCCTAGGCTCTCGCCCCGAACTCATGTTGTTCGAGCTCCACGCCTGGAACCTCGAACGTTCGCTGTGGATAGCCAGGCGGCTCCGATCGCTCCTGCCTTCGACGCATTTCGCGGCGCTCGGCCCCGAGGTGGTCCAGGGCATGCCCGTCTTCAAGGCGCAGGCCTTCGACGCGTTGATCGAGGGCGAGCCCGAGGCGGCGGTCGTCGAGCTACTCGCCGATCTGTCCGCCAGGTCGATCAAGCCGCGCTATGCCGGCTCGCCGTCCGTAGAGCTCGAGCGCCTGCCCGACCCCTACCTGAGCGGCGCCCTGCCTATCGCTCCCGGCAAGACCGTGCTGATCGAGGCCTCCCGCGGGGGAGCCACGTATCCGGCCTTCCTACGCCCCTATCCGGGGCCCAGGTTCTTCGCTCGCGACACGGCTCCCCGCGTGCTCAGGCTGGCCTCCGATGGCGGCGTCGACGAGGCCCGCTTCATCGACCGGAGGCTGGACGCTCGGCCCGACTTCAAAGCCTTCGTCAAGTCGCTGGCCGCCGTCAACGAAACCGGCGTCGCCCTATCGGGCAGGCTCGACCCGGCCGGGCTCGACGACGAGGCCGCGGCCCTCCTCGCCGACGCCGCCTTCGTTTCGGTCTCGGCCTGGCTCGGCAGCGTCAACCCGAAGGCCCAGGCGGCCGTCGGCGCGTCGCTCGACAAGGACGGCCTCGAGCGCGGCGCTGGCGTCCTATGGAACCAGGGTATCGCGGTGACGCCGGAGCTGTACCTCGGGATGCCCGGCGACGACTACGACTCGGCCATCGCGACCTTCGACTACCTCGGCATGACGGGCATGGGCCAGGACGCGAAGCTGAGCCCGATGCCGCTAGCAGCCGGCTCGCCGGTCCGAGCCGACTCGTCCGCCTTCGGCGTCAAGGAATACCTCGAGAGCCCGCCGTACTGGGTTATAGAGACCGACTGGATGGACGAGGACGACCTCCTCGACGCGGTGGCCGACTACGAGGAGAGCTTCGACGTGGCGCTCGGCTCGCCGGTCGCCCCGACCTTCAAGCCCGAGCGCGGCGGCTATGTCTGCTTCGCGGACCTGCGATCGGGCCGCGGCGGCGCCGACGGGCTCGACGCGCTCCTCGTCGCGCCGGAGCGGCTCGCCTCGTCGGTCACCCTGCTCCTCGACGCGGATGATCCGGAGCGCGCGGCCAGGGTGGCCAGGGCGGCCAGGGACCTGCGCAAGGAGAACCCGTTCTGCCTCTGGCAGATAGCGCTACGCTCCGACTCGGGTCTGCCGCCAGCGGGGACGGTCAGGCGCCTCGCCGACGCGTTCTCGATGCCCGAGCACTACTTCGAGCTGTCGCGGCTGTTCGCCCTCGACCCCCAGCCGGACTACCAGGTCAGGTGCTTCTTCGTCACCGGCTCGGAGGCGCTCGCCCTGGCGGCGCTACGCGAGCGGCCGGACGTCGAGACGGTCTTCACGCTCGGGGACGCGATGCCCGGCGCCAAGCTGCTCGAGGCCCTGCCCTTCCTGGCCTTTGACCGCGAGGCCTGCCCCTTCGAGCTGCTGTACGACGTGATGAGCGCCTATCGCGACTACCCCGACCTGCTCATCGAGGCGCCGCGAAGGCTATTCGGGCACGAGTAGCCGGACGCCGCTAGCCTTCAATAGGATGCGCGCAGGTCGACGCGGTGCTCGGCGTCCCCGGTCCGAAGCCATCGATCCAGGTTCTCGACGGTCTGGGCTATGTTCAAGTCGACAGCCTCGTAGGTCGAGCCGGCCACGTGAGGCGACATGACCACGTTCGGCAGCCTATGGATCGGATAGCGCGAGGGCGCGCCCGTGACCGAGCCCTTGGGCGGGTAGACGTACCAGACGTCGATACCGGCCCCGGCCAGGACGCCGTCGCGCAGAGCCTCGTAGAGAGCCCGCTCGTCGACCACGTCGCCGCGCCCCACGTTGACCAGAAAGGCCCCGCGCATCGCCTCGAGCTCGGCGGCGCCGACGAGGCCGCGAGTGGCGTCGGTCAACGGGAGGGTGACGAAGACGATCTCGGCTCCGGTCACGGCGGCTTTGAGGTCGCCTTGCACCTCGTCGAAGCACTCGGGCATGGGCTCGCCGGGCCTACGGCGATAGCCGATTACCGTGCAGTCGAAGGCCTTGAGCAGGCGCGCGAGCTTCTGTCCTATCGCACCGGCGCCGAGTATGGCGCAGCGCTTCCTGTAGATGGAATGCCAGAAATCCTCGCTGCCCTTGTCCACCCAGAAGCCATGCCAGGTCTCGGCCCGCAGGTCGTTATGGAACTCGATCAGCCTGCCGAAGCCCGCGAGCGCCAGCGACAGCGCGTGTTGAGCCACGCTCTCCGCGTTGCCGTGGCAGTTGAACACCGCCACGCCGCGCTCGATCAGCAGGTCGGCGGGGAGATGGTTGACGCCGACGAAGGGCACGAAAACGGCCTTGAGCGACCGAGCCGCCCCGTAGCTCGAGGCATCCACACGGTTCGCGATCACCGCGTCGAGGCTCGGGAACGCCTCGAGGCAGGCTTCGACGCCCCGTACCAGTTCGACCTTCTCTCCGTGCTCCCGCTCTATGCCGTCGGCGGCGGCCGACCAGGCCTTGTTCATAGGTACGCAGAATCCGATCCTCACGCTGTCGCCTCCGTTGGCGCCCGGCTACGCGGACGCCGATCTAGTGGTTCAAGCATAGGATACGCGATTCCGATGATAAAAAGAAAGCCTATCGCCCCGCGGCCTCTGACGCGATACACTATACTCTGGAAGGAATAGACTGTGAAAACCAAGCGTACGCTCCTTATAGCGACCTGCGCTCTGACTCTCTGGTCGTGCGTGTCCTCTCCCAAGCCCGCCGGGGAACCGGCGGCTCAAGCGCCGGCTCCCGCGGCCGAGCCGAGCATAGCCGAGCTTATCGAGGCCGGAGACGCGGCTGGTCTCAAGGCCCTGTTCAAGGGCAGGGAGAAAGCCAGTCAGCCGGCTGCCGACGGCCGCTATCCCCTCCACGCGGCGGTGCTCAAGGGCTCGGCCGAAATGGTAGAGATATTGCTCGCGATGGGCGCCGAGCCCGACCCCAAGGACGCCGAGGGCAAGACGCCCCTGCGCTACGCGATCGACGCGATGGACACCAGGTCCGCCAAGGCGCTCATCGCCAAGGGCGCCTCGGTCTTCTCCATCGACGCCGCCGGCGTGAGCCCGCTCGACGCGGCCATAGCCAAGGGCTTCGTCGCCTCGGTCGTCGACTCGCTCTCCGTCTCGGCCAAAGGCCCTAAAGGCGAGACGCCGCTCCATACCGCCGTCGACAGGCTGTCCATCGAGGCGGTCAAAGCCCTCCTGGCTCTCGGCCCCGACCTCGCCGCCCGCGACGGCTCCGGTAGGACAGCCCTCGACGCGGCCTTCCTACACCCAGGCAACATAGAGGGCGCCGCGATAGCCGAGCTCTTGGTATCGAGGAACGCGCCCAGCTCGATCGACGACTTCGCCTATTTCATACGTGCCGTCAGGGACACGAATTATACCCGCGCCCGCTTCGCCGACGGGGCGACCGTGCTCCACGAGGCCGTCCGCTACGACCATCGAGGCTACCTGTCGTTCTTCCTTGAGCGAGGCGTGCCCGTCGACGCGAAGAACGCCTCGGGGGCCACGGCCCTGCACGACGCGGTCAGACTCGGCCGACTCGACGCGGCCAGGTTACTGCTCGCCAGGAAGGCAGACCCGAACGCTGTCGACGGCTCCGGCGATGCCCCGCTCCATATAGCCTTGCCCGGGTCTGCAGGCCAGGTCGCCGTCGACCTGCTGCTCGACGCCGGCGCCTCCACGTCGATCAAGAACCGGGCCGGCAATACGGCGCTCCACCTGGCGGTCGCCCTCGGCTACGGCCAGCCGATGATCGAACGGCTGATAGCGGCGGGCTCGCCCGTCGATGCCGCCAACGCCGACGGGGATACGGCCCTGGCCCTGGCGATGCGCCGTCGGAACGAGGCCCTGGCGACGACGCTGGCCGGTCGGGGCGCCAGTATGTACGTGAAGAACCTCAAGGGCGAGACGCCGCTATCGATAGCGCTCGCCGACGGGCCCTCGTCGACGCGCATCCTCGTCGCCGCGTCGCCCAAGGGCGCCAAGGACGAGTCGGGCGACTCGCCCTACCATCACGCGACGAGGCTACGATCCGACCCGGGCGATATAGCCGTCCTGTCCGAGCTCGGGCTCGACCCGTCGGCTCGCAACAACGAGGGCGACACGGCCTTGCACCTGGCCGCCCGCCTGCGCGCCGAGGCCCAGGGTCTCGCGTTACTAGCGGCAGGATCGGACCCGTTGCTCGCCAACGCGGCTGGAGCCACGCCGCTCACGACGGCGCTCACGGCGTCGGGCGGGCCGCTCGTATGGTTCTTCACGCCAGAGGTATTGGCCGCCGAGGACCCGTCGGGTAACGGACCCCTCCATCACGCGGCGATGGCAGGCCTGGCCGACGGCGCGGCCTACCTGGCGAGGCTGGGCGTACCGGTGGACGGCAAGAACGACGACGGCCAGACGGCCCTGATGCTGGCGCTCAAACGCGACTCGACAGGCACCGTCAACGCGCTCCTCGCGCTCGGGGCCGACCCCGGTATACGCGACTCGTCCGGCTCGACGGCCCTCCATCTGGCGGTCTATTGGCGGGCTACCGAATGCCTCAAGCTGCTGGCCCGTTCGGCCTCCAGCCTCGACCCGAGGGACTATACCGGCAAGACGCCGCTACGTGACGCCGTCGACCGCTCCGACGCCCAGGCCACGGCCTTCTTGCTCGAGCGCGGCGCAGACCCGCTGGCGCGCGATAACTCCGGCGAGACGCCGCTCCATGCAGCGGCCAGGATAGCCGACGATCGCTTCACGAGCGCTCTGGCCGCCAAGGCCGGGCGTGTCGACGTCAGGGACGATTCGGGCGCTACCCCCCTGCTCGAGGCCGTCTATGCCGAGAACGCCAGGTCGGCTCGGGCGCTCGCCTCGCTCGGCGCGTCCATCCACTCGAGGGACTCGGCCGGGGAAAGCCCCCTCAGCTATGCCCTCAAGAAAGGCGGCGCGGTACTCCAAGCCCTGCTCGACCAGAAGACGGCCAGGAGCTCGGACGCCGACGGACGCTCGGTGATCAGGGTGATACTCGAGGCTAAGCCGTCGATCGATTTCATCGAGCTGGCCCTGGCGGCCGGCGCCTCGGTCGACGACCGCGACGCCTTCGGACGTTCGCCTCTCCACGTCGCGGCGACGAACGGCTACGCCGAAATCGCCGAGCTACTCGTCGCGGCCGGCGCCGACCGATTCGTGCGGGACTCAGGCGGCGCCACCCCGGCCGTCATAGCGCTGTCGAGGGGCGACGCGATGATAGCCGCGCTGTTCGGCGCCTCGCCTAACGACGCCGACTACCTCGGTGAGACGGCCCTCCACTACGCGGCCGCTGGCGGCCTCGATCGGGCAGCGCAGGCCCTCTTGGCCCTCGAAGCGGATACGGCGCGGCGCAACGCGGCCGGAGAGACTCCGGCCGACGTCGCGGCTCGCCGCGGGCACGCGGCTCTGGCGAAGCTCCTAGCGGGCGAGTAAGCTGAGACGAAAACAGGGCCGTCAGGAATCGATCCGGGCGGCCCCTTTTTATAGGAGATCGTCGCCTATCAGCAGATTTCCTGGTATTCATCCAGCCGGCGTAGCTCCTTGAGCTTCTGGACGGCCTTCTCCTGGATCTGGCGGACGCGCTCGCGCGTGATGCCGAGTAGCTTGCCGGTCTCCTCGAGCGTCAGCGGCCCCTCGCCGTTCAGTCCGAAACGCAATGTGATGATCGTGATCTCGCGCTGGTTGAGATTCTTGAGCACGTCGCTGATGGTATCCTGCAACGTCATGCAGAAGACCTCCTCGAAGGGATCGACGGCGTTCTCGTCCTTGATCAGGTCCGCCAGGTGGGTGACCGCATCCTCGTCGACCGTCGTATCGAGCGAAGCCGTCTCCTGGGACAGCTTCATGATCTCCTTGACCTTCTTGGGATCCATGCCGAGCTTGTCAGCCAGCTCGGCGGCGTACGGATCGCGCCCGAGGTCCTGGGTAAGCTGCTTCGCGACGAAATAGCACTTCTTGATGGTGTTGAGCATGTGGATCGGGATGCGTATGACGCGCCCCTTGTCGGCCAGGCTCTTGATGATGGCCTGGCGAATCCACCAGGTACCGTAGGTGGAAAACCTGCAGCCGCGCGTATAGTCGAAGCGCTCGACGGCCTCGATCAGGCCGATGTTGCCTTCGTCGATAATATCGAGCAGGGACAGGCCTCGGTGCTGGTAATTCTTGGCGATCGAGACGACGAGGCGCAGGTTGCTCGATATCATGCGGTGCTTGTAGGCGACGAGTTCGGCCTGCTTCTCCGCCCTTGCGGCTCGGTTGCGACCGTAGTCCGGATCGGACTCGTCGGCTATCGAGTCGAGCGCAGCCACGGCGTTCCTCGTCTTCTGGATGGCCCCGCCGAGCTCCACCTCCTCCTCGGCGCTTAACAGCGGATACCTAGAAATCTGTTTGAGGTACAAGGCGAGCGGATCGCTTTCCTTGGTAGTTTTCGGTCGTTTCAGCTTTTTTTGCTGTAGCACTGATCGCGTTTTTTTAGATCGCTTCGCGGGGGCTGCCTTCTCAAGCAACATTTCGTTCATACGGTCTCCTGAATCAGGCCGCTAAGCCTAGGCCGTGGCGAATAACCCTCGTAGGCATCGAATCGCAGGTGGAATTTTATACATCCGGAGGAATAAATCAAGGGAAAATGAGATTTTTTATCAAAAATATTAAATTTCACTATATCAAAGCCTAGATTGTAAAAGAATATTTACCGATTGTACCGTCGAGACTCGATGTCTACCAGATAGGCTAGTCCCGAGGTGCGGATGCCGGATCGATCGTATCGGCGCCATCGAAGACGAAGAAGTAGGCCGACGCATCGCCGTCCGATGAGACCTTGCCGATCAGCGAACCCTTACGCACCGGGTCTCCGAGCTTGACCGATAGCGCCGCCGCGCCGCCGTAGACATAAATCTTGCTATCCACCGCCTGTACATACGCGACTAAACCGAAGCCACGGAACGGTCCAGCCGATATGACCGTACCCGACCTGACCGCGGTAATGGCCGAGGCCGGTTCGGCGGCTATCGACACGCCCTTGAGCTTACCTTGCAGGTACGAGACCGATCCCGCGGCCGGCCAGCTCAAGCCGGCCGCTATGGCGGGCTTCGCGCTCGCCGCTACGGAGGCCGGCGGGACGGCGACCGACACAGGCTTTGCCGGTGACGCCGGCGTCGTCGAGACGGAGGCCGCCGGAGCGTCCGCCGAAGGCGTCGGGATACGCAGAGTCTGGCCGATCTTGATGGTCGTCGTGGACATACCGCTCGCCTTGACGATGTCGTCGACGGCGACGCCGTGAGCCTTGGCGATGCCGTAGAGCGTGTCGCCCTTCTTGACGACGTAGTCGAGCCGACGAGGTTCCGTGTCCGAACCGCCCGGAATGGCCAGCTGCATGCCGACGAACAACCTGCCGGCATCCGCGATGCCGTTGAGGCTCATCAGAGCCGCGACCGATACGTCGTAGCGCTTGGCTATCGCGTACAGCGTCTCGCCCTTCTGTACCGTATGCGACCGAGAACCGGACGCGACGGCCGGATCGGCCACGGCGGCCGACACGGCTATCATGACGCAGAACGAGGCGGCTATCAGTAGCGCGGCGATGGATCTCGGTCGTGATACGCTCATACACCTCAATTGTCGGCCAGGCCCGCACGGCTCATGAGCGAGATTACAGGTCGGCCCGGGCTAGGCGTCGCGCCGGCCCGGGTTAAGCGTCGCGCCGGATAGGGCTAGGCGTCGCGCCGGATAGGGCTAGGCGGACGCTGGGGCCCTATAGAGCCACTCGCTCGCCTCGTCGAGGATCTTGGACAGGATGACGATGTGCACCTCGCTCTTGGCCCGCTCGACCTCGCGAGCCCAGGCGCGGGCGGCGTAGCGTCCGGCCAGCCTCGAGCGTTCGGCCTCGGCGACGGCCTTGAGCCGATCGCGCTCCCCGCCGACCGCGGAGACGGCGCACAGCGAACCGAGCAGATAGGCCGACAGGAGCGACAGCACCGGGTCTCGCGCGCCCACCGAGGCCTCGAGCGGCGCGGTCGCCTCGCGAGCCCGCTTGTCGAGTACGAGGGCGAAGGCGTGGTGGAATTTGATCCAGGCCGCGTTCTCGACGCCCTTGCCGTCGGCGTACTCGGATAGGAAGCGCACGCTCGCCTCGGCGTCGTTGCGCAGCAGGCGGGCGGCTCCGAAGATCACCGCGTCGCGCCTGAGCGCCCGGGGTTTTTCAGCGCGTAGCGTGTTCTCGAGCCGCTCTATCGTCGCCGCGTCCCCCCTGAGCAGCGACGTATTGACGAGGAGCCGAACCGTTCGGCTATCGCGGCGCTTCTTGACGAAGACACGATCCTCGAGCAAGACGCCAAGCTCGTCCCAGCGTTCCGCCTCGAGCAAGGTGAACAACCTCCAGTTCCGCCCGAAGAACGCGTTGAAGCCGACGAGCACCGCCGCGAAGAACGCGAACAGCGGCCAGTTCTTCGTCCAGAACGGCATCGAATAGTCGAACCCGAGCAGGAAGAACGGCATCAGGAATATAAAAGCGAACGAGAACAGGAGGATCGCGTTGAAAAGTATGAATATTGTCTTAAACTTCATGCGGATTGTCTCCAATAATAGAAGAGAGGGCCTAGCGGCTCTGCGCGCCGTTCGCCGGTGGCGCGAAACGCGGACAAAGCATAGAATATCGCCTGAGAGGGGTCAATGGGCATGAACGCCATCCCGTTCAAGGATCTGACGCCGGATACGTACTACAGCGAGCCGGTCTTCATAGACGAAAGCTACATCCTCCTGACGCCTGAGACGCCTCTGACTTCGTCGCTGATCAACCGGCTCGCCGAATGGGAAATCCGCGAGCTGTACACCGACGGCGCCCCGCTGGGCGGCGACGAGGAACCGGCCACCGCGCCTGAGGAGGCCGAAGGCGAGGCCGAAGGCCGTCCCGTCACGTCCCAGACGGCCGGCGACAAGGAGAACCTCGACCGCGTCTCGACGTTCTACGACCAGTTCCTGAAATACGTCGACTCCGTCTATACGCGCTACGTGACCAAGAGCGAGATAAGCCTCAAGGAGCTGTCCGACAAGGTCAAGACGCTCTGCGACGTCATACTCGAGAACAAGCGCTATATCCTGCGCGTGCTGAGCCGCGAGTCCGGCTCGACCAACTACCTCGTCAACCACTCGACGCGCTCGACCATCCTGGCCATCGTGCTCGGCGGCCACCTCAAGCTGCCGCCGCACCGGCTGATCGAGCTAGGCGTCGCGGCGGTCCTCCACGAGATAGGCATGGTCAGGCTGCCGCCGCAGATGTACATGGCCGACCGCAAGCTGTCCGACAACGAGCGCAAGTCGATCACCGCGCACCCGATACTCGGCTACAACATACTCAAGGACAAGCAGTTCCCGCTGTCGATATGCCTCGCGGCGCTCGAGCACCACGAGCGCATGAACGGCACCGGCTATCCGCGCGCGCTGACCGGCGACAAGATATCGCTGTACGCGCGCATCATCGCGGTCGCCTGCTCGTACGACGCGGTAACCGCCTCCCGGCCCTACAAGGAGGCGCGCGAGGGCTACGCCGGCATGGTCGACATACTCAAGAACGAGGGCAAGCAGTACGACGACGCGGTGATCAAGTCGCTCGTCTACTCGCTGTCGGTCTACCCGGTCGGCTCCTACGTGCTCCTGACCAACGCCAAGCTCGGCCAGGTGATAGACGTGAACCCGGACAACCCGCGCTACCCCATCGTGCTGGTCCTCGGCTCCAAGACACCCGACGGCAAGGAGACGATGGTCCAGACCTCCGAGACCGGCGTTCGCATCCTGAAGCCGGTACGCAGGGAGGACGTCGAGCGCCTCTCCCAGGCCAAGGGATAAGGCCTCGGGTCGGCTCGACCTTGCCCCCCGAGGCTCTATCCGGTATCCTCGATGGTAACGCCGCCTCCGGAAGCCAGAGCTCTCCGCGCCGAGCGGCTCGACCACGAAGGAGCCAATCATGGAACTATCCCCGCTTCAGGAAGCCAGATACGACTACGCCCCCAAGCTACCGTCCGTACTATCGGGTGGCGTCGGCCGCGTCGTCGTTGAATTCGGCGAGCCGACCGAGTCGGTCGCCGATCGCGATCAGCTGCGCGCGTTGTTCCCCGCCTGTTACGGTAAGCCCGTGGCCAGGTTCGTCCAGGGCGAGGGCGCCGCGAGGCGGACCAGGATGACGATAGGGGCCATCCTCTCCGGCGGCCAGGCCCCGGGCGGCCACAACGTCATTGCCGGGCTCTTCGACGGGCTCAAGGCCGGCAACCCCGAGTCGACGCTGCTCGGCTTCAAGGGCGGCCCGGGCGGCCTGATCGACGACAAGGCCGTGGTCCTGGACGCCGCGACGATAGACCGTTACCGCAATACCGGCGGCTTCGACATCATCGGCTCGGGCCGCACCAAGATCGAGACGCCCGAGCAGTTCTCCAAGAGCGCCGCTACGGCCCGTGCCAGGGGCCTCGACGCCATCGTCGTCATAGGCGGCGACGACTCCAACACGAACGCGGCCCTGCTCGCCGAGTACTTCGCGCGCGAGGGCGTACCCTGCTCCGTTATCGGCGTGCCCAAGACCATCGACGGAGACCTCAAGAACGACTATATCGAGACGTCCTTCGGCTTCGACACCGCGACCAAGACCTACGCCGAGCTCATCGGCAACATCGAGCGCGACGCCGCGAGCGCCCGCAAGTACTGGCACTTCATCAAGCTGATGGGCCGCTCGGCTAGCCACATAGCGCTCGAGTGCGCGCTTCAGTGCCGCCCGAACGTCGCCCTGGTCTCCGAGGAAGTCGAGGCGTGCGGCATGACCCTGGCCCAGGTGACCGAGACGGTCGTATCGTCCATCGTCGCCAGGGCCGAGCGGGGCATGAACTTCGGCGTGGCGCTGATTCCCGAGGGCTTGATCGAGTTCATCCCCGACTTCAAGGCCCTGATAGCCGAGCTCAACGACATGATGGCCGCGCGCGGCGACGAGTTCAAGGCCCAGAAGGACGACGTGGCCCGCGTACGCTTCGTCGAGAGCGCCCTCGCCGGAGAGGCTGCCGCCCTGTACGCCGGATTGCCCGCCGACATCAAGCGCCAGCTGATCATGGACCGCGACCCCCACGGCAACGTCCAGGTCTCCCGCATCGACACCGAGAAGTTGCTCATCGCGATGGTAGAGAAGCGGCTCGGCGCGCTCAAGGCCGCCGGTTCCTATTCGGGTTCGTTCAGCGCCCTCGCCCACTTCTTCGGCTACGAAGGCCGCTGCGCCTTCCCGTCCAACTTCGACGCCGACTATTGCTACGGCCTCGGTTACTCGGCCTTCGTGCTCGCCGCCAGCGGTCTGACCGGCTACCTGTCGTCGATACGCGACCTATCGAGCCCGGCCTCAGAATGGATAGCCGGCGGTGTACCGCTGACGATGATGATGAACCTCGAGCGCCGCCACGGCGCCGAGAAACCGGTCATCAGGAAGGCCCTCGTCGAGCTGGACGGCGCGCCGTTCAGGGCCTTCGCGGCCGCCAGGGCCGACTGGGCCGTCGAGACCCGCTACCGCTTCCCGGGCGCCATCCAGTACTACGGCCCCGCCGAGGTCTGCGACCGCCCGACCGAGACCCTGCTGCTCGAGCGCCCGGGGAAGTAGCTGGACTCGCGCTAAAGAAGAGA
>Ga0116157_10004011_pt1 | contig 13867 bp, 7 predicted proteins | sample AD_UKC048_MetaG_FD_89882 | JGI IMG/M metagenome (GOLD analysis project Ga0116157, IMG submission 89882) | Active sludge microbial communities of municipal wastewater-treating anaerobic digesters from USA - AD_UKC048_MetaG | ecosystem: Engineered > Bioreactor > Anaerobic > Digestate | place: USA...
CAATATTCGCGCCAGCGCTCAACTGTTTCTGAAGCATTGGAAAGAATATTTGGCCTATATATTATCAGGACCGGACGGCCGTTAATTCGAATATAGCGTTTATCTTGGAAAAGGGGAAGAATATCCTTTATAAACCGAAGGTCACTTTCCGGTGAATGTTCTTGGGCAATCAGGATATCATTTTCCTGGCCATCCCAGCGACGTGTCCAGTTCTCATTAGCCCAGCAAACGCAGAAGGGGAAATCTTCCTTGCTTTCCAGGAATAAATCTAAAGGTTTTCTCAGGAGGCGTTGCCCGTTAAACCAGTAGTAGTGAAAACAAAAACCATAAATTCCATACTTTTTAGCCAGTTCAATTTGACGCTTTTGAATTTCCGGAACGCGCAGGTCGTAGAATCCCAGCTCACCAGGAAGCCGCGGCTGATAATGTCCCACAAATTGTGGCGTTGCTTTAGAGACATTCATCCATTCGGTAAAACCTTTACCCCAGAACTCGTCATTAAGAGGAATGGGGTGAAATTGCGGGAGATAAAAAGCGATTAGCTTGATTGTTGATTCTTCTGAAGAAACATTTTCGTCCGAAAGCGGCACATAATCATCTTTTATTTTTTTGCAGGCCATTGATACCAGTTGCTCGTATATTTTTTTATGCGCTATGTCGGTTGTTTGAAGTGCTGCGTTATTTGTTTGGAGCACTGCATTAACATTGATGCGATTATGCAAGCGTAACAACAAACCCTGCATGCCTTCTCTGCGCAAAACGGAGGGAACTTTGTGGATATTAGTTAATCCGTAGAATAAGCCGGATAAAATTTTTTTGAATATCCGCAGTGGATGCGTAAAAAGCGTAAATATTTTCCGTAAAATATAACTTAAGCGTTTTTTTAAAAGATTATTAAGCCGCTCTTGCAGTTGGGCAAAAGACTCCTGTGACATTTTCAGTTCATCTTGGAGTTTAAAAACCTGATTCAATAATCTTTCGGTTTCCAGCGTCGTTGATGCCAGTAATTTTTTGTATCTTTCAACATCTGTTTCAAAATTCGGTTCGAACTTATCGAGTGATGAGCGCTCTTGCTTATCAAGGGATGACAAATAGACAGGACCTGCCTGCAGGCATAGTTCCTTATAAATTTGAATTAAATTCTGCGGCGCATTTGAGGCGAGAAGGTCATTAATTTTTCCGGAACTGTGCCGTAAATCAACGGAGATTGTTTTACATGCCTTGGCCAAAGTTTCATCGTCAGCTTCAATTTGCAGAAAATTGAGCAGTCGCCGCAGCTCGGATTGGGGGTCATGAAAATATGAATCAAAATGAGTAATGATTCTATTTTCATCCTCAGCGGCGGCAAGTAATTGCTGGGAATATGTTAACCAAAGCGCGTAGGAAAAAGTATTCGAAGCGTAACCGCGCCGACTGAGAGAAAGATAAACGTCAGAGGGATTACGTAAGCAGACAATGATTTTCAGGCCAGAAATGTGCGCCTGCCAGAAGGGCAGGGTTAAGGAATTTCTTGGGTCTTTCCAGCCCCAGAGATGATAAGCGGAGAATTCTTTAATAAGTTTACTGGCACGAGAGTGAATATGCAGGAGCCGGGGGTCTTTTGTCCAGCCGTCACCAAATAGGGGTGGTAAATCCCAGCTTCCGTTAAAACATGCCAGAATTTCTTCGTTGATTATTCTGAACTTGTCGTTTTCCCAAAACCCCTCAGGATTATCTCCGGCTGGTGGAATCAAATCTTTTTCTTCACCAAGATGCACGCCGCATATATTGAGCATTCTTGCAATCATCGATGTGCCCGATCGATGCATTCCTGCAATACAAATAACCATATTAATCTCCAAAGTTGAATCAGTTATTCAATAAAATCATTAAACATGTTTTTTTACATGAAGAATTCAAATTTTCAAGCAAAAAAAGGGTATTTAATAAGGCTCTTATTAAGCCAGAGTTTTGTTCCCTGTTTAATTTTAAAATATGCCTAGGACGTGCGCTCAAATTTATAGTTAAAACAATCAATGTCCCTCTGGTATAAATTTTGAACAATGGCACGGGTTTCCTGTGTGTAATACTCGCTGTAGTGTCTGTGATTTGACCTATTCGTTATACGGTTTAGTGGCTTAATTTTTTGCTGGTCAATTCCAATTCTGTCGCATATTATCCCAAAATCAGTTTGAAAGCTTTCAAAACGGCCGACAAAATCAACGGCAATTTTTTCGTTTTTATCTGTAAGATAATATAATTGATCCCATTCTAATGGGATTAGACGGGGGTTATTAATATTATTGATATTATAAAGGATATGGACAAAATCATCAAAAGAACGGGAATTTTTTATAAAAAATTCCCGTTTTGAGTGGGTTTTTTCGTATCTTTTAAGTCTGGCGAGAAGATGGATAAAATCGTCAAATGAACTGGTGTTATGTAGAACATATTTCCAGATTCCCAAAGTACGGGCTTTTTCATATCTATTGCGGTTGCGTTCACTTTTATTTCTTTCCCTCCATTTAATCCTTCCCGCCTCTTCAATCATATTGTACCAGGAAACCAGCCGGTCCCAGGGATTACGAACAAAAGCAAAGCTGAAGTATTATTCCAGTCGTCCAAAGTTTCTATCCCAACCTTGACCGAACTATGCCGCGTCCCGACTGTTTTCATGTCATCGAATTGCGCGCGCAATATGTTTTCTATTGTCGAGCCCGCGGTTTTTTGAATATGGATAAATGCTATTTTTTGGGATGGAGATATCAACATGATTATTTACGCATGAAAAAATATTTTCAAAAACGACGGCTTTTTATTCAAAAATTTAATCTACTTCCATATCGTCTTCTTCTTGACTTTTGACGGCATCCTCTTTCTCGGAAAGACTGCTCCATATTTCTTTGATTTGCTTTCGTGTTGACGAAAACCATTCCGGCGTGCCTATGCCCAAAAGCTTTTTTCCATCAGCCACGATTACCGAAGATTCGCCGTAGCAACCCACCTTGCCAAGGTTTTTGCTGAAGACTAATACTAATATCTTGTTTTGAAGCAAATCAAGAAAACGGGCGGCGGTTTTTAAATCAAGCGGTATAAGCCCTGCGGCGTCTATCATGACCCATTGCGAGTTTGAATTTGCGGCGGCGATAAGGCTAAGCAGGAATTTGTTTCCGGCGTCTATGTTTTCCCATAATTTTTGGTTGATTTGCTTATTCAGTTCCGGAGGAAATTGTTCCGTGAAATTGCGCCATGTCTGCTCATCGGGAAAATAATTTTTAAGATCCGTCCACTTTGCGTTTGGCTCTAAATTCAGCAACTGACGCAAAGACCGGTAAGGGCAACTATGGTCGCTAATGACGATTTGCGATGAATTAAGCGCGCTTTTCACCGTCTGTTTTGAACTTCCCATGAGCAAATTTATTATTTCCGGCAGAGTGTAATAATTCAGTTTCGTTTTTAAAACCAATGCCAGGCGGTTTCCTCTGGCAAGCGAGACGCTATTCGTGCCGCTTTTTAACAAGTTTTCTGAATTGCCGGAAGTGATTGTTACTTCATAGGCTTCTTGAGGAGGGCATTCTCGAAAATCATTATCTTTAGGAGGATTGACAAACTGGAAATGCCGCCGCGCCTGAGGGTAAAATCGATTGGCGGATGTTATAAAAGCAAAACTGGCGCGCAAATTTATCATGGCGTATTGCAGGGCAAGCAGATACACAAGCAGTTTTCCCCATCCGGATTTATCCTGCATGATGTTTGCGCCCATGGCGATAATGATTAAACCGATGATAATGGCCATAAAAATCCCGCTGACCAGTTCGCTGTCAAAGGGTATGCGCAAGCGGCTTTCATAAGCATCGAGCTCCCGTTTTATCGGTCCGGAAGAAAGAGCTTTATTGACAAATTTAGTGTCTGAAACGCCGGGGAACTGATGTTTGAAGTGCTTTAGCAGTTTTCTGTATTCGCCCCCCGACAACGGCAATACTTTATCATATTTGGCGGAATGGAAGGCGCCCGCTTTGCTTGTTTTATATTGAAAATAACTGTAAAAAATCAGGATGACCGCGATGCTTGTAGTCAGTAAATGTTCCAGATAAAAAAGGACAATGACCGCGAGAATGAAAGTAAGCCCTGGTATGACCAGCATAAAAAGCGTGCGCAAGAAGCGGCCGCAAAACCTCGCGTCAATTCTGGCCAGCCGGGCGAGGTATGTGTTGATTTCCGGGGCGTTTCCTTCAATGGAAAAAATATTTTCCTTTTCCCCCAGCAGGCAAAAAACACGTTGAGAGCAGAATTCCTCGTACAGTCTTGCGATTTTCAAGCCATGTTTTTTGTAGAAGTAAGTGCATAGCGCTGACAAGCTGAGAGACACAGCCACGAATAGACTTCCGATTGTCAATAGGCTCAACGAAGTCCGCGGGTCAAAAGAATAACCCGCCATAGTGATAATTTCTCCGGAAGAGAAATGTCTCGCGTAATAGATGATTATGAAAAAAACCTGGACCTGAAATATAATACCCAGAAAGCCGGCAACCAGAACGAATAATGAGGAGCCTTTATAACGCCAGATTGAGTCGGAAATAAACCAACCCAAAAATGAAAAATATGATTTTATTTTCTCCGGGATAATATTTGTAATTTTTTTGTAAGATAAAATATTTTTTGGCATTTTAAAAATGTAATTTTTTTAAATTACGGATTAATTGTCATGTTTTTATTTTAAAATTTTTAAAAAAGTTATTGGTTGCTATTTCTGGTTGATTTCGCGGTAAATTTAAACCAGAGGTTTTTTGTTGCTCTCAGTAAAGGCAAAAGTGTAAGGCGCAGCCAAGGACGTTGATTTATTAAAAGCTTTAAGCTTCCTATTTTAAGGGACAGATGATAGTGAATTACATCTGATATGTCCCTCCAGAAGGTTCGATGGTGGCCGTAATCCGCCAGGGGTAAATCTGTTTTGGGAAATGATTTGAATCTGCGCAAGCCGTTTTTGGCGTTTATGGTGGCTTGAAGAAAACCATGGCCGAACCAGCGATCCGGTTCGAGGTGACAGCCTTCCGCCCATTCGTTCCAGGCATTGATAAATATGATTTTATCGCTGTCATTACCTTGCTGAATTTTGTCTATGGTGGAGGCAAGCCAGTACTCATAGTTTTCCGGGGTTGCGTTTTGCACCACAAGCGCGCGGTTTCCGGTTCTTGCCGTGTTATCCCATGATGGGAAAACTGTTTTAAAAATCCGTGAACCGCTGTAGGTGCGGTTGAGATAAGATTGAGCGATTGGGGCATACTGTATTACATTGCCTTGAAATGGTTCAAAAAATTCAATCGCGGCATTGATGTTTTCCGGCTTTTGTAAATTATGCGGAGGGAATTCCACGCCGCTGTCAAATCCGAAATCGGAGTAGTTTTCGTTGCCGTAGGTGAGCGCGGCGCATACATGAATCTCGCCTAATCCGGCAGAGCGGCAGTAATCACGCCATGTTTGCAGTGTTTTGTTTACGTCGGGCAGGTGCTGTGGCCTGTAAACAATCAGGAATAGTTTGCCATCCACTCGTATGTAGCGCTTATCACGGAAAAACGGGACCAGCGATTTAATGAAATTAAGATTATCTTCCGGCAAGTATTTTTGTTCGATGAGCACTTCGTGGTCTGAGGCGTCCCAGCGGCGTGTCCAATCCTCGTTAGCCCAGCACAGGCAAAAGGGCATGTCACTTTGCTCATCAGCAAGCATGTCATCGAGCGGCAGATTTAATACGCGCCTGCCGGAAAACCAGTAATAGTGATAACAAAAGCCATCAATGCCGTATTTTTTAGCTGTTTCAATTTGTTCTCTGCGGGTCTGGCGCACGCGTAAGTCATAGAATCCAAAATCACCAGGCAAATGCGGCTGATAATGGCCCGCAAAAAGGGGTTTAGCTTTTGTAACGTTTGTCCATTCTGTAAAACCTTTTCCCCACCATTGGTCATTTTCCGGCGTAGGGTAAAACTGCGTCAGGTAAAACGCAATCAATTTAGGCGAGTGTGTGTTTCCTGAGACTGGTTCAATTAATTTCAAGTAATGACCTATAACTTATTGTAATTACGTGGATTTAACGTGGAAAATTTTTTCCAATATTTATGAAAAAAGTATTTCTTTAAAAAGGTTTTTATACAGCTCCGCCGTCTGGATTACATCAAGCAACGCATGTATGGCGTCACCACACATGCGCAAGTCACAATAAAAAAGCCCGGTTCTTTATCCTGAACCAAGGCTAACATAAACTCTGCGGAGAAAGAAATCTTTAAAGGTAACTGCTTTCGCCGCATCCATGAGAAAATTCTGTAAAATACATAATAAAAATAGCTTTATGTGTCAAGGGGATTTTGGCCACATTTTTCATAATTTCTGAGGGTTTGCATTATTTTGACAAAAAGCAAGGCGTAAGTAAAAGCGGCGGTCTTTGGCGGCTTTTTGTTACCCGTTCAGGGTTTGTGCCGGTTAATTTTTCTTGTGCCAATCCAGGCGCCGGTTGTTGAAAGTATTTCGATGGATTTTTGAGAAAATTTTTCATTTAATAAAATTGTATCCGAATTAAGCAGTTTTTGAATGTTTTGGTCAATCAAAGGCTCATTTAAGAGAATTTTATGGCCAACTTCTTCAAAAAGCATGATAAAATCGTCATGTCTCATGCGATTAGCATACATATATTTATTTCCGGCAATTAAATTCCATTTTTTATCGCTGAAGGAAAGAAAATTGATTGGAGAAATTGATTTATCGGTATGAGAAAAGTGGTCTGTGTAGTCAATAACGTGAAGAAATAAACCGTCATTCTTTGTTATTCGATTTCCTTCTATCAGGATGTCGATTATCTTTTTTCTCGGGATGTGCTCGAAAACGGCGCATGAAGTGTGATAATCAATGGATTCATGGTTTATTGTTGTTTTTGATGCGTCGGCGGGAGCAAAATACTGAATATTTGAAATTTTAAGAAATTTGTCCAAATTAAATTGTTGCGACTGGAAGTAAGATTTGATTTTACTCCATCTGCTTTTTACCAAAAAAGCGCCAAAAATCCTTTTAATTTCTTCTTCTTTTTGAAAAATAACGGCGAGATCTCTTCTCAATAGTTCTTCTTTTAAGTACGGATTAATATCAACGGTTATTATGTTTTCTGCCCCCATCAAAAAGTAGGCGATAGGAACAAGCGGGGCTCTGCCCGTTCCCACTTCAAAGAATGTTTTGCCTTTTGGTTCGAAACCCAAAGAAATGATTTTTTTCCATGCGTCACAGGCAAGTAAAATCCGCGGCAAAGGATCAGGCGCTTTAAGCCCGCCGAATTTTTTTTGCGTCCAGTAGTATAAAGAATAGGATAGGGGAGAAGGGACAAGCGCGATTGAATTCTGCAGGATGCTTTTCAACTTCCAATTCACAGTTTATCCCTTTAAAGTAAGTTGAGTAAGATAATATCATTGTTTGTTTTTTTTCGACAGGAAAATTCAAAAATTCGTTTGTCAGGGGTGAATATTTTTTATTTATTTGATTCTTTATGAATCATTTTAGGCTGGCCGTGAGCGGGTTATCTTTTCTGAAAAAACATAATGGGCTGCGCCTGCCTTGTGGAATCAGAAAGAAACTTTCTAAAATAGAATAAATTCTCATAAGCTGATTCAGCATATTTCTTTGGTATAAAACTCTCGCCATAAAAGTCGGGCTGCATTGCCCCGCCGCCGCAAACGCCTTCTCTGTTTGAGTGCACGAATTCTCCCCGATCGTACCGTGCACGGGCATCAGAAAAGTCATCAAACATTTTGGATAGGGCGTCTAAATAACCGGATACGTTTCTTCTTTTTAACGATTCGCAATAATCGAAAAACCACCTTCCTCGCGTTGTCAGGGCAACAATTCCTGCCGGAGCGAGTAATCTGTGAAATTCGTGCATCCAGCGCTTGCATGCCTCTTCGGACAGGTGTGAGAAGACCGAACAGCCTATAATATAATCAAATTTTTCATTGGGAAAATTAGTCGGTGGAAATGGCGCCGTCACTTGAAAATTTTCACTGCGAAAAGTTTTTCTGCAAATTTCAACGTAATCTTCCATAACGTCTATGCCGTAAATGTTTTCCGGCGGCAGTTCATACAAGAAAAATCTGGTTATTCTTCCCCATCCCGCCCCAAAATCAAGCAAACGATGTTTAGCTTGCAGGGGTGAGCCCAGCTCGCAGAAAGTATCGGTACAATCCTTATAAAAAATAAATGCTTCTCTTAATGCGTAAATACCGGCGTGGCCTGTAGTGTCTCTTTGCATTTGTTCCGGAGGAAATCCGGGCAATTTAATTCCATCGTAAATTACGGGGGGATTCAGATAACTGGAACGCATAACTTTAAACCGTTTATTATAATGTGTTCCGGTTAAATACCGGAAATACCGAATGGCTTTTGTTAAGTTTATCAGGTGAGATTTTACGGACAAAATCATGGCATTAAATTTCCAATTTTCTCCTTCTTTTTTTAAAAAGGCCTGTTTTGGGGCAATCTGTAGTGTTCACGAAACATGGTGTAGATACTATACGTTAAATTCAAGCTCAACAATTATTTGATTAATTTAAATTATAGCGTTTTTTCAACAAACAAAAGAGGAAAAAATATTCCGGGAAAAATTTCAAAGGTGCTGGAAAGTCTTGAAATTATTGGAAAGGGACGAACCTTTTGCTAATGGCAATCTGTGGGCTGGAATTGATAAAAAAATATTTAGCAAAAATGGTTAATTAAAATTTTGTTTTTACGCTGGTTTCCTGGAAAAATTAAATATTTCATAAATCACCAGTTGAATGTGTTTGCGTAATATTGTATTGGAATAAAAAATATTCCCTTTAACAAGGAGAAAATCATGTGGGAATACACGGATAAAGTAAAAGACCACTTTCTCAATCCGAGAAATGTGGGTGAAATTGAAAACCCCGATGGCGTGGCGGAAGTAGGTTCGCTGGCCTGCGGCGACGCTTTGAAACTGACGTTCAGGCTGGATGAAAACAAAAGAATTAAGGAAGCAAAGTTTAAAACGTTTGGCTGCGCCAGCGCTATCGCTTCTTCTTCGGCGCTCACCGAAATAATCAAAGGGATGACGTTGGATGAAGCGCTAAAAGTAACAAACAGGGATATCGCCAAATATCTGGGCGGCCTACCGGATGAAAAAATGCATTGTTCGGTGCTGGGCAAACAGGCGCTGGAAAAAGCCATTGAAAATTATCGCGGCCTTCCCGCGGCAAAAACGGACGAAAAAGTAGTGTGCGAATGCTTCGGCGTCACAGACAGGGAAATAGAAAAGGCGATACGCGAGAATAATCTGACCACGGTGGAAGAGGTTACCAACTACACGAAAGCCGGGGGCGGCTGCGGCAGTTGCCATGAGGAAATACAGGCGATTATTGAAAAAGTAAAAAAAGAGGCAAAGCCTGATGTTAAACCGAAGATGACGAACCTGCAGAAGATTCAGTTGATTCAGGAAACGATAGAAAGGGAGATAAGGCCGTCGCTTAAGCATGACGGAGGAGACATAGAAATTATCGATATTATCGGCAACCGCGTTATGGTGGCGACGCGCGGCGCTTGCGCTACCTGTAAGGCGTCCAATATCACGTTGAAAAATTTTGTGGAGCTGAAATTGCGCGAGTTTGTGGCGCCGGATTTGGTGGTAGAGGAGGTGGAACAATGAGCGTCATTTATCTGGATAATAATGCGACAACACAGGTGGCCGAAGAGGTATTGGAAGCCATACTCCCGTATTTCCGGGAATTTTACGGCAATCCTTCCAGTATGCATACTTTCGGCGGTCAGGTAGGTCAGAAAATCCGCGCGGCCAGAGAGCAGGTTGCCGCGCTCATCGGCGCTTTGCCGGAAGAAATAATCTTTACCAGCTGCGGCACGGAAAGCGATAATTCGGCCATCCGTTCGGCGCTGACCACGCAGCCGGATAAAAAGCACATAGTAACCAGCCGTGTCGAGCATCCGGCGGTGCGCGCTTTGTGCGCGCATCTGGCCACGCAGGGGTACCGTATTACCGAGCTTCCCGTGGACAAAAACGGCATCCTCGATTTGGAGAATCTGGAAAAAAGCATGACGCCGGATACAGCGGTGGTTAGTCTGATGTGGGGCAATAATGAAACGGGCGTTATTTTTCCTGTGGAAGAGGCGGCGGCAATGGCACACGACAGGGGGATATTATTTCACACGGATGCCGTCCAAACTGTGGGCAAGATACATATAAACATGAAAAACAATGTCATCGATATGCTTTCTATTTCCGGTCATAAACTCCACGCGCCTAAAGGAATTGGCGTTTTATACATCAGACGCGGCACAAAATACGTTCCTTATCTTATCGGCGGGCATCAGGAAAAGGAACGGCGCGGCGGAACGGAAAACGCTCCCTCGATTATCGGACTGGGAAAAGCCTGCGAACTGGCCGCAAAAAATATGGAAAAGGAAAACACGTATGTTAAAAAACTGCGGGATAAGCTGGAAGCGGAGCTTTTAAAAAGAATACCGCAAAGCCGCGTGAACGGCGATACCAATGATCGTTTGCCCAATACTACGAACATCAGTTTTGAATATGTGGAAGGGGAGGCCATACTGCTGCTGATGAACGAACTGGGCATATGCGCTTCTTCCGGCTCGGCCTGCACTTCCGGCTCTTTGCAGCCATCGCATGTTCTGCGCGCGATGGGCGTGCCTTTTACCATGGCCCACGGCTCCGTGCGCTTCAGTTTAAGCATTTATAACACGGACAAAGAAATTGACTTTGTTATTGAGAAAATGCCGGGAATTATCGAACGCCTGCGCGGCATGTCGCCTTTCTGGAATCAGTCCTGCACCAATCAATAATGCGAAAAATGATTAATAGTAAATTCGTGGTGACTTTATTATTTAAATGCAGAAGACGGTGAGTGTTGCGCCAATAAGCGCGCAAATTCATCCGGCGGTATAGGTTTACTGAAATAAAATCCCTGAATTTCATCGCAGGATCGCTGACGTAAAAATTCCAGTTGTTCTTCTGTTTCCACCCCCTCGGCGACTACCGTAAGGCTCAAAGTTTTGCCCATGGCAATAATCACTTCCGTAATGGCTTTATCTTCCGTGTTTTCCGGTATGTTGCGGATGAAAGAACGGTCAACTTTGAGAGTATCCACGGGGAAATGTTTGATTTGAGCAAGAGAAGAATAGCCGGTACCAAAATCGTCAATAGCCAAACGCAACCCCAGTTTTTTTATTTGCGTCAAAACGGAAATCATGCGCCCGGGATTGTGCATAACCATGCTTTCTGTGATTTCCAATTCCAGAAGCCCGGGTGCCATTCCTGAATCTTTCAGGGCTTTTTCTATATCCTCAATAAGATTTTCATCCACAAGCTGACGCAATGATAAGTTGACGGCCATGCAGACCGGCGGCAGGCCTTCTTTTTGCCAGGCGACATTTTGCATACACGCGGTTCGCAAAACCCAGCGGCCTATGGGGATAATAAGGCTTGTTTCTTCAGCCACGGGAATAAACTGCATGGGGGTAACTTGCCCCAGCTTGGGATTATTCCAGCGCAGCAGCGCTTCCACGCCCGTGATTGTTCCTGTTTTAAAATCAAGTTTTGCCTGATAGACAAGCGCCAGCTCGTTTCTTTCCAGAGCAAAACGAAGCTGCGTTTCGATGGAAAGCCTTTCGACAGATTGAGGCTTTATATCTGAGGAATAAAGTTGAAAATTATTCTTTCCTGCTTCTTTGGCAGAATACATGGCGATATCGGCGTTTTTCATAAGGGTCTGTTCATCATCGCCGTCTTTAGGGTAGATGCAAATGCCAATACTGGCGGTGACGCGGCATTCCTGGGACATGATTGAAACGGGTTTCATTGCCTCTGCTAAAAGTTTGTGAGCCACGGTGATGGCCTGTCCCGCGTCGTTTATTTCTTCAATCATGGCCACGAATTCATCACCACCCAAACGGGCGACAACATCCGTGGCGCGAAGTGTTTGGCGGAAACGCACCGCAATTTCCTGCAGGAGCTGATCGCCGGCTTCGTGACCCAGTGTATCATTGATAATTTTAAAGCGGTCTAAATCAATAAAGAACACAGCCAATTTGCGGTTGTAGCGCTTTGCCGCCTGAATGGCGTGATTTAATAACTGGCCAAACAATGTCCGATTGGGAAGCCCTGTTAGGCCGTCATGTGTGGCCAGATACTGAATTTGTTCTTCCTGGCGCTTTCGTTCAGTAACATCGCGGGCAATGCCCCTAAATCCAACGGATTCACCTTGAGCATTCCTGATTAAATTGACGGATATTTCATTATATGTTCTTGTGCCATCCTTTTTGAACAAAGCAAGGTCATATGATTTAATCGGTTTTCCTGTTTGGTAGATATTCGAAAAAAGATTAAAGAGTTCTTTATATGTTTTTTCGTCAACAAAGAGACTTGATTTTTTGCCGATTATTTCTTCACACGAATACCCGGTATTTCTACATTCCGCGTCATTAACAAAAGTGAATCTGCCGCTTAGATCCGTCTCAAAATATCCGTCTTCCATTTGCTCGATAATGGTGCGATACCTTTCTTCGGACTGGCGGATTTGTTCTTCCATTTGTTTGCGTTCGGTGATGTCGCGGGAAACACCGCGGAAGCCGATAGCCTTGCCTTGAGCATCTTTTATCAGGGTTACCGATGTTTCGTAAATTACCGGCGTGCCGTCTTTCTTAACAGAAAATATCTCCATGGATTCAATTGGTTTGCCGGTCAGAAAAAGTTTAGTGTAGGCCTGCGACGCTTTTTTATAATTATCTTCGTACGGCATGTGTTGCCGGCTGTTCATTCCGATTATTTCGTCTCTGGAATATCCGAGTAGTCTGCAATTGGCGTCATTGACAAAAGTGTAGTTGCCGGCAAGGTCAAGCTCAAAGTATCCCTCCTGGATACTATACAAAATATTGCGGTATTTTTCTTCGCTCTGGCGCAGGGCTTCTTCCATTTGTTTGCGTTCGGTAATGTCGCGGGCAATGCCGCGGAAACCAATAATATTGCCTTTTTCGTCTTTCCGAGGGAAGCCGGATAGTTCAGCAATTCCAATTGTGCCGTCCTTGTGAAGCGCTCTGTAAGTAATATTTCTTTCCGGTTTACCTGTTTTATAGATTTTGTTAAAGGCACCGCGAACAAGGGGAATGTCTTCCTTGACCATGTATTCAGAAGAATCTTTTCCTAAAAGCTTTTCAGGTGTAGTGGCTAACAAGCGGGCGTTTGTTTCGGTTACAAACGTGTATTTTCCGGTAAGATCGACTTCAAAATAACCGTCATTCATTTCTTCCAGTATTGTCCGGTACTTCTCTTCCGATTCCGTAAGCAAACTTTGCATTTGCTTACGCTTGGTAATATCGCGCGAGATACCTCGAAAACCAGTCTTTTTACCGTCTTTGTCTGTAATAAGAGATAAAGACAATTCAAATATTCCTTTTGTGCCGTCTTTTCTTATGCATTCCATCTCTAGGATGGAAGGATTGCCAGTTTTATATACCTCCCTGTAAAACTGTTCTGTTTTTTTAAAATTTTGTTCATCCTGGAACATACGGCTATTCTTACCAATCAGTTCCTCGCGCGTATAGAGGAGGTGTCGGCAAAGCATATCATTGAAAAAAGTGAGATTGCCGGAAATGTCTGTCTCATAATAAGTGTCATCAATTGACTCAATGATAGAGCGGTACTTATTCTCGGAGCGATGCAGGGCCTCTTCCATTTGTTTGCGGTCGGTGATATCGCGGGAAATTCCCCGGAAGCCGATGATTTCTCTCTTTGCGTTTTTGAGTGCTGTTACGGAAATTTCGTTGTATGCCCTGGTTCCGTTTTTTCTGATGAAAGAAAGGTCATAGGATTTTA
>Ga0116157_10004022_pt1 | contig 13843 bp, 14 predicted proteins | sample AD_UKC048_MetaG_FD_89882 | JGI IMG/M metagenome (GOLD analysis project Ga0116157, IMG submission 89882) | Active sludge microbial communities of municipal wastewater-treating anaerobic digesters from USA - AD_UKC048_MetaG | ecosystem: Engineered > Bioreactor > Anaerobic > Digestate | place: USA...
GGTGAGTACTCAGCTCGACGGCAGCAGGATCGACAACACCAGGATCGACGCCGCTTCGATCGACGCAGCTTCGATCGACAAGGTGTTGCAGGACGCGGTCAGTTCCGGCGCGGTGCCGCACGTCGCGGCGATCGCGGCCGACCGCGACGGCATCATCTACGAGGGCGGCGCGGGGGTGCGCATCGCCGGGGAAAGTCAGGACCCGGTGACGACCAGCACCCAGTTCCGGCTGATGTCGATGACCAAGATGGTCTGCACCACGGTCGCTCTGCAGCAGTTGGAGCGGGGCGAGGTGGACCTGGACGCGCCGGTGGACAGCTACGTTCCGGCGTTCGCCGACGTGGCCGTGCTCGACGGGTTCGACGGCGAGACCCCGCGGCTGCGGCCGCCGGCCAGCCGGGCCACGGTGCGGCAGTTGCTCACCCACACCACCGGGCTGGGCTACTGGTTCTGGAGCCCGGAGCTGCGCGAGTTCGAGCGGGTGACCGGGGTGCCCAACGTGGTGCCCGGGTCGGCGGAGGCGTTCCAGGCGCCGATGCTGTTCGACCCGGGGGCCCGGTTCAACTACGGCATCAACACCGACTGGCTGGGCCGGGTGGTGGAGGCGATCGCCGGCACCACCCTGGACGTGGCGATCCGGGACGGGGTGACCGGGCCGCTGGGCATGGCCGACACGATGTTCCGGCTCGACCCGCCGCGGACCGCGAACTGCGTCACCGTGCACGTCAAGGGCGAGGACTCGGCCTGGGTGTCGGCCGGCGAGATCCTCAACCAGGAGCCCGACTGGTGGGCCGGCGGGCACGGCCTGTACTCGACGCCGCGGGACTACATCCGGTTCGAGCGGGCGCTGCTGCGCGGCGGCGAGCTGGACGGGGAGCGGATTCTGCGGCCGGAGACGGTGGACGCGGCGTTCACCAACCAGATCGGGGACCTGGATGTGCCGGCGGACATCCCCACCGCCGACCCGCCGATCAGCGACGACATCCACTTCGGGCCCGGCTGGAAGTGGGGTTTGGGGTTGCTGCTGAACACCGATGACGTCCCCGGCGGCCGCCGGGCCGGCACCGGCGCCTGGGCCGGCTTGTTCAACACGCACTTCTTCATCGACCGGACCACGGGCATCTGCGCATCGATCTACACCAACTCGCTGCCGTTCGCGTCCCGGCACGAGGCATGGCAGACCTACGCGGATTTCGAGGCCGCGCTGTACGCCTCGCTCTGACCCCCGGGTCGCCTGTCCGGCCCGGGCGCCGCGGTGCAACCATCCGCGGCGCCCGGACCGTCCTGCCGTCGAGGGCAGCACTGGCGGCCGAGCGAAGGGGCGAACGTGACCGGGCAGCGGATGCGGGCAGGCGTGGTGGCGGCGGCGTTGGCGGCAGTGGGCGTCGTCGGGGTGACGGCCTGCGGATCACCGGCCGGGTCGGCGCCCGGGACCGTCACCCCCGGGGGCTCGGTCAGCTCGGCCGCGTCCAGTGGCGGCGCCCGGCCTGACGGTGATCCGAATGCCGCCGGACGCGAGGTCTCGGCGGCGACCCGGTCGGCCGCCCCTCCCCTACCCGGTTCCGGGTCGGCCGGCGCCGCGATCTGCGCGAACGAGACGCTGGCCGATTCGATGGCCCGCGCCGTCCAGGCGGGCAGTTCGGTCGTGCTGGCCACCGGTGGGTTCACCGGCACCACCGCCGTCGGCGACGGGGAGATCGGCGTGCCGTTCAGCGAGGTGGCGCTGACGGTCGAGGAGAACCTGGCCGGGCCCGACCAGCCGCCGACCCTGTCCGGCTGGGTCTCCGGCGACCTGGGCGCCGACGGACAGACCGCGGTCACCGGAGAGACCTCGTCGTTGTGGGCTCGGGGCGGTCGGATGATCGCCGTCGTCGACGGCAGCGGCGCGTCCGGGCTGCCCGGCCCGGTGCTCCGGGTCGCCCCGGTGATCGGCGACGATGTGATCTTCAGCTGGGTGGGCTGCTGGTCGACCAACGGGGTCGAATCGCGGGACTACGCGGGATCCGTCGACATCTTCGACGACCGCGGGCGGCATCCGGCCGACCTCCAGTTTCAGGCGGTGCGACTGGCGGATTTCCGGGCCCAACTGCCCGGGTAAGCGGCACCCCGGTCGACCTGACGAGCCCGCAGGCGGGCCGTCGACGAGTTGAGCTCCGGTGCGACCGTGACACTCCCGACGCGGTCCGTCTGGCGTTGGGCCCGGCCACTCCTGGACCGACGTGCCTGAGGTCCGGCTGCCAGAGCAGCATTTCGACCGGTCCGAGGGTGACAGCCGGCCTCTGATGCCGTGTTCGAGATGGTGCTATCGATCATCGCCGCAGCGTTGGGACCAGACGTCGGGACCCTGCGCAACGGGTCCCGATAGGTGGGCGATGGATTCAGGGTGATGGCTCGGGCGTCTTGTCCGGGTCCGGCCGGCCGAGCCGTGGCGCGCGGGCTCCGCGGCCGAACGCGTCGGCCAACCGGACGGGCCGGTCCGGCCCGGGGAGTGACGCTGGCGCGGTCGCGACCAGAGTGGTTGCCGCTCCGCCGCGGAGCCAACGACCGACCCGGTCGTCAGCTTCGGCCAGGACAGGCCCGATCACCGCGCCGACAACGGTGACGAAGGCCATGCCCGTGAAGAACGTGACGAAGGAGAGCGCAATTCCGAACGCGCCGAACTGCGCGAAGTTCCCGCTGACCGTGACCGGCATCCAGATGTCCGCTCCCAGCGCGTAGATCGAGATACCTAGTCCGGTCACCGCTGCGGTGGGTAGGAGCGGGCGCCATCGCACCTCGCCGCGCAGCATCAACCACGCGGTCCACCACCACAGCAGGACACCCACCAGCACGCTGCTTGTCCACGTGAGGGCCGTCACGGTGGCGCCACCGATCAGGACGCGCATGGCGGCGAGCACGAAGATGTAGACGAGCATCCCGCCCACCCACAGTGCGCCGCGGCCCTTGTTCCGCACTCCACCGCCGGGCGGGCGCCGCCATGCTCTCAGGTACACCCGCTGCAGCGCGGTGGTGAATGAAACGGCATAGGCCAGGGTCAGTATGACCCCGAGGATGCCGGTCGCTGCCCTCGTCGCGTCCGGTGAGGCGAACGCCTGCTGGACCATGTCGAGAGCCGGTCCGCTGACTCCGAGGCGTTCCATGACCGCACTGACGATCGCCTCTCGGACACCGGAGCGGGCGAGCGCAACCGCGACGACCAGCATGGGGAAGAAGGACACGAGCAACTTGGCCGCGAGTGCCACTGAACGGTCGACGAACTCGACCTCCAGCAGCCGAGACCACAACACGCCAATGGGTGTCGTCTCGAGCCACAGCGCACCGTGGCGGACGGCGGCCCGGGCTCGGGACCTCGGGCTCGGGGTGCTGACCTTCGGGTCGACGACCAGCCTTCCATCCTGACCAGGGTGGCTCATCGCCGGCCGCCGATGGATTCCCGGCCCGATTGCCGCAGGTAACCGGTGCCGGCGGTGTCGACGCCCGCGCAGCTTCGGGCGTGGGGCCTCCCCTCACGCGCCGAACCGGGAGCCGTCACAGCGACCATCGCCGGGATCGCCGGCGACGACGGGATCTGGCTGCCCATGGTCGGTCACCTCGTCACCGGCGGGGAGCGCCAGCACCGCTGCCGAGCTGGATAGCCTCTCGTCCGTCAACCTCATCATGTCCACCGGCGGCTCGGGCCACCAGTTGAATTGGTCCCCGGCCGTGGGGACCTTGGCCTCTTGTCCGTCCTCCAGAAAGCTTGGGACACTTCGTCCCGTCGCAGTGGTGTGCGAAGCCCGCGCTGAGAGGCCGACGACTTGCCGTCGGGAATGCCCGTGAGATCGCGATGGGAGGGATCGCGGATGAGATCGACCAACTGGTCACGATGAGAGATCACGGTGATCTCAGCGAGCAGGAATTCACTGCAGCCAAGGGCAAGCCGCTCGGGGTCTGAGCCCCCAGATTCCGGATCTTCCACGCCTGGGGGTGTCCGCGAACGGTTGAGGTCACCGCAGGGCAGCTGGGTGGGAAGGGGCCGCGGTCGCGCCGGCCGGTGCCGTCCGTGAGTGAGCCACCGGCCGTGGCATGAGCAGCCGCGGGAGTCGACCGAACGACATCTGGAGAAGGGATGAAGCTCATGGCGACGAGGCACGACGGGGCCAAGAAAGGCAAGAAGGGCGGCTCGACCGCTCAGCATCCATCGAATTCGTCATCGGCCGATGCCGCCACGAAGCCCACGATGAAGACGAAGGACTACGAGAAGGAGATGCGCAGACTGCACGGCGAGCTCGTCGCCCTCCAAGAGTGGGTGAAGACCAGCGGTGCGAAAATCTGCATTCTCTTCGAGGGACGCGACACCGCCGGAAAAGGCGGCACTATCAAGCGGATCACCGAACGGGTCAGCCCGCGGGTCTTTCGCATCATCGCATTGCCCGCCCCGACCGAGCGCGAGAAGTCGCAGATGTACATCCAGCGGTACGTACCCCACCTTCCGGCGGCCGGTGAGGTGATCATCTTCGATCGCTCGTGGTACAACCGGGCCGGCGTCGAGCTGGTGATGGGCTTCTGCCCGCCCGAGGTCACGGCAAAGTTCCTACAGATGGTGCCCGGCACCGAGAAGGCAATCGTCGACTCGGGAATCATCCTGTTGAAGTACTGGCTGGAGGTCGGTCCTGAGGAGCAGACCAGGCGGCTGACCAGCCGGATCAACGACCCCCGGAAGGTCTGGAAGCTCTCGGATCTGGACCTGATGTCCTACAGCAAATGGTTCGAATACTCGCGGGCTCGTGACGAGATGTTCCGAGCCACCGACACGTCTTGGGCCCCGTGGTTCGTGGCCCACACCGATGACAAGAAGCGTGGCAGGTTGAACATCATCTCGCACCTGCTGAGCCAGATCCCGTACGTGCCGCTCGAGCCGAGGGACGTCACCCTGCCGAAGCGAAAGGCCAAGGGTGACTACATCGAACCCAACCTTCCGCTGCGCTATGTCCCGGAAAAGTTCTGAAATCCATCGATCACTGCAGATCTAGCCTAATCGGGTTCTGCGGTACGTCGCCACCGCCTCGGCTTCCAGGCGGTGATGATCTTGGCGACGGCCGTCACCAGGAACAACTGGCCGAGGACCGCCTCCAGCACGGCCAGCGATTGTCCCGGGTTGGTGGCTGGCACGAGATTGCCGTATCCGGTCGTCGTCAGGGTCACAAAACTGAAGAACAGCGCGTCGCTCAGGCCGCCCGAGCCGGATGAGCCGAAGAATGGCGTGGACTGCAGGGCGGCGATTGTCCGGTAGGTAAAGGCGAAGCACATCCCGACGAGCAGATAGGCGGCGATGGCGCCGAGCAGGGTCTGTTGATCGACGGTGCGACGAGTCGCGATGTCACGCACGACCGCATACGGAGCCACCAGGTACAGCACGGCGCTGACCACAAAGGCCACGGCCAGAAACTGAGAGTTGACGGCGACGAACAGGTTGGCCAATGCCACGACACCGACAGCACCGACCACGACGACGGTGATCACCCGAACCGAAGGGGCCGCTTTCGCGGTCCGGAAGGTCAGCCATACGGTGACGAGTTGGATTCCGATCACCAACGATTGCGCCCAGCCGGTCTCGAAGGAAACCGAAACCAGGTAGGTGAGGACGACCAGCACCAGAATGAGCCCGTAGCTGTCCGCCGAGACGAACGTCGCCAGGATGCGACGGCCGGGACGCGGCCGGCGGTCACCGACCCCCGGCGAGTCCTCGTTGGCCGTCATCATTCACTCCGTCGCCGAGCCCACGACCACGCGGTCATCCCCGTGCCCGACGAATCGATACGTCATTCGTTGCGCGAATCCCCGCGGCCGACCCATCGACGGTTGTGGCCAATCGGTTTCGCCTCACCGGCCCCGCCCTGATCGGCGTCAGCGTTCGCGTTGGCTTGATCAGTCCGTGATCAGCGCGTCGGCCCACCAGGGCGGCGGGGCGTGCGGCGCGGACATGGGTGGCCCGGACACCTTCGTCGCGCCGATCACCGCCCAGGCCATGGGATCCAGGCTCCGCTGGCGGACGACGATCGCCGATGCCGTGATGTCGAACGTGGTCAGGTCCTGGGAGATCACGACCGGGCCGTCGTGACGCGTGCGCATCTCGGCGAACACCGGACCCACCGTGTCATGGTCGACGGCGAGGTGGAACATCGCCGACAGACGAGCGCCCGCCTTCTCGAACACCGTGCCGGCCAACGCCGGGCTGGTATGGGCACCGCTGACGATCATCTCGGCCAGATGCAGCGGCATCCCGGACTTCCTGGCCAGGACCGGTGCGGTGGGGAAGGTTTCATGGATGAGCAGGTCAGCGCCGTCAGCCGCCTCGACGAGGGTGCGGCACGGGCGGGTGTCACCGGAGAAGACCACACTGCGTCCGGCGTAGTCGAGCCGGTACCCGACCGCCCCGTTCAGGATGTGGATCACCGGGAACGAGGTGATCCTCACCCCGTTGCGTTCGTACACCACCGCCGTCCGGTCGAACGGCACCTCGGTGGTCACCGTCATCGCCCCGGACTGCCCGGGATGGCCGCACATCGACTCCATGTCCCATGCTTGAGCCGCCTGAAGGTGCTGGGTGAACGCCCGCGTACCCAACGGCGCGTACTCACCGGCCGGGCCCCAGACCTCCACCGGGTCACGTCGACCGGCCTTGGCCAAACTCCACAACAGTGTCGGCAGGTCACCGACATGGTCCGCGTGCAAGTGACTGAGAAACACCTTGGTCGTGTCGGTGACCGGCAGGCGCAGCCCGGTGAAGTTGGCCAACGATCCCGAGCCGAGATCGAAGAAGAACAGGTCCCGCTCCTGGTTGCCGACCTCGATCAGTACCGACGCCGACGCCTGGCCCCGCTTCACGAACGGGTCACCGCTACCGAGAATCGTCACCCGGAGCTCGCCGGGAGCGACCGGCTCCGCACCCACCGCCAGCACCGGGGCGTACTCCCGGCCCGGCGTCCCGACCACCGGTGTCGTCGTCAACGGGTGGATGCTGCCCTCGCACGCCAACTGGGTCATCTCGTTGATCTCGGTCATAGGTCATGAATACGGCCGATGCAGACCGCTCGACAGGGTCGAAAGTCTCGGGTCCGCAAACCTGTGTCGTCGAGCGGGACCAGGATCTACTGACGGCTCTCAGGCCGCCCTGGGCGCGGCCCGAAGCACCGTCACCGTGGGTGGCTGCAGGCCTCCCGGCGGTGATCGGGCACGGACAGACAGATCGATCGCGTTGCCGGACGAGGACCGGCTGAGTCACCCACCGAGGGAAGTGACTGGGCTCAGCGGCGCGCTTCGGGGAGAATTGTCCAGGCGAGGGCAACGAACATCGCGATGAATCCGATCACGCTCACGACGACGCCCACCGCCATGTGCACCTGCGAAACCATCTCCCCGGCCACCAACGCGATCATCCCGACGACGAAAGCGGTTCCGCCGACGATGATCCGACGACGCCGCCATCGCCCGAAGCTGACGGCGGCGGCAAACGTCGGGTCGTCCTCGCTCAATGCGCGCTCGATCTCGTCAAGCGTGCGCTGCTCGTCCTTGGACAGCGCCATGGCCACTCCTTCGGTGGGCATCGGTCCCGATCGTCCGGGATTCCTCGAGCCCCAAGCTAGTCCGAGCCGCCCTCGCGATGGGAGGGCCGAAAGACCTCGGAGAATCGGGACGGACACTTCGGCGCGCACCGATTCCAGGCCCGGCGGCACGGGTCCTTCGACCCGACCCGGGAGGACCAAGTCAGCTGGTGAGCGGACCCGGCCCGGGCCGACGATGAGGACGAGGGAGCAAATCGATATCGGCGCCGATCCTGCTGTTGCTCGACTGCGGAAGGAGTGACTGGCATGCGCATGTTGATCTCTGTGTGGTTGGCTCGGTGGCAAGCGGCCATCTTCAACAGGTTTTCGGCCCTGGCTGCCCGCCTGTTCGGCCTCGTGTTCCCCGACGTCATGGACGCACCTCGCGGTGTGCCCGGGCACCCGGCAACCCATCGAACCGCGCGGCATCACTCGCCGGACGAGCATGCCGTCCCGGGAATATGGTTGATTGCTCCGCGGGTGACGACCGCCGTGTGGGTGGCCGGCGCGGTCGTGATCCTGGCCCGCTACCTGCATCTCGCGCATCACGCCGGGCCGCCAGCACAGATCTACCGACTCAGCCACGACGGCACTCGTTGACGGAACGCTTCGGCACCACATCAGTTTTCTGGTGCCGCTGCGCGCCTCGGACGGTGGACGCCGCTCGCGGCGATCGGCCTGTACTCCGGCGAAACCACCGGCCTGCCTTCGAGTTCTGAGCTGCGCCGCAACGCGGTAGCTGTCCGGATCTGGGTCGTTCGACCCTGTATGTCGTCTTCGCCCGAATCTACGGTGGACGCAGTCAGTCCCGACGCAGGAAGGGGATCATCATGACCAGCCACCAGACATCGAGCGCGCCTGAAGTGGTCCGTCGGCCCAGCGGATTCGCCGTGGGAATGACGTTGTTCGCCGCGATCGTCATGATGGTGGCGGGTGTGTTCCAGGCGATCGAAGGGCTCATCGCCCTGTTCAACGACACGGTCTACGTCGTCGGCCAGGAATGGATCTTCTCCTTCGATGTCACCACGTGGGGCTGGATCCACCTGGTGATGGGCCTGGTGGTCGCTGTCGCGGGCTACTTCGTGTTGACCGGAGCCATCTGGGCCCGGGCAGTCGGCGTCGGTGTGGCGGCGCTCAGCGCGCTGCTGAACTTCGTCTGGCTGCCGTACTACCCGATCTACAGCCTGCTGATCATCACCATGGACGTGCTGGTGATCTGGGCTCTGACCGCGCACGGTCGGGACGTCACCCAGTAGTCCTCCGCCGCAGCAGTCATCCGCCGCAGCCGAGGGGGCCGGACGGCCCCCTCGGCGCTGGCGCGACACACGGAACGGGGAGTCTGACATGCGCAGAGCAGGAACAGCCGGCCGGCGCGGAGTGCTGGGCCCGGTCGGGTGGACTGCGGCGGTCGTGGGCACCACCGCGTCGGACGCCCATGGAGATCGCTCGTAGCGACCGTCATGGTGATCTTGATCGGCTTGTGGTTCGCGCGCCGGCACCTGGCCATCCTGCTCAGGCTCGCCGACCTGGCCCTGCGCGGGCTGACCCGGCTGCGGACCGTCGGCCCGCAGGGCGGCCAGGCCAGATTCTCGGCCGAACCGGTCAGTCTCACGAAACCCCGGCATGAGGTGCCCGTCCATTCGATTTTCAAGCTGTGGTATTTCGCCCCGCGCCTGAGTCTGGTTGCCCGGCTGGCGAGGTGGATTCTCCGCGGCGGCGTCGACGACGTCCGCATCCTGGCCGGGCTGCTGCTGCTGAAGCTTTGGTCAGACTTCAACCCCCGCAATAGCTGTCGGGTTGATCGTCTGGCTCGTGAAGGGGTGATCACGTTCCAGTGATCGGGGTATTTGGGACCTAGGACCCGGGCGCCGGATTGCCTCGCGGGGCGATCATCGATTCATGACTTCTCATCGCGCTCAGGCACCCAGCCGCCCGGAACCGGCATTGTCTGGTGAGCCGGTCGAGGCCAGTCAGCGGTGGCTGGCCAGGGGTGCGATTGCGGCGATGGTCGCGGCCTATCTCGTGCTGGTGCTGGCCGAGGGTGCGGTCGGGTTGACCTTGCTGGTCACCGGCCTGGTCGGCGCCGGCGTGGTGCTGGCGGGTGGATTCTGGTTCCTGGCCAAGCGCGGCGTCCAACGGTGGATCGGGCTGACCGTGGCCATTCTCGCGGTGGTTCTCGTACTGGTCGTCTACTTCCGGGCGAATGTCGTTTTTCCGGCGTTGATCTCGATGGCACTGCTGGCCGCTGGCGGTGCCGCGGCACGGCACGCGCTGCAGCACACGCCGATGCCCTGGATGCCGACCACCCGCACGCCACCGCCGGCGCACCCCTTCATCGTCATGAACCCCCGCTCCGGCGGGGGGAAGGTCGTCCGGTTCGACCTGGCCGCCAAGGCTCGGGCGTTGGGCGCCGACGTCAGCCTCCTGGAGGGCCCGGGATACGTCGACGTCGCCGTCCTGGTCCGAGACGCGATCGACCGTGGCGCCGACCTGCTCGGCGTCGCCGGTGGTGACGGTACCCAAGCCCTGGTCGCCGGTATCGCCGCCGACCACGACATCCCCCTGCTGGTCATCAGTGCCGGGACACGCAACCATTTCGCCCTCGATCTCGGTTTGGACCGGGACGACCCGTCCACCTGCCTGCAGGCCCTGACCGACGGGGAGGAGGTCCGGGTGGATCTGGGATACATCGGCGATCGGCCGTTCGTGAACAACGCCTCCTTCGGCGCCTACGCGGAGATCGTGCAGAGTCCGGAGTACCGGGACAACAAGAACCGCACCATGCTTGCGATGCTGCCGGACCTGCTCAGCGGGAACCAGGGCGCCCAGCTGACCGTCCGCACCGGTGACCGCACCCTCAGCGGGCTGCAGGCGGTGCTCATCAGCAACAACCCCTATGGCGAGGGCCGGCTTCGGGGTATGGGCCGACGCGCCCGGCTCGATCAGGGCACGCTCGGCGTGATGGCCGCCCGAGTCGGTAACACCGCGCAGGCCGTCGGTCTGCTCCGCCGGTCCAAAGGCGGGAGCGTCACCCTGTTCGACGGCGGCGACGAGGTCGTCATCGAGGCCGATGCCGGCACCATCCCGGTCGGCATCGACGGGGAGGCCGTCACTGTTGCCGCCCCGGTGCGCTGCACCATCCGGCCCCATGCGCTGCGGGTCCGGCTGCCCCGATCCCGTCCTGGCGTCCCGCCGCCGAGTCCCAAGATCAAGTGGGCACGGCTGTGGCGCATCGCCGTTGGCCGCTGACCCCGCGGCTGCAAGCGATCCCGAGTACGGCGCAGCGTGAAGCGGACGGGGCCGCACCTCATGCAGCGGGACTCGGACCCATCGGTCCGCCGACGAGCCAGCCCCCGGGGGCACCCAGCGGCAACGTCACAAGGAAACCGAAACGAGAAGGTCCATCATGGACGTGACCATGGTCGTCATTGGCGCGGCAGTGTTCGGGTGGGGCTTACTGTCGGCCCGGCTGGAGCGGGCGAACCTCACCGCGCCGATGGTCTTCATCGCGGTCGGCGGCACGCTGGCTGCGTTGGGGCTGATCAACGGGCCGTCGGCCCCGGAAGCCGTCGCGCCGCTGGTGGAGATCACGCTCGTGTGGGTGCTGTTCTCCGACGCCGCCCGCCTTCCGGTCCAGCAGTTGCGCCGGGACCTGGGCCGCTATGTACGGCTGCTGGCCATTGGTCTGCCGCTGACCATCGCCTTCGGATGGGCTCTGGCCGGGTGGTTCTTTCCGCAGCTCGGGTTGTGGCTCGCCCTGCTCGTCGGGGCGGCGCTGGCCCCCACGGACGCCGCACTCGGAGTGCCCGTGGTGACCAACCCGACGGTGCCCTCCAGGATCCGCCAGCTCATCACGGTGGAGAGTGGATTGAACGACGGCATCGCCACCCCCGTCGTCATGCTCGCCATTGCCGGCTCGGCGGCCGCCGCCGGCCTGGCGCACGCCGAGGGTGCCGGCCAGGCGATCGTGGAATTGCTGATCGGCGCAGCGGTTGGCGCGGGGGTCGGCAGCCTGGGCGGTTGGCTGATGCGGCAGGCGCGCCGACGGAGTAGCGCGGCTGAGGATTTCGCCGGCATCGCCGTGCTGGCCCTGGCGCTCCTGGCCTACGCGTGCGCTCTTGGCTTGGGCGGTAACGGGTTCGTCGCCGCATTCTGCGGCGGTCTGGCGTTCGGCGCGTGCGCCGGTCGCCGCGGCTCGGCGGAGCTGATCTTCCTGGAGCAGATGGGCAGCATGGTGTCGCTGCTCGTGTGGCTCACCTTCGGGGCGATCGCGATTCCGATCATGCTCGACCGCATCGATGCGCTGATGGTCGTCTACGCAGTTCTCAGCGTCTCGATCGTCCGCATGCTGCCGGTGGCAATCGCCACGATCGGAGCGGGCCTGGATCGGACGAGCGTTCTGTTCGTGGGTTGGTTCGGTCCGCGCGGGTTGGCGTCGCTTGTCTTCGCGCTGCTCGCCCTCGAAGCGCTGGGACCGGTCGCCGACGAGGCGGTGTCGGTCATCGCCGTCACGGTCCTGCTCAGCGTCCTGGCGCACGGTCTGAGCGCCGCGCCGCTGGCGATCCGTTATGGGCGGGCTGCTGCCGCCAGGGGTCCCGAGCCGGGCGGTCCTGTCGAGGTCACCCCCACGCGCAGCCTGACGCCGGGCGCACGCTGGTTCCCGGTTCCTGGCCGAAGCCACCCTTGACGGAGTACGAGCTGGGACCGACCGCTCCGCATCCAACAGATTGGTCAGCGCGTCGTCGTCCCGGGCCTGGTGGCTGTTCGCCCGAGCCAGAACGATCGTGTGATCAACAGATCGTCCGATCGGCAGGTGGGATGAATCGAGACCGGAGCCGTTCGCCATGGCCCGGACACCTCGTCCAAGCTGAGTCCGGTGACGAAACGGTGAGGCGCGACACTTGCTGACCCGAGCCCATTGGCTCAACGTCTCTGCTGGTCATGGGCCATTGGTGATGGTGGGCGATACAGGGATTGAACCTGTGACCTCTTCCGTGTCAGGGAAGCGCTCTCCCGCTGAGCTAATCGCCCGGGACCGTCTGGGGACGGGTTGTACGAGGTGGGAACGGGATTCGAACCCGTGTACACGGCTTTGCAGGCCGTTGCCTCGCCTCTCGGCCATCCCACCGCGGAGGCGGTCCGAGTTACTGCCCGGCACCTCTTCCGAGCGGACGACGGGATTCGAACCCGCGACCCTCACCTTGGCAAGGTGATGCGCTACCAACTGCGCTACGTCCGCACTCGCTCTCGCTTCCGTCCCCGGCTGCGCGAGCCCGGCAACTCTATCCGACGTAGTGCGCCCAATCCAAACCAGGCACCACTCCTGTGTTGTCGACACCACGTCGGACCGGTCAACCGCCCGCGCCGAGCCATCCCCATGGCTGCCCAACCCCTCGGTGGGCCCGGTCCGAAACGGCTCTCGCCCATCGGGTCCGGCTGGCGCAGGCGGTTACGGCCTGCTCGCTCCGACCAGGGGCCGGAGCCGGTGGTGGCTCACGCCTCGAAGGCGTCGTGGACCGGCAGGTCCCGCAGATCCGCCTCGATCTCGACGTAGGCCGACTCGGATCCGGTCGGCACGATCTCGATGCTGTGGTCCAGGAAGGCCGCCAGGTCCGGGGTGTGAGCCAGCAGGCTGGCCACCTGCTCGCCCGAGCGCAGCTCGATGACGGTGCCGTCGAGTACCGGGAAGACCTGCACGTCGCCGATGCCGGCCGGCGCCCGCACGCCCTCGACCAGCAGGTCGCGACCGAACACCCAGGTGATGGCCGGGCTCTGATCGATGGACAGCAGCAGCTGGACCGCGAACGGGTCGTCGCTGCGGTAGCGAAGCTCGGCGTGCACCGGGGGCATCGTCGGGTCCGAGATGAGAACCATCTCGGTCACCGTGGCCGTCATCCGGTACTCCACCGTGTTGAAGTCGTACATCTTTGTCGTCCCCGCCGTCCGGTGGCCTGTGCTCAGGAGTGCTTTCCCTTGCAGTGGTGTCCAGGCCGTTCCTCTCGCAAGGGGGACGGGGCTCCCCCGGGCCCATCACGCGGACTTTCCAAGTTCACCCATTCGGCTCAATAGCCCGTCGAGACGACAGGTTTGGACGACCCGAAAGATAGGCCCCTTGGGCCGAACGTGGACCGGAGGGGTGGTCACCAGGGCCCTCAGGATCGGGTACAGTCTTCCCTGCTCGTCACGCACGAGATTCCCGGGCGATTAGCTCAGCGGGAGAGCGCTTCGTTCACACCGAAGAGGTCACTGGTTCGATCCCA
>Ga0116157_10004033_pt1 | contig 13819 bp, 11 predicted proteins | sample AD_UKC048_MetaG_FD_89882 | JGI IMG/M metagenome (GOLD analysis project Ga0116157, IMG submission 89882) | Active sludge microbial communities of municipal wastewater-treating anaerobic digesters from USA - AD_UKC048_MetaG | ecosystem: Engineered > Bioreactor > Anaerobic > Digestate | place: USA...
CCTGCTTCTCCTGCATCGCCTCCAGCAAAGCGCTTTGCACTTTCGCCGGCGCGCGGTTAATTTCGTCCGCCAACACAATGTTGGCAAAAACAGGGCCCTTTTTGATATAAAAAGACGCTGAACGCTGGTCATAGACCGGAGAGCCGGTCAAGTCGGCTGGAAGCATATCAGGCGTAAACTGAATCCGGCTGAAATTTAACCGCACCGCCATGGCGAAAGTCTTAACCGCCAGCGTCTTCGCCAGCCCAGGCAACCCTTCGATCAGGATATGCCCTCCGGCCAGCAGGCCCAAAAGAATCCGTTCAATAAGATACGTCTGCCCAATCATCACGTTTTCAATTTCACGAAAGAACCCCTCCAGAGTGAAACAGGCGTTCTTGATCTCCTCCTCGAGCTTCTTCATCATGACATCGTCCATATCCTCTCTTCTCCCTAAATATTACCAGTAAAAGACCTTATTCTTTTCTCCGGCAAGAGTTTCGATCATATTTTTTTCACTCATCTTAGCACCGACCACGAAAATATTCATTTTTTTTTCGCGAAGAGGCGTCCGGCGGATCTCCTGCGCCGCGCCGCCCCGAAGAAAATCCGATAACCCGGCTTGCCGCAAAAAAAACCGGTTCTCCTCTTCCGTGTAAAAAACCAAACCCTCCAAGTCCAAGGCCATCTGCCGGGAACATGTCTCCTCATACTTCTGTTTTATCGTTTCGAATATTTTCACCGCCAAGGACAAACATTCCTTCTCGGCGGAAAGAAAGACAGGGATCTCTTCCAAGTGGCCGCCGGACCCGACCAGGATGAGCTGCTCGCATATGGTTTCCGACCGAAATAAATGGAACATTCTGATAGACCGCGCAAAGTCCAAGGCCCAGCGCCGGCGCCCCTCCTCTTCCTCCAAAAAACGCATATCGAGCCAGAGGGCCACACGCACCCCGTAAGGATTACTGAACCGCCTCACCATGGGCATCGCGGTTGCGTACCGGGCCGTGGCCTTCCAATCGATATGGCGGATATCGTCACCCGGCATATACTCATCAATCCGGTCAAACTCAACGCTGGTCTCATGGTTCTCTGGCATTTTATCCCGGATAAAATCAAAATTCATGTGCGTCACCGGAGATTCCCTCAAAAGAGACTCCAACACCATGGACCGAAGCCGAATAAACATATCGGCAACATTTAAAAAGCCCCGTCCCGCAGCCGCACTTACGGGGAGCTCGAATTCACGCAACAAACCGCGAAGGGCAAGAGGCAACATCTCCACAGTCAATTGTTCCTTGCCGATCCCTGAAAGCAAAATTTCGATCCGCTCATTATAACGTTCCCTCTGATGGAACCGCCTCTGCACCGGCCAGAGCCAGGGTGACCGGCCTAAATACGGGCCTAAAAAAGGGAGAAAAAACAAAAGGTCATGCGCCTTATTTATGATGGCGGACTGACGCGGATTCAACGGCGCCAGGAAAAGGCAAATATCAAAAACCACGCGTTCCCGTTCATGCGCGGTTGACTTAAACGCAAGAATGTCTTTTTTAATCTGCGGATCAAGTGGCCCTCTGGGCGAAAAAATTTTTTTCAACAATTTCCTTTCCCGCAGTTCCGCGCCGTAACTGATTCCGCGGGACCAAGGATTATGGTCATAGATACGGTCAACCCGTCTCTCCAACGCGTATCCGGAAAACATCTTCTTCCGGTAAGGGGCGGCCAAGGCATGAATCATCAAAGCCGTCAGGTTAAAGAGAACAAAAACCATAACCGATGCCACGATCGACTCCGCGCTCGTGGCTTGAGGCAAGTTTTGGGACGGGTAGAAAATAAGACTAACAGCGTTTCTCAGGAAAAGCCATAAATGAAAATCATTCCCAAGGCTATTGTCGTCGGCCCCGTCAAAAATGAGCCGCGGTCCACTGCGCGGGCCGACCCAACCTCCTCCCCCCAGGATAAAACCCCTCTGGGCGACCTTATGATCCGTTCCCGCGATGACCTCCTGATAATTCTGAAGGTACGCCACATAACGGCCGGGTTCCGCCGTTGACAAATACTTCTGCGGCTGCCGATAAAATGCGTACGCCGCCTCATGCAATGCTTCCGGGTCCATGTCTCCGACGAGCTCAACTATCCGCCGGATGCGTTCCTTCTCAAACCGGTTGGAAATCAACGGGCCCCGAATGCGCGGATTTTGTTCGGACAGATAAATGAACATCCCGTTTAAAAGCCCTTTCGCCGCCTGGGAATAATTATCAAACTCATCCCCTTTTTCCGCTTCGTCTGCCAAGCGCCGGGCCACATAAGCCTTCCGGTCTTCCGCCCACATGACAGGCGCCAACATGGAATGCAATTCAACGTTAGCCGGGTAGGGTTTCCTTTCAAAGAGAAAACGCAAATGATCGATCACGTGCCCGACCTCATGATAAACCGTCCATAACACCTCTGGGGCAAAACGCCGGAATATGACGGCAAATTCTCCTTCAAAATACCCGGACCGGTCCGTAAAAGGGTATTCTTCCCCTTCCACAATATAAGCCACCCCCGGCCAGAGAGCGGCGCCGGAATACAAATTCCCATCCAGATGCATTCTTTCAAACGCCTCTTTGGCCAGCACGTACTTTTTTATCACCGTCTCGGAGAACAGAAAAAGATACGGGACATCATCTTCGAGGATAATAAACGTAAACGGAAAAACATTGTAGGAGACAAAGGCCCGGCGCATCCGCAGGATCTCCCCCCGGAGCTCCCCTTCACGGATCATGGGCTGTTCATAAAGAGCGATGATATGCGCAACGGCCCCCGCGATACGTCCATCCAGATAAAAAGCCGCGTCCACGACGTCCTGTTTCAGCTGGTCATCGGCCTTCCATTCCGCCAAGAGCATAAAAAATCCTTTAAGAATATTCCTGCAGAAAAAAAGGAACCCTTCCTGCGTACGATAGAGTTCCCTGCCGTAAAACTCCTCGATATGGGCGCGGATTTGATCTGGAGAATACATTTCATCAATCCGGGCGATCTGGTCGCGAAAGTACTTCTTCTTTTCCTGATCCGCCAGGGATTCCGGATCGGAACGGATTAATTTCTTGATTTCAAAAACCATGACCCGCCACATACGATTATCCGCGTCGGTCTGCCGGAGGACAAAAACCCCGGAGCCAAACACCAAGACCAGAAGGAATCCAACGGCCATAATAACGCGTACCCGCTTCCCTTCGCAACGCTCTAAAAATTTAATCACCGGACTCACGCAGCGCTGGTACACCGCCTGAATATGCGCCCAAGGGGGATAATACCCGTGCACCCAATCTTCCAAAAGCATAAGCCGCTTCTTCCCCTCCGCCCCACCTGCCCCCGCCTTCCCAGATTTCACAAAGAAATCTCCGGGGTCTGACAACAAGGATTCCTGCGCCAGGGTGATTTGGAAACGGTGCCGCATGGCGTATCGTGCGTCCATGAAAACAAAACGCACATGCCGGTCCACCAAAAGGCACAATTGCTGGAACACGCCCCGCCAAGCCCCGTCATTCACCTCCATCCGTCCCAACCGTTGCTTAAGAAGATAAATGTCCCGTTCCCGGGGTCGCGGCCATGTGCCCCCTTGCACCCGCGCCCGAAGCTCATCCCATAATTCCCTGGCCTCCGAAGCCAGGCGCTCCCGGAAAGCAATCCGGTCCTTTGTTTTAACCCCAGGGAGACGGCCCTCCTCGGGCCACCGCAGGTCACAGGACAACGCGCCCCAGCGGCGCACGTCCCCATGGATCGCGTCAATACGCTCCAAATACGCCCGGAGGATACGCTGCCCTTGCGTGGCCCCCGCCGGGGCATGGCGTTGAAGAGACACAATATAAGAGCGCAAACGTTTGTACGCCCTTTCCGCCCGTCTGCGCGTGTGCAGGACACTTAAAGTGTCAGGATTAAAAGGGCCCAACGTTTTCTGGTAAGCGGCTTCAAGAGAACAGATATGTTTGATAGGGGGTTCCCTAAAAGATTGGAATAAAACTTTCAGCGTATTGAAGAAGGAATCGGGCATGGGCATGCGGAAAGATACCGTATGATTAGCTTTGAGTTTTTCTAATTATAATCTTGAAACGGAACGCGGGGAAGCACTATTTGAACCGGCCCGTTCCGTGATAGCCCTCCTTGACATTTTTCGTGTCCAACGGCTTCAGGGAGCAAAGGGGTGGACCAGGAAACAGGTTATACATTACATGGAAAAACTTGCAGGACGCCCTTGCGGATCATCTCAACCGCGATGGCGGCTAACAATAAAGCCATGACTTTGGAAAAGGCCCTGATGCCGGTTAATCCCAATCGCTGGACTAAAAAATCCGCGCTGTAAAAAGCGCATCCCGCCAGAATGACGTTGGCCAGAACCGCGAACACAGTGGCCAGCCATCCATACTGATCCATCATAACCAGCGATGTCGTCAGGACAGCCGGCCCGGTAATCAACGGGGTCCCGATCGGAACCGCCCCCACATCATCGGGAGGATAACGCCTTTGTTTCCCGGGTTTCAAAATATCTAATAAAGCGATACAAAACAGGATCAGTCCTCCAGCGATCATAAAATCAGCGATCGTAATCCCCAAAATCCGGAAAATAAATTTACCCAAAAAAATAAATCCAAACGCTAACAAAGAAGCAGTCAGGATGGACTGACGGATAATCTTATTTTGAATTTTCTTATCCATCCCCTGGGTTAAAGAAATATAAATCGGCAAAACTCCCAAAGCGTCCACGGCAACGCAAATAGGAATAAAAGCCATAAAGATTTTTCCCATCCTATCTCACCTCCTCCACAAAGCGCAATCCCCTGGTCTACAAAAGGCTCGGACAGAAACGAAAAGGATAAAAAAAGAGATACGAACGTCTTTCGGCTCATATCTCTCTTTTTCTCCTGATATCCCACACAAAAGGCATCACGCGGGCTTAATAATTCTCATCATACTCGTCTCGGAACCGACCGCGTTTTCCTTTTCTATGCGGCTTGGACGAGCTATCCTCTTTTTCCCTTCGCTCTCTGGCCTGATTAATTTTTACGGCCCGGCCATTTAATTCTTTGCCGTTCACGTTCTCGATCGCATTCCGAAGGTCGTCCGCAGACGCCACTTCTACGAATGCGAACCCTTTGGACCGGTCCAAATTTTTATCAATAACGACCTGGCACGCCTGGACATTAATTCCGTTATGCTCCAGGAACACGGTCAGGTCATCATCTGTCACGTCGTAACCCAAATTTCCTATATAGAGTTTATTAGGTTCTAAGTTCATAATCTCCTCAACACTAATCTTAAAAAATCCTTATATAGATTATTCGCTAAAGACGTCGGCAGGGCTTTCTTCCATAACGGACTTATCCAAACCGATCGCCAAGACAACCTTCTTACCGCCCTGCACCGCATACCGGAATTCGACGGCATCTCCGACCTTGATCTCGCTTAACGCGCTGATTCCCAACAACTCGACATCCGGGGCGATCAGGTATGTTTCATTCTGTTCTTCTTCCGTTTCATAATTATATTCAACAATAACAATCTGGTCACCGGAGATCTCCGCGACGGTTCCCCAGGAATATTCCTCCACATCGTCTTCCTGAGCGTAGACCGCGCTCGTGTTAATCATTACGACCCCTGTAAGAAGGGCCGCTCCAAGGGTCATGAATACTTTTTTCATTTCTTCCTCCGCTCATTGTGGAGCGCAACAGCTCCTTAATAAATATTCTTCATTTGAAATCTTATCTAAAACGATTGGTTAATATATCCTTGTCCACCCCCTTCCTTAGTAACCCGTGCTGGGGCACCCCGATATTCCGATGTTTAATCACCAACACGTCCAACACGCTTTGGCTTTGATTTCTTATGGCCATAAATTTCTTTTAATTTCAGGGAGTCACGGATAAAGGCTTGTGACTCGGCAAGGCCAGATGTGATCGCGTTCAAAAGCTCCCTGTGGGCTTTTTCTTTAGGTTTAACAAGAGAATAATAAACACTCATCCCCTCTCGCCGGTCATTCACAATCCCTGTTAACCTTAGCCGGCCCAAGTGCTTAGAAAGGCTGGACTGGTTAACGTCCAGAATCAGGCACAGTTCGCTCACGCTCAGTTCTTCCTGCTGGTTTAATAAATTAATAATTCGCAGCCGCGTATCGTCTGCGAACGATTTCAGTATTTGCCGGACCTTCTTGATGCCCAAAGCAAGCCTCCCCTGCCCATTAAAGCCTCTTGACCATATTCCCTTAAGGGAATATGCTACTATCCGGAAAGAACCCTGTCAAGATTTTTTGCCCTTTTACAATCCCCATCAGGCACAAAAAACCAAACACATCAGCCAATCCACGCCCTAAAGAATACTGCCGAAAGGATTGCGGGGCCCGACATTGACCGCCCTTAAAAACGAAGGGAATTTTCTGGCCGGGATCATTATTTCCGTAACTTTTTCACGGGTCACATCTTCAAAAATCATCTTAACCCCTACCTGGCCTTCATCATCGGAAAAATGTCTGACATAAAGACTGTAGCTGGAGCCACAATCATCCCACTCAATCAATTCATTAATTCTTGCCAAGAAATGCCTCCTTGAAAAATGTTTTATATGGAACTGTTCGCGATTATAATATTCCACCCCCGCCATTGTCAAGCCACAACGCTGAAATCAGGTATCCCCGCCCTCAACTAATTTCCTTCCCCTCTTTTGTTTTACTTGACAAAATGCTAAACGTTGTTAAGATTGATGGAAAATATACAAGGATCCGAAATCCCGTGTTCCATGTTGGATAGACTCCTTTTCCAACCGCAGGTTATGAGGTTCTCTCTGTCGATCTGCAACGGGAAGAAAGCATAATAAAGCATTTAAGGTTTGGTTAACAATCTCCCCCAAAAGATGTTGGCTGGAACCTGAATGCTTTTTTTATTATCCATTTTCTTATTTTAAACCATTTATCCAACCCATTTCTAAAAAGGAACCCATGAGAGACACAGTAGAAAGCCCCTGCGATCAACAAAAAATTAAACCACGGGTACAACCGGAAAAAAGGACGTTCGGCCCTATTGATGACCTGGAGGCCCATGTATCATCGGACTGGTGGTGCCGCATCTTCAACGCCAATTATTTAAAAACCGATGCTGATGTCGTGGACGACCCTTCCATCACCCGACATGAAATACAGCTTTTTCTCTCCTCTATCCAGCTGCAGAAAGACCACCTGATCCTGGATTTGTGCTGCGGGCAAGGGCGGCATTGCCTTGAACTCGCTCGGCAAGGTTTTAAAAACGTCTACGGCCTTGACCGATCTCATTATCTCATCCAACGGGCACGTCTGCAGACCAAACGGGAAGGATTAAACATCAAATTCAAGGAAGGCGACGCCAGAAAACTCCCTTACCCGGCATGCAAATTTGACTGCGTGACTCTTCTGGGAAACAGTTTCGGCTATTTTGAAACCATTAATGACGACCTTCTGGTCTTAAAAGAAATCTTCCGGGTCATCAAACCTTGGGGGAAAATCCTCATTGATGTCTCTGACGGAGACTACCTTCAGAAGCATTTCAGCCCCAGGAGCTGGGAGTGGATCGACAAAAAACATTTCGTCTGCCGGGAAAGGTCTTTATCCATAGACAAACAGCGTCTCATCAGCCGGGAAGTCATCTCTCATGTGGAAAAAGGAGTGGTCGCCGACCAATTCTACGCGGAACGGCTTTATTCCAGAGAGACATTATCAAACTTGCTTGAAAACGCGGGGTTTAAAGATATCTGCTTTGCCCAGGAAATCAAAACGCATTCGCAAAGGAACCAGGACCTCGGCATGATGGAACAGCGGGTCATCGTTACGGCTGTCGTCAAGAAAGCATGGACCCCGCCAGTCGCCAAAAAGGGCGTCGCCCTGAAGCATGTGGCGGTGCTTTTAGGGGATCCGCAAAAAACCGATACGCTAAAACCTTCCTCGGTGTTTGATGACGATGATTTCTACACCATCGACCAGATGAAATCTGTCCTCAGCCGGTTGCCTATGTATAAATTCACGTATTTTAATAACCATGATAGTTTAATCAATGACCTCGTAAAAAACCGGGCCAAAATTGATTTTATATTCAATCTGTGTGACGAAGGCTTCAACAATATGGCCAGCAAAGAACTGCACGTCCCTGCCCTTCTGGAGATGTTAAACATCCCTTATACCGGGGCGGGTCCCCAGTGTCTGGCCCACTGTTATGACAAATCTCTGGTCAGGGGGATTGCCAACGAAATGGGGATCATGGTTCCGCTCGCTTTCTTTATTAAAGCGGAAGACAATGTGTTTGACCTGTCTTTCCCGTTCCCTGTCCTAGTCAAACCAAATTTCGGCGATTCCAGCCTTGGGATCACGCAAAAAAGCGTGGCCTATAACATCGAAGATTTGGTGAACGCGATTCAGCGGATCCGTGACCAGATCGGTTTTGACAAGCCTATTCTGGTCGAGGAATTCCTGGAAGGCGCGGATTTAAGCGTTGGAATCATCGGGAATCCTCCTGAATCCTACACAATCCTCCCCATCATTGAAGAAGATTATTCCCATCTCCCCAAAGAACTTCCGAGGATTTGCGGGTATGAAGCGAAATGGCTACCCGAATCTCCCTATGGGAAAATCCGGTCTGTGCCGGCCAATCTCCCGGATGAGGCAGAAAAATATATTGAAGCCTGTTGTTTAAAGCTTTTCGAACGCCTGGAATGCCGGGACTACGCGCGGGTTGACTGGCGACTGGATAAAGCGGGGAATCCGAAACTCCTAGAAGTGAACCCCAACCCCGGATGGTGCTGGGACGGGCATCTGGCCAAAATGGCAAAATTGGCCGACATATCCTATGCCCGCATGGTGGAGGACATTCTTAAAGTCGCCAGCGAGCGACTGTGGAAATAAAAGTGGCAACAAAAAAAAGGGGGTAGCGCTTTTTCAATAAAAACGCTGCCCCCTTTTTTAAAGACAAATTCTATTTCTTTTCCTGCTCCTTCTTTTCCTCTTTCACTATAATATTCGGTTTCGGCCTGTTCCCCAAAGGAGGCGTGACCTTTTCCTTCCCGTCCGTCGTCTTACCCAAATAATCCGGCAATTGAACCCCGGCCATACCCGCAATATCATGCAAAGCCGGCAACGATTTAATCATATTGCTCACAAAATTCGCCGTCGAACTGCCTTTTTCCGCGTTCCCGCTGTCCCAAACGGTGATTTTATCGATCTTTAACTTCTGAATCGCTTCAGTCTGCAATTTCACGATATCTTCCAGCTTCTCGACGATAAGCATGGTCGCCGCATCTTTCGCGTTATCACCGCAAGAATTGACCAACTGGTTATACCCTTCTGCCTTGGCGTCAAGGACTTTCTGAATCCCTTCCGCTTCGGCGGATTTTACAGCGACAATCGCGTCCGCCTGCCCCCGGGCCTCCCGACGAACCCGCTCGGCTTCCGCTTCGGCCGATATTTCTATCTTCCGTTTTTCAATTTCTTTCACGACAATCTCTTCCGCTTCCAAACGCTTCGTTTCCGCCAACGCTTTCGCTTTCTGGATTTCCGCGATCGCGTTCTGCCGGGCGACCTGCCCGCGGCGATCCGCGTCCGCGGCTTTTTCCGCCAAATCAGCGTTATAATTAACAATGTTCGCTTGAGCAACATTCTCCCCCTCAACCGCTTCTGCGTTGTAACTCGCGACCTGAATACGGCGTTCCCTTTGAGCCGCGGCGGCGCCGACATCCCCTTTTTTCTCCTGTTCCGCCACATCAATCTTGGCCTGATTGATCGCGGTCGACGCGGCCTTTTTCCCGATACTCTCAATATAACCCGACTCATCAGCAATGTCCGTGATGTTCACGTTAATCAAAGTTAAGCCGATCTTTCTCAACTCCGGCTCAATGTTGTTCCGGATCGCCTGCAAAAATTTTTCCCGGTCCTGATTGATATCTTCAATCGTCAACGTGGCCACCGTAAGCCTCAACTGCCCGAAAATAATTTCCGTGGCCATCTTTTCAATTTCCTGCTGGTTCAATTCCAGAAGACGGACGGCAGCGTTATGCATGGCTTCCGAAGATGTGTCGATGGCGATCGTAAAGGTGCTGGGAACATTAATCCGGATATTCTGGAACGATAGGGCTCCTTTAAGCGGAATGCTGATCGTCATAGGTGTTAAGTCCAAAAATTTTGAATCCTGGATTAAGGGCCAAATAAAGGCACCGCCGCCATGAAAACACGTCACGGACTTCCCTTCCCCTACTTTTCCATAAATCGCTAAAATTTTATTGGATGGACATCGTTTATAACAGCTGGCTAGAAATAAAATCAATGCAAAGAGAAAAAAAGTGAAAATCAAGACAGAGATTGCAAGTAAACTCATAGCCGATTCCTCCTATATTTTTTTAACCGCCACGGTTCTTTGATCAACGACTCGGACGACTTCAATGGTCTGAAATGAATCAATATCCTGTTTATCTTCAGCGATCGCCTCAATTTCCCGAGTACTATCATTTAACTCAACAGTGATTTTTCCCCGGCCGTCCGCCGAAATCCGCTGATAAACGGTCCCCTTTTTTCCCATCGCCTGGTCCACCGAAAAAACGCTCCCCCGGCTGACCAGTTTCCTGGCAAGTTTGAAAAGATAGGCTGTTATCAGCATACAGCCCACCCCGGCCAGGAATCCGATAATAACAGAAAGCCCTCCGTTTAAAAGAAACTGTTTATGACACGTCAAGCCTATCCACCCGAACATCATAAAAAAAGCCGTGATGGAATTCACTGAAATAAACTCGAAATGGGTATCTGATACCGTACCGTCATGCCCGGAGTGGCCCATATCCATGTGCGCATCCGGCCCCAAATCCACGTCTCCACCGGTATCCAGGGCCCCGCCTATCACCATAAAAATAACCCTTATAATAAAAAAAACCGTGCCGGCAAGAGCGCAAAACCAAAAAAGCGCCTCTAAAGATGTTGCCTGCTGCATAAGGCCCCCGTCCATTGGACACCTCCTTAATTTGATGACCTGGGATAACACATCTGGCTCAATTATAACAGACAGAAAAATCAGTGTCGATTATAAATCCAAACGTATTCTGTAACCAGGACGCCTTTTAAAGAAGCGGCCCGGCCTCTAGCGTTTCCCCTCTTTATTCAGACAATTTGACAATCACTCCGTTCTTCCGTGCCTGAATAAAAGCGTGTTTCATAAAAAAAAGCCCGACAATGAGATAAAAAACAATTAACGCAAACCCCTTCCAAAGCACATAGTTAAGGACGGGCTGAAACCCGAAACTTTGCCGGAAATATTCTAAAAAATATGTTATCGGGACGCATTGAGCGCAATAGTAAAAAAACTTCGGCAACGTGCTTACCGGATAATAGATGCCGCAAATCAGCATGAAAAGATACGCCAACATCCAGGCGGTTATCTCCGCTTTCTGCCCAAAACAAAGCAGCAAATAACATACAAGCGTCCCCAAAAGAAGCGCGGAGCCGAAAATCCCTAACAGAAAAACGCCTGTCACCAATAAAGGAGGAAATTCAAAACCAAAAAACACCGTGGCGGCGCAACCCAAAATCACAAAAATAATCACTCCTCTGGCAATGCCGATCACCCAGGACCCGAAAAGATGCTCGCTGATCCCCACCGGTGTCAGGAGGGTGTGCTTTAAACTTTTGGCCCACACTTCATACAACAGGCTGTACGCCACATCCAGCTGCGTGACTTGTAAAATTCCCGCGGTTATCGCGCCCGTTATAACAAACGCGAACGCGCGCTCTTCCATCTCTAAAAAATCCCCCATGAGCCCAATCGAGATCAAACTGACGATCGGCCAGAACACCAGTTCCATAAAAGCAAAAAAATTCCTCAACGCATACAGCATGTTGCGGTATGTAAACGCGAAACAGCCGTTCAGCCATCTGGCCACATCCGGGGCAAACGAACGCGGCGCAGGGCGGCTTTCCTGCCAGCTCAATAAATCACCCGCCTCCTGTAGTGGGGAACCCAAGCCCGTCTCTGCTATCTTGCCCGCCAAATCGATAAAAACAGACTCCAAATCCTTTTGGCCCTGCCGTGTCTTTAGTTCTTCCGGCGTTGCCAACCGGATAAGACGCCCCTCTTTCAGAAAGGCGATCCGCTGGCACATTTTTTCCGCTTCCGGCATATAATGCGTCGTCAGCAGGATCGTCGCACCCGTCTTCTCATAAATATCCAGAATCAGCCGGCGGATTTTAACCGCCACATCCGGGTCAAACCCCACGGTCGGCTCATCGAGAAAAATAATCTTGGGTTCGTTGATCAAACACTTAGCCAGGGCCAGCTTCTGCTTGGTCCCGCTGGAGAGTTCGTCAAAACGAAGCCGCGCGACCTGTCCCAAGCCGAACATGTCAATCAAGGATGCCACACGTTGTTTCAAAATTCTCCCTTTAAGGTTATACAACCGGCCGTAAAAATATAAATTTTCTTCCAGGGTCAAACTCCAGGGAAAATTGGGGTGCCCGGAACACATATTAAAACACTGACGCAATTCGGAATAATGCGCGGGGACCAGTTGTTTTCCCATCATCGTGATCGTCCCGCTGTCGGGTAACAGCAACGTGGAGAGGATATTCAAAAATGTCGTTTTGCCCGCGCCATTCGGGCCCAAAACCCCCAAAATTTCCCCTTCTCGAATATCCAAAGAAATATTATCCAGAGCTTTAATGTGCGGATGTTTCCCCGCCTGGGAGATAAATGTCTTACTGATATTGTTAACGGAAATCAACGTTTTCATGAATATTTGGACGTATACCCAAGGAAGGGCTTCCGGAAATTCTTGGAAAGCGCCCTCAACCCTGTCCGGATAACTGGCCAGCCAAAATTTTCCGGCTTATATCAAGGGCCGATTTCAAAACATATTCCGCGGCTTTCTGATTTGTAAAATACCCGGATGTCTGGGTTGTTTTCTGCCTGATCACAAGCACAACCACATCCTGGGCCGTTTTTAATTCAAGCGTGATATTCCGGGGAGCGTCTTTTATAAGAAGGCCGGCTTTGTCAAAAAACTTACGGGATTTGCCTATCAGGACACAATATAAATACGGATAATCCTGGCCCTGCACGTTATTAATGGAAATCTGCACCTGCAACCCCAGGCACTCGGCCGGCGCGGGGAGAAATCTCAACATCAACCGGGCGTCGGTGGGCACACGTTTCCCGTCATTCGTTTCTTGGGTCGCCAGCATGGGCAGGACCTGCACATCACTCGGGGAGGACAAAAACCGCATCATCTGTTCCAGGAGTTTAATCTTAATAATAAGCTGATCTTTTTTAAGATAACTCCGCACTCCCGTGACCCAATGCGGGGCGAAAAGGACAAACGTGTCCCAGGCCCAGAACCCGGCTAGCCGTTCCTGCCCGGCCCCCATCAGGCCGACCCAGATAAAAAGCCCCACCCCAGCGCACAACATCGCACAGAAAAACCCCAAAGGATTGGTGATATCAAAACAATCCTGGTCCCACTTTTTCAACTGTTTCTGCTTCAGCTGTACTTTTTGATATTCATCAGGAGTGACCTGATTCCATTCCTCCGGCCCGCTCAGCTTCGGACGGGCGGAATACCCTTTAATGAGCGAGAGGGCCGTGGCCGCCACGAGGAGAAACAGCCCCCCCCAGAATTCAATCATCAATTGCACCAGAAGGCCGCCAGTAAGGAGGGCCAAAATCAGGATCAACCGGCTATGGTAAGGCATCCTCTTGGCAAACAGAAAATGAATCTCCCCCCGTCTTTGCGCATCAGGCAACCACTTCATGCGCCCACCTCCATCGGTTTATGTTGCAGAAGCTCCTCATACCCAACCTGCCGCCAGTAC
>Ga0116157_10004037_pt1 | contig 13813 bp, 15 predicted proteins | sample AD_UKC048_MetaG_FD_89882 | JGI IMG/M metagenome (GOLD analysis project Ga0116157, IMG submission 89882) | Active sludge microbial communities of municipal wastewater-treating anaerobic digesters from USA - AD_UKC048_MetaG | ecosystem: Engineered > Bioreactor > Anaerobic > Digestate | place: USA...
AAGTCCTGAAAGACTTGAGGCTCTTCAATTATTTTTCCCATTTCTGAAAGCTGCTGCTCACAAGTTTCCTCAATATCAATTTGTTCCAGAACAAATTATGGCTGCGTCAAGAGAAATGTTATCAGACAGAGAATTACAAAGACAAAAAGAATATAAAGCTGGATTATGAACCTTGTAAAAGAATCCATAGAATCTATATTAAAACCCAAGTCACTAGTAGGGAAAAAATTTTGTGTTGAAAGTACAGCAACAGGACATGTTGAATTTATTTTGGAAATAGTCAAAGAAGAAAATGGATATTATACATTTGCTGTTACTTATAATTCATTTATGATTGAAGGCCCAGATGTATTCTCAATGATTAAGGGGGACTCAGCAATCTTAAATTTAGATGAGATGAAGGAACTGCTAGAGTATTACGGATTCAAGGAATTAGATAAAGAACCTATTAAAAAACTAGATAAAGAAATCAAGGAATTACAAAATTTTAAAAAATATTTACAGTCTCTTTTATGAAAGCAAGAAAGGTTTCAGATATTTTAAAGCCTAAACCTGATGATGACATCATGTCAGAACTTTTAGAAGTTGAACCTGACAAACTAGATGTCATGTTTTCTATTTATAAAAAATGGAATCCTATATTTAAAAAAGAAATAAATCGTCCCGAACTATCTTCGTTTGGAGATAAAGTACGTGCTTTCAAAAGAGATTTAGAGATTGAACAAAATAAAATAAAAGATAGTGGTTATCGTGAAGAAGGCAGTACAGGATTTCGTGGTCTATTACGTTTAATTGACTGGTGGGAAAGTGGCAGATATTCCATAGAGATGCTTGAAGAAATGATAATGAATTGGATGAGTACTATAGAGGCGGCATTAAAAGATTTTCGTAAAATGTCCAAACGAGATTATCATCCAATTAAAGAAGATACAACCAATATTTTTAAACCTAAGCCTCAAGAAGAATTTCTTCCACTAATTAATGATAAATTTCCAATATTTCTAGAAGTTTATAATACACTTTTTTCGGATTATAAATTTAACGTATATAAAGATCCGGCGAATCGTATTAATGTATCATGTGAATTTGACACAAAATATTTCACTATATGGTTTCATCAAGATGATGAAGAAGAATATCCTAGAATTGATATGGGAGCATATCGTAAAGAGACTCCAAGAGTATTTACTCCTTATAAAATAGTACAAGATGTAAAAGATGCTTCTGATTTTATAGATATGGTTTATGATATTGAAAAACAAATTATTGATATTAAAAAAACAAGACCATATAACGTTCATTCTATTACAATCAACGAACTATCCAATATATTTTCGAAATATCCTCAATATTTTTCAGATAGGAACGTAAAAGATTTAGTTTATTTTTTTAGATCATTTGGCCATCACAAATATGTAAATGAAGCTATAGGAGATATTTTAAAACCTAAATCGGAAGAAGAAATAAAAAAAGAAATACGCAAACTTTCTGGAGATGATCTATGGGATTTATGGAAAGATACAGGACAAAAAGAATATTTAAGGTATGCGTTAAAGAAGAGAATTACTTTTCGAATAGGCAGTGAAGATATAGCTGATGCGATTCAAGAATTTCCAGATGCAGCCGAAACATTATTTCCTCTTATAGTTCAAAATTTTCCATATAATTTAAAGAAAGAAGGACAAAAATATTTTCTTTATGCGGATTGGTATGACGAATTTGCTGATTTATTTATGGAAAGTAATGATTTGTCATCTGAATCAATTCAAAAAATATTATCGGGGGATTCATGGGATTTATTTGAACGATATGGATCTGAGAATATGAATTTAACCGATGAAATATATTCTATTCAAAAGATGGAAAAAAATAAAGGAGTTGCATATTTTAAATCCTTAACAGAAGAATTAGTAACTAAATTATTGGAGTATTTTGATTGGTTTAATTATGACAATACAATGGAAATAAAAAATTTAAAAACTCTAACAGATGTAGCCAAATTTTTAGTCAAATATCAAAACGAAAGAGAATTAGACGAATTTGTTGAAGCTTTTGAAAAAGCGTTGAATGAAACAAGGGGGGTTGCTGATGAAGCTCAGGCATTTAATGAATTAAAAAATTCTTTAGAAAATGAATTAGGATTCAAATTCGATAAAAAATATTACAGCGAAAGCGATAAATGCTATAAAATTCCTCTTTCAAAAGATTCTATAATACAACTATTTAAAAAAGCAATGATTGATGATGAAAAGATAAAATATAATGCTCCTTATTATGGTTATCAAGGAAACATTTATGATCATCCAGATGTTTTTAATGATAGCTTAAGTAACAGTATCTCAGAAATAGATGAAGGCTAAAAAGGTATATGAAAATGTATTTAAACCCAAAATTTTAGAGGGAATTGAAAAGGAGGGGTATGAGATAGTTAGACAATTAGAATCTATGGGGTTTCGTTGTTCAGCTAGACATTATCATGGTGTTTTTCTTATTAATTTTTCAACACAATATTGGAAATATAATTGTGATGTTGCTTTTGTTGATAAAGAAAGCACATCTGAAAGTATGCAAAAAGAGTTTTATATTTTAAATCAATGGTATGCCAATTTAAGCACTGGATCCCCATTTACAGCTGAATCTTGGCAAAAATTAGTTTCCATGATTGCAGATAAAATTTTTAATCTAGGAAGTAATGATTTAGATAGATTGATCCAAGATAATCAAACAAGAATTACAGAATTAAAGGAAAAATTAGAATCAGAAGAAAGAGAAAGAGAATATTTAAAAAATGCACAGAGAATAATAAATGAAGGCTAAAAAAGTATATGAATCAAGTATTTTGAAACCTAAATCTATTAGTGAAATAGTGGGTTCATTCATTAATTTGCCAATAGGTGAACAAGTAGAATTCTTAGATGATTATGAAAATAGAAATATTATTCCATTCGAAAATTGGCCACTAATTTTACAAATAAAAGAACAATTAAAAAACAATTCGCAATTTGACAGTATGTTTAGAGTTACATCTAATAATGCACTTACTAAGTTTGTTTGGTCATTTAGTCCTGATGAACAAATAGGTTCAGAATTTAAAATTTATAATCGCCTTAGTAATAATATTCAACCAATCAATGTTGAACAATATAATAATGAACCAGACACTATTCATGTTTATGAACAAGCCGATACAGCCAATGAACAAGTAATTGAATCATATGATGGATTTATTAAATGGTTGAATGATGATTATCTTTGGAAAAAAGAAAAAATTCAAATAAATCCTTAAATTTGAACCCACTCTCCATCTATTTTTTGTAATTTATAATCATCAATCAGACGATATAAAGTTCTTTCGCTAATTTGTAATTGTTCTGCCGCACTTTTTAAAAATCTATTTCTATTTAAAGCTTTTAATATTAAAATAAATTTATTAAATTCCAAGTGAAGTGGTCCTATTTCTTTTACATTATTAGATTCATGTAAATAAATTCCAGCAGTTTCATTAACTAATGGTCCATTTCCTAAATCTATTCTTCCTATTTTATAAATAAGTTCAGATTCAAACGAATAAGCAACGTCAACAGGAAGATCCTCTCTTATTTTTATTATTTGATAGGTACCATTATTTATTTTTTCAAACAATCTCTTATTTTTAGTCCCATTCTGATGAGATAACATTCGGTCCCCTCTTCCTTTTCCGATATAAAAAGGTTCATATTCAAAAACAATTTTTCCTAGAGATGATTCAATTTCATATCTACCATGAATTTCTAAATTAAGATAAGCATAAACATAATATCTGAAGGTCATGTCATATTTTTATTATATATATGACAAGAATGATAAAAATATGACAAAGATGACAAAATTTTATCATTGGCATTTTATTTGAAATATTTAGCATTGATAATTTAATGTTAAACTAAAATAAAATAAATGCTATGTTACCAGTAATTAGAAATTCAAGAACAAACAATCTATCTTTAGTTGACGATTTATTTGATACCTTTATTAGAACTTGGGATGATCGTCAAGAATTATCATCTTATTATTATGATGAACAAACAAAAGACCACATCATCACAGTTCAAGCTCCTGGATTTAAGAAAGATGATATCGAAATTGAAGTAGATAACAAGGGAATTTCTATTAAAGGAGAAATAAAAGATGAAAAAACTAAAGGTAGACTTCGCAGAAACACATTCCATTATGCAATGAGTCATTATGGAATTGATTCTAAATCAGTTGAAGCATCCTTAGAAGACGGAATCCTAACTATTAAATTTAAAAACGAGAAAGATAAACTTTCAAAAAAGATTGAAATTAAATAAGAAAGAGGGCCTAAAACCCTCTTTCTTCTTCTAAATATTTTATTAAATCATCATAGCTTCTAATCTTATACATGGGTATCATTCTCATTCTCTCAGTAATAAACGCAGCGTAATCCATACCCTCATATTGCCCAATAGTTTCTACTCTTTTGTTTTTACCATCATTAAATACGAATGTTATATCACACAGTCCTAAATTGTGCCATTGTTTTGTATAATCTGGTCCACTTCGTATTTGAAATCGAGGATCAATCCTCATTTTAAATGCTAATTGAATTATTATTGGAAAATATTGTATTAAATTTAGATCAAAATTTTGAGAACGATATGATCTCATTGCTATTTTAATTTGACTTTCAAAATCTGTTGGAAAGTCATTCATTATATCTTCTTGAGATTTACTCTTAAAAAGATCTTCTATCGATTCACAAACAATTTTATTCATTAGCCAAAATAAGGATAATCTATTCGCATAAAATCTTCAAGATACCATTTATTATCATGTTCATCTTTGAAGAATGCCTTTGCTTCTCTTTCATCTTCATCTGTCCATCCAACTTCCTCATCTGATTCTTGATCTCGATAATCATATTCTATTTCTGCACCGTGAGGAATTATTTCTCCTGTAAATCTAAATTCAACACTATTTCCGCTATCTACAACTTTTAATTCAATACCAGTATTTGTCAAAGCCATGGCACCATCAGGTTTCCAATCATTTTTATAATAGTTTTCTATTATATTATGAGCTACTTCGGAAGGAGGAGTTTTATTTTCAAATCCATCTTTAACTAATTCTCTATATTTTGAAAATACAATTTCATCTCCATATGCAACTCGTTGTCTATCAATTTCTCTGTCAACCATATCAGCATATTCTTCTTCCTCCGTATATTCAAGTGCTTTTCGTATTTCGTCTCTAGATTTTGGTTTAAGAATATCGCCAACTGATTCTTTCATAGGTTTATTTTTTTGAAGCCATTTAAGTATAAAACTTTCAGTGTCTAAATATCCATCCCAATCCGAAGAACTATCAATATCTTTTAAAGCTTCTAAAACTTCATTATATGGTGGGTTTAAATTATTCATAACCCACTCAACTACTTTTTGCATGCCCATATAAATAGCCTTAGATAAAAATGTAACTCTAAAGGATCTACTTTTAGACCAAATTCTCTGAATTTGTTTATGTTGTAACATCTCAATAATTAATTCTTCAGAACGTGATTCATGAAATGCAATCCATAAATTTCCTGATGATCCTCCTGTTTTTTCATTATATGAGTCAAGAGGTTTTGCTCCACGCTTTAAAGCATATCTAGCATACGCGATATTATGTTGATAAAGAGCATTTCTTAAATGTTCGGTTGGATGAGAAAGTGGACCTACTATTTTGTAATCTGGATGTTCATCAAGATTTTTTTCAATTTCTTCTTCTGTTTTTCCCTTTAATAAATCTCCAATAGATTCTTTTACTTTTCTAATATTTTTTCTTGCTGGTTCTATTGCTGGTCTTCCTCCTTTGTTACGCATTAAATTTATAAAATCATTAAAATCTTTGATGATATAATAATCATATCTACCTTTATCATTTGCAATTCCTAAAACTACCTTTCCATTGTGTTGTTCATAGTGAATTCTATATCCCATATAGTTAAAAGAAATAGGCCATTCTCTTGGATCAAATCTAAAAAAGAAATTTTCTACGGTTGTTGAAACTTGCGGGGACCAATTAGTATAGTGTGTAGAAATGTAAGAGACAATTTTAGCATATAGAGGATTAATATCTTTTAAATCATTATATAAATCTTCTTCTGATTTGCCCTTAAATATTTCGGATTCAGTTATGAATTTAGCCTTCACTAATCAAGTTTATTTTATATATCAAATTTCTAACAATTTCGAAGTTTAGAATATATAAATAAAAATGCTTAAATGATTCGAGAAATATACAATAGAAATCCTAGTGATCCTAATTTCAAGTATGGTGTTTTAGAACATTCAGATCCTATTGAGAGCATTATATCCAAAATAAAAATGATACTTGGAACAAGTCAGGGACAAGTTCTGGGAGATTTAAATTTTGGTGTTGGATTAGAGGATCTTATTTTCGAAACACGTATAAACAAGATGGAATTAGAAGAACGAATAAAATCACAAATAATGCAGTATGTTGACGAATCAAAGGATTATCAAATAAGTCCTAGTGTTTCTTTTGGTAAAGCAAAAGAAGGATATGATTACGCGGTCGTCGACATTTTTATAAACAACCAAAAGGTCATCGGAGTATTGATACAATAAATGAGAGCACAAAAAGTATATGAAGCATTAGGGGATATTTTTAAACCTAAACCCAAAGAACAAATAAAACATGAATACTGGGATATTGTTCAAGGAGATACATTTAAGCCGGTTGTATTTCGAAAGGCAAAAAACGGCGAGGAAGTTAGACTTTATAACAAAACAAGATTTCCTAAGTTTAGAGTAGAATACGCAAAAAAAGGAAACCGAATGATAAATGCACAAGAAAATGATTATGTTGTTACAGGATTTATATTTGTCGAAGAAATATACAATGGACAATTATATTGGGAATGGAAAATACCTGAATGGACATTAGACGGAAAATTGGCAATTGAATATGATTGGTACAAACCTGGAATGGAAATAGATCCAATAACACCTGAAGAATTTGATAAATTACCAGAAAAAGATTAAAAATAAAAAATATAATGGCAAATAATAACGACCAAAAATTTGAATTCTTTAAGACATCACGAATTCGTTTTAGCGAATTGTATCAAGATGCGCTTAATTTCATAAAGGCTTCATACGAAGATATAGGGCAATATTTTACAATGGCTTCTCCAATGGGGCAATTGTTACAAATTACTCTTCATTTTGGTAGAATGATTCTCTTCTACATTGAAGATGCTGTAACAGAATTAAACATAAATACTGCTTCACGTCCTGCTAGTGTAAAAGGTATTGCTTCTCTAACTGGTCATAACGCTTCAAGAGCAATGGCTGCAAGAGGAACTTTACGCCTAACTTATAATGGCGAAAAGATTAATATGTATGGAAATACCGTTGCCATTCCAAATTATACACAATTAACTTCTGTAACTAATGGTCTTATTTATACTATCGTTCTTCCTGGTGAAGAAATTCGTTTAGATCTAACTAACATCACTAATTTTATAGATGTGAATGTGATGCAAGGAAAGCTTGAATATCAACAAGCTACCGGAACCGGAGACCCTCTTCAATCTTACAATTTCCAAAATAAAAAAGGAGCAGGAATTGACAATTATTTCGTGAATGTTTATGTTGATGGAAAACGTTGGGAAAATCGAGATTCTATTATTGATATGGGATTCAATGAGGAGTCTGTTATGGTTAAAACAGGACAAACAGGAGGCATAGATATTTTCTTTGGAACGGGATATAATGGTAAACCACCAAGAATTGGGTCAACAATTTTAGTCGAATATTTGTTAACTGATGGAGAACCTGGAAATATTAAAACCCCTGCAACAGAATCTGAAGCTAGTTGGAAATTTGTTACTAGAGGTTATGCGTTAAATGGAGAAGATATTGATTTGAATAAAATTTTAAAGGTGTCTATTAAAAATGATATTCTTTTTGGAACTCTTGAAGAACCTCTTTATCTAACAAGATTATTAGCTCCTCATATGTCAAGATCATTTACACTTGCAAATGCAGACAATTACATTTATTTTCTTCGTAAATTAAATATGTTTACAATTGTAGATGCAATTCCTGGATTTGCAACATTTGAAGATAAATATGCGCTAGACAAATATAATCAAGCAAAAGACAATTATGAAATTGTTAATGAACAATATAGAAGTTTACTTGCAACTGTAGGAGCTGATTCCGAATTATCTAAAACTAAAAAGACTCAATTAGATAATGCCCAAAATGAAGTATATAAATGGCAAGGAATTCTAGAAGAACAAAAGAAAGATGATAATACAGTTTATTTGTTCTTAGTTCCGGATGTTAATAAAAGAATTTCTGCCGCTCAAAACTATTATTCTTGTACATTAGATTCATTTCAACTTACAAACAATGAAAAGACTGCCATCTTGGACCTCATAGAGGACAGTGGACAAAGAATTATTACCGTGGATAATGCTATTATGTCTTTAAAATATCCACGTTTCGTGCTTAATCTAACATTAATCATTTATGAAGGATTTGATTTTGATTCTATAAGAGAATCCATTATCTCTAAAACATCTGAATATTTCTTAAAAAATACAAGAAGAGATAGAATACCTGCATCAGATATTGTTCGTATAGTTGAGGCTATTGAAGGTGTTGACTCTGTTTCAATTTGGTTTGACGCAGATAAAAACAATTTAACCATTTATGGTGATAGTTATGGATTAGATGATTATGGAGATATAATTCTAGAACGTTATGTTTATGATGCATTTGGAAATAAAGTCCCTGTAAAAGATATTTACCCATTAATTCGCGGAGGATTTGAATCTGTTAATGGAACTTATTATGATGATTCAACCGAAAAGAATAAATTATCAACTTTGAACATAAATCTTAGAGGAACAACTCCTATTGATTTTAATTCAAAGAATAATAAAACTATTGTAAGTAATATTTAATGAAAGCGAAATTAGTTAAAGAAAGTATGCAGAATATTTTATCTCCCAAATCAAGAGATGAAATTGTTAAGGATGTTGCATTAAATAAAGAGGTTTTAAATTACTTATTAGATAATGGATGGACATATACAGATACCTTTTCCACACCTTTTATGGGAGATGATAAAAAAGAAATCGTATATCATACATTTGAAAAAGAAGGAATTGAAGTATGCGTAAACAAATTTGATGACTTAAATGATTTAAAAAGATACATATCAGACACTTATTTTTAAAATTATAAAAAAGCATGAGAGCACAAAAAGTCAATGAAGCGTTAAAAGATATTCTTGTTCCTAAATCAAAGCAACAAATTAGGAAAGATATTAAAAGTATTAATGATCCACAACAAATATTAAGATTTAAAGTAAAAGAAGCTTGTGAAGAATATTGGAAAAGAGAAGGAATCAGATTTGGAAAAATAAATTCTGATTCAGAATTTAGTAAAAAATATTACTACTGTAATGCCAAAATAAGAGAAAATACCCCATTTATGCCAGAATATGCTGATGTAAAGGGGACTACAATGGGTGCATTTAATGAATTATATGGAAGATTTGTGTTGAAGAATGGTAAATTATCAAATACAACACAATCAATAGCCTATACAACTGTTGATAAACGTTAATATTAAAAAATGGCAGCAAATAATCAAATAAAAAATCCAAGAAAAGGTGTTTACGCAAGAAACACTTATAAAGTTCGCTTGCCTTATTTTTATCAGGCAAAGCATAATAACGATCAGTTTAAAAATTTAGGATATGATTATCGTGGAAAAATTTTACGAAGCATAACATCTCCTGAATTATGGGCCAATCCATTACAAACAGGAATGATAGGGCAAATTGAATCCATGATGACATATATATTAGAACAAGCAAAATCCATTAAAAAATGGTTATCAATTGCTCATGATAAAGATACTCTCTCAATCAATTGATATATAAAATAAAAATGAATTTTGTATATGTAACAACTAATTTAATAAATGGAAAACAATATGTTGGATCACATGATGGAAGTGAAAACGACGAATACTTGGGAAGTGGAAAAGTTTTTTTAAAAGCCTTAAAAAAATATGGAAAACAAAATTTTAATAGAAAAATTTTGGAATATTGTGATCCATTTTATAATGTTATATTAGAAGAAAAATATATTAAAGAATTAAATACATTAAAACCAAACGGATATAATTTAAGTCCAACAGGAGGACATGTTAGGGGAAAATTATCAAAAGAAACTATAGAAAAAATTAGACAAAGTAATTTAGGAAAAAAACGCTCCATAGAAACAAAACAAAAACTTTCAAAATCTTTAAGTGGACGAAAACTTTCTGAACAAACAAAGGAAAAAATGAGTAACTTTCAGAAAGGAAGAATTAAATCTGAAGAAGAAAGAAAAAATATTTCAGAATCAAAAAAGGGACAAAAAAATCCGATATATGGAAAAAATCCTTGGAACAAAGGAAAAACTGGATTTAAACATTCGGAAAAAACAAAACAAAAAATGAGAGAATCCCATAAAAGAAACTATAATTAATGAGACCAGAACTTTGGAGAATATACGATAAAAGAGGTAGTAACTTAAATTTAACTGCTGATTCATATATTAATTTAGAAATAGCTTCTGACGTTGGTCAAGATGCAGATGGTTATGCAGTTACAGATCCATCAGGAAATATTATTAAAACTGTAATAACCAATTGTGGATGGAATTATGATTCAGATACACAGGTTCTTATAGATTATACATTTAGTGAATTAGGTACTCCTTATGATGTTTCGGCTAATATCACATATAAAGATGTATCTGTATTTGATCCAGAAGCTAGAAATTCACAAGCTATTGATACTATTACTATCAATTTCCCTGACTCTTCTGATTATATGTACCCTGCTGTCACATATATCGGTGCAATATTCTTGGATCCAATTTCGCAAGGTCTTGTTGAAACCCAACATTTAACTATTTTAGAAGAAATATCAACAAATGTTTTTGTTACTCCATACGATACTTCTAATTCAATTCTTATATTCAGAATGGTTGGAGAAGAAGATGTTATACAATTTTTTGATGTAGATCCACATTCACAAGAAATTATATGGACAGACGAATTAGTATATGATGTTAGTCAATATCAAATAAATCAAGGGATCCAATTAAATATTGGATTTAGATCTGATGATGAGGGTGTATATGAAAGAAAAATCATCGCCTATCATCGAGTAGGAGATCTTGATATTCCTCTTGTAGAAATAATTGTTAACGCTCAATCTATTGGACAAGATGAAAGACTTGATACATTAATTCAAAACTTTGGGTTATTTAATCCAAAGGCAATTCCTACATTATTTAAAGAAGCTGATATAAATGAAGATATGCCTGATTGGCAGTTATTAAATTACAAATCAAAACACATTATATTAGAGCATGATAAAATTATGCCATTTATTGGTACATATAAAGGACTTATAAATGCAATAAAATGGTTAGGATATGATGACATTTATGTTAAGGAATGGTTTAAAGATGTAAAAGAAAATAAACGATTATCACTTTATGTTCCATACGATGCAGATGGAAGAAAAAGAACAATTAAATATTTTACTCCTGAAGAGAGAAAGAATCTTAAGAAATTAAATCAACTATCTCTATGCTATTGTATTACAAGAGAAACTGGGGAAGTTGATGAATGGGGAAATCCTATTACTGAGAATTGTTATGAATACAATTTAAATGAAATTCTTTTAAAACTCTATTCGTTAAAAACGTGGCTAGAGAAAAATATTATCGGAGTTAATGCCCGTATTTATGATTTAACTGGAGAAGGAATTTATTTTGAAAGATTTCAAAACTTAATTTATGGAACTTCGAATACAGGAACAGAGGGTATTTATGAGCAATCATTAACTCCTGCAACTGTTTATCCAAACTCAGAATTAGTAACTGGAGATGCAAGCATGTTGCTCACATTAAAGGAATACAATCAACAGAACACCATTCAAGATATAAATTGCACATTACTAGAGTTAGCGAGATTTGGATGGGATCCATGCAATGGATTATTCTCTCCTGTTGATTATTATAATCTTCCTTATGTAGATCCATCAGCCGTATTCTTTGGATCTCCATTTATTGCGCCATTTAAAGATCTTTATGATATTCAATGGAAAGTTACTGTTGAAAAAGAATATGGTGTTTTAACTAGTCACTTTGTAACTAATCCATTATTCATTTATGAAAATGAAATAAAATTCTATAATACTTTTGACACATCAACTATATTTAACGATGACGCAATAGTTCAAATAGAGCAAGGATTTTTAAGAGATCCAAGTATAGATGAATGGGTAAATTCAATTGCATATTCAATTTATCAATCTGATGCATCTGTTGATTCTTCATTAGGTTCATTTGTTTTTGAATCCTCAATGGGAATAAAACAATATACATGGCAATTTACATTAATGCCAGATGTAAACCCAATGATACAATACGCATTTGATGAAAATTATAAAGCTCCGTTATTGACAATTAGTGGATATAAATGGACTGATGTATCGGGAAATACCCATACTTTAGATAAACCATATTATTTGGACATAATCGATGGAGCAATATTTATGTCAGTAGACGCATCATCAATTCCTGGTGGTTTATTGATCGGCAATGAAATTCCTGTTGGAGATACATCTATCGAATATACTACAGTTAAAGCAGGATTAGATTTTAATTATGATACATCATTAGATGAACAACAAATAAAATTAAGCGTTATTTATATTGGGCCAAGACTTCCAATATTCAATTATGATCCGGCAGAAGCATCAACGCTATATTATAATCCAGAGGCTCCCATTACAGTTGTAGAAGATAACAGTGTTTATCAAATGAATGTCAACTATACTGGAGATTACGAAGTTCAAATTTATGGTTGGAATGGGCAAAATAATATGTTCTTCAATATCGGAACAAGACCTTATAATGTATGGCAAAAATATCCAAAAATATTTGCTTATCAAGATACTTCTTGCTTCAATTATTGTTCGAGTACAATCATGCCTTTAAGTGAAGCAAGTACATTAATTTACGAAAATAAATTTCCAGTATTTGATCGTCAAATTCCACTTCAAAGTCTTGAACTTCAATATGATATTGATGGAAGACCTTATATATTAGTTCCTTCAATTACATATTTCCAAGATGTTCCAGAACCAGGATCAATAGCTCGATTCTATAATCTAACTGAAAGAATATCTGATATTTCTGGAAGTACAATTATTATTGATGAAGATTTTCAAAGATTTTATGAAGGTGATGATATTCGCATTGTTCATTTCGATAAGGGAAAATATTCATTTATTACCGAAACAAGCGCAAGGATTACGTCATTAACAAACATCGATGCAGATACAGTACAGTGTGATTTAGATTCAACACCACCAAATTTTGTCATCGATGTATCAACAGAATGGTACGTTTTAAACAATACTGAAAGGGGAGTTGCAAATGGAGTAAATGACTTAGGAAATAAAACATTTACATGTGACATTTCTTCATATCAATTTGAAGTAGGTCAAATGGCTGCTATCCTTATTTTAGATAATAGTACTGGGTATACATATGGATCGTCATTTAAAACATTATATGTAGACGGATCAATTCATGAATTTGAAGGAGTGGTTCCAGAATTCGTTATTGACAATCCAGGAAAATATACATTAACAGCTAAACATGCTTATTCAGCATTTGCTGATTTACAAATAGATGTTAGTGATGCATTTGAAAGCT
>Ga0116157_10004045_pt1 | contig 13798 bp, 14 predicted proteins | sample AD_UKC048_MetaG_FD_89882 | JGI IMG/M metagenome (GOLD analysis project Ga0116157, IMG submission 89882) | Active sludge microbial communities of municipal wastewater-treating anaerobic digesters from USA - AD_UKC048_MetaG | ecosystem: Engineered > Bioreactor > Anaerobic > Digestate | place: USA...
AATAACCGAATATTGATCGTAAGGATATTTCCCGACGGTTTGGTTGTAGAACTGCATCAAACGAGCGGTTTCAGGCTGTGCTTTTTTCCAGTTATCAATTATTTTCGGATTGTTTTTATAGAGAAAATGCAAAGTGGCACCATTTGGAATTTGATACACATCATGCAAATAATTTTTGTCGGCCGCCCAAGTAAAATCGTGAACGTTTGGCGCTATAAAATGCCACGTTAAGGTTTTGGTTTTCTTGGGATAAGTTACCGTTACGCCTGCATCTTGATAGCCTTTTCCGATTTCATTTTTGTTTTGCAAATAACCGCTTCCGCCAAGCACATAATCTTTATCGATGGTAATGCTAACATCAAAGTTGCCCCAAACACCGTGAAATTCGCGTGCGATATAAGGATCTGCGTGCCAACCTTCAAAATCAAATTCTGCCATTTTTGGATACCATTGCGCCATCGAAAATTCGACGCCTTCTACGTTATTTCTTCCAGAACGTCTGATTTGAACAGGAACTTGTCCGTCAAAATCTAACGTTAAAGTTGTTTTTGTATTGGGCAATAATGGTTTGGCTAAAGTCACCTCGAGAATGGTTCCGACTTCTTTAATGTTGGCGGCAACCCCGTCTTGTTTGAAATTCGAAATTTTCAAATAACCGATTTCATTGGGTTTTAATTTTGAGATGCGACTTTCCTTCACATCTTTTCCGTCGACTTTTATTTTATTGATCATTCTGCGATCTGGATCTGCAATAGATTGGATGCGTGCGTCCATTTCGCTTCCGGGTTGAAAAGCATTGTTGTATAAATGATAAAAAACGCGTTTCAAAGTGTCGGGCGAATTGTTGGTGTAAACCAATTCCTGATTTCCTTTGTATTGATAGGCCTTGGCATCGACAGTCACGTTCATTTTATAATCGACATTTTGTTGCCAATACTGCGTGCTTTGCGACCAAGCCATTGTTGAAACGAAAGAAAGGAGTGCGATTAAAGAATGTGATTTCATCGTATAAATTTTGATGTTGATATAAAACTAAAATAAGCTTGAAGAAAGGTTTGGTTTCTTACAAGCTCATTTTAATATTGAAAAATGGAGGTTTTATCCTCTTACTTTTTTGCGTTTTGGTTTTGGCGACATTTTTTCCGCCATTTTAAAAGCGTTGTATGCATTGACGATTTTACCAGATTTTGACAATTCTGAGAACGGTCTCATATCTTTTGGATCTCCACCCACAGCAACTTTAGCATCGATGGTTGTGCCTGAATTCAATAAAATATATTTAACTTGTTTGGCAGTTAAATTCGGAAAGTAAGAACGAATTAATGCTGCAACACCAGCTACATTTGGCGACGCCATTGATGTTCCTTGCTCGTATTTGTAGGTGTTGTTTGGCGTAGTAGCGTAGATTTCCATTCCAGGCGCATAAACATCTACATTCATTTTTCCATAGTTGGAAAAAGGAGCAATAATTTTTTCTCCATATTCATAACTCAAAGCACCAACAGTCACAACATTGTCGGCAAATTCTGTTTTCTTGTCATCAGAATCATTAGGAAAATTGCTTTCCACATCGATGTCTTTTGCGTCGTTTCCGGCAGCATGAATAATCAAAACGTCTTTTTTCTCAGCATATTTGATGGCATCATAAACCCATTGTTTGTGCGGTGAAAAGCTTTTTCCGAAACTTCCGTTGATTACTTTGGCACCATTGTCAACAGCATATCGAATACTCAATGCGATGTCTTTATCGTATTCGTCGCCGTTTGGTACAGCGCGAATGGCCATGATTTCTACATTATCAGCGATTCCGTCTCCACCCAATGCATTGTTTCTGCTTTGGGCAATGATTCCGGCAACGTGCGTTCCGTGTAGTGCGTCTTCTTTGTCTGGACCGTAAACGGTATTATTTCCGTAAAATTTATTATCCATGCTTTCTGGATTGTCTCCAAGCACTTTTCTTCCGTCGAAATCTTTGTTGAGGTTGAAGTTGAGCATGTCGTAAACCTGGTCTTTATAAGCATTTAAACTTTCATTAAAATCAGGGCCTGCTTGACCAATGACGCTAATCATTACTTGTTTGTATCGGCCTAAAGTAGCATCTGTAGTTTCGAGCGCTTTCACTTCTTCAAGGGTGTAATTGTCTTTTTTTAGGTAATCTTTTACAGCTTGATTGGCTTTAAATAAAAAATCTACTTGTTGTTTTCCTTGAAGATTCTCTTGATACATTTTTTCGTACTCAGCTTTTGCAGCTTTATATTCAGCTGAACCATCGTCGGCTTTTTTCAAAATACGTGTCATTTCTAGGTTTTCATTTCCAGAATCTCCCAAGAAATTCCATCCATGAATATCATCAATGTAGCCGTTTTTATCATCATCGATTCCGTTGCCAGCGATTTCTTTTTTATTGGTCCAAACGACACTTTTCAAATCTTCATGATCGATATCAACGCCCGAATCAACAACACCAACGACTACTTTTTTGCCTTTTTTGTTTTTGATTAATTCTGAGTAAACACGGTCAACACTCATTCCGGGAATACTATCTTTACTTAAGTCTAAATGACTCCATCGTTTTAATTGGTCGTCAGTAAGTTGTCCTTTTTTTGCAGTAAAACTGGTACCTTGTGCTTGAGCAGAAACCGATAGCATTACGCTTAGTAGTATCGAATAGCCAGCAATTTTAATTACATTCATTTTTAATAGTTTTTAAGTGAGCCAAAAATAATTAGGTTTTGTTTGATAATCAGGATTTGTTAACATTAATTTAGTACGCACAAGTATATAACTTGAATAAGATTCAGGTTTTTTGGAGTAGAATACATCTGTTTTCTTTCAATTCATCTTTTAAACTAGGTCAAAAAGGGACAAAACAAATTGAAAAGCAACTAGAAATAACAAGGTCACGATGTAAATTAATTTAAGCATGCGTTGTATATTTTAAGATTGACAGTTTTTGATTATTTTTTTTAATGTAGCGTTGAGGTTTTCTAATTCCTCTATTGTGATTCCCGTTTGGGCCATTTTTCTATTTTGAAGCACCAAATCTTGCACTTTATTGATTATTTCTTCACCAGCTGCTGTGACTTTCAAGATAGAAGTTCTTCGGTCTTTTGGGTTGACTTTCCGATCAAGGTATTTTGATTTTACCAAAAGGTCAATAATTCTGGTTACCGAAGCATTGTCTTTAAAGGCTTTTTCAGCAATATTTTGTTGCGAAATGCCTGGGTTTTCCATCAAGACTTTAATGATCAACCATTGGTCGACGGTTATTTTAAATCCGTTTTCACGTAATTTTTTTTGAGAATAAATCCGATAGGTTCGAATTGCTTTGTCGAGCAAGTAGAAGTTAATGGTTTCAAGTCTTTCCATGAAGTAAAAATATAAATGTTTTGTCAAAATTTGATATGTCAATAAAAATTTAACACGAATTTTTGAAAATATATTTATTTAAAAATGAGCTTACTATGAAGAGAAAGCCTTTTTTTAAAAGATTTCAGACGATTTAAAAACATCTTTTAAACGAACGCCTTTTTCTGTTTTTTCAACCGTAATAATTTCATTATGGGCGTCATGTTCGAGAAATAAATAGTAATTATTATCAGCTGCGGTGTTCATGAATTTTTCTTTTTCCGGTAAAGTCAATAAAGGTCTTGTATCATAACCCATGACATATGGTAGCGGAATATGACCAGCTGTTGGAAGCAAATCCGCCATAAAACAAATGGTCTTGTCTTGATAATGAACATGTGGAACCATCATTTTTTCAGTATGACCATCCACAAAGAAAATTCCGAAATTCAATTCTGAATGCGCTATGAAATCAGTGTTAGATCTTTGAATGAAATTCAGTTGGCCGCTCTCTTGCATCGGTAAAATATTCTCTGAAAGAAAAGAAGCTTTTTCTCGAGCATTGGGTTTTGTGGCCCATTCCCAATGATTCTCGTTGGTCCAAAATTTAGCATTTTTAAAAGCTACTTCATAACCTGTTCTGTCTTTGTTCCATTGCACGCTTCCGCCACAGTGATCAAAATGGAGGTGTGTCATAAAAACATCGGTAATATCATCGCGATGAAAACCAAATTGGGCTAGCGACTTATCAATCGTATGCGTTCCCCAAAGCGAATAATAACCAAAAAACTTTTCAGATTGTTTGTTTCCCATTCCGGTATCAATAAGAATCAATCGGCTACCATCCTCAATCAATAAACATCTGGCAGCAATATCGATAAGGTTATTTTCGTCTGCAGGATTGGTTTTGTTCCAGATGGTTTTAGGCACAACGCCAAACATAGCGCCACCATCTAACTTAAAGTTACCGCTTTCGATAGGATATAATTTCATAATAATGTGAGGTTTTATCAAAAAGCCAAATTAATAAAAACCGATTGCTTAAAAGGAATAAATCGTTTTTTTCTATGTTAATATTATGCATAAAAATGAAAGCCTTATTAGCAAAAAGTATATTTTCGTTTATCTTTGCGGTTAATTTAGACAAAATCAAGATAAGCTTTTTTTATCTTGACTAAAAAACAAAAATCAGCATTATGATACAAGTATCAGATACAGCAAGTAAAAAAATTGTAGAGATGATGAATGATGACGGTTTTGATGCCTCCAAAGATTATGTGCGTGTTGGCGTGAAAAGCGGTGGTTGTTCGGGTTTATCATACGAATTGAAATTCGACAAAGAAACAGGCGAGAATGATAAAGTTTTTGAAGTCAACAACGTCAAAATCGCGGTAGAAAAAAAATCATTTCTATACTTAGCCGGTACCATTTTAGAATTCTCAGGCGGATTGAACGGAAAAGGTTTTGTTTTTAACAATCCTAATGCCAGCAGAACTTGTGGATGTGGCGAATCGTTTTCATTATAAATAACAAACATTATGTCAAAATATACCGAAGACGATTTAAAAATTGAACTCGAAAACAAAGAATACGAGTATGGTTTTTATACCGATATCGAATCGGATACTTTCCCAATCGGATTGAATGAAGACATCGTTCGTGCCATTTCACTTCGAAAAGAAGAACCTCAATGGATGACCGATTGGCGCCTTGAAGCTTTCCGAGCTTGGGAACAAATGAAAGAACCAGAATGGGCGAATGTGCATTACGAAAAACCCGACTTTCAAGCCATTTCTTATTATTCGGCACCAAAAAGTAAAGCAAAATATGAAAGCCTTGATGAAGTGGATCCAGAATTACTAGAAACCTTCAAAAAACTCGGTATTTCTCTCGATGAGCAAAAAATGTTAAGTGGTGTTGCCATGGACATTGTAGTAGATTCCGTTTCAGTTGCCACCACTTTCAAAAAAACGCTGGGAGAAAAAGGCATTATTTTCTGCTCCATTTCTGAAGCCATTCGTGAATATCCCGAGTTGGTTCAAAAACATTTAGGAACGGTTGTTCCTCAAAAAGATAATTTTTATGCCGCATTAAATTCGGCAGTATTTTCCGACGGTTCGTTTTGCTACATACCGAAAGGTGTTCGTTGCCCGATGGAATTGTCAACCTATTTCCGAATCAATCAGGCCGGAACAGGGCAGTTCGAAAGAACTTTAGTCATTGCCGATGAAGGCAGTTATGTTTCTTATCTCGAAGGTTGTACTGCACCAAGTCGCGACGAAAATCAATTGCACGCAGCCGTAGTAGAACTCATAGCTTTGGATGATGCCGAAATAAAATATTCAACAGTTCAAAATTGGTATCCTGGAAATAAAGAAGGAAAAGGTGGCGTATTCAACTTCGTAACCAAAAGAGGTTTGTGTGAAAAAAACGCAAAAATTTCATGGACACAAGTCGAAACCGGTTCAGCTGTAACTTGGAAATATCCGTCATGTATTTTGAAAGGAGATAATTCAGTAGGCGAATTCTACTCGATTGCTGTGACCAACAATTTCCAACAAGCTGATACCGGAACCAAAATGGTGCATTTGGGAAAAAACACCAAGTCAACCATTATCTCTAAAGGAATTTCAGCCGGAAAATCACAAAACAGTTACCGTGGATTGGTTCAAATTGGCGCCAGAGCTGAAAACGCTAGAAATTTTTCACAATGCGATTCATTGCTCATGGGCAACAATTGTGGCGCACACACTTTCCCCTACATAGAAAGCAAAAACCCTTCAGCCAAAATCGAACACGAAGCTACAACTTCAAAAATCGGTGAAGATCAAGTTTTTTACTGCAACCAACGTGGCATTCCAACCGAAAAAGCCATTGCCTTAATCGTAAACGGTTTCAGCAAAGATGTACTCAATAAATTACCCATGGAGTTTGCCGTAGAAGCGCAAAAATTATTAGAAATTTCGCTAGAAGGCAGCGTTGGTTAAAAACACTTCATGACTCTTAATCCCTTAATGGTTTAAAATAAAAATAAAAATGTTAAGCATAAAAAATTTACACGCTTCTGTTGAAGACAAAGAAATATTAAAAGGCATCAACCTCGAAGTAAAAGCGGGAGAAGTTCACGCGATTATGGGACCAAATGGTTCCGGAAAGAGTACACTTTCGGCTGTGATTGCCGGAAATGAAAATTACGAAGTTACAGCTGGTGAAGTTTTTCTAGACGGTGAAGATTTATCCGATCTTGCTCCCGAAGAACGCGCACACAAAGGTGTTTTTCTATCGTTTCAGTATCCAGTTGAAATCCCAGGTGTTTCCGTAACCAACTTTATGAGAACCGCCATCAACGAAACGCGCAAAGCAAACGGCAAAGAAGAAATGCCCGCCAACGAAATGTTGAAACTAATCCGCGAAAAATCAGAATTGCTAGAAATCGATCGCAAGTTTTTATCGCGTTCTTTAAACGAAGGTTTTTCCGGTGGCGAGAAAAAGCGTAATGAAATCTTTCAAATGGCAATGCTAGAACCAAAATTGGCAATCTTAGATGAAACAGATTCTGGACTAGATATCGATGCACTTCGTATCGTAGCCAATGGCGTCAATAAACTCAAAAGCGACAAAAACGCCGTAATCGTTATCACACACTACCAAAGACTTTTAGATTATATCGTCCCAGATTTCGTACACGTTTTATACAACGGAAGAATCGTAAAATCGGGCGGAAAAGAATTGGCCTATGAACTTGAAGAAAAAGGCTACGACTGGATCAAACAAGAACAAGAAGCATAGAAAAATTGTCAGTTGTCAGTTAAAAACAAGACTGAGAACCGACAACCGTCAACCCACAACTCACATGGAATTAAAAGATAAACTCATTGCATCCTTCATGGCCTTCGAAGAACAAGTCGACGTGAATGCCGATTTGCACGATGTCAGAACTTTAGCAATCAAGAACTTTGAAGAAAAAGGCTTTCCCACCAAAAAAGAAGAAGCATGGAAATACACATCACTCAATACCATTCTCAAAAACGACTTTTCTGTTTTCCCAAAACATGAAAACGCTATAGAATTTGCCGATGTTAAGAAGTATTTTCTACACGAAATTGACACTTATAAAGTGGTTTTTATCGATGGTGTTTTTAGCTCATTTTTATCTTCTACAACCCATGACGGTATAGATGTTTGCTTGATGTCATCGGCATTAAACAAGCCCAAATATAAAATGGTGATTGATACCTATTTCAATAAAATCGCCAGCAAAGATGAAAGTCTAACCTCATTAAACACAGCGTTTGCAAGCGAAGGCGCCTACATCAACATTCCCAAAAGCAAAGTGACCGACAAACCGATTGAGATTATGTATTTCTCAACAGGAAGCGAAGCCGCACTTTTGGTACAACCCAGAAACTTGATTATTGTGGGTGAAAACTCACATGTTCAAATCATCGAAAGACACCAAAGCCTCAACGAAAATGCCGTATTAACCAATTCGGTAACCGAGATTTTTGCTCAAAAAAGAACCATCGTTGATTTCTACAAAATTCAAAACGACAACCATTTTGCGTCATTAATAGACAATACTTATGTGTCGCAGCAGCAAGAAAGTCACGTTCACGTAAACACGTTTAGTTTCGGCGGAAACCTAACCAGAAACAACCTCAATTTTTACCATTTTGGCGAACGAATCGAAAGCCATCTCAACGGCATTACGATTATTGGCGAAAAACAACACGTAGACCATTATACTTTGGTGCATCACGCCAAGCCGAATTGCGAAAGTTTCCAAGATTATAAAGGCATTTTTTCAGACAACGCAACGGGTGTTTTCAACGGGAAAATTTATGTTGAAAAGGAAGCCCAAAAAACCAACGCTTTCCAAAAAAGCAACAACATTCTACTCAGCGATAAAGCTACTATCAATGCCAAACCACAATTGGAGATTTTTGCCGATGATGTAAAATGTTCTCACGGTTGCACAATTGGCCAACTCGATGAAACCGCCATGTTTTATATGCAATCGCGCGGCATTCCTAAGAAAGAAGCCAAAGCATTGTTGATGTACGCGTTCTCGAATGCCGTAATAGAAAGCATCAGAATTCCAGAACTCAAACAAAGAATCACCAAGATTATCGCAAATAAATTGGGCGTAAAAATCGGATTTGATTTGTAGTTAATTAGGAGCTGTTTCCCGCTTTCCACGACAATCTTTTGCGCCGAACGCCGTCACAAAAGGATTGCTGTTCCAATCGGGGCTAGGGTTTTGTGATACATAAGAACGCCATCAAAAACAAGAAAAACCTTAGCGCCTCTGCGTCTTTGCGAGCCATTATTTCACACAAGCAAGTACTTCTTTCAAAAACAAATTGAAGTCAAAACCAGGATCTTCTTTCAATCCCAAACGCACAATCACCATATCCTTCGAAGGAATAATCGCCACCATTTGACCCTGAAAACCACTACAGAAATACATGTCTTTCGGAACATCAGGAAATCGTCCACCAGCATTCAACCAAAAATGCGCACCATAAGCTCCGTCTGAAGTATTGGTAGGTGTAGCGGTATATTTAACCCAACTTTCGTCGAGTATTTGTTCGCCATTCCAATTTCCTTTATGCAGGTATAACAAACCAAATTTTGCCCAATCGCGCGTAGTCGCCCAACCGTAAGACGAACCCACATAATTACCCGCCATATCGGTTTCTATCAACATCGAGTGCATCCCGATTTTATCAATCAAACCTGCGTACCAAAAATCTAGATATTCTTGATGTGTTTTAAACTCTTTTCTCAAAAGACCCGACAGCAAGTTGGTCGTTCCAGAAGAGTAATACCAATGGTTGTTGGGTTTGTATTTTAAAGGTTTCATCAATTGCGGTTGCGACATATCTTCGGCTTGGAATAGCATTTGGGTTGCGTCGCAAATGGTTTCGTAATTTTCTTCCCATTCCAAACCAGAATTCATATGCAATAAATCATTCAAGGTGATTTTAGCGCGCTCATCATTGGCCCATTCAGGTACAAGCGCAGGCTTATAAATATCGATTTTCCTTTGTTTTTGCAACACACCAAACATAGCACTCGTAATACTTTTGGTCATCGACCATCCTAAAATTTTGCTTTTTTTAGAAAACCCAACAGCGTATTTTTCTCCAATGATTTTGTCTTTATAAACGACAATCACAGCACGTGTTCTTTTCATTTTCTCTCCTTTATTGTCAAAAGCATTGTTGATTGCAGCAGTTAATTTGGCTTTGTCCACATTCGAAAAAACAGTGTCTTTGGGTTCTAAATCGCCATAAGGAAAAGGCAAATTGGTAAGCTTGTAATTTCTTTTTGGCACTTCATAAGGTGCCGTTATATCATAAGAATCGTTGATTAAAGTCGCACCCAATCCTTCGCGGTAGATCGCTTTGCGTGTTTTCAAACCATAAACAGAAGCAGTTACCCATTGTGCTTTATCGTCAATTTTGTTGGTGGCCAAATCAATCATCGGAATGTCGTTATCGCCACTTTCAATTAGGGTTTGAGAACGGTGGTCTATAAAATGTCCAGATGCCATGCTCTTGGCCGAAAAACCCGAAATTAAATCGAGCTTTGGATAAGTTGTGAAACCAAAATAAATTAGAATAAGCAGTATTGCAACAGCAATCAGGCGGAATATTTTTTTCATAAGAAAAAGCATAAGTTGAATTCGAGTAAAAGTAAAAATAAACGAACTATTAACAATCGTTAGCCATAAAATTGTCAGATATATTATTACTTTTGTATTTAGAAAAATTCTAAATAAACAATGTTTGATATTCAAAAAGTCAGAGCCGATTTTCCGATTCTTCATCAAAAAGTAAACGGAAAAACCTTGGTGTATTTTGACAACGGAGCGACTTCACAAAAACCGCAAGTGGTTATCGATGCGATAGCCCATTATTATCAAGAAATCAACGCAAACATTCACCGTGGCGTGCACACTTTGAGTCAAATGGCGACCGATGCTTACGAAGCGTCAAGAAAGAAAATTCAAAATCACATCAATGCCGAGCATGCGCACGAAGTTATTTTTACTGCAGGAACAACGCACGGAATCAACGCGATTGCAAACGGATTCGCTGCTATAGTAAAGTCGGATGATGAGGTTTTGGTTTCCGCACTAGAGCATCACAGCAATATCGTGCCTTGGCAAATGTTGTGTGAAAGAACAGGCGCGATTTTAAAGGTCATTCCAATCAATGAAAATGGAGAATTGATTCAAGCGGAATACGACAAACTACTCTCATCAAAAACGAAAATAGTAGCTGTCAATCATATTTCAAATGCACTAGGAACCATCAATCCGATTGCGGAAATGATTCAAAAAGCACACAAAGTTGGCGCTGCTTTCTTGGTCGATGGCGCCCAAGCCGTTCCGCATTTGAAACCCGATGTGCAAGCCTTAGATTGCGATTTTTATGTTTTCTCTGGACATAAAATGTGCGGACCAACCGGAACCGGAATTTTATATGGTAAAGAAAGTTGGCTCAACCGATTGCCACCCTATCAAGGCGGCGGAGAAATGATTGCCACGGTTACTTTCGAAAAAACTACCTACGCCGATTTGCCACATAAGTTTGAAGCAGGAACACCCAATATCGCTGGCGGAATTGTACTCGGAACCGCGATTGATTATATGAATTCCGTTGGTTTCGAAAATATTGCCCAACAAGAATTAGACTTGCTCGACTATGCGACTCAAAAATTACTAGAAATTGAAGGCTTGAAAATTTTTGGAACTGCAAAACAAAAAACTTCCGTAATTTCGTTTAACATTGAAGGTATTCATCCTTATGATATTGGGACTATTATTGATAAAAAAGGAATTGCCGTAAGAACCGGACACCATTGCGCACAACCGATAATGGATTTTTATCAAATACCCGGAACCATCCGAGCTTCGTTTGCTTTTTATAACACCAAAGAAGAAATAGATATCATGGTCGATGCGATTCTAAAAGCAAAAGCCATGTTGGTTTAAAATTAAAACTATGAAAATACTATCGTTACTTTTTTTGACCATTTTCTTAGGAAAAGGGTGCAATGCCGAGCAAAAACAAGATATTGAAACCGCCGTGATAGAGTATACTGCAACGACACGTGGTTTTTTTCAAAAAATTATTGTGCAGAATCAGAAGTATGGAGTTTCTAAAGATCGGAACGCGGAAGCGCCTTCAGCCAATCAAGAAATTTCAAAAGCCGATTGGAAGAAAATCATCGATGCTTTTCAAGAAGTAGATTTAGAAGGCATTGCAGCGCTTAAATCGCCTACCGAAAAACGATTCTATGACGGCGCAGCCATTGCCAATATAAAAATCACTTATCAAGGTAAAACCTACGAAAGCCAGCCTTTCGACCACGGAAATCCACCGGTTGAAATCGGGAAATTGGTCAATAATATAACTGTTTTAGCACTGCCAAAAGAATGACAATAAAAGCAATACAAGACGAAATCATTGATGAATTTTCAATGTTTGATGATTGGGAAGACCGTTTTCAATATGTTATCGATTTAGGAAAAACGCTTCCGCTCATTGCCGAACAATACAAAACAGAAGACAATACGATTAAAGGTTGCCAATCGAAAGTATGGTTGCATAGTGAAGAAATTGATGGGAAAGTAGTTTTCACGGCCGACAGCGATGCGATTATTACCAAAGGAATTATCGCCATTTTAATTCGGGTTTTCTCCAATCAGAAAGCCAAAGACATTTTAGAAGCCGACACTAAATTTATAGATGAAATTGGTCTCAAAGAGCAACTGTCGCCAACACGAGCCAACGGATTGGTTTCGATGATCAAACAAATAAAAATGTATGCTTTGGCGTACGATTCAAAAAAATAAAATTATGGAACAAGCAATAGATACCAACTTACTTGGCGAGCAAATCGTCAAAAAATTAAAAACCATTTACGATCCTGAAATTCCAGTAGATATTTATGAACTCGGATTAATCTACGACGTCATGGTGAATGAAGATTACGAAGTCAAAATTCTAATGACACTAACTTCTCCGAATTGTCCGGTGGCAGAAACACTTCCGCGTGAAGTTGAAGAAAAAGTAAAAGCCATCGACAATGTGAAAGGCGCCGAAGTGGAAATTACTTTCGATCCGCCTTGGAGCAAAGATTTAATGAGCGAAGAAGCCAAACTGGAACTTGGAATGCTATAATCATGCAAGAAGAAATTATCAATAGAGTCGCCAACAGTGCCTTGGAAGTTTTCGATTTAGAAGACTATTACACCAAAGGCATTCGATGTCAATTGGATATTTCTCAATGGCTTACCGAAGGATTTCTCCTAAAAGAAAAAGATTTTAGAGCAGCTCTCAAAGCTCATGATTGGACCCAATATCAAGATCAATATGTTGCGGTTTATTGTAGTACAGATGCCATTATTCCGGCTTGGGCTTTGGTTTTGGTTGCCTTGCATTTAGCACCATTTGCTAAAAAAGTAGTAAACGGTTCTTTAGAAGATTTAGAAACTGCACTTTATCAAGAAGTACTTCCAAAAATTGATTACGCCACTTATCATAACAAACCAACAATTCTCAAAGGTTGTTCTAAAAAACCAGTGCCTATGAGCGCTTATATTATGGCAGCGCAATTGTTGCAGCCTTTTGCCAAAAGCATCATGTATGGCGAAGCTTGTTCTGCCGTTCCTTTGTTTAAAGCTGAAAAACCATAATCCACTTTAATTCAGTATTTCATTAGTCTAGATTTTAGCGCATTTTGTTATATTTGCAGCATAAAAATTAAAAACAGAGAAATGAAAAAAGGTCTATTATTAGGATTGGTATTTTTCAGTATGACGCTTTCACAAGCTCAAAATGCAGAAAAAGAAATCATCGTTAATACCGAAAAAGCAGTCAATAAAATTGCTGACACTACCAAAAACGGCTGGAAAAGAAAAGGAAATTTTGTATTCCTTTTTAACCAATCAAACTTCAACAACTGGTTGGCCGGTGGCGAAAACAACTTGTCAGGAAACATTGGAGTCAATTATGATTTCAATTATAAAAAGGACAATATTACTTGGGACAATAAAGTGATTGCTTCTTATGGATTGCTTCAAACCAAAAATTCAGATTTCGAGAAAAAGACCGACGACCGTTTCGAATACAATTCGGTATTTGGAAGAAAAGCTACAGGACAATGGTATTACTCATTCTTTTTGAATTTCAGAACCCAATTTACCAAAGGTTATGTTTACGGAAAAGATGCCAACGGAAAAGAAATCAGAACCGAATATACCAATATTTTATCACCAGGATATTTGACTTTTGGACCAGGTATGTTTTGGAAAAAAAGCGACAATTTAAAAGTGAACCTTGCGCCATTAACCTCTAAAGTAACTTTTGTCGACAGCGATTTTACACTGCCAAACAAAGCGTATTTTGGTGTTGAAGAAGGAAAAAGTTCCCGT
>Ga0116157_10004048_pt1 | contig 13795 bp, 7 predicted proteins | sample AD_UKC048_MetaG_FD_89882 | JGI IMG/M metagenome (GOLD analysis project Ga0116157, IMG submission 89882) | Active sludge microbial communities of municipal wastewater-treating anaerobic digesters from USA - AD_UKC048_MetaG | ecosystem: Engineered > Bioreactor > Anaerobic > Digestate | place: USA...
GCGATATGCCCGCCGAAACTCAAACCCGCTTGTTGCGTGTACTGGCAGACGGCGAGTTCTATCGCGTTGGCGGCCATACGCCAGTGAAGGTTGATGTACGCATCATCGCTGCCACCCACCAAAATTTAGAAACCCTAGTAGCCGATAACCGCTTCCGCGAAGACTTGTTCCATCGCCTAAACGTTATCCGTATCCATATCCCCAAACTTGCCAATCGTCGTGAAGATATCCCCAAGTTAGCGCGCTTCTTCTTACATAAAGCTGCAAACGAGCTAAATGTAGATACCAAAGTATTGCTACCCGAAACCGAGGATTATTTCTGCGGCTTACAATGGCCAGGCAACGTACGTCAGCTTGAAAACACCTGCCGCTGGATTACGGTGATGGCTTCGGGCCGCGAAGTTCACATAGAGGATTTACCGCCAGAACTACTGGAACACAAAGAAGGCAGCGCACCAGCAGATGACTGGGAGCGTGCTCTGCGTCACTGGGCGGATCAGGCGCTCGCCAAGGGTCAGCATCAATTATTGAGCGAAGCTGTACCTACGTTTGAACGGGCCCTCATCGAAACCGCGCTTAAATACACTGCCGGCCGCAAGCGCGATGCCGCCAATTTGCTGGGCTGGGGTCGCAACACCCTCACCCGTAAGCTCAAGGATTTAGGCATGGCCGGCGCTAACGACGAAGATTAAATTTCCAGCCTTACAGCGGCCCCTGCTCAGCGCAGGGGCCCTAGCCGCACAAAAAGCACCCATCGCCCCTCTTCAAATTTTCAATACGATTATTTTCGCGATTTGCCACAAAACAAGAAATACGCATCTATACTCAGAAAACGCAACTTGGATGCAGCTCAATATTGTCCAATAATTTAAAAACAGGTGGCCGCTAAAGCTTGAATGATTCAAGCCGCTAACCTATGACAATTAAGACAAACTAAGACTCAATCGCAAAAAACGTTAAAGCATGTCGGGGGACACGATGGTACAAAAATCCTTACTCACTAAATTCATGGCGACATTGTTCGGCATCATGATTGGCATTTCCGTTATAGTCGCAATAGCGAATTACCACTTTGCGACAAAAAAACTGCAAACCAACTTCGATGCAGATGAAGCAGCAATGATTGAGTTAACCAACTCATCAATCAAAGAAGCCGTTTTTGCTTACGATTTTGATCAAGTTAAAGCCATTGCCAAATCCTTGGTAAACACCGACCTGATTACTGCAGTAGTAGTGACCGATCATCGCAACCAAGAACTCGCCAATGAAAATGAAAACAAAAATGACGACAAGAAAAATGATGATTTGATTGTAGCCAAAGGCGTTGAAATCACTTACAACAACGCCAAAATCGGCAGCTATGACATCACCTTTTCAAAACGCGCCATGCAGGCAACCCTTCGCAATCAATCCATTAACAATATTATCGTTGTAATCTGCTTACTGCTCGCCACCCTTATTGCTGTTTATTTGTTAATGCAAAAGCTTGTACTACAACCTGTTGCAGAAGTAACACGCTCACTCTCCAGCATTGCAGATGGCGGTGGTGATCTCACCAGAAGACTCTCCACCGAAAGTCGTGATGAAGTGGCCGCACTTGCGCACAACTTTAACCGCGTACTCGAACATATTGCCCACATTATTCGCAACGTTGTAAACGTAAACGAAAAAGTTCGCCAAAACGTTTCCACCATGTCGCACGCTACCGAAAGCACCGTAACATCTACCTCACAACAATTGCGTGAAATTGAATTGGTCGCTACTGCTGTGGAAGAGTTGTCTGCATCGGCGAATGAAATTGCCCGTCATGCTGGCGATACCGCTGAACGCACTAACGCCACCAGTATTTTGGCAGAGCAAGGCAATGAAATTGTTAACACCTCGCTCGAAAACGTAAATCGTTTAACGATACAAATCGAATCCACTGCGCAAAAAATTCAAGTCCTGAAGAATAATTCGGTAAATATCGGCTCGGTAATGGAAGTTATTCGTACCATCGCGGAACAAACCAACCTACTCGCATTGAACGCTGCCATTGAAGCAGCGCGCGCAGGCGAACAAGGTCGCGGCTTCGCGGTAGTAGCTGATGAAGTTCGTTCACTCGCGCAAAAAACCCGCTCATCTACTGAAGAGATTGAATCGATTATTGTGCAGCTACAACGCGCTGCCGATGAAGCGCATCAGGCGATGAATACCAGTACCGCCGCTGCACGCGATACAATTGATACCGCCTCAAAAGTGGGTGGCGCACTCGATAAGATTCGCTCCAACATTAGCGTCATCAATGACATGAACCACCAAATCGCAACCGCATCACATCAACAAAGCTCAGTTGCAAATGAGGTGAGCAAAAACGTCACCGCAATCCATGCACTGTCTGAGAAAGTTTCTGCGAACGCACAAATTGTTAACACCAGCGGAAGCCAACTCAGCCAAGAAAGCGCTGAACTGCAGAAAGAATTGAATAGCTTTAGATTGTAAGTATCATTAGATTTAAAAAAGGCTCCGTCAACTGAGTTGATGGAGCCTTTTTTATGCGGCAGATTTGCATTTAAACAACGCTAAAAAATCAATCGAACCAAGGTTCCACCCTGTTCAGCTTGAGCCGCATAAACCGAACCGGCATGCGCCTGCATAATCTGCTTAACCAAAAATAAACCTACGCCAGTACCCTCGCGTTTTGAAGTGAAAAATGGAACGAAAATTTGCTCTAACTTATCACTCGCTATACCGCAACCATTATCAATCACATCAATAAAAATATTGCCGCCACCGCCTATATAAGCCTGTACCAGAATTTCGCCTGCTTGGCCAGACTCTATGGACTCTAAGGCATTTTTTACCAGATTTATGAGCGCCTGCTCAAGTTGGATGGGGTCAGCATTTAAGGTTAGATTCTCTGGCACTACCTGATAACTCAAACGACTATTTTTAGCGCCTAACTGCCCTTGAAATAGCTGACATATCTCCGCCAACAATGGCTGTAACTCCAGCCTGGCACATTGAATTTGGGGTGGATTAGCAATGCGCCTGTAAGCTTGCACAAAGCTCATTAAATTATCTGCCCGACGCGCCACAATATTAATAGCTTGATGTGCATCTGCAATTATTTCCGCGCACTCACTTTCTGATTTTGTATCCACACCCGCTAATAAATCTGCCGCCGTTTTGCTCAAACTAGCCACAGGCGTCATAGAGTTCATAATTTCGTGGGTAAAGACTTGCACCAGATTTTGCCACGCCGTCATTTCTTGTTTATCCAACTCGCGCTGAATGGGGTTTAGGCACACGATTTTTTTAAGGCCATCCGACAACTGAATACTCGCTGCCGACAAACTTAACGATGTGGTCGTTTTATTTAATAAGAGCTGCGATGTATGCTGCTCGCCGGGCAAAATTTGCTGCACATCTTGCGCTAGCTGCGCCCCAAATTGATGGAGATAATCGGTATGCTCCAAGTGGTTTCGCTGAAACAATTTTTGCGCTGCAGAATTAGCCAAACTCAATTTTTTGCCATCCACAATCAAAATAGCAACAGGCACCTTTTCAAGCAGCAAGGTGTAATAGCGCACTAACTCTTCATGCTTATGGCGCAACTGCTGAAAACGCTCTTGAATCAGCTTAAATTTTTGGTGCAATTCCTGCCCAACCAAACTATTAAATTTGTGCGAACTATGGCGAGTAAAGTCATCCGTCAATACCGCTTCAAAAAACCCATTGAGCTCACGATGAGTCTTTTCAATGTACACAATAAGCCACCAAATCTGCGCAATCAGCAATAGCGCAAGCCCAATACAACTCGCCCAAAACCCACCCTTTTGAATTAAAAAAATCAACAACGCCATAACCAACAAAATACCGCAAAGCCGTATGACAATATTTAAACTGAAGGATTTATAGTTCATATTTTTCCATCCTTCTGTATAACGCTGTGCGTGTTAAACCCAAATCTTTTGCTGCTTGGGAGATATTACCTTCGTGCTTTTTTAAGGCTTCCATGACCGCATTTTTTTCAAGCGTTTCTAAATGCAAGGTATTCGGTGGAGCATTTTCTTTGTTAGCTGCATTGTGCGGCAACGAAAAATCTTCTTCACTCAATTCATCACCATGGCACAACACCACCGCCCGCTCTAATGCATGACGTAGCGCGCGCACGTTGCCGGGCCATGCATAGGCCATCAATGCGCTCATGGTTGTACGCGATAGCGTGGGCTTTTTGCGCTGATATTTTTGTGCATAAACATTCAAGTAATAATCCACCAACAGCGGAATGTCATCGCGCCTTTCACGTAAAGGAGGCAAGGTCAGCTCCACCGTATTTAAGCGATACAATAAATCCTGACGAAATAAAGTGTCGGTATTTAAATCACTATAAGGTGCGTTAGTAGCGGCAATAATGCGAACATCCAAAGCAATAGGTTTTTCATCGCCAACTGGCGTTACCTGGCGTTGCTCCAACACACGCAGTAATTTCACTTGCAAATGCATCGGCAGGTTTGCAATTTCATCGAGAAATAAAGTACCTCCATTTGCGGCGACAAAGCGCCCCATACGTGCAGCTTGCGCGCCGGTAAATGCGCCCTTCTTATGACCGAATAATTCTGATTCAAACAAAGATTCAGAAATTGCGCCCATATCAATCGCCATAAAGACTTTATCTGCACGGGCAGATTGCGCATGAATTTCACGCGCCAAGAGCTCTTTACCCGAACCATTTTCGCCCAGAATTAATACATTGGCATCCGTAGGCGCGCAGCGCATCGCTTTTTGCATCAGCTCGCGCATAACAGCTGATTCGCCAATAAAATAATCTTGCTTAGTATTGATAGTTTCACGCAAAGCAGAGTTTTCAGCGCTGAGATTAGAAAGCTTTTGACGCGATTGCGCCAACTCAAATGCCGCATTGAGTGTGGCAATTAATTTTTCGTTACTCCAAGGTTTAATCACAAAATCCGTAGCGCCTGCCTTAATGCCCCGCACCGCTAATTCAACACCCGCATAAGCCGTCATTAATACAACAACCACCTGCGGAAACTGCTCCTGCAATTGCGCCAGCCAATAAAAGCCATCATCGCCGCTGTTATCACCCAAGGTGAAGTTCATATCTAGCAACACCACATCAACGCTATTCATTGACAAAAAGGTGCGCAGCTCCGCAGGGTTCGCCAAACAACTCACCGATTTAAATTGACGCTTTAATAGCAACTGCGCCGACAGCAATATGTCTTGGTCGTCATCCACCACCAACAGGCGGCCGGCAATGTTTGCCATAGCAAAATCCTTGGAAATATCGTTGAGAATGCACGCAGTGTATTCCGTCCGATTCCGCACAACAAGTGTACGATTTCGGACAATTGGTTTTATGAAAAACACCAAGAAAAATCTCAACCAACTGATATTTATAGCTATTTTCTTCCGGCACAGGCATTGCAATATTACGGAAAGAACAGGAAAGCATTACCACAACACCAAGCGACTATTTATAAGACATGGATAAACCGATTATCAAAACCCGCTGGCAGCGGCTCCAAAAGCCTATAAGCATCGCATTAGGCGCTGGCCTGCTGATTGCGCTCTGGGCAATTGCTGTCCCCAAAAGCGGTAAGTCGCTCAGCGTAAATGGCGAAAACATTCAAATCGCTAAAGTGACTCAGGGCGTATTTGAAGACTTCACGCCCTTGCGCGGCCAAGTCATGCCGTTGCGCACTGTGTATTTGGATGCCATTGAGGGAGGACGCGTAGAAAAAATTCATTTGGAAGACGGTGCAGAAGTGAGCGCGGGGCAACCGCTGGTGGACGTATCCAACGCCAGCCTAAAGCTGGATGCCATTGGCCGTGAAGCCCAAGTAAGCGAGCAAATTAACAATATGCAAAACTTAGAGCTATCACTAGTACGTACCGAGCTGGAACACAAACGCACTCTCAACGAATTGGATTATCAAATCAAAACCAAAGAGCGTACCCACAACTTAAAACTGGCAATGGGCAAATCGGGTTTTATAAAAAAATCAGAACTCGATGATGAGCGAGACGAGCTGGATTACCTTCGCAAAAAACAAACGCTTGAATTAGAAAGCCGCCGCATTGATCAAGCACTACAAAAATCGCAAATGAAACAAATCGGCGACTCAGTTGCAAATTTAAAAAATAATTTGCAATTCACCCGTGAAAATCTAGACAGTTTAAATGTTAAAGCCCCCATTGCCGGTAGGCTAACTGCGTTTAATTTAGAAATTGGTCAATCAATAAAACCGGGCGAACGCTTTGGGCAAATTGATGACCCCACCCATTTCAAATTAATGTCGCAAGTGGATGAATTTTACATGTCGCGGGTTTTTATCGGCCAAACCGCTGAAATGATCTTTGAAGAAAAAACTTACCTGCTCGCAGTAAAAAAAATCTACCCGCAAGTGAAAGACGGCCAGTTTCGCGTAGACTTTGTGTTTCGTAACACCCAGCCCGAACATTTAAGCCGTGGGCAAACCATGCAAATGCGTTTGCAATTGGGTGAAAACATACCCGCGCGCCTAATACCGAATGGCTCCTTTTATCAAGAAACGGGGGGCAACTGGATTTTTGTTTTAGCTAGCGATAAAAAAACCGCTGTGCGCCGCCCGATAAAACTGGGGCGCCGTAACACCAACTTTATTGAAGTGTTAGATGGGCTGGACATTAGCGAACAGGTTATCACCAGCCCCTACACCAGCTATACCGATATAGATAGATTGAATGTCAGCAACTAACAATTTAATCGAACTTTAATAAAAAAGGAAAATAGAATGATAAAACTTCACAACATCGAAAAAATATTTCGTACCGACGAAATTGAAACAATGGCCTTAAGCAAAGTTAGCTTTGATATTAACGCCGGTGAATTTGTTGCCATTATGGGGCCATCGGGTTGCGGAAAATCCACCTTACTCAATATTCTTGGCATGTTAGATAGCCCAGACGCTGGCGACTATCTCTTTAATGGCGAAAATATCGCCCGCTATTCAGAAGCCAAGTTAAGCCAAATTCGCAAACACAATATTGGATTTATTTTCCAAAGTTTTAATCTTATCGACGAGCTCAATGTATTTGAAAATATTGAGCTGGCGTTGCTCTATCACGATATCTCTGCCGCCGAACGCAAGCAGCGCGTACAAGCTGTTATCGAAAAAATGGAAATTCAACACCGCGCCAAACATATGCCCAGTCAACTCTCTGGCGGCCAACAGCAACGCGTTGCCGTAGCACGCGCCGTAGTAGCGAATCCCAAATTAATTTTAGCGGATGAACCTACCGGCAACCTAGATTCCGCGCGCGGCCAAGAAGTGATGTTACTGCTAAAAAAATTAAATCAAGAAGGCGCCACCATCATTATGGTGACCCACTCCGCCGAACATGCAGACTATGCACAGCGCCGAATTAATTTATTTGATGGAAAAGTGGTTGCGCAAAGCCAATTATCAATTGCATAAATAGCAAGCAAAGGGAATCGCAATGTTTAAGAATTATTTGATGACAACCCTACGCCATCTTGTTAAACATAAGATGCACTCTGCATTGACCATTTTAGGCCTAGCCGTGGGCTTTGCGGCTAGCGCCATCATTATTATCATCAACTACACAGAGATGAATTATGATCGCCATTGGGCTGATTCAGATCGCATTTATCAATTAGAATCAACTACAAATTTTAACAATGAAAACAGCAAGGGCACATTAGTATATTCTGAGCTCTACGACATCATAAAAAATAACATCCCAGACGTTGAGCATATTGCTCGCAAACAAGATCTGGAAACAAAAATAAGAAACGCAACCACAGATTTGGCAATCAAAGAAGAATATCAAGAGGGAGTGTCAATTGTAGATCGCTCATTTTTTAAAATTTTTAATTTCCCAATTATCCAAGGAACTTTACACAATTTCGACGCAGATGAGTCTTCAATTGTAATACCCGAAAGTTTATCTAAAAAATTATTCGGAGATCAAAACCCAATAGGAAAGCTAGTTAATATAGATACAACCAACTTTGATAGCATTGGGGCGACAGCATTTGGAAACAATACGAAAGTAGTAACCTATAAAGATTACAAAGTGGTAGCAGTAATTGGGAATACATCGTATAAATCCAGCATATCACACCGGAATATTTTTATTCGCTTACAAAATAACGAGCATATAAAAACTCAAATAGATGGAGGTCGAACAAGCACCTACAATTACAGCTATCAAATGTATTTGAAAATAAAAAATGAAGCCAAAATAGCAGATATACAGCTCAGCCTTCCAGAGAAACAAAACCGTCATACAACACAGTCTATATATAATGACAAGAAACCGAGTGACATTTATAGGATAAGTTTTCTTAATATTAAAGATACTCACCTAAAAGGCGCATACGTTACAGGGCAAACTGAAAAAATCTGGATGCTCTTCGGCCTCGCGGCCATTATTCTGTTAATGGCATGCATTAACTATATTAACCTCGCATTAGCCGCCCACACTCGCAGACAAAAAGAAATTGCTTTGCGAAAAACATTGGGAGCAAAAAAACACAACATTATTCAACAATTTTTAAGTGAATCACTGCTAATAACCAGCCTCGCACTCTTGACGTCTTTTATTCTTATCGAACTCTGCATCCCATGGCTAAAATCTGTCGTTAATCTCAATATAGAGAGAAGCTCTATTTATGCGCCGCAGATTTTTGGCTATTTGCTGTTAATGACATTATTGGTTGGTTTTATTGCTGGCGCCTACCCCAGCTTTTATCTGTCGCGATTGAATCCAGCAGCCACATTAAAATCCAACAAATCCATAGAGTCATCAAGAAGCATAAAATTCCGGAAAACATTGGTCATTAGCCAATTTGTTATTTCTGGGATCATGCTCACTTGCGCATCCATCATAGCCGCGCAAATGCATAAAGTTCAGGCGTTTAACCCCGGCTATCAAACCAAGAATATTATTTTTGCTACTCACTCTAGTCTAAGCACCGCCAACCAAGGAAGCGTTCAACATCTCAAATACCAAATTTCCAAAATACCCAGCGTACAAACAGTCGCATTTGCAATACCTGGAACACCAGGAAGAAATTCAACCGCAATGCAAGTTTCCCGACATGGAGACTCGTCTAAAAAAATTATTATGCTGCAGCAAGCTTTGCTAGCGGGGCCAGATGATTTACAGGCTTTCAACATAGAGCTCCTCGCCGGTAAGTACTTTTCTGCCCCGGTTAATAGGGAAGACACTCATCCCGGCATGCAAGATAAAATTTACATCACCCAACAGGCATTAGCTCCCTTAGGCTTTAAAACAGCAAGCGAAGCCGTTAACCAAAAAATTGATGTGGTTTATAGCAGTAATTACAAAGTGTCTATGACAATAGTAGGTGTAACACCTGAAATTCATATTGGCTCATTTAATGCGCCTAATCGCCCCGCCTTCTTTTGGCCATTGAGTAGCATTGGCACGCCAATCGCATTTGCCATTCGTTACAAAGGAAAAGATAGGAAGCCCATAGATGAAAAAATTAAAGCCATTTGGAAAGAATCTTTAGGCTACATGCCCAATACATGGTTTATTGAAGAGACTATTACAAACGAATATAGAAACGAAAATCTTATTGCTCGCTTCGTTTATATATTTACTGGCATTGCGATTCTTATCAGCTGCCTTGGCTTATATGGGCTAGCCACTCATGCAGCTAATAAGCGAAGAAAGGAAATTAGTTTGCGAAAGGTTAACGGTGCATCTGTTTTTAATATAGTCACGCTGCTTTTATGGCAATTCAGCAAACCCATTTTATTTGCCAACATTATTGTTTGGCCTATTGCGCTTTATGCATCATCACGCTGGTTAGAACAGTTTGTTAACCGTATAGATATTTGGCAATGGGGCCCACTTTTCTGCCTTGTCTCTGCGGCACTCGCGATTCTGATTGCATGGCTAACCGTTGGCGGACAGGCATTCTTTGTAGCGAGAGAAAAGCCCATTAATGCACTGCGAGAAGAATAAGAACTGTTCGATTTTTTGAAAAGGAATCCCCCCTATAACAGGATGTTTTAGGCTCTGCATCAGGAGCCATTTTTAAATTCATGGAAAAAGTATGCTCACCAATTACTTAAAGATAGCGTTACGCAACTTGTTTCAAAGCAAAGTACATTCTTTCGTCTCTATTTTTGGCTTGGCTCTAGGCCTCGCGGCCACAACAGTGATCTTGATTGTCAATTACAGCGAACTCACTTGGGATAGAAACTGGAAAGATGTAGATAGAATCTATGAGCTAGAGCAAATCTACATGTCGCGCACCACACCTACCAAGGTAGACACTATAGCTTCTAAAACTCAATTGGATAAAATTTCTGAATACTTTAGCGATATCGAGCACATAGGCCACATTAATTTTACAAAAGGAGACGTGAAAGTAAACATAGGTTCAACAGCCAAATTTAATGAAAACATCAATGCTATCACCACCAACATCCTTGATATTTTTTCACTCAAAGCAATACAAGGAAGCACAACAGACTTCTACACCGACAAACAAAGTGTCATTATTTCCGAAGCAATAGCAAAAAAATTATTCGCCCACGAAGATCCTATTGGTAAAACCCTGGAAATAACATGGCCGGCCTTTGCCAATACAGCCAAATTGCCTGATGATAATTTCAACTACAAAATTATTGCAGTTATCGCAAACTCACCCACACGCTCTAGCTTGAAACAAAGCATGGATATATTAGTGAATGAGCGCTACCCCGCCACCCCCTACGACCCGAATATGCTTGTGATGAGTGACTCCAACTCTACTTATGTGAAACTTAAAGAGGGAGCTAAACCAGAAAACATCAACTCAAAGTTTTCCGAATTTCTAGATACGAATAAGATTGGACTAGGGCAAAATGAAACAAAAAAGGCAAGTGAAGTATTTACCTTTAAAATTACCAACCTTAGAAAAGTTCATCTCTATGGATTCAATTCATCAAACAACATCCAAAGAATTTTTATTCTTTACTGCCTGGCAGCGGTTATTGCAACACTTGCAGCAGTAAACTATATAAATCTGACTACCGCACGCTTTGCGCGCCGCCAAAAGGAGATCTCACTGCGTAAAACCTTAGGCGCAACCAAAGCACAAATCATTGCCCAATTTTTAATTGAATCACTCCTATCAGTAGCCTGTGCACTCTTAATAACCTTTATTATTTTAGAACCTATGCTGCCATTGTTAAGCTCTCTATTAGCACTCAACATAGAGCTTAGCTATTTTTCTGACCTTAGTTTGCTCGGCATTATTTTCGGCTCCGCATTATGCCTAGGGCTATGCTCGGGCTTCTACCCAGGCTTTATTCTTTCACGCATTAAACCTGCGGTTATTTTAAAAGCTAACAAATCTCATGAATCATCGGGCAGCATTAAGTTTCGCAACCTGCTAGTGATATTTCAGTTTTCAATTTCCGCAGCAATGCTGGTATCAGTTGGCGTGATTGCCACTCAGTTGTATTCCGCCCTAAACGCAAATTCAGGCTATGACACGAAAAATATCGTCTATCTCATCGACGATAAACTAACCCTTGATAAAGGCACACTCAACAGCCTTAAGCAGAAAATTACAGATATCCCCGGTGTTTTAGCAACATCCAAAACAATGCCCATGCTGCCTGGCTCGCTAAGCGAATTTAAGCCAGTCTATACGTCAACGCAAAAATCTACAGACGCAGTACCTATTACCTTAGCGTTTATAAACGATGTAGATGAAATAAAGCTTTTAAACATTTCACTTATCGCAGGAAAGAGTTTTGTTCCCCCCAGCGATGACGGCAACAAGCCCAACGTCATCATCAATGAACAAGCCGTCAAGTTTTTTGGTTATGCGTCTGCCATTGATGCCATAGGCATGACCTTAAATATCAATATCAGTGGGACTGAAAATACACCTGCCACCATCATTGGGGTCACATCAAGATTACAACTGGGCGATTTAAATAAACCTTCTAGCCCGCTTATATTAATGCGTTCACCGGAAGGATGGAGTTTTGAAGCAGGCACCTTAGGCATACGACTTGCCGAAGATGTTGATAGAGCCGCAGCCATTTCTCAGGCTAAAGATATTTGCAAAAAATTCATTGGCGCAATCCCGCGAGGAGAGATATGGCTTCAATCGATGGTAGAGGACCAGTACAAAAGCCAAATTCTGATTGCAAAATTTGCCTACACTTTTGCAGCACTCGCCGTTTTTATTAGCTGTTTGGGATTATATGGTCTCGCTTCTTTTGCTGCCGAAAAACGCACCAAAGAAATTGGCTTGCGCAAAGTACATGGAGCATCTATCAAGGACATCGTAGGTTTGCTCTTATGGCAGTTTACGAAGCCTATTGCACTCGCCAATCTTATCGCTTGGCCAATCGCACTCTATGTCATAAACCATTGGCTAGAAAACTTTAGCCTACGCATTGACCTTTGGTTTTGGGGGCCAGTTTATTGCTTGCTCGCAGGCGCCCTCGCCATTGCAATCGCTTGGTTAACCGTCGGTGGGCAAGCTTACTTGGTGGCTTGCGCAAAGCCAGTGGTGGCATTGAGAGAGGAGTAGAAAGGTAAAGCCACTGCCCCCCCCTGCCAGCTAACACCAATCACCACCGAGTTTTTTCACTCAGGGCATTCTACGCTGCAATCAGAAGCAGAATGTAACCGATTACCGAATTATTGAAGAAATACGTGTACCGTTTTCATGGGCTATTTTGTAATACTTTCCTCATAAAACCGTTATCTCTAGCAAATAATTGCTTTTTTGTTCTTGCTAGGCTGGCGGCTTGTGTGTACTATTTTTTAAAACAGAAAAAGACAACAACCTTCGGCAACAATCTCAATTATTCTTTTGCGGCAAGTTCCATTCAACAGCCATTGAAACAGAATTGAGAAACTCCTCGCCTCCGCAAAGTGCGATTAAATCCACTCTTGCTAAAAGCTTGTATCGGTCCAGATAACGTTAATGCGCGTTGACTTAAATTACATTGCCTAAAGCGCAATGGAATGGATTTCTTTGCCTAGAATTTACCTAGAGCGCTCACCTTGACTGAGGCTCACAGATTTTTACCGCTGCGTTATGCAGCCATTGAAGATGATTGAGGCTTGACGATGAAAGCGCGTAAACCGATTGTGATAGCAAACTGGAAATTGAACGGCGGGCTGGATTTAATTTGCACGTCCGTGGCTTCGTTTATTGGTAAGCACTTCCCCATCGATATAGTGCTGTGCCCTCCTTATATTTACATGCGCGATATGCTGACATTTTTGCAGTATTCCGAATTAAAAATTGGCAGCCAAAATGTGAGCCGTTATGAATCCGGGGCTTATACGGGTGAGACATCGGCGCAAATGCTGAAAGAAGCAGGTGTTGAATTATGCATTATTGGCCACTCGGAAAGACGTGCGATGTTTGCAGAAAACAACATTGGCTGCCAAGTGAAAGTACAAACGGCATTAAATCACGGCTTGCTGCCCGTGTTATGTATTGGTGAGACCCAAGAACAGCGCGCGGCGAATATGGCTAAATCGGTACTGCTCACACAATTGAGCGAAGGTTTAAACACCGTTGATTTAACTGGCCAAGATATGTGTATTGCCTATGAACCTGTGTGGGCAATTGGCACTGGCCTTGCCGCCACTCCGGAGATGGTACAAGAAATTCATCACTTTATTCGCGAAGAGTTAACCAAGCTCTACAACGTGGAAATTGCTAACAACGTGCGCATTGTGTACGGCGGCAGCGTGAATAAAACTAACGCAACAGAATTATTAAAAC
>Ga0116157_10004056_pt1 | contig 13784 bp, 12 predicted proteins | sample AD_UKC048_MetaG_FD_89882 | JGI IMG/M metagenome (GOLD analysis project Ga0116157, IMG submission 89882) | Active sludge microbial communities of municipal wastewater-treating anaerobic digesters from USA - AD_UKC048_MetaG | ecosystem: Engineered > Bioreactor > Anaerobic > Digestate | place: USA...
AATTTTGACAAGACCCGCAAGAGGCAAGCCGAGTATTGCCCCGGCAATTCCCCAGATGTAACCAAAAAACACTACCGACAAAATAGCGAAAAATGGATTTACATTTATCTTGTTGCCAATAATTTTGGGTGTGATGAAATTTCCCTCCAATTGTTGGACTACAAAAAAGTAAGCAGCTATACCAATCGGAATCCAAATATCATCCATCGTAGCAAATGCAAAAGCGATTGGCAATGCAGATCCAATTATGGTTCCAACATAAGGGATAATGGCCAAAACTCCTGCAAGACAGCCCCACATAACAGCATACTTCACTCCAAAAAACATCAGCCCAATGCTGTTTAAAACACACAATATGACGACAACTAAACCCAGCCCAGAAAGATAACTCCTGATCATGTCCTTCATTTTGGTCATGACCTGAATGCCATTTTCCTTTTTGCCCTCCTCCATTTGTGAGATTATAAATTGCTTAAACCCACTGCTGTATTGTAAAATAAAAAAGACATAAATCAAAGTCAAGAAAAAACTAAACATCATAGAAATACCAGAACTTACTCCACTTTGCAAGTATCCAAAAATTTGATCTTTACCATCGTTGATGTAGGTATTGATTTCACTTCTGGTCATGCGCATTGACTTTGGCATATTACTATTGGCCTTTGCCAACGAAGTTTTACTTTTTTGCTCCATAGAAGTCACCAATTCATCAGATTCGGAGAATACTTCTTCAAACTGTAATCCAAGCACACCTACGAGCATCAAAACAGGTATGATTAAAACCAGGATGGTTGTCAAGCTGGAAATCCATTTGACTTTGAAAAATTGGTTGATTCCAATAAATATATTATATACCAGCCCTGAAATTAACAAAGCAAAAATCAAGGGTGCTAAAATGGGTTTACCTTGAATAAATATATATCCTACTGCCAGCAATGAAAACAAACCAGCTGCCAAAGGCACAATGATGTTCCGACCAATAACTTTTTGGGCAAGCCGTCTTTGCATGTGAGTAATGGTTTTAGAGTTTATCTAGGATTTGGTATTCCATGCATCCAACATCCACGAACTTTTTTCCAATGCAGAAAGCAAACTTGCAACTAAGTCAGTAGTTCCTTCATCTTCGCATTCAGCAGCATTTTCCAAAACTGTACGCATTTGGTTGATGATGATTTTGTGATTATCAAGAATTGCTGAGACCATTTCTGAATCCTTTTCTGCGTGGATTTCTTTCACATTTGCCAATTCGAGGTATTCTTTTAAGGTGGCCATTGGTTTAAATCTTATGGTCAAAATTCTTTCTGCCAATTCATCAATAACCAATTGTGCACTGGTATATAATTCTTCAAATTTCACATGCAAATCAAAGAAATTTACCCCTTGTACATGCCAGTGATATCTTCTCAAATTTTGATAATATATCTGGTAATCTGCCAATAAAAGATTGAGCGATTCTGCTACTTTGTTAAGCGTTTTCTTTTCAATATTTAAATAATTCATGTTAATATTTAATTTGATTTATTTTAGTTTTAAACAAAGAGTGTCGTAAACTCCTCGTCTTTAAATTCTTGATCTTTACTCAGTACGACTGATTCACCATTTTTCAAAAATTGAATAAACCTTCCCGATAATTTATCCCATAAATCTATTTTACAAGGAGAAAATTTAAGTAAGGCATATTTGTCGTCACTGATATTGTCTGGAAATAATTCTTTACCAAGAAGGAAGTGGTGTTTCTTTTTTTCGTCTTCCGTATTGACCAATTCAAAACCACCAATCATGGTTACGAATTGATTGTGATGTTGATTTGTATAATTGATAGATATTATATCTGCATCGCAAATTTCTTTAGCTTTTTCTGACTGGGCATTTGTTGCATACCAAAAATTAAAATTAGAATCAAAATCTTTAGTAGTTAGGGGCAAAGCAATCAAGGTTCCTTCTTTATTCAAATAGTTTGCGATGGACACTTTTGCCTCATAAGAGATCTTAGCGATAATTTCCATTAAATTGGCCGTCGTCATTTCATGTGCTTTTTTACTGAAAGGTTTCAGATTATCCAAATGTTCGATCAAATTGGTCTGGAATTTTCAAAAAAATACAACCATTGAAATTGATGCTAGCCTAAGTAAATATTGCCCAAAAGAGTCATTAGGTCATATAAAATAGCTATATGCCGCTGAAATTATCACAGTCATATTAGAAAGTGATATTCCAAATGTGACTATAATAAAAAGTACCGAACTTAATCGAGAAAATAGGAATGCAGAGAATTTTTTGTAAGAAAACTTAAAGTTTGACACTCAAATAGACAGGTTTACTGATGCCTATTTGATGATCGGTGTAACGCAATAACCCAGTGTTTTCATTTCTTTCAAAAACTGTGATATTGTTTGACAGTTGATTGGCAACCAAAATAAATTTATTGTTTGGACTGATCATGAAATTACGTGGCCAGTCTCCCATAACAGAATCTTGAGCAATAGTCTTGAGGCCTCCCAAATCATCAATCGCAATGGTTGCTATGCTGTTGTGACCTCTGTTTGAGGCATATAAAAATTTGCCATCGTCCGATATATGGATGTCAGCGCATGCGTTTCTACCTGAATAGTTGGGCGGCAAAGTGCTCACTTTTGATATGGTTGTAAAAATTCCTGTCACAGCATCAACTTTTACACTTACTACAGAACTAGATAATTCATTGATCACAAAAGCAAAGTTCCCCGTAGGGTGAAAAATCATGTGTCTAGGTCCGTCACCCTTATCAAGTGCCAAGGCTACCATTTTATCCCCTACTTGATTTTGTTCATCAATGTTATAAACTGCAATCTCATCAATGCCCAAATCAGCTATGTAAAGGTGTTTTTGATTTTTACTAAATATGGCGCAATGTGCATGAGCTGCCTCTTGATTTGGTTTTACTGGCCCACTACCTGTATGTTTCTTTATTTGGGCAATACTATCTAAATTTCCATTTACCAACCGATTGTAAACCACAAAATCACCAGATGAGTAGTTGGCTGCTGCTATTAAATCTTGTTTACCACTTAAAGAAATATAACAAGGATGAGCGCCAGCACTTGGGTGTTGGCTGAGCAAGTCCAATTTTGTTTTGTCAGCATTCCATTGAAAAGCTGAAAGGCTCCCTTCTTGATTTTCATTGACGGCATAGACAAAATTACCGTCAGTACTTTGAGTGAGAAAGGAGGGATTTTCAGTTGCTACAAGTAATTGTGGTTCGCCTAAATTACCAGATTCTTGATCAAACGCTATTTCATAAATGCCTTTTCCAACACTGTCTGTGTACATACCTATCAGCAATTTTACTTTATTTTGATTTTCTTGAATGGCCATTTCTTTTTTATCTGTTTCATTATTTTTACACGAGAAGACAGCAAGTGTAGAAATTAAAAATAAATAACTTATAGATTTACAGTTGAATTTCATGTTTTACAATTTCGAAAGAGCAAGATAGGTTATTCAACTTGCTCTCACAAAACAGTCGGAAAAAAATACAGATTTAAATTCATTCAATCAAGGTATGGAGTATTTGCAAACGATGAATTTATTGAACTATTCAAAAAAAATAAATAGATTGTATAAGTCATGACTCATCAAATCACAGAGGCAATTCAAAAAATAGGCAAATTCCCAGAGGATAAAATTGCCCTTATACAGGAAAAGGTTGTACTATTTGAGCGTTTGAAGGATCAAATTATACTTAATCAGGGTATAACAAGCCAATCCATCTATTATCTGATTTCTGGCACCATGATGGAGTATCGACACAATGAAGAAATGGACATCGAAGTTTTTGATCTGTACATTGCTGGCGATTGGGTTATATGTCGTGAAAGTTTTACAGCCCAAAAACCGTCAAACTATATCCTCAAAGCTTACTCAGATTGCGCTTATTTTGAATTGAGTCTCCATGCCATCCATCAACTCATCGCTCAGTCCCAACAGTTTTTACAATTGGCCTCAGTTTTGGCGACTTCAAACATCAATGCAGAATTGAGTTTATTGACGACTCCTATCGACAAGTATAAATGTTTGATCAAACACAAACCCTTATTGATCAATGAATTTCCCTTAAAACTCATTGCATCATACCTGAAAATAACACCTGAATCTTTAAGTAGAGCCCGGAAAAAACTATCACAACGCCAATCATAATTTTTGCTAATTGCCATTGAAGGACAATCAACTTTCATCTCTCATCTCTTATCTTTCTTCTTTTTTCTTTATTGATTTCAATCAAGTGTGATCACCTATTTATTCCCTGATCTTTGTAAAAAATAATGATATGGAAGATAAATTTTACAAAAGCAGTGGAATTGCGCTGATGATTGGTTCTTTTTTATTGGTAGCGACTATGGTTTTACACCCTGTTGGTGATGATCCTGCCTCTATCATGAAAATCTTTAATTTGGCGGTTTTTACACATGCAATGGCCATTGTGGCCATCCTATTTCTTGGATTTGGCTTTTTGGGTTTGTGCAAATTTTTGAAGGATCGTTATGGTTTATCAAGCTTTGCTTATGTGAGTTTGGTCATGGCTTTGATTGCGGGTATGTTTGCGGGTACACTCAATGGTTTGGTTATTCCATTTTTTGTCCGCAAAATGGTTGACATGGGTCAAACCAACATTGATAACATTGTGAAGTTTGCTTTTATTTTCAACAAATGTCTGGATTATATTTTGGTGTCAGGGATGTCACTTGCTATTTTGATCTGGTCTCTTTTGATGATCAATAAAAAGGTATTTCCAACTTATTTGGGATATTTCGGGGTGTTGTTTAATGTGGCATTTTTGATTGGTTTAGCCATTAATTTCGATTATTCTACGTTGACTGGTTTTAGTGTATTTATTTTTGCGATGGTGGTTTGGGTTGTTTCGACGGGTTATTTATTGAGCAAGGAAAAAGGCTAAAGATTTTTGTAAATGGATGATCATATTTACAACCATTGTCGGGGTTGTTAAACATTTTCTGTCGGGAATTGATATGAAAACATTTCCTTCTTGAAAAAGCATTGGGACATTATTCAACCCCAGTCGGGGTTGTTGAATCTTTTTTTCATTTACCCCGATCTTATTGCATCCGATCGGGGCTATTCATATTCAACCCTTTCAGGCCTTACAGGGTTGTTGGTCCAAATCTTCTGATAATTTTCAATTTTCAGTATCCAGAGTCCGAATAGGGTTCGATTTCATTACATAAAACCTCGAAATTACAACCCAAATGGGCCCAGTCTGGGTTGCTGGATTTTAATGTTTTCATCATCCCCGATCTTATTGCATACTATTGGGCTATTCACATTCAACCCTTTCAGGGTTGTTGGAAACTCTCAGATCGTTTTTGATTTGAAACAATTCTCGCTTGAAAAAGCATTGGGGCATTATTCAACCCCAGTCGGGGTTGTTGAATCTTTTTTTCATTTACCCCGATCTTATTGCATGCGATCGGGGCTATTCACATTCAACCCTTTCAGGGTTGTTGGTTTAAATCCTTCTGATAGTTGTCAATTTTCAGTATCCAGAGCCCGAATAGGGTTCAATTTCATTTTATAAAACCTCGAAGTTACAACCCGAATGGGCCCAGTCGGGGTTGCTGGACTTTACTTTTTTCATTTACCCCAATCTGATTTCATACGATCGGGGCTATTCACTTTCAACACTTTCAGGGTTCTGGGGATTTGCTTAAATGTTTTTTAGAAATAAAAATGAGTAGGTTTCTTCTTAAATCCTTCTGATAGTTGTCAATTTTCAGTTTCAAGAACCCGAATAGGGTTCAATTTCATTAGCCCCGAGTGCAACTCGGGGTACAGATAACCGCACAATCCACAACCCCGAATGGGGTTGAATTTGACGTAATTTTGATTTATTCCCAGATTGCTTTTTCTGATAATATCAAATTAGATATTTAGGATCAAATTCTATTTCATGCTGCTTTAAAAGATTTATGAACTCCTCAATATATGTTACTTTATGATGATGTGCCTCTTGATTTTTGATGTAATCAATCAAGGAGTCTTTTAAATACATAGAAACTGTAAATCCACCATACCCTTCTTGCCAACTTGTGAATTTAGGAAACAAGTTATTTTTCTTAATAAACAACGAGCTTGAAACTTTAATATCTTTTACCAAATCAGACAGGGAAATTGATGGGTGCAAGCTTGTTAAGATATGAAGGTGATCTTCTACTCCATTTATTTGATATAAATGGCATTTCTTATTGTCAATTACTCCACTAATGTATTTGAATAATTCTTCTCTATTATTTGTGTATAAATTCTTTTCTCGGTTTTTAGTACTAAATACAATATGATATAAAATTTGGGTATAGGTGCTCATAGTTCATAGAGTTTCTTGAAAAAATTAAGGAAAAATAAAACATATTCATATATCTACCAAGAGCTTCATAATTTTTTTTTGATTTGAATATCGTATTCTTCCTTGAAAAAGCATCTTTATTCAACCCCATTCGGGGTTGGTGGACTTTACTTTTTTCATTTACCCCGATCTAATTTCATACGATCGGGGCTATTCACATTCAACCCTTTCAGGGTTGTTGGTTTAATTTGCCTAGTAAATCTGTAAAGATTAATACTTTAAAGCCAGAACCCGAATAGGGTTCAATTTCATTAGCCCCGAGTGCAACTCGGGGTCCAGATAACCGCACAACCCACAACCCCGAATGGGGTTGAATATGGACGAAATATTGATTTATAACTAGTCTGTTTCCTCTGTTTTTATCTCAACCACCGATAAGTCGCCTTGATCAAAAAACTGTTCTTTCCAGCTCCATTCAGGATATTTGACCACAAACTTTTATTGAGCGGAGTATTGATATCGCCTTGTGCATCTGGTGTGTTGCCATGAGCCCAAACCAAAAACAACTCAGAACCTGCCTTGTATTCCCATCTTGCTACCAAATTGCTCCTGAATTGCACAAAATTGAAGTCAGGTTTTGAGAAACTATAATCTATTGTGCCATCTCTATTTTCGTCTACCAAATACCTTCCCGATTCAGTTGTTATTTCTTGCGGACTGAATGTATGGAAACGCGCATCAAAGTCCTTACTCAAAGGATTATCTACGTAGCCAAAGTGGTCGTACAATGGCCTGGTAATATATGGTTGGGCATAATATTGAAGCGTGAGATCTGGAGTGATGTTGTAATTGAGTCTATATGTGAGGTTGAGTGTGTTTTGTGAAACCTGACTTACTATCGTTTTTACCGCATCATTGTACGAAATCTGAGTTACATACTGCCCTTGTCTCGTATAATTATAATTATATCCTAAAGCCAATGAAGTAGATAAGGCATTGATTGGCTGATACCTTATTGAAGCATCCATTCCACAATAATGGCTCGAACGTTTACCATTTAAGCCACCGAAACCATTGAAAAAGAACCTCATTTTCTTCCGGGAATCCGTTCCTACATAAAACCAATTGGATACGCCATATTCATTTCGTAAAGAAGAACCACCACGCAAAGCATTATTGGAAATATTCAATGGTGTATAATTAAATCCAACTCCTGTCTCCCAATTGTTATTGAAGTTTCCATGCAGATTGGTATTGAACCAAGTGTTGATGAGCTGTCCCCCAAAATCAAACTTTAAGTTGTGGTTGTAATTGATTCTGGCACTTCTGAATATTCCCTTTTGAGATGGCCACTGCAGTCCTGCCCAAGTAAAATGATTGATTTCATTAGCGGTAAGCATAAAACCTATGTCATTGGTCTCAAATTCCGGTGATCGGTAGGTAATGCCAGATTCAAACTTAAATATTTCCCCAGACTTACCAGGCTTACCCGCTGACTTTCCAATTTTGAAGGTCGCGCTGGTACCTGTCAAGGAAGTTCTGTTGGTATCAACTTCCGTTTCCGAAGCATTTGTTCTTTGAAAAAGGTGCTCAAAAGCAGTTTGGGTTTCAGTAATTTTTGCCTTACTTCCATAGACACTACTCATCAAAAAGTTTCCTGAGATATAGTACTTTCTTTGTTTCCAACTGTGAAAATAATCCATGCCACCACTGTAGGCATTGGTATGAAGCAAACCATTCAAATCACTTTTACGATTTACAGCAGTCACAATACCGCCAAAGTAACTCTCCCCTCCTTTGATATCTTTTTGAATTCTCGCAACGCTGTAATTGGTCAATGGCTCGACCAATGACTTTCTGCGATCGCCATCGTTGTCTTTGATGCCATACACATTATCAGTGATACTTTCCAGCAAACCAATGCTCCAACCTGAATTGGTTTTACCACTCAATTTTGCAGCAGCAAGGATCGGTGTAGAAATAGGTGTTTGAGCATACTCGCCATCAGCAAGGCTCACCCTACCATTCGGGCTACTCCCTATGCGACGGCTGTAAAACAAGAGGTCGTTGTCAAAGTCCAAACCCACTGCAGAGTTGGTCATTTCATAGTTGAAAATATTTCTGCTTTCAATAAAGAATGGACGACGTTCTTCAAAAAAATTCTGGAATCCGTCGATTCGCACTCGCGAAGGATCCGCTTCCACCTGACCAAAATCAGGATTGACGGTATAGTCCAAAATCAAATTGGACGTCACCGCAATTTTACCATCCAAACCAAAAGTAATTTTCTTATCCAGTCCCGTTGCAAACGGATTGTTTTCATTGCCTTCATATGTATCCACTTTAGCCACGACATATGGAGCTACCTCTACCTGCCTCCTGGGTTGAATGTCTTTTATACCATGAATTTCACCAAAACCACTGACCCACACACCAGATTTCTGTGGTATCACCTGCCAAATGGATCGCTCTTGATTTCTGAACACGTTGCGCATCACTTGCAAGCCCCAAACATTGCCCTGCTCTTTCCCAAATCGCAACTGACTGAAAGGTATCTTGATTTCGCCATACCATCCTTTATCAGTAATCGAGGTTTTAGCGTGCCAGATGGGATTCCAGCTTTCATCCCAATTATTCCCATTGTTTGAAGCCAACTCTTCGCTCCTGACTCCTGAAGCCGACAAAGTAAAAGAAAAGGCTGTTCTCAAGTCATGGTAACTATCCAACATCAATGTTACCCAATCACCTGGAAAACCATCCCTCCTGCTCATTCTATTGATGATGGAATCTGGTGCAGAATCTTCACAAAAGAAAGCTGCATAGATGTAATGTTCGTCATACATTATTTTGAATTGACTGGCTTGTGATGGCTTGGCTCCTTCATTTGGTCTATTCACAGTAAAGTCGCCTTGCCATGCTACCAAATTCCAAGCTTCTTCATCGATGATGCCATCTACTTTGATGGTTACATTACCCAGGCTTGCAGTTTGGTATGCTCGTTTTGGGATGATGGTGTCAGGCACAGCTTGACTAGATAAAAAGGTACATATAAGGCATGACAATATGATGGTGATGAATGTCTTCATACTCTTATTATTTTAAATAAAAAGTTGATTAATAAGTAATTAGGTTGATTATTTTTCTAAGGACCTCCAACAAAAACAGGTCTCTGGAAGAGCGAAAAAAACTCAAACTAGAGACCTGCAGCCATTCAATCCAAATATGGAGCAAAATAGGACCGAATAGCATATTTTTTCTTAACCAATAGCTCTCTTTCCTTGTATTTGTGCCTTTGAAAAAAATGGTTTACTTTAAAAAAACCTTAGCTAGCAACAATTAGCCGTTACAATTTTTTGATAGTGATGTCGCCATTCATGGTTGTCATTATGATTTCACTTCCACCACCATTGATTTTACCTTTGATAGAGCTTTCTTTTGAAACTTTGTAATAACCATTCTTTTTGGTTGTTTTTGCAGCTTCAGTACCCGTTGAAACTTGGATGTCAAAATCTGTGTAGACATTCCCATTTTCAGATCTGGTTTTTACATCAAACTTGGTAGCTGCTGGTAGAGAAAGATTGATGTCGCCATTCAAATTGGTAAAGGCCATTGGAGTATTTGGTTTCACGCTTGTAAAACTGATGTTAATGTCCTCATTTAAGGTGTTGGCAACAACAGATCCTCCGACATTTCTCATGTTTATAGAGCCATTTATGTTGGATATCTCGTGATTGCCAATGACGTTTTCAACTTCTATATCCCCATCATTGATTGTGGATAATTTTAGCGAAAAGTTTTTGGGCACCCTCACATGAAGATTTACGTCATGGTTGGGATTTTCTGTGCCAATTTCCACTTTATTATTCTTTTCTGTAGCTACGATGCCATAACCAGCACCACCAGTTATCTTTTTCATACCGTTTTTTGTTTCCGGGCCTCTGCTTTGTTTCCTATTGCCTGTATTTGTGAAAGAGACATTGACATCATTGGTCGCATGGCTAGTTACCTTTATCGAACCAGTGATCAAGCCTATGTGAAGTGTTCCCTCCTTATCGGGAAATGTTAGTGGAATTGAAAAACTTTCTACATCTTGCGCAGAAACTTTCAAAATCATTGTGGCCATCATCATGACCGTAACCAATATTTTTCTCATCTTATTTTATCCTTTTAATGTATACATCCCCATTAAGGGTTTCAAAATTGATTTTGGATGTTCCATTACCTATAACAATGCCATCCGTTTTATTAAGCTTAAATTGTTTTTTACCTTTTTTGGTTTCTTCAGATTTTTCCGTATCATCCAATTTTGTAAAATTTTCGTAGTCTGTATAAAGGTCTCCTTGCATACTCTTGAATTTACAAGCTGCAGAAAGCGATTCCGGACCACTGAAATTGATGTCTCCATTGATGGTGTGGAAAGATCCATCCTTCTGACCATTTGCAACTTCTACAGTTATATCGCCGTTCACCGTATGTGCTTTTTCTACATAATTAGCGGCCTCTGCAAGAATGTCACCGTTGACAGAATTGATGTTTAACTTTCCATCCACATTTGCAACATGAACATCTCCATTTACTGTACTTAATACTACAGAAGTATTTTGTGGTACTTTGATGGTATAATCCAATTCCAGATTGTATGGAATTTTGTTTTTGTGATTATTATTATTTGAATAATCTTTTGGTCGGGTATCATACGGAAAAGCCGTATAAAGGACCAAATCACTTCCTTCATCTGCTCCCAATTTCACTTCGCTTTTCCCTTTCTCCAGATCTGCTTCATTTGCAGCAGAAATAGTTTGAGCAATATCCACGATGATTTTATTTCCTGAATGACTCATGATTTTAATTTCACCATTCAAATTATAAAGGCTCATGCTTTGGGCATCATATTCTTGATGAATATCTTTTTTATCCTTCAATTCATAATCATCCTCCCAATTTACACCATCATAATTGAAATTAAAATCGAAGTTTGGAATTTTAATGTCAATCTCTGGAATGTCCAATTCAATCGCCAATTCTGAATCCTCATTGGTATTTACAGCAACATGCTGTGCATTTACTTGTGGCTCATTGCATGCATATAGCACCAACATTGCCAATGTTATCATTATTTTCATTTTAATTTAATTTGTTTTGTGAAGCTCATTGTCTGAGCACTAAATAGAAAGTAGTTCTATGGTATTTTCAAATTTGTCTTTTACGTAAATGTTGAGTTCCTTATCGTTGAGCTTTTGTTGTAAAGGCTCGATAGATTTGCGCTCTTGTAATTTGATCATCGCATCGGCCAATGCCACTTGTACAAGAGGTGATTTTTCATCCATCAAAGCTGTGAGTAAAACTTCCCTTACTTTAGGTTGATCTGCAAATTTTACCAGTGCATTGAGCGCTACGATGCGTACATTATCATTTGGGTCAAACTGAAAAGTGGAAAACAATGCGTTTAATATTTTGCTATCTACTTCTGTCATTTCAGCCGTATAATTTACTGCTTTCATACGCTCCGTTGCCTGCGGATTTTGCAGCATAGCCAACATCATCAATTCCTTCATGCTTTGGACATCTTCAGACAAGCGCTCTACTTTAGATCCCGAAGCAAAATTATTTCCCATGTTGACCACACCAGAAATACTGTAACCCAATAGACAGCCAAGTACCAGTAAGGTCATGCCGAAAGCCAATTTGGAATCAAACCAATTACTGGAAAGATTTTTCAACTGGTTCCAAAAGCTATTGGATGTTTTTGGCTCAGTGGTTGATTTAAATTCATGCAACATTTCAAAAAAATCAGCATCCATTTTAGTGGAAGGTGCAGGAATTTGTATTTGACTCATGGCCTGCCACAACGCTTTCGTTTCTGCAAATTGTTGGCCAATTTCATGGTTGTTTTGAATGAGGTTTTCTAATTTCAAACGTTCGGTTTGACCAAGTCTACCATCCAGATAATCGATCAGCATGGTCTCTGTCACCTGTTGATTAAAATCTTGCTGTTCCATTTTCTAATTTTAAATATATTTCTTTTAATTGTTTGATTGCTCGATGTACTTTGACCTTCACATTTGCCTCTGTAATTTCCAGAATACCGGCAATTTCTTTATAAGGTAAATCTTGATATTTGCTCAAAACCAAAATTTCCCTAGCATCAGCATCCATTTTACTCAGTGCGAAATTGACTAGATTTTTAGAATCCTGTCTTTCACTTTCGTTTACAAATGAATGATTCATTTCAGCATCACTTACTTTTACCATGTCATCCAGAAACTGATAGCGCTGCGATTTTTTGAATTTATCATGAATACAATTTCTGGCAATATGGTACATCCATGCTCTGAATTCACCCTGACCTGTAAAAGATGCTCGATACTTGAGCATTCTATAAAAAACAGCTTGAACGATGTCTTCACTTCCGCTTTGTTCTCCAGTCTGATGGTAGGCAAACCCATACAGAGCTGAAGAATGGCGTTTGTACAACAAGGCCATCTTATCCAGTTCACCGGCTTTTACTCCGAGCATTAAGTGATTATCAGTGAGCGAATCCAAATTGTTTTTCCGTTTTATGCTGTTGTTTGAATGGATACTCTATTTGAAGGAAAAGGTTACAGAGCGGGTGATTTATTTTTTATTTTATTGGAATGATGGTAAAATTATTAAAATTATGTCAGTTTTCAGTGGTCAGCTATCAGTGATCAGTTTTCAGTTTTCAGTTTTCAGTTTTGAAACAAGAAAGAAGGGGCGAATGGCTTTCGCCCTTACATTTATTTTCAGATATCAGTTATCAGCGGTCAGCAATCAGTTTTCAGCGATCAGATTTGACAAATATTAAGAGAAGAGAATGGCATTATTACATATTTGATTATTTCATAATATGAAATGTTAATTCATCCTATGAAAGGAACATTTCCCTTCCTTAAAATTAAAAAACATGACAATTTGCAACTAAATATGGTTACATTTGCGTTATGTCCTCTAAAGAAAAGCTAAAACAACGATTCTTGACCATGCCAAAAAACTTCCACTATAATGAAATGGTGAAGCTACTCGGCGATTTTGGATACCAAGAATTAAAAATTGGAAAGACTTCTGGTTCAAGGGTGAAATTTGTTAATCAAGTTGGAGATCAAATTAGAATGCATAAACCTCATCCAACCGGAATTTTAAAAGCATACCAGTTAAAAGAAATAAAAGAGAAATTAGGATTATGAAAAACTTAGAATATAAAGGATATACGGGTACGATTGAGTACAGTCATGAAGACCAATTGTTTTATGGCAAAGTGATTGGAATAAAAAGTTTGATATCCTATGAGGGCGCAACGGGTCCAGAATTAGAAGCAGATTTTAAAGAATCAATTGATGATTATTTATCGGATTGTGTGGAAATGAATATAAAATCGGAAAAGCCATTTAAAGGGAGTTTTAATGTAAGGATTCCGACAGAACTCCAT
>Ga0116157_10004059_pt1 | contig 13775 bp, 8 predicted proteins | sample AD_UKC048_MetaG_FD_89882 | JGI IMG/M metagenome (GOLD analysis project Ga0116157, IMG submission 89882) | Active sludge microbial communities of municipal wastewater-treating anaerobic digesters from USA - AD_UKC048_MetaG | ecosystem: Engineered > Bioreactor > Anaerobic > Digestate | place: USA...
GATCGCCTTCCCCGGCCTCAGCTTGTGGCTGCCGTCCCTGATGAAATAACCGCAGGCTGTTAATCCGTTCCTGAAATCATCGGTTGCGTGGGTCGCTGGGGCGGTGGGATACGGATGCCATGGCTACGCAGCGCTTTGAGGATGGAGTGATTCACGAGCGAGCGCAGGTTCAGCTGCCCATTTTCCGGATCCTTCATCCAGTAACCCAGGGTGAATTCCAGGCCATCCGTTCCGAAAGCCGAGAACGCCGCGTTGGGCGCTGGTTCACGCAACACCCGGTCATGCTCCAGCGCTGCTGATTCGAGCAAACGGGTGACCAGTTCAACGTCGCTGTCATAGGACACCACAACAACGGAAGACTGCCACAGATGCCGGTCCATCAGGGACAGGTTTTCAACCCGCTGCGTGATGAACATCTCATTGGGCACGATGGATTCGCGACCCGTGAGTGAGCGGATCACGGTGTAGCGGGCATTGATGTCGGTGATCTGGCCCTCAAAGTTGTCCACTTTCACATTGTCACCAATGCGAACGCTGCGCTCGGCCAGAATCACAAAACCACTGACGTAGTTGGCGGCCAGTTTTTGCAGGCCAAAACCGATGCCCACACCAATAGCTCCCCCCAACACAGACAGCGCAGTCAGATCGATTCCAACTGCCGAAAGGGCCAGTAGCAGGCCAACGAACATCAGCAAGGCACGTGTAGCGTTGCTAACCGCCTTGCGAAGCGACAGTTGTCCACCGGTTGCCGTTCGCAACAGCCGCGACTCGATGCCAGCAGAAATCCATAGTGTGATAATCAGTACGGCTCCCGCCGTCAGGGCTCCTTCGATGATATTGCGCACAGAGAGAATTGAACCGCCTACCTTCCACTGGATTTGATCCAGTTCCTCCAGCAGGATGGGCAGCAGGCCACTGACCCACAACACCATCGCCAGCCACGCTACCCAGGAAATCGTGCGCTCCAGAACCCGCACGACCGGAGCCTCACGGAACGCGACCTGAAGCACTTTGACGCCCACACGGATCACCACCAGTGACACCAATACGGGGATGGCTATCTTGAAAACTACTAGCGGCACCCAACGCACCAGAGCGGCCCTCACCCCATAAGCCAGACACAGCAACAACAGGGGAAACATCACGCCATCAATGATCTTACGGCCAAACCAGATGGATGTTGGATTGGAAGAGTTGAGGGCTCGACGAGTAATCCAGACCCCGCACCAGGCCATCCCCACACATGCCAACAGAACAGCCAGCTCAGTCAAGGTGCTTGGGCGGCCCAGGGCTGTCAACCACTCGCCAAAATCTTCGATGGGAGGCACGGTCATGCGATCAACCCGTCGTTAAACATCAGCCAGAACCCGAACATGCGCCTCCACGCTTCGCCCGAGCGCGCTCAGGTTGTATCCGCCTTCCAGGCAAGAAACGATGCGCTTCTTTGAGTGGCGAGCGGCTACGTCTTTCAGACGTTGAGTGATCCAGGCGTAATCCTGCTCCACCAAGCCCATCTGGCCCAGGTCATCCTCACGATGCGCGTCAAAACCCGCGCTGATAAAGATCATCTCCGGCCGGTGCGCTTCCAGTCGTGGCAACCAATGGGTATTGATCAATTCGCGCACGGTCTCGCCCTTTGTATAGGCTGGAACAGGCAAATTAACCAGATTATTGGCGTCTGAGCGGGAGCCGCCGGACGGGTAAAACGGGTGTTGGTAGAAGCTTACCATCAGGATGCGCTCGTCACCCGCCACAATGTCTTCCGTGCCGTTACCGTGGTGCACGTCAAAATCAACAATGGCGACGCGCTGGAGACCATGGCGTTCGAGCGCATATTTGGCGGCAATGGCTACATTATTGAAAATGCAGAAGCCCATTGCATGGTCGCGGCAGGCGTGATGTCCAGGTGGGCGCACCGCGCAAAATGCATTTTCAAGTTCCCCCGCTATTACCGCATCGGTGGCAGCCAAAGCGGCTCCGGAAGAACGCAGCAATGCGTTCCAGCTGCTGGCGTTCAATGCGGTATCCGGGTCCACATAAACATGGCTCGGGCCTCCGGCCTGCATATCTTCCTGCAGGCTGTCACTCATGCCGCGAATCGCATAGACATGATTACGGGTATGCGCCAGTTCAATGTCCGTCAGGGATGCCAAAGGTGCCTCCCTACGGTCCAGCACATCGCCAACACCACTTATCAGCAGGCGGTCTTCAATGGCATCGAGCCGCTCGGGACATTCGGGGTGGCCCCTGCCCATTTCGTGTTTACGGCAATCTGGATGAGTAAAGTATCCGGTCTTGTTCACGCGCTTAACCTCTGTCTCCAAGTTTTCGGGTAACGTCATGCTATGAACTCACAACAAAAGCTCACCGCAATACTCGATCAGCTTAACACGGTCATTGTGGGCAAATCAGCCCAGATTCAGGACTGCGTGGCCTGCCTGCTCGCGGGTGGCCACCTGCTGATCGAAGACGTGCCGGGGGTCGGCAAGACCACCCTGGCCCATGCACTGGCGAAAACTTTCGGCCTGCAGTTTTCCCGCGTTCAGTTCACCTCGGATCTGATGCCTAGCGATCTGTCCGGCGTTTCCATTTACGAGCGTGGCAAGGAAGCGTTTGTATTCCACCCCGGTCCCATATTTGCACAGGTGTTACTGGCCGATGAGATCAACCGGGCCAGCCCGAAAACCCAAAGCGCGTTGCTGGAAGCCATGGAGGAGAAACAGGTCACCGTGGAAGGCGAAACCCGTCCCCTGCCCTCACCCTTTTTCGTCATTGCCACACAAAATCCACATGATCAACTGGGTACCTACGCGTTGCCGGAGTCCCAACTGGACCGGTTTTTGATGCGTATTTCGCTGGGCTACCCGGATCGACTGGCTGAGCGCGAGTTGCTGACGGGTTCTGACCGGCGCGACATGGTGGAAGCAATGCAGGGCCTGCTGACACCCGGCGAACTGCAGCATCTACAGCAAGCCGTGTTGAGCGTCCATGCCGCTGCACCACTGCTTAATTACGTGCAGGATCTTATCGCCGCCACCCGCTCTGGCCAGTGGTTTTTGCAAGGCTTGAGTCCCAGGGCGGGTATTGCGGTGATCCGCGCAGCCAAAGCTGCGGCGCTGCTCGGTGGACGCGATTACGTGGCTCCGGACGATGTGCAGGCCATCCTGCCGCAATCCGTGGCACACCGGCTAATACCAGTGGGTGACGCGGGCCGCGGATCCGTGGAGCAGGTTCGCGCGATGCTCGAGGCTGTACCGCTTCCATGAACCAGGCGTGGATGCATTGGTTAAATCCGGCCGCCTTCGTCCGGGCCCGATTCAGACGTTGGTTTGAATCCCGCATTCCGTTGCGCGACACCACAACGCTGACCCAGCGCAACGTCTACATTTTGCCCACCCGACCCGGTTTCATGCTGGGCGCCACACTGGCCGTGTTGCTGATTTCGTCCATCAACTACCAGTTGAATCTGGGCTATTTGCTCACCTTTCTGCTGGCGGGCAGCGCCGTCGTGGGCATGCATGTCTGCCACGGCACACTGCGCGGAATTATTATGAATTTGATAGCGCCTGACGCATGTTTCGCGGGGTCTAGCGCCACAATTGGTATCCAAATTCACAGTAATCGACGCAGCGTAAGGTATGGCATAGGCTTGAGTGTGCTGGAGTCTGGCCACTGGGTCTGGACCAATGTCCCCGCACAAGGCAGCGCCACGGTCCACGTTGCATTCAAACCGGAGCGACGAGGTCAGCCCGTGGTGCCAACACTCACCGCCGAAACCCGCTTTCCATTGGGCACGTTTCGCGTCTGGACCGTGTGGCGGCCAGCGGCCAGGGTATGGGTGTATCCCGCGCCAGAAGCCTTTGCACCGCCGTTGCCGCCTAGCGAACCTCGTTCCAGTGGCGCTGCCAGTGCACAGCGTCAATCCAGCGGAGAATTTGAAGGCGTGCGGGCCTACCAGCGGGGAGATCCGCTCAAGCTGGTAGTCTGGAAAAAAGCAGCCAAGGCTGATGAACTGGTGAGCCGCGATACACAACATGCCCAGAGACTGGAGCTGTGGCTGGACCACGATCATACCGGCACATCCATACCCGAATTGAAGCTGTCCCGGCTTTGTGCATGGGTGCTTCAGGCGGAAAAGACGGGGCTGGATTACGGGCTGCGGTTGCCTGCGCAGGAAATCAAGCCCTCGCATGGCGAGGCGCACAAACGGCAATGCCTGGAAGCACTGGCGCTGGCATGAACCTATTACCTGCCCGCCTGGCAAACCTGCCGAGAGACAGCCGGGACACGCTGTTTTTGCTGGCGGTGATCGCCTGGGTCATCCTGCCGCAGATAAGCAACCTGCCCGTATGGTGCAGCCTCCTCGCGGTGGGGGTGTTGCTCTGGCGGAGCTGGCTGGCCTGGACACAACGCCCACTGCCCTCGCGCTGGTGGCTGGCCATCCTGCTCGTATTGACGATTGCAGCAACCCTGTTTACACACCGCACCCTGCTAGGGCGCGACGCTGGTGTGACGCTTATCGTTGTGCTCCTCACGCTCAAGACATTGGAGCTGCGAGCCCGGCGCGATGCGTTTGTGGTGTTTTTTTTGAGCTTCTTCACGATGCTCACCAACTTCTTCTTTTCGCAATCCCTGCTCACGGCTGCAGCCATGCTGATCGCCCTGCTGGGCTTGTTGACCGCGCTGGTCAACACCCACATGCCGGTCGGCAAGCCACCCTTGATGCAGGCCGCTAAAACGGCTGGGTGGATGGCGTTGATGGGAGCGCCCATTATGGCGGTTCTGTTCCTACTGTTTCCGCGGCTGGCGCCTTTGTGGGGAATTCCCAGTGACGGCATGACTGGTCGCAGCGGCCTATCTGCCAGCATGCAGGTGGGCACCATCGCAACCCTGGCGCTGGACGACAGCATCGCCATGCGTGTGCGTTTTGCAGGTGAACGACCGAGGCAGTCGAACATGTATTTCCGTGGCCCGGTGTTGTCCAGCTTTGACGGGCGTGAGTGGCGACCCCTGCGCTCCGGCTTTCCATCGCGGATGCAACTGCCTGCAAACCTGCAAACCACGGGACCGGTGGTTCAGTATCAAGTTACCCTGGAACCCAATAACCGTCCGTGGCTGTTGGTGCTGGACGCGGCTGCAACCAAACCCGTACTGCCTGGTTTTGACATGGTCATGACACCTGATCTGCAGTGGATAGCAGACCGGCCCCTTGCCGACATGGTGCGCTATTCGGCGCAAAGCCATGTTGAATTTCGCCACGGCCCGATGCGCCCGGCTGCAGGCCTGCAGGATTTCATCGACCTGCCGCCCGGCTTCAACCCGCGCACACTGGCACTGGCTGCAGAACTGCGGCGCGACCCGCGTTACGCCCGTGCGGACGCGCCACAACTGATCGAAGCTGTGCTGGAGCGCCTTCGCACCGGGGGCTACGGCTATACACTGGACCCCGGCGTATTTGGCCAGCATACGGCCGATGAATTCTGGTTCGACCGCAAGGAGGGCTTTTGCGAACACATCGCGTCCAGCTTTGTGATTTTGATGCGGGCGCTGGACATACCGGCACGTATCGTCACCGGGTACCAGGGCGGCGAGGTCAATGCAGTTGATGGCTTCTGGATCGTACGCCAGCGAGATGCCCACGCCTGGACGGAAGTGTGGGTGGCCGACCAAGGGTGGGTTCGAGTAGACCCGACGTCCGCCGTATCGCCCTCGCGGACCGGCACCTTTCAGCGACTGCAGGCTCCCCAAGGCGTGCTTGCCAGTGCGCTGACGGGTGTGGTCAGCCCGACTTTTGCGCTCAACATGCGTGCGATGTGGGAGGCCATGAATAATGGCTGGAACCAGTGGGTACTGAACTACACACAGGGCAAGCAGCTGGACATGCTGAAAAACCTCGGCTTCGAATCCCCAGGTTGGGAAGACCTGGGCTATCTGCTGATCGGCATCATGGTTGCATTAAGCCTGCTAGGCGCAGCCTGGACGTTATGGGAGCGTACCCGCCACGATCCCTGGCTGCGGCTGCTGGAAAACGCTGCACGGCGAATGCAACAGTTGGGTGTGGTGGTGCCACGCAACAGCGGGCCACGGCAAATGGCACGCCTGATCGTGGACCGTTACGGTAAGACCCACGCGCAGGCTCGCGCGATTCACGACTGGCTGCTGCGACTGGAGCGGCTTCGCTATGCGCCTGCAAGCACTCATCCCGACACCTCCCGGCTGGTTACACTGCAGCGCGAACTCAACCAAATCAACTGGCCCAAGTGACTTTTACGCCTTCCAATATTGCTATTATTTTGGTAGCTACCTGCGCAATACTGACAGGAGCTAATGCTCAAAATCAACCCAATAAAACACACATTTCCGTCAAAAAAGTATCAACCGGCACGCAGGGCCCGGCCTACGCCACACGGGAAGACGTGATGCGGGTGGCCGACGACATCGCCTCCCGGCGGGACCTCGATCCCGCGTGGGTGCGCCAGGCCATCGGCCAGTCCTATTACCTGCCGCAGATCGCGCGCTTTATCCAGCCACCGCCCGCAGGCACAGCCAAAAACTGGCGCGTCTACCGCAGCCGCTTCATTGATGCAACGCGAATCAACGCTGGCGTGAAGTTCTGGCGAACCCATGCAGAAATACTGGCACGGGCCGAGCAGGAATACGGTGTTCCAGCCGAGATCATTGTCGGCATAATTGGTGTGGAAACCATTTATGGCCAGCAGGTAGGCACCTTCCGCGTCATGGACGCTCTTACCACGCTGACGTTTGACTTCCCCAAATCACACCCGCGCGCCGCTGAGCGCAGTGAGTTCTTCAAAGGTGAACTCGAACAATTTCTGAGCCTGACCAGCCGCACCGGTACCGACCCCTTCACATTGCGCGGCAGTTTTGCAGGCGCCATGGGCATGCCGCAATTCATGCCATCCAGCTGGGCGAGATACGCCGTGGATTTTGATGGCGACGGCAAAGTGGATATCTTCACCAGCCCAGCCGACGTGATTGGCTCAGTGGCCAGCTACTTCAAGGCCTTCGGCTGGCAGCCTGGAATGCCTACGCATTACCCGGTGACGTTTGACCCGGCCCGGCTGGACAAGGAGGCTCTCCTGGCACCCGACATCCTGCCCACATTCAGCGTGGCGGCGTTTCAGGCCAAAGGCGTCGTGCTGGAGGGCGCCGCCCTGCAGCACAACGGTCTGCTGGCGCTGGTGGAAGTTCAAAACGGTGATGCCGAGCCTGGCTACATCGCCGGAACTGAAAACTTTTACGTGATCACCCGCTACAACTGGAGCAGCTACTACGCCCGCGCGGTAATTGACCTAGGCCGGGAAGTGTCGGCGGCGCGCGGGCCCTGACGTCGCGCCCCTAACCGGTCTCGCTCTCTGCGCCATCACTCGGGCGCTGACGCAGCCACTCGATGAGTTCTGCAATCGGCATCGGTCTGGCAATCAGGTAACCCTGAACACTGTTGCAACCAAGTGTCCGCATCAAATCGAGCTCGGCCTGTGTCTCCACACCTTCGGCCACAGTCGACAGTTTGAGTTTTTGTGCCATGTCCAGACTGCTTTCCAGAATGGCCCGTGCCGCGGAATCCACTTTCCCTCGGTTCACAAAGCTTCGGTCCAGCTTCATTTCGGTAAAAGGAATACGCCCCAGCTGCTCAAACGATGAATAGCCAATGCCAAAGTCGTCGATGGACAAGCCAAACCCCTTCAGCCGCAGGCGACTGAGCACATCCAGCGCCGTGGCCACATCTTTCGTCACCCCTGTCTCCGTGACCTCCAGAATCACATCCGAAGGCGTCAGGTTAACGTCCCGCGTTTGGCGCAGCAGTAGGTCCGGCAGACTTAGATCATCCAGCCACAGCGCTGACAGATTCACGGAAATCTTGATTGGAAAACCCGCGAGATGCATCCGGGCACCATGCTCCAGCGCCTGCTTAAGCAGCACATTGGACAGCTCGGCAATGATGCCTGCGGCCTCGGCGGCAACGACAAACAGGTCCGGCGGAATATACCTTCCGTCAGCCGTTTGCCACCGCGCCAGCGCCTCCACGCCAACAGGTTTGAGCGAGATCGCGTCCACCTTGGGCTGGAACCAGACGGAAAACTCTTTCGCTGCGATGCCTGCACGGATTACATCGGGCGTGATCGCCCAGTCGCTTTCGACAGCGGGTCTTCTGGCCGGTGCAGTGGACACCTGTCGCAGCATCCCGCGGATCGATTCCGGACTGACGGGTTTTCGAATCTGGCCCAACACGGACAGGCCCTGCAGCTCCGCAAGTTTGCCTACTGTGGGCAACAGTTGCTCGTTCGCACCACTCATCAAAATAAGACCGCCTGAAAAGTCACTTTGCCCCAGGCGGCGAATCATTTCCACACCATCCATCTCGGGCATGTTCAGGTCGCACACAACCACTTCAGGCGGGCGCAGACGCCGGTTCATCAACACGATCGCTTCCAGGCCATTACGAGCAGTCAATACCCGGGCAACACCCATACCGCCCAGCATCTGCTTCATCTGCATGAGGATCACCGGATCGTCGTCAACAACCAGAACTGGTGAACGCAAAAGCTCTGCGGCTTCTGTATGCTGAACCGGCGGCACGGACGGGCTGAAGTCATCCAGCTGGGCAACTTGGGCAGCGACTCCGTTCAACAAACTCTCCAGTTTGCGCAACGCATCGGCAGTGTCTCCGACCTGACCAGTGCGCGCCAGTTGCTCCAGAGACCCGGTCAGGTCTGCATAGTGCAAAGCACCCACTGTCAGGGCCGAGGAGTGCTGCCGGTGCATCTCGCGTGCCCATCGTGCAGCATCATGGGGCCGCAGACCCAGCTCTTGTAGTCCCTGCGTAGCCGCATTCATGAACGTGGCCAACAGCTCCCTCGCCTGGGAGGTGCTGATGCGTCCGAGATATTGATACAGACGGTCCAGATCCAGTGTCGTGTTGGTCACGTCGACCACGGCAGGACTGGCTGATGCGATCGCAGCAGCTTCAGGCCAGGCACCGTCCTTTCCGATATGGCGAACCAGCATCCCGGACAGCCCCTCCAACGAGATAGGTTTGGTCAGGAGATCGTCCAGGCCGGACCGCAGGCACCGCGCGCGTTCGTCACCGGCAACCGCTGCGCTCAGGGCGATAATGGGCACGTGTCCGCCCTTGACTCGCTCCGCTTCCCGAATGCGACGGCCCAACTGGTAACCGTTCATTTCCGGCATATCCAGATCGCTCAGGACGAGGTCGAAGTGTGCGCTTTTCCACCTCGCGAACGCTTCCGAGCCATCGTTTACGACTTCCACTTCACAACCCAAACTCGCCAGCTGCAGCCGCAGGACCGTCTGATTGGGCACATAGTCTTCGGCCACCAGCACGCGGGGTACCGGCATCGCCAGCGCTGGCTTTTCGACCACCGGCAAAGGCGGACCCACCCTCTGAGAGCCATCGGAGGCAGGCATCGCTTGAGGGAGATCGACCCAGAATGTGCAACCGTCTCCTTGGCGGCTGATGTAGCCAATCTGCCCGCCCATGGCTTCCGTCAGGCGCTTCGTGATGGCCAGGCCAATGCCTGTGCCCTCTACAGCACTGCGCTCGGCACCCAGACGATCGAAGGCAGCAAACACGCGGTCAGCTCTCTCAGGCGCAATGCCAAAGCCCGTATCGGTCACCGAGACCCTGACCACCGGTCTTTGCAGACCACTAGGGAGATGAATCACCCGGGAACAGGTCACCGTCACCGAGCCGTTAGGTCGGTTGTATTTGATTGCGTTGGAAAGCAGGTTGATGATGATTTGCCGAAGCCGGATTGCGTCTGCCAACACGACCGCATTACGCCCGTCGCCGGCGCTGTAGATGATGCGGGTTCCCTGCTGGGCTGCCAAGGGTGCGATCAATGACAGGCTCTCTTTGATGGTTGTATCCACCGGCACTCGGGACATGTTCAATTCAAGATGCCCAGCTTCCACCCGTCCAAGATCAATGAGGTCATCCACCAGCGAGAGCAGGTGAATGCCGGCGCGCTCAATCTCAGCAGAGTAATCACTGGTTGTCTGGGTTAGCTGGCCATCCGCTCTCAGCAATTGTGAAAATCCAAGGATGGCGTTCAGAGGGGTTCTGAGTTCGTGGCTGACATTGGCCACAAATGAGCTTTTGGCCAGGTTGGCCTGGTCAGCCTCACCCTTGGCTGTCAACAGGGCCTCCTGGGCACGCTTGAGATCCGATATGTCCACACCGAATCCAAAGAATCGCGACCCGTCGTCTCCCTGGGCGGTACCCACCACGTGAGTCAATTGAATATCCACTCCCGGACGGTCATTTGTTTCTGGAAAATGCCGCTCAACGACCGCGCTCTCACCTTCCTTCATATTGCCAAATAGCCGCACATTCTCTGCAAACCTGTCTTCCCCGATAACATCGCGCATGTGTCGGCCAACAATCTGCTCCGCAGGCATTCCAAGCTGATCAGCCAGCCTTTTGTTGACATGAGTGTAAAAGTAGTTCGCATCCGTTACACCAATAAAACCGGGGAATGCATCGAGCAAAATGCGTTGCTGCTGGTCACTTTCCCGAAGCGACTCAACCGCCTGCACTTCACGCGTAACGTCGCGAAAACTCCAGACGCGGCTGACGCCTGAGTTGCCGGCCAACGGCACACTTCGACGCTGCAATATGCGACCGTCGTTGAGGGTTAGGCGGTCCTCAAAAGGCACATCCATGCCCAGAATCGCATTGATTCTCCGAACTTCAAGGTCCGGGTCAATGAATAGTTTTCTGGCGGCAGCAATGACGTCTGCACGACCCACCGTTGAAGCATTCCCCGCGGTCATGTTCCACATCTCAAAGAATCGATCATTGGCGAACAACAACCGTCCGTCTGGATCACTCGCATCGTAGGCAAACATGCCGTCTGCGGTAGCGTTAAAAGTTCGTCGCAGATTCTCGGCACTATCCGCCAGTTGCTGACGACTCCGTTCCTGAACGGTAATGTCACGGGTGACCATTACCACTTGGCGCAATCGACCAGCAACGGGAGAAAAGGGGTAATAGGTCGTCTCCAGCAGTCTGTCAGCAAGGGCCAGCGCGTCTATCGAGTAACGCTGTACCTGGGGCTCTTGAAGCTCGATGCATTGTCGTATCGCATCACTTCTCGCAGGACTATCAAGCCCCGGCAAAATCTCCATAGATGAGTGTCCAATTGCATCACTTCTTGCTACCTGTGTACTGTGGCACCAGGCATCATTGACCATCTGATATACCTGATGTTCGTCAATAACGGCAACGCTGTCCGTAATGGAGTTCGTGACCAACTGGAATACTTCCAGCGCCTCTTCAGCGCGACGGCGCTCCGTGAGGTCGGTCCAGATTCCAATCGATCCGATGAACGCTCCGTGGCTGTCCTGCATGGGCGTCGCGTTGTTCATGCAGTGCCGACGGGACCCGTCAGGTCGAATCAAACCAACCTCATATCCACCTTTCTGGCCAGCTCGCCTGGCAGCGACTTGATCGCGCAGGATCTGCAAGTCAGCGCCTTCGAAAAAATCAAAGACACTTCGGCCCACAATTTCATCTTTACTGCGCCCCAGCAAATCACATAAGGCCGGATTCGCGTCAGTGCCGACACCATTTGCGTCGATGAACCAAAAACCTTGTTCCGTCGTCTTAAGTAGCAAGGTCAGTACATGGTGTTTTTCAGCCAATGAACTTTCGGAACGCCTGCGTTCAGTTATGTCCTGAACTGACCCGACCATTAAGGTGGCTTGCCCGGCTCGGTCAAAAGTCACATCGCCAATACCGTGGATGTCCCTTATAGTGCCGTCGGGCCAGCAAACGCGGTAGCTACATTCATATCGGCACTCTGCTTTCAGTGCAGACTGCAGCATGTGTTCCTGGCGTCCCCGATCATCGGGATGGATGCCGTTAAGGAACACGGCATGTGACGGCACGACATGTCCGGGTTCCAGCCCCCACAGCCGGAAATGCTGGTCCGACCAATGGAGTTCCCCTGACTGCGGGTACCACTCAAAGCTGCCCAGCTGCGCCAGCTTTTCTGCGCGGAGCAATTGCTGTTCACTTCGAAGCACCGTTCTGGATTGCCTGGCTTCTGCCCCGCGAAGTGCGACGGTTTCGCGCACCGAGCGATAGGACCGAACGCCGACAACGGCCACATACCCCATAAACATGACCACCATTACGCCCATGGCCACACTGGTTTCTTCACCGATGGTGAACAGACGTATTGCCAGTGCCAGCACGCTAGGAACGCAGAAAAGTAGAGCGCCCGTCAGATCGAAGGCATAGGCACTGAGGGAACTGATGCAGATACCGACCAGGGCAAAAACAATGAACATTTGCGCCGTGACGTTTCCCGTCGGGAACAGCATGATGCTGACCAGCGCCCAGACACAGCCATGCAGAAAGGAAACCAACCTGTGCCGCTGGATCCAGATTGGGTCCAGCACATGCGACGACGGCAATCGCGCATAGGCACGACCCACCAGAATTCTGCCTGCCAATGCACAAACCAGCAGCAGGAGCCAGACAGCCAGCGTGACTGGAACGACGATCTTCCACAACACGACAGCCACCACCACACCGATGGCGGCACTACCCGCAACGGCCGTGGGCCAGACGGCTGCATGTTGCCGCACCTGCTCGTCTCTCAACAGGTTTTCAAACGGTAGGCCAGTGACGCTTATTGGGGGTGTGGTCATGTTCCGGACATAGGTCCTGCCACCATGATATCCACAGTCCGTGCTTCAGCGCTGCATTTTTTTTGACCCCGACCGTGTCAGCCGGAAATCCAGCGCTCAGGCAGACGAAGGAACCAGAAAATCCCGGCTGATGTGCATGCCCAGATCGTTCACGCGATCCAGGAACTGGGTGAGATAGGCGTGCAGGCCCGTTGCCAGAATTTCGTCGATGCGGCCATATTTGAGTTCGGCACACAGCTTGCCCGCACGGCGATGGGTTTCCGATGAGTCTTCGCTGGCCACCAGTGCGAGGTTGGTCACAACAGCATTCAGGCTGGCGTGAAGCGACCGCGGCATGTCGGGCCGCAGAATCAGCAACTCAGCCACGCGCTCGGGCTTGATCACATCGCGGTACACCTTTCGGTACACCTCGAAGCCCGACACACTGCGCAAAATCGCGCTCCAATGGTAGAAGTCGTACTCTTGGTCCTTCTCGTTGGCTGTGCCGAAAAAATCGCTTTGTACCGCGTGAAACTTCACATCCACCAGTCGTGCCGTGTTGTCGGCCCGCTCAAGAAAAGTACCCAGGCGCATGAAGTACAGTGCCTCGTCCATCAGCATCGTGCCCACAGTCACACCACGTGACAGGTGCGAGCGGAATTTGACCCATTCAAAAAACTGCGAAGGGTCCTGTTCAAACTCACCGGCCCTGATCATGCGTTTGACTTCCAGCCAGGTCGTGTTCAGCGTCTCCCAGACTTCAGTGGTCAGCGTGCCGCGCACGGCACGGGCATTTTCGCGGGCAGCGCTCAGGCAGGACACGATGGAAGACGGGTTGCTTTCATCCTTCACCATGAAATCCATAACATCACGGGCGTTCACATCCCCATGTAGCTTGGTGTAGGTCGGCAGCAGTTCGCTGATACTCAACAGTCCCTGCCAGCCCACCAGCGCAACGCCTTCGGACTGGGGCAAAAGGGACGTCTGGTAATTCACGTCCAACATGCGGGCAGTGTTTTCGGCCCGCTCGGTGTAGCGGGACATCCAGAAAAGGTGATCGGCGGTGCGTGACAACATGGTGTGTCTCCTGAGAC